>X430_Giraffe__coassemble_360_pt1 | contig 10678 bp, 7 predicted proteins | sample X430_Giraffe__metabat2_high_PE_005 | metagenome-assembled genome bin X430_Giraffe | reverse complement strand
CCCCTCAGCAAGAGAGGGGAGTGGTATCAACAGGAAAGTCCAGTTGTTATGAGTGAATGTTATAGGTTTAGAACAGTGGTATCTGCTCCCTTCCTTGTGGGCGAACAAGGCCCTTTAGTGGATTGGCTAAATGTCAATCTGTGTCTCGTGAGGGGAGCAATCCCCATTGCGACGCGAGGACTGGTATGGGGAGGTGTCTTCTCCCTTACATCATTGCGCCCAGTATGCGCTGGAAGAACCCTGGGTGCTCCTCCTTCCAGTGCTGTACGGCATCGTTCAGGGCCTTGAGGTCTACCTGTTCGGGCAGGAGGATGCGGCCGTCCTGCATCTTTATGGTAATGTTCAGGTTTTCGTCCGAGGTGGCACTCTCTATGCCGGAATGGTTAAGCACCAGATGACCCTCGCATGCATCTGTCAGGGCGGTGAGCATGTTCAGTGTGATTTCGTCCATATCTAATGTCTGCTTGTATGTTCAGAGGTCAAAGATATACAAATAAATCCAAAAAGCTGACGTGAATGTTTAAATTAAGGTAAATAAGGACACGATTAGTTGCTTCTTAAATACTAAATGCGTTACTTTGTGGTGCTAAAGTCTTAAAACGCATGTATATGTCAACGATTATCGGTATGTTCAGGAAACTGCTTGTAGTCCTCCTGCTTATGCTTCCCATAATGGGGTATGCCCGTGAGGACGAGTTGGCCGGGATATTGGAGAAATGTCTGCAGAGGGAGATGGTGTCGCCCGACAGCATAGAGTATAACCTGCAACTTCTGGAAAAGGAGCGTGCCGGAAAGACCGGTGTGCGCCGTGCCGTTTACACTACGGCATTGGCACAACTGTATGCCATGCGTGCTTATTCCGATGCTACCGGCGAGTGGAGGAAAAGAAGTGTGGAACTATTCCGCGAGGCACTTGCAGAACCCGAACTGCTCTATAATGCCAGCACCAAGGACTGGTTGCCCATTGTGGAGAGAGGCAAGGACGAGAAGGTGTACGGCAGCAATATGCTCTATGTGGTATGGCGTGCCGCAAACGATTGGTGCCCTCAGGACTCGGTGATGAACGAGCAGGAACTGATAGACTTCTATGCCTCCCACAGCAACAGGAAACCGGCCGAGGTGAAGGCTGAGTTCGACAGGCTGCAAAAGTCCAATGACTCCATTTGGAGAGCCGCGCCAAGGTTGAGCATTCGTATGGCTGAGGTTTATTATCCTGGCGACTCACTGCGCATGAAGATTGACTCCGCCAACATAAGCAGAATGGAGTGGAGGATATTGGACCGTCGTGGGAAGGTGCTTGGCAAGAACCAATACACTGCCCCCATGCAACCAGGAAGGTACACCATGGAGGTAACTTGCAGAACGGAAGCCCGTCTGAGGAAGAAACCCAAGAAACTGACGGTCCCCTTCGTCGTTTCCAGATTGCAGGCCTTTGTAGTTGACATGCCAGGCAAGCAGGTCAGGGTTACGGTGGTAGATGCACGTACCGGCAAACCATGCCCCGAGGCCGATGTGCTGAAGAACAAGGAAAAGCAGACTCTGCGCGTCTGCCTTGGTGCCGACAGTTGCTTGCCCGAAATCAGGTATTACGAGCGCTACAATTACAATCCCCCCTCTGCAAAGGAGCAGCACAGGGTGGCTATATATACCGACAGGAGCATATACCGTCCTGGCCAGAAGATAATGCTTTCTGCCATTCTGTATGGCATCCGACACTGGGATGCTCAGGTCAAGGCTCCAAAGGAGTGCAGGGTGCAACTTTTGGACAAGACCGGCAAGGTTGTGGCAGATACTACGGTGCATAGTGATGACTTCGGCACGCTGGCGGCGGAATTGGAAATACCGCAGGACACAGAACTGGGATGGCATACCGTCAGGGTGGACGGTGTTACTCATGGCGTCAGAGTGGAGGAATACAAGCGTCCTGTTTTCTATGTGGAAATGGATGACAGGGAGCAGGAAGTGGGTATCGAACCTCTGGCTGAAGGTGCCGGAGAGCAGAAGGACAGCCTGCTTACAGTAACCGGCCGTGCCATGAACTACGACGGTACTCCATTGCGTGGAGGCCGTGTTACTGCTACGGCACGCAGGATATGCTGCTGGTGGTGGCGTGGAGGTGCTACGGAAGACTTACGTCGTTTGGATACCGTTTACACCGACATGGAAGGCCGTTTTGCCATAAAGGTGCCGGTTAGCCGCAGTTACTCTTTCCGTTACGCCCCGATGCTCAGGGTGGAGGTGGCGGTGCTCTCTGCCCAGGGCGAGACACAGACGGGCTATACCGCCCTGCGCCTGTTTGCCGATCCACCTATGGTAGTGGAGGTTCCAAAGGCAAAGGACTGGTTGGAATGCCCTGTGGACAGTTTTGATGCCTCGCGCCCTGCCGTGCTGGAGTTTCGTGCCAGGGAGGGAGAGACACGCCATGTCTTCCTTACCGCCTTTGCCGGAAACAGTGTGGTGATGGACACCGTGATGCAGATGACAGACACGCTTTTCTGCATGGACATCCCCTATGAGGAACGCTATGCCGATGGCCTGCGTCTGATTGCCGTATATGTGCAGAACGGAGAAGTTCATTACAAGAACTTTAGTCTTCGTAAGCGTCTGCCTGATACAAATCTCTCGTTGCATTGGGACACGTTCCGCGACTTCACACAACCCGGTGCTACCGAACAGTGGACTTTGAGAGTGTGCGATAGCAAGGGACACCCTGTCAGTGCCAATGTGATGCTGGCCATGTACGATGCTTCGCTGGATGCCTTCGGTGCCAACAAATGGATGCTTTCCTTGGCACGGAACCACAGTATACCATACAGCCAGATAAGATACGGCAGCGGTTATACACCATATGCAAGTTACTGGCAGAACTTTGACGTGTGGGTAAATAAGATCAAGAACTATGACTACAGCCGTCTGAATATGGACTATTTCCGCCAGCGCGGCAACTTCAGGGTGGCAGGCGCTGGTCCGATATTGTATTCCAAACCTACCGCACTGAGAGAAGTTAGGGTGGGAAACGGTATCAGTTTGCGCAACAAAGCAATGGATGCAGTAGTGGAAGAGTCTGCCGAGCAGGAAGACACCGCTGCTGAGGAGGAGTTCAACCAGGTGGAAATACGTTCCGACTTCAGCGAGACCGCCATGTTCATGCCCAGGTTGCGTACTGATGCAGAGGGCAGGGTAGCGATCTCGTTTACCATGCCACAGAGCCTGACCACATGGAACTTGAATGGTTTGGCGCACACCCGCGATATGCGTGTGGGCACACTGGGTGAAAAGATAGTTGCCCGCAAGGCCCTCACCGCCAAGCTGCATCTGCCCCGATTTGTCCGTGAACAGGACGTGCTTTCGTTCACCGTGCAGGTGAACAATACAGGCACTGCCATGCAGAAGGGCAAGATGCAGGTACAGGTAATGGATGCACAGACCGACAAGGTGCTGATGAAGAAGACCGTGAAGTTCACCGTGGCACAGGAACGCGATACGGTTTATACGTTCACATATCCTGTGGCGCAGGGGCTGGAAGGACTGAAGTTCAAAGCCGTGGCTCTTGCCGACAAGGATAGCGATGGCGAGCAAAGGGAGATACCTGTACTCTCGTCGGTTGTTGCTTTGACGGAAGGCAAGGCCCTGACCATAGAGCCAGGAGAGAGCGAGAAGGTAATCCTTGCCGACCTCTTCCCTGCCGAAGCACAGGACAGGCGTGTTATAGTGGAGAAGGTTGCCGATCCCGTGCAGACGGCCTTGGAGGCTTTGCCAAAGGTGGCACAACCCTCTGGCGATGACGTTCTGTCCTATGCCTCCGCCTATTATGCTGCCCATAAACTGGAATTGCCAGACACCACTATATATATAAATAAGGTATATACCATGCAGAAGGAGGACGGCAGCATGCCCTGGTATCCAGGTCTGGCCGGCAATGCCTACCTTACACGCGAGGTGGGTTACCTCCTGGCACGCCTTGGTTCCGGCAATGCCAATGCCAGAAAGGTGATGGCCGGCATAAAGCGTTATCTGAAGACAACCCTTGAAGAAAGCATAGAGAAGCGCAAGGAGTACAACAAGGATTGGACACCGTGGCTTGGCGACCTCCGCACTTTGTATGTTCTTGTCAAGGATGGTGATACTGACAAGGAAACCCTGCAACTTATAAAGAAGGTGCTGAAGCGCCTGCCCGACAATCTGGAAGAAATGGACAGCGAATACATTGCCATAGCCATGATAGTGAAGCATGCCCTGAAGGAGGCCGTACTGAAGGACGGTGTGGCTGTGCTCAGGACACGCCTGAACCATAAGGACGGCACCTATCTGGCATATCGCGGCGGCAGTTGGCCAAGCATAGACCGCCGTCTGCACATACACACTCAGGTTATGGAGGCATGGCACACGGTATGTCCCGAGGACACCGCCACCATCCGTGGCATGCAGTACTGGCTCCTGAACCAGAAACGCACACAGGGGTGGAAGTCGCCCATAGACTGCATAGATGCCGTGTATGCCCTGACGGGTGGCATGATGCAGAAGACGGACAAGACCGCTTCTCTGGTGCAGAGGGACACCCTTGACGTATCACGGAGAACGTCCGTAACCATAAGCAACGACGGCAAGCAGACAATGTGGGCAGCCGTATATGCAGAGTACACTCTGCCGGTGGATAAGGTGGAGAGTGCAGGTATGGACATCAGCCTGGAGCGTACTTTCAGTACACCGCAACCCAAGGTGGGCGACAGGGTGAAGGAAAGGATATTGATAGATGCAAAGCGCGATTACGAATACATCGTGCTGAGCGTGCCACGTGCCGGATGTGCGGAACCTGTCAGGAAGTTGTCGGGCCGTGTTTGGCAGAATGGACTGTCATACTATATGCAGGTACGCGATGACCGCACGGACTACTTCATTCCTGCCCTACCACATGGCAAGTATGTGATAGATACTGAATTGACAGTAGAACGCGAAGGCAGATACTCTGCCGGCGTGCCCACGATAAGGTGCTGCTATGCCGAGGAATTCAGAGCGCATGGCGAGAATGGCAGGTTGACAGTGGAATAATAAAACGGAGACAAAATAGAAACGACATGAGACGTATTGTGTGGCTGTTGCTGGCAATAGTGCTGTTGGCGGCATGTTCCGGCGAAGGAGAGAAAAAGAAGGTGTTGGTTAGTTCCAAGGGATTGCCCAGTGAACTGCTTTTGGTGGTAGACAAGGAAGTGTGGCTCAGCGACTTGCAGGACTCCATAAACGGCATAGTGAAGGCGCAGGTGCCGGGACTGATGCAGGTGGAGGAACTTTTCCGTGTAACGAGAATTCTCAGCAAGGATTATGCTCCCACCCATACCACATTCCACACCAAACTGTTCATTAAGTTGGACGACAGTCTTGACAAGCCCCTGATGGGCACACGGCGCAACGAGTGTGCCAAACCTCAGTTGGACCTGGTGGTAGCGGCACCGTCGCTGGATGAGTTGCGTGAGTTCCTCAGGCTCAATTCCGCACGGATACAGGAAATACTTTTGGAGGCACAGATAGATAAGCGCGTGGAACTGCTAAGAAAGAAATACAGCAAGAAGGTGGATGACGACCTGAAGGAAGTCTTGGGCATGTCAGGCCGTGCTCCGGAGAACATGAAGGCCACCAAGAAGGGTGAGCGTTTCCTATGGGGCGGCACCAACCTGCTGGAGAAGGATATGAACCTCGTGGTGTATACCTATGACTGGCATGGTGAGGCTCTGGTGGATACCAGTCTCTATGTGGAGAAGCGCGACTCGGTAATGAAGCACAATATCCCCGGTTCGAATGAAGGACAGTGGATGCAGACAGTACGCGAGCGGGAGAACAACCGTCCTCTGGTGGAATGCACCGGGCGTGAGATGAACGGGCGCATGGTGATGGAGGCACGTGGTCTGTGGGAAATGAGGAACGGTGCCTTGGGCGGCCCCTTCGTAAGCATATCCCGTGTGGATACTGCCGCACGCAAGGTGATAGTGGGAGAGGGCTTCGTTTACTCCCCCTCTACCGACAAGCGCGACCTTGTCCGACAGATGGAGGCCGTACTTAGAACGCTGAAATAGCCGATACGACGGGACTGGCGGCAATACTGCTGTAGGCCTGATTGCCAATAGGAAACAAGGAGTACATTTTGGGAATAAATTTGGAAAATAACCCACTTCTTCGTATCTTTGCCAATGTTATGATAAGAAAACTGATATTATTTTGTTCTATATTGCTTGCCGTGCCGGCATATTCACAACCTCGTTTTGTGCCGGATACGGAGATAAACAAGACCGGTGAGGTGCTTTTCCAGAAACCTCATGTGGTGGTCTTCGGCTTTACTAACAAAGGCACCAAACCTCTGCATATAAAGAAGGTAGTGCCCTCTTGCGGTTGTACCAAGGCAACCTATACCCGTGGCAATATAGCCCCTGGGGAGAGGGGAGAGATAACGGTGGAGTACGATGCCGGTATACTGGGCACGTTCAGCAAATACGTTGAGGTGTACACAAACGCCGGCAGAGAACCTGAGTTCCTGACTTTTCAGGGACGGGTGGTTACAGAACTGTCGGACTATGCTACCGGCTTTCCTATAGATTTGGGGAATGTCAGGATGAGCACCAACTACATTGAATTTGACAATGTCAGGAAGGGCGAGGTCGTGTACACGGACCTGAAGGTGGTAAACACTGAACGTACGGCATACAGCCCCGAGTTGATGCATCTGCCGCCCTATATCCGTGCGGAATATCTGCCGGCAAATATCCCCGGAGGCAAAACCGGAGTGGTACGCCTTATACTGGACAGCAACCAGTTGCCTTCATTGGGCCTGAGCCAGACGAGCGTGTATCTGGCGAGATATTCGGGCGACAAGATAGGGGACTCCAACGAGATAGTATTGTCTGCCGTATTGCTCCCCGCGGAAGACTCCGTGACTTCTGCAGGCCGCAAACCCAGGTTGAAACTCAGTTCTGACGAAGTTATCTTGCAGAAGTCTTCCAAAAAGATGAAGGCAGAGGTGATGGTAACCAACGAAGGTGATGCGCCTTTGACGATACATAATCTTCAGTTGTTCAACCATGCCGTAGGCGTGTCCTTGTCGGACAGAGTGCTCCAGTCTGGCAAGAGTGCCAAGATGAAGATTACGGTGAAGAAGGACCTGCTGGCTCGTTTCAAGTCACGTCCCCGCATACTTCTGGTAAGCGATGATGCCGAAAATCCGGTGAAGATAATAAATATAACAATAAAGGAAATGGACTGATACGTCCCGTTGTGGAGGTGTCGGGCATAAAGACATTACGATATGGAACATCCCGAGAACAGTTCTGAGTATGCTGGATTGGTGGTGAACAAGGGTGTCGAACAACCTTCAAGCATCAATCCTTATCTGAAGCGTGGCAGGTTTGTCAGGCGCAGTCTGACCTCAGGAGACTATGTGGAGGGTATCCTGAAAGGCGATCCTTCCATCCTTGGCCAGGCGGTCACTTTGGTTGAGAGTACCCTGCCGGAGCATATTGCCGTTGCCCAGGAGGTGATAGAGAAGTGTCTGCCGTACAGTGGCAACAGTGTGCGCATTGGCATCAGCGGTGTTCCGGGTGCAGGCAAGAGTACCAGCATAGATGAATTCGGCATCCACGTGTTGAAGGAGTATGGAGGCAAGTTGGCCGTATTGGCCATAGACCCCAGCAGCGAACGCACAAAGGGCAGTATCCTTGGCGACAAGACCAGAATGGAGAAACTGTCAGTGCATCCCAAATCCTTTATCCGTCCCAGTCCCTCGGCAGGTTCTTTGGGCGGTGTGGCACGCAAGACGCGTGAAAGCATAATACTGTGCGAGGCTGCCGGTTACGACAAGATTTTCGTGGAAACGGTGGGCGTGGGACAAAGCGAGACGGCATGTCACTCCATGGTAGACTTCTTCCTGTTGATACAGTTGGCCGGTACCGGTGACGAACTGCAGGGCATAAAGCGCGGCATCATGGAGATGGCCGATGGCATCATTATAAACAAGTGCGATGGCAACAACGTGGAAAAGAGCCAGTTGGCAGCAAGCCACTTCCGCAATGCCCTGCACCTGTTCCCCACACCGGAGAGCGGTTGGGAACCGGAGGTGCTGTGCTATAGCGGTTTCTACGGCATAGGCATCAAGGAGATATGGGATATGGTATATCGCTATGTTGACTTTGTGAAGGCCAACGGATATTTTGAGCACCGCAGGGCGGAGCAGGCCAAATACTGGATGTATGAAAGCATCAATGAGAGCCTGCGCAACAGTTTCTTCCAGAATCCTACCATCGAGACGATGCTGCATCTGGAAGAGCAGGCCGTGCTGAATGGGGAGAAAACATCATTCGTCGCCGCCAAGCAACTCCTGGATACGTACTTTGCACTCCTCCATTAGCCATTTGGGGGTGCTTGTGGCACCGCATATACCAACGGAAGAACAGTTTTGCAGCCAGTCGGGGGTCACCTCGCTGGCTGTATCTATCATATAACTGCGTGGGTTGACCTCCTTGCACTGGGAGAACAGGACACGCCCGTTGCTGCTCTTCTTGCCGCAGACAAAGAGGATTACATCGTGGCGTGAGGCGAATTCTCGTATGTGCGGCATACGGTTGGCTACCTGACGGCAGATGGTATCTGAATATTTGAATGTGGCGTCGGGTGAGATGTGATTCTGTATATATTCCACAATGGTCCGGAAACCGTCCAGCGACTTCGTTGTCTGGCTGTACAGGCAGATGTCGCGGTTCATGTCCAGTCTCTCTACTTCCTCGGGACTCTCTATCACTATGGCTGTGCCCTCCGTTTGGCCTACAAGTCCCAGAACCTCGGCATGGCCGTTCTTGCCGAAGATGACAATCTGCTTCCTGTGCCCCGTGTCTGCCGTGTATTCCTTGCGTATGCGTTCCTGCAGGTGCAACACTACGGGACATGTGGCATCCACGATGTGGATATTGTTCTCCTTGGCCTTTTTGTATGTTGATGGCGGTTCGCCATGGGCACGTAGCAGTACGTTGGCATCATGCAGGGTGTTGTATGTGTCGTGGTCTATTGTTTCCAACCCCAATTGTTGCAGGCGGTTGCATTCCTTGCCGTTGTGCACGATGTCTCCCAGGCAATAGAGTTTCTTTCCGTTGCCCAGTTCCTCTTCAGCCTTTCCTATGGCTCTCGTCACTCCGAAGCAGAAACCGCTTCCCTCGTCAATTTCAATAACCATTCCTGTTGTTCTGCTATAGTCATGTTGCTGTTGTCCAGGACGATAGCGTCCTCGGCCTTGGTCAGGGGCGATATTTCGCGATGCGAGTCGATATAGTCACGTTCCTGGACGTTCTTCAGTATTTCGTCGTAGTTGCAGGTTTCGCCCTTGGCGGTAAGTTCGTCATATCGGCGCTGTGCACGTATTTCCGCACTGGCTGTGACGAAAACCTTCAGTTCGGCATCGGGGAATACTACGGTGCCAATGTCGCGGCCGTCCAGGATGACGCCCTTTGCCTTGCCCATCTCGCGCTGCTGTGCCACCATGGCTTCGCGCACGAAACCGAGTGTGGCAATGGGGCTGACATGGTTGCTGACCTCCAGGGTGCGTATCTTGTCTTCCACACGGATGCCGTTCAGGCATGTGTCGGGACGGCCTGTTTCTGGATTGAACTTGAAGGAGATATGTATGTCGGGCATGGCTGCCTGCAGGCGGTCGGTGTCGATGTTGCCTTCTGCGTCTATCATGCCGTTCTGCATGGCATAGTAGGTGACGCTGCGGTACATGGCTCCTGTGTCTATGTAGACATATCCCAGTTCTTTGGCAAGGTTCTTGGCCATTGTGCTCTTTCCGCATGATGAATGGCCGTCGATGGCTATTGTTATCATTGTGTAACTTGTTTAGTGGTTTGTTTGGTGTTTGCCTCTGTGTTGCCGCCTTTCTTCTCCTTGCTCTCCTTGGCAAAGGAATAGGCTATGGTGAATGACAGGGTGGGGGCTCCGGTATGGTAGTTGCCATAGGCCATGCCCACCTTTATCTTCTTGATGTTGATGCCTGCACCCAAGGTGAGACCTGAGGCATGCGAACTGCCTGCGGCCTTCATCTCCTGGCCCCTGCGGAAATTGTATCCCAGTCCCAACCAGAACCTGCCTTGGTACAGTGTCAGGTCTGCTCCTATGTTCAGATGGTTGAGGAAGACCTGGAAACCGTTTATGTCCCCTCCGGCAGAGTAGTAATACTTCTTGCTCCAGTGAAACGTGTCATAGAACATCAGGTGCACCCTTACCGGCAGGCGTCCGAGCCCTTTGCTTATGCCGAATTGGAGGTCCATGGGCAGGTGTTCGGCAATGTCTCCGAATGCACTGACCTGTCCGCCAAGGTTGGCGGCCACGACGGAAAAAGAGAAGTCCTTTTCGCTGTTAAGGTAGTTGAGGCCCAGGTCTACTGCTAAGCCTATGCTTGAATACCCGGCGTATGTGGAATACAGGAACTTGCCGCTGACACCGCCTACCCAGCGGTCACTGAGCAGATAACTGTAGCCGCCGGAAAGGTTCATGTCCAGATTCTTTGTCATGCCCATGTAGTTTCCCCATTCGTCGGTCTCCGCTATGTCGCCGTATCCTACGAATTGGGCCATGGCCGCCCATGTGCCCCTTTCGCCTTGGGCCTGGACGTAACTGATGCTGCCGGCCTTGCTCCCCTGCATGTATG
>X430_Giraffe__coassemble_359_pt1 | contig 10701 bp, 11 predicted proteins | sample X430_Giraffe__metabat2_high_PE_005 | metagenome-assembled genome bin X430_Giraffe | reverse complement strand
TGTAACCGAGTTGTTCGAGGCCCGTAACCCAAGTACCCCTGCCGTTGTGGCCGAAATCGACGGTGTTGTCACCATGGGTCGTCTGAAGCGCGGTAACCGTGAGATTACCATTACCTCCAAGGTTGGTGACGTCCGCAAGTACCTCGTGCCCATCTCAAAGCAGATACTGGTACAGGACAACGACAACGTACGTGCCGGAACACCTCTCTCCGACGGTGCAATTACTCCTGCCGACATTCTGGCCATCAAGGGCCCCACTGCCGTACAGGAATACATCGTCAACGAGATTCAGGACGTGTACCGTCTGCAGGGCGTAAAGATCAACGACAAGCACTTTGAGGTTATCGTACGCCAGATGATGCGCAAGGTTCAGATTGTAGAACCCGGCGATACCCGCTTCCTGGAGACTCAGGTTGTGGACAAGCTGGACTTCGCAGAGGAGAACGATCGCATCTGGGGCAAGAAGGTTGTTGTCAATGCCGGTGATAGCGAGACAATGCATGCCGGCCAGATTGTTACTTCACGCCGTCTGCGCGACGAGAACTCTCTGCTGAAGCGTCAGGACAAGAAGATTGTGGAGGTGCGCGATGCAATGCCCGCCACATCTACCCAGATCCTGCAGGGTATTACCCGTGCTTCTCTGGCAACAAGCTCGTTCATGAGTGCCGCATCCTTCCAGGAGACAACCAAGGTGCTCAACGAGGCTGCCATCAACGGCAAGAGCGATTACCTGGAGGGTATGGAGGAGAACGTTATCTGCGGTCACCTGATTCCTGCCGGTACCGGTATGCGCGAGTACGAGAAGATTGTCGTGGGTTCACGCGAGGACTACGAGCGCACCCTGGCTAACCGCAAGGCCCGTCTGGACTTTGATGACTTTTAAATGAAGATACTATATCTACGATAGAAAGGACGCTTTGCCGGGACATACTTGTCCTGACAAGGCGTTCTTTCATTTAAGACCCTAATGACCTTAAAGTCTTTAAGGTCCCTATTACAATAAAACCATGCACGAATTAAAGATGAAGGTCCGCGACTATGAGTGCGACCTGCAGGGCATTGTCAACAATGCCAACTACCAGCACTATCTGGAACATGCCCGCCATGAGTTCCTCTTGGAACGTGGCATCAGTTTTGCCGATATGCATGCCCGTGGTATAGATGCCGTTGTGGCTCGTATCACCATGGAGTACAAACTCCCTTTGCGTAGCGGAGATGAGTTTATTTGTAGCCTTACGGTGAAGAAGGAGAATGTACGCTATATATTCTTCCAACAGATACACCGTGTCAGCGACGGCAAGCTTTGCCTGAAGGCCCGGGTGGATTCCGTTTGTGTTCAGGACGGACGCCTGTTGTCTTCATGCAAGGATTTGGACGACAAACTCTTTGGCTGATGTCTGTATTCTCTTCCATTGACCGTCGTATACTTGCCATTGCCTTGCCAAGTATAGTCAGCAACATTACCGTTCCTCTATTGGGATTGGTGGATGTTGCCGTTACAGGTCACATGGGGGCGGATGGAGATACAGTAGGTGCTTTACCTGCATCGTATTATGTAGGTGCCATTGCAGTGGGTGGTATGCTCTTCAATATCATCTACTGGATGTTCGGTTTCCTCCGGATGGGAACCGGAGGCGAAACAGCCCAGGCCTGGGGTCGCAGGGATTTGGACGGAGTGGTTCTCCTGCTTGTCCGAAGTCTGCTTCTGGCTCTTGTTCTGGCTCTTGTCCTTATGGGTCTTTCTCCCCTTGTGCGCGACGGAGCCTTGTGGTATATCGCCCCCGAGGCAGAGGTCGCTTCTCTCGCGCGCACGTATTTTAATATATGTATATGGGGAGCTGTTCCTGCCCTTGGGCTTTTTGCTATGAACGGATGGTACATAGGCATGCAGAACTCCCGTTTCCCCATGATTGTTGCCATAGGGCAGAACCTGCTGAACATCGCATGCAGCATCTTCTTTGTCTATGCTTTGGGTATGCGCATAGAAGGTGTGGCACTGGGGACCCTGTTGGCCCAGTGGGTGGCGTTCATCATTGCACTCCTACTGTGTCTGCGCTATTACAGGAGGTTGTGGAAAAGGAAATCCTTCCGCGTTCCGTCGTTCTTGCTCTTGTTGCGCCAGGCCGTTACTCCGGGAACTGCATCCAACCGCCAGAACTTTTCACTGTTCCTTCGTACCCTCTGCCTTATAGTTGTGCATTTCATGTTCATTGCGGCAGGAGCGGCACAAGGTAGCGTGGAACTGGCCGTCAATACCCTGCTCATGCAGCTGTTCACCATCTTCAGTTATTTCATGGACGGATTTGCCTATGCCGGTGAGGCACTTGTTGGCAAGGCCATAGGTGCGGCCAATGGTGGACTCTGTCGTGCCGTAGTGCGCAGGCTGTTCCAATGGGGTGGGGGACTGGCCATACTTTTTGTGGGCTTGTATGCAATAGGGGGCGAATCGTTCATGTCGTTGCTTACGGATTACATCACGGTTCTCGATGCCGTTTCGCGTTATCGCCATTGGACTCTGCTCCTCCCCATCTGTGGCGTGGCCTCATTCCTTTGGGACGGCATCTATATCGGTGCCACTTCACCGCGCCTCATGCTCTGGTCCATGGCCATCAGCATGTCGCTATTCCTGGCGGGATATTACCTTCTTATCCCCCTTTATGGTAACCATGGCCTATGGATAGCCTTCCTGTCGTATCTGGCATGCCGGGGCATGGTACTGACAGTGACACGCGGAAAGATTTTGTCTTAAACCTTTGGTCGGTTCGTTGAAAATAGGTATTTTTGCGTGTCTCAAATAAAAACAAACTAATCCACAATATCATTATGTTGTTTGAACAGATAAGCAAGGACATCGTCGTGGCCATGAAGGCCAAGGACAAGGTACGCCTGATGGCATTGCGCAATGCCAAGAAGTATTTTCTGGAGGCCCTTACGGCTCCCGGTGCAGATGCCGAACTCTCAGACGAGCAGGCACTGAAGATTCTTTCCAAGTTGGTAAAGCAGGGCAAGGATACCGCCCAACTCTATGTGGAGCAGAACCGCCCCGACCTGGCAGAGGAGGAGATGGGGCAGGTCAATGCCCTCGAGGCCTATCTGCCCAAGGCTCTATCTGCTGAGGAACTGGAGGCCGAACTCCGTACCATCATTGCCGAAGTGGGTGCTGCCAGTGCCAAGGATATGGGCAAGGTGATGGGTGTTGCCACCAAGCGCCTGGCCGGTCGTGCCGATGGCAAGGCTATTTCTGCCAAGGTTAAGGAACTGCTGGGATAGGATTTCTGCCAAGGTAATATAATAAAATCGGGGTGTGCACTGGTGAACAGGCACATCCCGATTTGTCGTTTCTGTCTGGTATTGGTCTTGTGGGTCTGCTATTGTCCCCGTTTAGCTACAATCCAATCATTACACCCGCCGACAATCCGTTGAACTGTGGACCGTATTCGCAGTGTATAACGTTGCAGGGACTGTATTTCACATATGCTCCCAGTGACTTCCAGTGCAGACCCATGCGCAGGTCTATGCTTACGGGGCAATGCTTTATCTGTTCGCTGCATTCCTCTATTTTCCTGTTGTCAAGTTCGTATTTCGTCTTCAGGCTTCCGTATGCATTCCAGTTCAGTATGGTTGCCGCACTTATAGCAAAGTCCTTATGGAATTTATATTTGTATTCCAATGGGAATGTGATACTGAATATCTTCAGGCGCGAGAAGTCGATATTGGCATTGTCAGGATAGGGCGACAGGGAAATGCCAGCGCCATCCTTTACAAAACGGGTGTATCCTGTCATTCTGTAGTTCTTCCAGTTGAATCCCATGCCGATACCTAATTTGTGACGCCCATGGTTGTATTTGCGTCCACAAGAGAAGAGGTTGAAGAAGATCTCCATTGAAGAACCCATACTAACATTCATGTCTTGAGGCGCGTTCATGCCGTTTACAAAGCCAAACCCCAGACCACCGATATTCAGAAAGTTCTCGGACTTGGATTTGTGCTGTTTTTTTTTCAGTTGGATGTCGTCGGTGAGTACGGAGAAACTCCAGCTGTTTGCTCTGTCTTGGGCATACGTAGTCACGAAATTTACGGTGCAGAGAAGGCAAAGTAAAAGGTTTTTCAGTTTCATTGTCTATTCGTATTTGATATTTATATTATGTGTTGTCTAATGCTTGGTAAAAGTTTTGCGTAACTGTTTAATGTCGGCCCTACCTTCCATGTAGATTAAGGTAATGTTGTTGTCATTTCCTTTTTTCAGTGCATTGTTGCGGTAGAAGATATAGCGGTTGATGCCTTTCTTGGTAGAAGAAAGTTGGTAGAGTCCATAGTATAGACGTCCATTTGTGTGGTTTGATTCGTGGCAGAATGCATCCTTGACATCTTTTTCTATACTTGCTTCAATCATTAGGCTTGTCTTGTCTGATGTTTGGACGGTAAGGCTTTTGAATAGGCTGAGATGGTAGGTTTCGATGCTTGCTCCGCTTAGATGTACTTTTGTAGCACCTTTTAGTTCCATGTCGAACAGTTCGTTTATTTTCAAATCAGTCTGTGCAAGCAGCATTGGCGATATCAGTAGCCACAATGCCAATAATATTACTCTTTGTGCCATATCTGTTATTCGGAAAGGGTGTTGAACATGTTGTGTAGTTGCTCTTCCATGTGTTTTTCGTTTTCTTCGGTTACGGTGACGCTTTGCATTGACTTTTTCATCAGCGACAGTACTTCGTTTCGGTCTGTGATATGTTTGCCATCGGCATAGGCAATGCATACGTCCGGATATTCCGTAGGGCGTGATGATAGCAAAGTGTGCCCGATGAGAAAGTATGCCATCGTCGCGCATGCCGCCATTCCGGCTATCTTGGCGTAGAGGTATCTTTGCCGGCCAATTCCTTTTTCTGTATCTTTGGTGGAGCAATGTTGTCTTTTGCCCGTTGCAATAAATCCCATTACAGCCTTTATCTCATCGTAACGGCTGTCGCTGCCTTCCTTTGAGGTAAGGAAGTGCTTCAGGCTTCTTTCCTCCTCCTCAGTTGTCTCTGCGTTGTAGTACCGTTCTATGAGTCTGTCCCAATATTCGGCCTTGTATGTGTGGTAGGTGTTATTCATGTTGAAGTTGTTTATAACATTCACGAATGGTTTTGCGTGCTCTTGATAGTTGCATCCTTACGGCAGGAGGTTGCATATCCAGCAATTTGGCTATTTCTTCGTAACTCTGCTCCTCATATTCTCTCATCCTCAGGATGTCTTGTTGCAATGGTGTCAGTTTCTGTTTTACTATTTCTTCAATACGACAGAAGGTTTCCTCTCTTTCCAGTTCTTCTTCATGGGATGGGGCGATGTTTTCTTGCGTTTGCCCTGTTTCCACATTCCTGTTGGTGTTCCGTTTCCTCAGGGAACTTATGCTGATGTTTCTGGTCGTCACGTAAAGCATGGCCGATGCATCTTCTTCATCTTTGATTCTCTCCGATCTTGACCATAGCCTTACGAATGCTTCTTGTAGGGCATCTTCGGCATCTTCGTGGCTATGCAGTATGCGATGTGCTGTGTCAAGGAGCATATTCTGCATTCTGCCAAAGGCCAAAAGCAGGGGATGCTCTTGGCTATCCTGCTTTTCTTCTCCGGTAGGTTTGGTATGCTGTGCCTGACTCATGTTTCTTTGTTGTCCGTGATTGGATGTATGGCTGTTATTGCCCTGTCTCTACTGATATAACGCAAAGGTATTGCTTTTGTAACATGTAAAATCAGTTTTTTCCAATATTTTTATTCATGGTGAGGGAACTGCTTGGTCAGGAAACTCCGTGCATAATAAAGGGAATACCGGTTTATGGGAACAAGAAGAGGGCATTGCATGATTGCAATGCCCTCTTCTATGTGTATGTGTGTAATGCAGGGATTCTGCCTTACTTCAATTGGTCGGCAACGAAGTCCTTCATCTCCTGGCCGCGCAGGTCGCGCTTCACAATGGTGCCGTCGGGGCCGAAGAGCATGATCTGTGGAATGCCACGGATGCTGTAGAGTTCGGTGGCGTTGTCCTTGTTGTCGCGGGGAATGTAAATCTGGGGATATTCGATACCCTCTTCCTCCAGAGCGGCCTTGAACTTATCCTCCTGATCCCATACGTTCACGCCCAGAACGATGAAATTCTCGCCGGCGAACTGCTTGTGCAACTCTATGAGGTTGGGGATTTCCATCTTGCAGGGACCGCACCATGATGCCCAGAAGTCGGCCAGCACATACTTGCCCTTGCCCACATAGTCGGAGAGTTTGGAGGCATTGCCCTCCAAATCGAAACCGCTGAAGTCAACAAACATCTTGCCTTCCTTTGTATTCTCGGCAAGTTCCAGGAATGTGCGCAGGTCGTTCACAGCCTCTATCTCTGTGGCATACTTCACCTCGGCGATGACGGAATCCAAACGGGTCAGGTCAGAGTAAAATTCGCTGGCAACCATACCCAGTATGCGTGCGCCTACTATGTTGTCCTTGTTCTCATTTATGCCGTTCCTGTAAATCTCGTACAGAGCCTCAATGTCTGCATTGATGGAATCGTGCACTTCTGGATAGGACAAACCCTCGGCCATCAGTTTCTGGGCTTTCTCGTTGATAGCTTTGCCTGCTTCAGACACCTTGGTCATTACACCGTTCAAGATGTCGTTCAGTCCTCCGTTGTCGCTCACTTCGATGGGACCTTGTGTCAGGTCAGCGGTAATGTTTGCTCCGTTCTGTACCAGTACCGGTATGTTGGTCTTCTCCACGAGTATGGTGTAGATGCCTTGGCCTTCAATGGCTCCGGTAAAGGCAAATGCGCTATCTGCCACTATGCATGAATCCAGGGTTTCACCCTTGCTGTTCTGCAGCAATGCCAGTTTTCCTTCATACTCTCCTGTGGTCTTGCCCTCGATGCTGTACTTCTTTTCTCCGCAAGCGGTCATCAGCAGTGCCGGGATGGCAAGATACAATAACTTCTTCATAATCTTTTAGATGTTTTATGGTGAATAATTTTGTGTTTCCTGTGCAAAGGTACTACATTTTGGTGTAAAACGTCTTCCTTGCATGCTTTTTTTGTTCTTGCTGCCCTCCCAACCCTTCTATTACTACGAATAAACGTTAAAATCGGGTGCTTATCGCAAATTTTCGATATCTAACCATTGCGATATTCGTGAACATTGCCGTACTTTGCCTCTGCAAACACACAAAACAAACAATTATTCCGAATATGAGACGCAACGAGAAGACACTGACCCGATTGGAGTTCGAGGTGATGAGTATCCTGTGGAATCTGGGGCGCCCTGCCTGTGCGTGGGACGTGTTGGGCGAGTGGCCCGAACCCAAACCTGCCTACACCACCGTGGCAACCTACCTGAAGGTACTATATGAGAAAGGTTATCTGGATTATTCCAAGAACAAGGGCGAGGGCAAGACCCACATGTACGAACCTCTGGTATCGCGTGCCGAGTACACGCGCCGTACCATGCAGGACGTGAAGAAAAACTTCTTTGGCGGCAGCCTGAAGTCCATGTTCAGTTATTTCATACGCGAGGAGAACCTCACCCCCGAGGAAATCCAGGAACTCCTCGCCTCGGTGGAGAGGGAAGAATAGTATTTGGCAGGGGTGCGGTTGCTCCGAGTACTCTGAATTCTCCGAATACTTTGATTAATTTGATAACTCCATAAAACCTTATCTTATGATAGAGGCAATGTTCCTTTATTCCATCCGTTCGGCCTTTGTGCTCGCGCTACTCTATGTGCCGTACATGCTCATCCTCAGGAAGGAGAGTTTCTTCCGCCTGAACAGGGCGGTGCTGCTCCTGATACTCGTGTTTTCCCTTGTTCTCCCGTTGGTAGACATTCCCTTCCTCGCCCTCGACCACCAGCCCGTGGTGCAGGCTGCCAGGCTCCAGATGGTGGAGGCAGGCATACCCGTGAGCGCTCCAGTAGTGCTGCCCGAACTCACCGTGCATGCCCGGCACATGCCCGCCCAGCTGTCTTGGTTTCATATAGTGTCCATGGTGTTTGTCCTTGTGGCCTTTGCCATGCTCCTGTGGCGCATCGTGCAGGTCCTGCACATGAACCTTGTGGTGGCGCGTGGCAACCTCTGGCACGAGTGCGAGCAAGGCATTCACATACATTGCCACGGTGGCGAGGTGTCGCCCTTCAGTTGGATGAACCATGTGGTCATTTCCGACCGCGACTTCCGCGAGAACGGGCGTGAAATCCTCCTGCACGAAACCGGCCACATCCGCGCCCTCCACTCCTGGGACCTGCTCCTGCTCTCTGTCGTGCAGATACTCCAGTGGTGGAATCCCCTGGCCTATGTCTTCGCTTCCAGCCTGCGCGATGTGCACGAGTACGAGGCCGACGACTATGTCCTCTGCCAGGGCGTTTCGGCACGCGCCTATCAGTTGCTGCTTGTAAAAAAAGCTGTTGGCACCAGCTCCTACACTTTTGCCAACAACTTCGACCATAGTTTAACTCTAAAACGTATCACTATGATGCAGAAATCAAAATCCAGTGTGTGGATGCGCAGCAAGGTGCTGTACATCATCCCCATGGCAACCTTGGCACTCAGTGCCTTTGCCACCAGTGAACCGACGTCCCCTTCTGGCATTGCCGAAGACGAGGACAAAGTTATTAAAATTTCTTCAATGGTGCAAGCCGGAGGGGAAAAAGGTTCTGCCGCACTACTCCATGACGGTCTGGACATCGTCTATCTCATGGACGGCCGTCAGGTGGATGCCGAGAACCTCAAGTCCCTTGTTGCGGAGAACATCGCTTCGCTCACCGTGGTTAAGAATGGCGAGGCTGCCAAGACCTTGGGCTATCCCGGCAAGACCGTTATCCTTATTCAAACCAAGACAAAGTTGGACACCCTGAAGGTCAACGTTGTGGAGAATCCTGGATGTAATGCCCAGTTCAAGGGAGGGGAGTCGGCCTTGATGCAATGGCTCGCCAGGAATGTCAAGTATCCGGCAGTCTCCCAATCCGCAGGCGTTCAGGGCAGGATTATAGTGCAGTTCTATATTTCTGAAACTGGCAAGATATTCAATGTCAGGGCGGTATCTGTTGGCAAGAATGAACCTCAGGGCGGACAGACCTTGGAGGAGATGATTGTCCAGGCTTATGCCAAGGATATGGCAAGACAGGGCAAGACCCTCTCTGCCGAGGAGGCCGAGGCCCACAAGGTTGCCATGATGGCTCTGGTTAAAGAGGCCGAAAGGGTGGTGCGTGCCATGCCCGAATGGGAACCCGCTTATCTGGACAAGGAGAAGACCAAGCCCTGCACCGTGAAGTTCAACCTGCCCATCATGTTCCGCTTGGGATAAAGGAATAATTAGGTTAGATTGCGGTATAATAGAACCGTGAGGGGAGGATGTGGACAATGGCCGCATCCTCCCTGTCCGTACATGCGGATTGGGCGGTAGTCCCTGACGCCATCAGGTGTGCTGCCCGTAGATAGGCCAGTCCTCTTACTATAAGGACTCCAGTCCTCCTACTAAGAGGACTCTAATCCTCCTACTAAGAGGACTCTTGTTTCTCAGTGACGTCGCCATGATGTTAATACTTGCCGATGCCGGTACTCTCGTGATGGTACTGGCTTTTCGTCGGGTAGGGTGGACGTGCGTCCTCTTTGTTCGTTATGAATGTGAGAAGTCTCCATGGTGTTAATCTTTGTTAATAAAAGTGGCTAAAAACATGCCTTAAAGCAATTATTTTGCTGAGAATGCGCAGTTTTTCGGAATTTTGTTGTACCTTTGCAACCCGAATGGGCATACTGTGCCCCTCCTTATCGTATATACATAATTAATATATATAACAAATAAAAAATTAAACAAAATGCCTACAATTCAACAATTGGTAAGAAAAGGCCGTACCGTGTTGGTAGACAAGAGCAAGAGCCCCGCTCTGGACAGCTGTCCTCAGCGTCGTGGTGTATGTGTTCGTGTGTACACTACCACACCTAAGAAGCCTAACTCAGCTATGCGTAAGGTAGCTCGTGTGCGTCTGACAAACTCTAAGGAGGTAAACTGCTACATTCCCGGTGAGGGCCACAACCTGCAGGAGCACAGTATCGTTCTCGTTCGTGGTGGTCGTGTAAAGGACCTGCCCGGTGTACGTTATCACGTTGTACGTGGTACTCTGGATACCGCAGGTGTTGCCAACCGCACACAGCGTCGTTCTAAGTACGGTGCAAAGCGCCCCAAGGCTGCTAAGAAGTAATCTCTGCCGATAGAGTTTCTGCGGAGTTCAAGTAATTAATGAACAATCGTTTTGGTGTTGCAGACAGTGTCCTGAGTAAACTCTGCGGCGGCAGTAGTTGAAGAAGAAGTACAAGATGCAAACCTGAACACAAAACAAGAAGAAGAAAATGCGTAAAGCTAAACCAAAGAAGAGAGTTATCCTTCCCGATCCCAAGTTCGGTGATGTGAAGGTTTCAAAGTTCGTTAATCATCTGATGTACGATGGCAAGAAGAGCATCTCATATGATATCTTCTACAATGCCCTCGAGATCGTTGCCACCAAGATGCAGAGCGAGGAGAAGCCCGCGCTGCAGATCTGGAAGGAGGCTCTGGACAAGATTACTCCCCAGGTGGAGGTGAAGAGCCGCCGTATCGGTGGTGCTACCTTCCAGGTGCCCACAGAAATCCGTCCCGACCGTAAGGAGAGCGTGAGCATGAAGAATATGATCCTGTACGCTCGCAAGCGTGGCGGCAAGAC
>X430_Giraffe__coassemble_352_pt1 | contig 10837 bp, 8 predicted proteins | sample X430_Giraffe__metabat2_high_PE_005 | metagenome-assembled genome bin X430_Giraffe | reverse complement strand
TAATTTCTATATCTATGATGATAATGATAGGGTGTTGATAGTGTAGATAACTTAGGTTGCCAGATCGTCTCATGCACTAATCCTTCGTTCTTTGCATGCTTTTACATCCATGTAGATAAGGGTTGAAATAACCGTGTTTATAGCCTTTTTGCCTATGTTTATAACTATTCTTCCCCGTTTTTGTTATCATGAATATCAGTGTTATGCAAGGCTTTTGAACATAGTTATCAACACGAATGTAGATAACTTTTCTGCATGAAATCCCATATTATCATGCCTGCCGTGACGGAAACGTTCATGCTGTGTTTGGTTCCGAACTGGGGTATTTCCAGGCATCCGTCGGCCATGTCCACTATGTGCTGCTGAACACCCTTCACCTCGTTGCCCATGATGATGGCATACTTCTTTTCAGGTTCTGGATGGAAGTCTTGTAGCATGGTGCTGCCTTCGCATTGTTCCACCGCCATGATGGTGTATCCTTCCTGGCGAAGCCATTCAACGGCATCCTCGGTTTGTTTGAAGTATTTCCATTCCACTGTGTCTTCTGCACCAAGGGCTGTCTTGTGTATCTCCACATTAGGCGGTGTGGCGGTAATTCCGCAAAGGCATATTCCTGCAAGCCTCATGGCATCTGCCGTACGGAAGACGCTACCAACATTGTATAGGCTGCGGACATGATCCAATACCACCACCAAGGGGTTCTTGTCTGCCGCTTGAAACTCTTGCGGAGTTATGCGGTTCATTTCCGTTACCTTCAGTTTTCTCATCTTTTTTATTTTTAGGTCTCTCCCCAACCCTCCCGCAGGGGGAGGGAGAGGTTACCATTAACTGTTATTATTTTCTTTACTATATACTCCCTTCCCTTGCGTAGGGGGTGGTCTTACTCAAATCAGACCCTTTTCAACCTGTTGCACTACCCTTTCCACGAGTTTGTCATCGTTCTCAGGATCATATTCTTTTTTCAGCGATGCACGGAATGTCCATGCAAACACCTGATAGAATGCGGCACGTGCAGGACCGAGGAATGCCTTTACTATTTCGTATGAACTCTGGTTGCACTCCCTGTCCACAAGTTTTATAAGCAGTTTGCCTTGCGAGTAGGTAAGTTTCTTCATTATGGGCGTGTACTTTTTCTTTATCTCTATTTCCACGGCCTTTATGTGTGCCTCCTTGCTCTTCTCGTCGGGAAGCATTTCCAAAGTTTCGTATGTTTCCTTTATAAGTGCATTGACCTGTTGTGCAAGCGGAAGCACTTTCTTCACGTTATATACAAGCCTGTTGTATTTCTGCCTTTGCCTTTTGTTCTTGAACTTCAATGGTGCATATACGGGCAATTCGGGAAGCAGGTATTGATACATGGTGTCGCCCTCTAATATATAGGGTTCGCTAAACATGTACCTTTGCAACCTTAATTCGTACCTGAGAGTGTCAATTCCATCCACAACAATGAAATCCTCCATGTCCTGTGCCTTTACCATGCTACAGAACATTGCGAAGAATATCACCGCTATGGTATGTATTGACTTCATCAATCTCTTTTTTTATTGCCTAATAACTTACACTCGTATCAAATCCTGCCTTGCGTATTTTCTCTGCTATGCCGTCCATAGTTTCATGGCTTGCCTTTTCCAGGCCTTCGGTTGGCCACTCTCTGTCCAGAGTGTATATCATCACCTGTCGTGGCTTTATCTTTTTCAGTGCTTCTATGTATGGTTCAATGTATTCGTCCTTGCAGTTGTCCACGGACACCATGTTTCCGTCCTTGCCCTTGATATTGCCTTTCATGAACATGGTTTGTATTACGGCATGCCCATTCATTTCGGCAAGACGTTCTATTATGCTCTCAACATCATACTTTCCGGCAGGTTGGTCAACCAGTTTTATGTATTCCGGAGAAACGGTATCCAGTTTCATCAGTGCATTGTCCACCCTCATCAGTGCGCTGAACACTTCCTTGCGATGTATCTGCGTGCTGTTGGACAATACCGTAACCTTTGCCTTTGGAAAGTATTCATCGCGAAGATGCAGCACTTTGTCCACTATCTCTGGAAAGTTCGGGTGCATGGTAGGTTCGCCATTGCCTGAGAAGGTGAGAGTGTTCAGTTCCTCACCGCTCTCCTTCATTGCCGCCAACCTTTCCCTGAGTTTGTATTCTATCTCCCCAACCGTAGGCAAAGGTTTGCTTGGCCGGTGGTCTTTGTTCAAACCGCATTCGCAATATACACAATCAAACGAACACCATTTGCCATCATCCGGCATAACGTTTATGCCAAGCGATATGCCGAGCCTTCTGCTCTTTACGGGTCCGAATATTGGTGATCTGTGCATCAATGTCATATATTTTTTACTTTTTATAGAAACTGGGCATGAACAAGAACAATACGGTGTATATCTCCAGACGTCCCACCAGCATGTAGAAACTCATCAGCCACTTAGCAACAGAGTGTATCTCCGAGAAGTTGTTGGCAGGACCTGTGAGTCCTGCACCAGGTCCTATATTACTTAATGCTGTTATGCTGCTTCCTAATGCCGTTACTATGTCTATTCCCATATACGACATTATGATAATTCCTGCCATAACCAGTGCCATGTAGATAATTACGTAGCAAAGTGTACGTCTCATCCTGTCATTGTCCAGTACACGTCCTCCAAGGTTTACGCTAAGAACTGCTCTCGGGTGAAGTTGCTTGATGAATTCGTTTTGTATGGCTTTCATGGCCACCACGAAGCGTACCACCTTTATACCACCTGCCGTACTGCCTGCACACGAACCTATTATCATAAGTATCAGTGTTGGCATAAGGTACACGTCTCCCCAGGCAACATAGTCAAACTTAGTGGCGGCATATCCAGTACTGCTTATGATACTCGTTACATGGAATAAGGCACTACGGAACTGCTCTTCAAATCCTACTGGCAATGTATGAAGGTTTTCAAATGTATGTGATGCAAAGTTGAAAAGCAGCAAGAACACCACCACCGCCGTCAGTACTATCTTCAGGAAGGCGTTCAGTTCTTCATTGCTTCTTATTATGTCCCACCTTCTTATAATTGCATAGTAGAACATACCGAAGTTAAGGCTTGAAAGGAACATGAACACCGATGCCACATACTCTATGTATGGCGAGTTGTAGTACGCTATGCTTGCTGTTCGTGTGGAGAATCCGCCTGTTGCCGTAGTGGTGAATGAATGGCAAATGGCATCAAAGGCATTCATGGGACCTGCATAATAGAATAAGCCGCAAATAATGGTAAGTACCAGGTATATCATCATCAGTCGTCTGGCTGTAGTGGCTATCTTCGGACTCAGTTTGTCCATGCCAATGCCCGACGTCTCGGCAGAAAATATCTTGTTGTTTCTCATTTCTCCTGTAGGTACCAGGGCAAAGGTGAATACCACTATACCAAGACCACCCATCCATTGCGTTATGCATCGCCAGAACTTAAGTCCTTGGCTGAGTCCGTCTACATCCGATATAACCGAGGCTCCTGTGGTAGTGAATCCCGACATGGCTTCGAACATGGCATCATCTATACTCATTTCTGCCAGTAACATGTAGGGTATCATGCCTATCAGTGAGAATAGTACCCATGTCAGTGTCACTACCATGAAACTGTCGGCACGGGAGAAGTATTTTCCCTGGTCTTCGCTTGCATGCCTTGCCTTCCACTTGCCTATGCTCAGTGTTATGCCGCCTATAACGAAACTCAGTGCGGCACACGACATGAACACCCACCAGTCTTCCTCTTTATAGAATAAACTGACGGCGCCCGTTATCAACAGGAATACCGATTCCAGTTGGAGCAATGTGCCGAATATGCTTTTCTTCATTCAGTGTTTTATTTATCGTGTTCTCACGCTCGTTAGATTTCAGTTTTTCGTTTCCGTTTTCTTTGTCCCTCTAAGATAGGGGGACGAGCGCGAAGCGCGGAGGGGGTATGTCAATTTCTCCTTTCTCCTTTCCCTTTGTCCCCTTTCCCGTTTTCACTTTTTATCTTACCCCCTCCGCTTCGCTCGTCCCCCTGTCTCAGGGGGACAAAGAGGGTCTTTAGAAGATGTACTAAATGTTAATCTGTGCTCTCTGAGGGGAGCACTATCCAGTGCTACGTTGAACAGAGGAGCAACGCTTCGGAGTGGGTATGTCTATTTCCCAGTTTTTCCGTTTTCCGTTTTATCATAAGCGTGCTTCGGATAGTCAATGGTGTAGTGCAGTCCTCGGCTTTCCTTCCTTTCCAGTGCGTGACGTGTGATAAGATAACCCACGTTTATCATGTTTCTCAGTTCGCAGATGTCCTTGGTGGGTTTCACACGCTTGAAAAGATGTTCCGTTTCCTCAAACAGAAGGTCAAGTCGTTCCCATGCACGGTGAAGTCTCAGGTCGCTTCTCACTATGCCCACGTAAGTAGACATAATCTGGTTCACCTCCTTCATGTCCTGTGCTATAAGCACCTTTTCCTCGTTGGTCAGCGTGCCCTCGTCGTCCCATTCCGCAACTTTCTCATTGAAGGTGTAGTTGTCCACCACCTCTAAGGAATGGCGTGCGGCGGCATCGGCATACACCACGGCTTCTATTAGGGAGTTGCTTGCCAGACGGTTGCCGCCATGCAACCCAGTGCAAGAACATTCCCCCAAGGCATAGAGTCGCCTGATACTGCTTTGTCCGTCAAGATCCACCTTTATACCTCCGCACATATAGTGTGCACAGGGGGAAACAGGTATATAGTCCTTTGTTATGTCTATACCTATGGATAAGCACTTGGCATATATGTTAGGGAAGTGCTTCTTTGTTTCCTCAGGATCCTTGTGCGTTACATCCAGGCATACGTGGTCAAGACCGTGAATCTTCATCTCGTTGTCTATGGCACGTGCCACTATGTCGCGTGGAGCCAGGCTCAGGCGCTCGTCATACTTCTGCATGAACTCCTTGCCGTTGGGTAGGCGCAATATGCCGCCATATCCTCGCATGGCTTCGGTAATGAGGTATGCCGGATGCTTTTCCTTTGGATTGTATAGTGCAGTGGGGTGGAACTGTACGAACTCCATGTCCTGCACCTTGCCCTTGGCACGGTACACCATGGCTATGCCGTCGCCCGTGGCAATGTCAGGATTGGTGGTGGAAGAATAGACGGCACCCGTGCCGCCCGTTGCCACAACTGTAATCTTTGACAGATAGGTATCAACCTTGCCAGTTTCCGGGTTCAGGACATATGCACCGAAGCACTCTATGTCCGGAGTACGTCTTGTGACACGGATGCCCATGTGGTGCTGGGTGATTATTTCCACGGCAAAATGGTTTTCCAGTACCGTTATGTTGGGGTTGCTCTTTACGGCCTCCATAAGACCGCGCTGTATTTCAAAGCCAGTGTCATCGGCATGGTGCAGGATGCGGAACTCGGAGTGTCCGCCCTCTCTGTGCAGGTCAAACTCTCCATCCTCCTTCTTGTCGAAGTTTACTCCCCACTTCACCAGGTCGGCTATTCCTGCAGGTCCGCCCTTTACCACCTGTTCCACGGCGGCAGGATCTGATATGTAGTCGCCGGCAATCATGGTATCCTGGATATGCTTTTCAAAGTTGTCCAGTTCCAGGTTTGTCACCGAGGCTATTCCACCCTGTGCCTTTGAGGTGTTGGACTCTCCCAATAATGTCTTACACACAAGGGCTACTTTGCCCTTACTGCTCTGGCTCACCTTCAGTGCGTAGCTCATGCCTGCCACACCGCCTCCGATAATGAGAAAATCAAATTTCCTGATCATTTCTTTCTTCTTTATTTGGTCGTGAATCCAGTGTCCGCCTTCATTTTATGTTTGGTGTGCGCGGAATTCAGTATCCGTTAATCTGCACAAAGATATGAAAATAACCTTATACACGCAAGCACGCGCCCGCGAATTCGGTTTTATTAACGTTTTTGCCTCATTATCATGTCCTGTGTTTATGTGTTTTGATAAAATTGTGTATTTTTGTCGTTGTATAGTGCATTTCAATATAATCCCATGAAAAGAACCATATTTTGCCTTCTGTCCGTTTTCCTGCTCTTGTCCTGTAAGACCAAGCGTGAGATAGTACAGTTGGAACCGGAGATAAGGACCGTTTATGTTGAGCGTAACAAGGTTTCGGACGAAGACCTCATGCTTCTTGGCATGCTGAAGCAGGGTTTTCGTAATTTCAGCACCTCGCCGATATATTCCACCGATACATGGGAGGGACGATTGCAATCCCGTTTGCTTGAACTCTGCAATTCTCCGATGTTCCAAAGCAGTCAGTTGGGATTGGTGGTTTATGACATTACGGATGGTAAATATATCTTTACAATAAACGGTGACCACCGCATGCGTCCGGCATCATGCCAGAAACTCGTTACGGCCATATCTGCCCTTGACCTTCTCGGAGGCGAGTACAACTATGTTCCCCGCATTGATGAGGCTGGAGAAGGTTGGTGCTGGGATGATGACATCACGTCGCAGATGCCGTATCGTGAGCGCAAGACATGGCACATGAACGAGGTTTTGCACATCATGATGAAGGACAGCGACAACCGTCTGGCCGAAAGTCTTTTCTGGCAACTGTCCACGTTTGGAGGAGGTCAGTTCGGTGATATAAAGTCAGTGGTGTCAAATATAGAATCGGTATTGCAACGTGCTGGTATTCCAAAGGATAGCGGATACAGGATAGCAGACGGAAGCGGTCTTTCGCTCTATAACTATATCACTCCTCAGATGCTCAATGCACTGCTTGTATATGCCTGGTGGCAACAGGACATACGTGCCCACCTTGTGCCATCTCTGCCCATAGGAGGTGTGGACGGTACCTTGAAGAAGCGCTTCCATGGCACATCTGCCTACAACAATATCTTTGCCAAGACAGGTACGGTGAGCGGCATATCATCGCTCAGCGGATATGCCAATGGCGGTAACGGACACGTAATCTCTTTCTGTATAATAAACCAGGGTGTGCAGAGGGGAAGCATAGGCCGCAACTTCCAGGATCAGGTTTGCATAGCCCTTACCGAGAAGTAGTAAAATATATTTACTTGTATTATTGACTTATACAACGAAGGATATGTTTAGGATACTGATACCTTATATTATAGTTGTGCTTTTTTCTTCACTTTGTTCCCATGCGCAGAAATTGGAACCATCTGCCAGTTGGACGGGCGAGTTATCCATAGGTACCAGTAAACTTCATATAGGCTTTAACATAAAGACACTGTCCGATGGCACATTTACTGGTACAATGGACGTACCTGAACAGGGCGCCAAGAACATTCCTGTCAGTGTGTTGAAGAACGACTCCGATAGTCTCAACATATCTATTCCGGCTTTAAGGGCCGTTTATAGGGGTCGCAAGTTGTCAGCCGAAAGCATAGAAGGCAAGTTTTCCCAAAACGGAGCAGTCTTTGATTTGAATCTCAAACAAGGTAAATCGCTTTTGAAAAGACCTCAGACCCCCAATGCACCTTATGCCTATAAGACAGAGGAAGTGTTGTTCAGTAATGAGGCAGAAGGTGCGGTACTGTCAGGAACATTGACATATCCTATAAATTACAATGCCTCAGCAAAGAAGCAGACGCCTGTTGTACTTATGGTTACAGGAAGTGGAGGTCAGGATAGAAACGAGGAGATTTTCGGCCACAAGCCTTTCCTTGTCATAGCGGATTACCTTGCACGTCATGGCATTGCTTCCTTAAGGTACGATGATAGGGGAATAGGAAAATCCACAGGTCCCACCCGGGGTACGACAACGCAGAATAACCTTGCAGATGCAAAGGCCGGTATATCCTATCTTCGTAAACTGAACAAGTTCGGGAAGGTTGGCATAATAGGACATAGCGAGGGAGGTACCATAGCCTTCATGCTGGGAGCGGAAAAGAGTGTTGACTTCCTTGTTTCACTTGCCGGAAGTGCCGCTAACGGCATTGATGTCATAGTGGGTCAGAACGAGGCTATGATGCGACAACAGGGTGTACCACAGGAGATTATCGGTAACTATGCCAAGGCATTGCGCATATTGTATAAGGACCGTGTAGAGGGTAAGGAGATCAACGATCCTGTCAGGTACACAGAGGACTTGTGTAATGCTGAGAACCTCACTTTGCCAGGCGCTCTAAAGACAAACCTTTCCAAGTGCGTTTCAGCCGGTGGTGAGTGGTTTACATGGTTCTTGCGTTATAGTCCTGCCGAGGCAATAAGAAAGGTTGCATGTCCCGTAATGGCACTGAACGGAACCCTCGACCTTCAGATACTGAGCAAGGACAACATACCCGTAATCAGGGACAATCTGCCTGCAAACTCCAAGAACATCATCAGGGAATACGAATCTCTCAACCACCTTTTCCAGCACTGCACCCCTGCCACGGCCTTGAATTACGGGGCAATAGAAGAAACCATATCCGAGGAGGTGCTCAGTGATATTGTCGGATGGATAAATAAATTGAACGACTGAAATCTATACATTATATAATAATACTATGAGAAAACTCTCTTTCTTTCTTTTTATTGCCTTGGTCATTGCAGGCACTCTTTCTGCCAATGCCCAGCGTGCTGAGTATGATGTCATCCCCTTGCCCAAGGAAGTGAAGGTTGACTCTGCCAATGTGTTTGTACTGAAAAATGGTATGGGAGTGTCGTTTGATGCTTCCAATGAGGAAGTTTACAGGAATGTGTTGTTTTTCCGTCAGTGGATAGAGGAAACGACAGGCATAACACTGAAACTCGCACCTGGCGACAAGAAGGCTGCCATACATATGAGCCTTGACTATCCTAAGGCCAAGGGTGAGGTGGAATCAGACCTTATAGAACAGCAAAAGGAGGCATATATGATAAAGGTGGACAAGAAGGGCATTGCCATCATTGCCCGTCAGCCTATAGGCCTGTTCCGTGCTGCCCAGACTTTGCGCAAATCACTTCCTATTGTCAAGAATGCCGACAAGGTGGAACTTCCCTATGCCGAGATATTAGACGAACCACGTTTCGAGTATCGTGGCGTACTTCTTGATTGCGGAAGACACTATTTTACCGTGGAGTTCATAAAGAAGTTCCTGGACGTTATGGCCCTGCATGGCAGCAACCAGTTCCACTGGCATCTTACCGAAGATCAGGGATGGCGTTTCGAGGTGAAGGCATATCCAAGCCTTGCCCAAAAGGGCAGTGTACGTGCCGAAACGGTCATAGGTCCTGGAAATTCAGGTATATATAATGGTACTCCCTATGGTGGATACTACACTCAGGAGGAGTGCCGCGAGGTAGTGCGCTATGCTGCCGAGCGCTATATCAACGTAGTTCCGGAGATAGACCTCCCAGGCCACATGCAGAGTGCCCTGCATGTGTTCCCGCATCTCGGATGCACCGGAGGCCCTTATCCCGTGCGCACCTATTGGGGTGTAAGCCGTGAGGTTCTCTGTGGCGGTAATCCCGAGACGCTGACATTCCTGAAGACCGTACTTGGCGAACTCTGCGATGTCTTCCCCTCCAAATACATACATATCGGCGGTGACGAATGTCCCAAGCACCGTTGGCAGAAGTGTCCCACATGTCAGGCAAAGATAAAGGAACTGGGCCTGAAGAACGATGGCAAGCACACTCCCGAGAACCAGTTGCAGAGTTACATTAACCGCGAGGTGGAATCCTTCATGAAGGAACGTGGCCGTGCCATTATCGGTTGGGACGAGATTCTGGAAGGCGGCCTTTCCGGCGAATCCATCATCATGTCATGGCGTGGAACAAAGGGCGGAATATCAGCGGCCCGTCAGGGACACAGAGTAATCATGAGCCCCAATGTATTCTCATACATTGACCATCCCCAGTTGAAGGACCTTGGCAAGCAACCCCGTACTACGGACAGTTATATAGTTTCCGCCAGCAAGGTATATTCCTTCGAGCCCCTTATCCCCGACAGCCTCACCAAGGAGCAGCAAAGGCTTATCCTTGGTCCCCAGGTAAATCTTTGGACGGAGCACGTGGCATATCCCCAGCATGCCTTTTACCAGCTCCTGCCAAGACTGGGTGCATCCAGCGAGGTCCAGTGGTGCAACCCCGACCAGAAGAACTTCGACTACTTCAAGAAGCGTCTGCCACGCCTGAAGAAGTTTTACGACCTGCTTGGTGTCAACTACTGCAAGCATTTGGAATAATAGCCAGAGCACAGGTCTCTATCCAACAAGCGGTATAACTAATTTTTAAAAAACGATACAAGGGCGGAATGAGAATGCAATCCATTCCGCCCTTATATTATCCATACTCGCTCAGTAATGACTACTCGCTAATAATGCCACCGTAAACCCTTTTTTGTTCTCCCGAACAACAAGGGCGCGTCATCATTGAGGACAAGGAAGTGTCGTCCGGACAACAAGGTCGCGTCGTCGGGGAGGACAATTTTCATGCACACTATGGACATATTTTTGTTATCGGCAAATCATGCATCAACACCTTATATAATATACCCGAAAAACTCAGTAGTACTTACTTGAGCAAGTAAAGGCCTTTACTTTGATGAGTTGAGGCCTTTGCTTTGGCGAGTTGAGGCCTTTGCCTGAAACATGGAGTCTTTGGCTGAAAAGAGCATATTTTAGTTAAAAGATGTGAATATGCGGAAAAAAGTTGTACCTTAGGTTAGCATTTCGGGTTTCTAAAGGGTATTACAATAAAAACGTGAAGAAAAAGAAATGGAAATCCAAACAACATTATGCCAAGATGTACAGAGCGGCAGGCAGTTTGCTGTACGGTGTGGAGGAGTAGCAGGAATGAGATACTGTTTGCTGGCCATACTGTTGTTTTTTGTCCAGACTATCTGTGCCCAGGTGTCGCACCAGTTCAGGAACACTCCGCTTATTGATGCCATTC
>X430_Giraffe__coassemble_326_pt1 | contig 11260 bp, 13 predicted proteins | sample X430_Giraffe__metabat2_high_PE_005 | metagenome-assembled genome bin X430_Giraffe | reverse complement strand
GCATGGTAGGGACACGGCATGCCGTGTCCGAAAGACAAGAACAAAGCGGACTCGGCCGAGTCCCTACAACCCTGGACGTGATTAAATGTGAAAACGGAAAGATAAAACGGTGGTTTTATCATACCCCCTCCGCTTTGCTCATCTCCCTGTCTCAGGAGGACAAAGAAAGTTAAAACGGAAAACGGAGAACTTTTTATGCCATCGGACTTCTCAGACTTCTCCGATAACTCATAAACAAACTACACAGAAGCAAGCACAACATGAAACTGAAGAAAAAACAAATAGCATTCCTCATATTCCTGATAGTAGGCACAGTATACGTGGCCATGCGCCAGGAGCAAGCGCCAAGCGCCACAACGAGGAAGTTCTCCGAACGCATCTTCGGCACGGTGATGAACGTCACCTACACCAGCACCGAGGACTTGCACGACACCATCATGACATGCCTCAAAGGCGTGGATGCCTCCTTGTCCATGTTCAATCCCAAGAGCACCATATCACGCATCAACCGTGGAGAGACGGACACTCTGGACGCACATCTGACAGAGATTCTGCCCATGGCACATAGCATTTCCGATGCCACCGGGGGCGCCTTCGACATCACCGTGGCTCCGCTGGTCAATGCCTGGGGCTTCGGTTTCAAAAACGGACAGTTGCCCACAGACGTACAGGTGGACAGTCTCCGTGCCCTGGTGGATTACAAAAGCATCAGCCTGGAAGAAGGCCTTATCCGCAAACATAATCCCGGCACCGTCATTGACCTGAGCGCCATAGCCAAGGGCTACGGCAGCGACCAGGTGGCCAACCTGCTCATGGAACGTGGCGTGAAGGACTTCATGGTGGAGATAGGCGGAGAGATTGTTACCCGTGGCAACAACCCCAAGGGCGAGGCATGGCACATAGGCATTAACCGCCCGGTGGAGGACAGCACCGGCATGAACAACGAAATCCAGGAAGTGATAGAGGTGCACAACCGTGCCATGGCCACAAGCGGAAACTATCGTAACTACTACACCACCGAAGACGGCAGGAAGGTGTCGCACACCATAGACCCCTCCACGGGCCGCCCTGTCCGACACAGTCTCCTGTCCAGCACAGTATTGGCACCCACATGTGCCATGGCCGATGCCTTTGCCACCAGTTTCATGGTAATGGGCATAGAGAAAGCCAGGGATATAGTCAATGCGCATCCCAAACTGCAAGTGTATTTCATCTACACGGACAGTACCGGCAACTACCGGACATGGCAGAACATAAAGACGGAAGAATAAGCACAAACACTCCAATAACACACCCTCTACGCACATGACATCCTCCGACTTCTACCTACAAGCCACTGCCCTACCCCTCCTGCAGGGTATCAGTGCCGAACACATCCTGCAGATGCAGGAACGCAAGGCCATGCGTATCGTCAGCATGGAACCGGAGGAGGGCGACATAATCCAGGAGGGGCAGCATTGCCGCACTCTGACCATGCTCATGGAGGGCACGCTGGCATGCACCACTCAGGACGAGGGCTGGACACTGGTGGAGGAGGTACATGCTCCGGCCATCATCGAGGAGGAGGCCCTGTGGAGTCTCTCGCAGAGGTACAACCACACCTATCGCCCCATTAGCGAAGGCAGGTTGATGGTAATCGACCGGCACCACGTGATGCAGACGATGCTTCACAACGAGGTCTTCCGCATCAACATGCTCACCCGCATGTCCACACGTCTTGAAAGGACATACCTGTGCGGACAGTTGCATCCCACAACAAGCATCCCGCAGAAGATTGAACGTTTCCTCCTGTCCATTGCCTCCACGCAGACATGGCCCAAGCGCCTGCACATAAAGATGACCACACTGGCGGAAATCGTCGGCGAGACACGCCTGCAAGTGTCAAGGGCATTGAGGCAGATGGAAGACGAGGGGCACATCTCCCTGACGCGCGAAAAAATAACGTTTTTAGAACGCTGACTGCTTTAGCTTGATGAGCGCAGGCGAATAACAATTAACGTTCAACGATTTAAGAACAGATAAAAGACAACATACAACAGATGGAAAATCCATTCTTCAACAAACGATACGACACACCACACGAGGTGCCTCCCTTCGACAAGATACAGTTCGAGCACTACGAACCTGCCATGATGGAAGGCATGCGACTGGAAACGGAAGCCATAGAGGCCCTGTGCAACAATCCCGAGGAACCTACCTTCGAGAACACCATCATGCCCAAGACGGGCGAGATGCTGGAGAATGTTACCAGCGTGTTCTTCAACCTGCTCTCGGCTTGCAACAGCCCCGAGATGGATGAACTCTCTCAAAAGATGGCTCCTTTGCTCAGCGAGCACTCCAACCGTATCACCATGAACGAGCGTCTCTTCCAGCGTATAAAACACGTGTGGGAGAAGCGACACGAACTGGACACCGAACAACAGATACTGATGGAGAAAATCTACGACGGTTTCCTGCGCACGGGTGCCAACCTGCCTAAGGAGAAGAAGGAGGAACTGGCAGAGTTGCGCAAAAAACTCTCCCAACTCTCCCTGCAGTTCTCCCAAAACGAACTTCACGACACCAACGCATGGACCATGCACCTTACCGCCGAGGAGGATTTGGAAGGCTTGCCCGAAAGTGCCGTTGCCGCTGCTCGCCAGGAGGCGGAGACACGTGGTTTGGAGGGTTGGGTAATAACCCTGCAGGCTCCCTCCTACGGTCCTTTCATGCAGTATAGCCAACGTCGGGACCTGAGGGAAAAGGTGTACCGTGCCATGAACTCCATCTGTACGCACGAGAACGAGAACAACAACTTCGAGAACGTGCGCCAACTTGTGAACCTGCGCCAGCAACTGGCCCAAATCATGGGGCACAAGACCTATGCCGACTTCGTTCTGGAACGCCGCATGGCAAAGGATGTGGAGCACGTCACCGACCTCATGGACAAACTGCTGGACGCATACCGTCCCGTGGCGGAAAAGGAGGTGGCAGAGATAGAGCAACTGGCACGTGATAAGGAGGGCGAGAACTTTGTGCTCCAACCCTGGGACTTCTCGCACTATGGCTATCTGCTGAAGATGCAGCGCTACAACATTGATAGCGAAATGCTCCGTCCCTACCTCCAGTTGGAGAAGGTGCAGGAGGGTGTCTTCGGCTTGGCAACACGTCTCTACGGCATCACCTTCGAGCGTGCCACGGACATCCCCGTGTATCACCCCGATGTGGTTGCTTACCGTGTGAAGGATGCCGACGGTTCGTTCCTGGCCGTGCTTCTGGCCGATTTCCATCCCCGTGCCAACAAGCAGTCGGGGGCATGGATGACAACATACCGCGAACAGTGGGTGGAGGACAAGACCGGCGAGAACGTGCGTCCCATTGTGTCCATAGTGATGAACTTTACCAAACCCACCAAGGAACGCCCTGCCCTGCTCACACTGGGCGAGGTGGAGACCTTCCTGCACGAGTTCGGTCATGCCCTGCATGCCATCTTCTCGCAGGTAAGGTACGAGGCCCTGTCTTGCACCAACGTATATTGGGACTTTGTGGAACTGCCCTCCCAGTTCATGGAGAACTATGCCACCGAGGCCGAGTTCCTGAACACCTTTGCACGCCACTACCAGACAGGCGAACCCATGCCCGAGGAACTTATCCGTCGCATACGCGAGAGCCGCAACTTCCAGTGCGGATATGCCTGTTGCCGACAGGTTAGTTTCTGTCTGCTGGACATGGCATACTACACCCTCAGCACTCCCCTCACCCAGGACATCCGCACCTTCGAGAGCCAGGCATGGGAAAGGGCCATGGTGCTGAAGACCCTGGACGACAGTTGCATGAGCGTGCGTTTCGGCCACATCATGTCTGGCGGATACTCTGCCGGCTACTACAGTTACAAGTGGGCAGAGGTGCTGGATGCCGATGCCTTCAGCGTGTTCCAGCAGGAGGGCATCTTCAACCCCGACACGGCCGCGCGCTTCCGCAAGGAGATTCTATCCCGTGGCTGCTCGGAGCATCCCATGACCCTCTACAAGAACTTCCGTGGCGAGGAACCAGGCATAGAGGCCCTGCTCCGCCGCAACGGAATAGGTAAGTGAAAACGGAAAGCTCAAAACGGAAAACGGAAAACTCGGAGTACTCGGAGTACTCGGAGTACTCAGATTACTCGGATTACTCAGAATACTCGGATTACTCAGAATACTCAGAATACTCAGATTACTCAGAATACTCAGAATACTCAGAAACCACTCATACCCCCCAAATATGACACAGACAAAGAACACAATCCTTGACCGCCGCTACCTGCGCATGGCCACCATCTGGAGTGAAAACAGTTACTGCCAGCGCCGGCAGGTGGGCGCACTCATAGTGAAGGACAAGATGATAATATCCGACGGCTACAACGGTACGCCAAGCGGTTTCCCCAACGTGTGCGAGGACGACAACAACGTCACCCACCCCTATGTGCTTCATGCCGAAGCCAACGCCATCACCAAGATTGCACGCTCGGGCAACAATTCGGACGGTGCCACGCTCTATGTCACCGACTCGCCCTGCATAGAGTGTGCCAAACTCATCATACAGGCAGGCATCAAGCGTGTTGTCTACGGCAGGGAGTACCGTCTGACTGACGGTGCCGACCTCTTGCGCCGTGCCGGCATCACCGTGGAATTCCTTCCCGAGGAATAAGACCATAGGCACACACAGGCACTATACAACAAGAGTACAACACTTACGACCCCCATTACTCATTATATATGAAAAAGAACTCTCGCACGCCATTGCTCCTGGCCATAAGCATGGTCATAGGCATAGCCTTGGGCACCTTCACAGCCACACGCTTTGGCGAAAGCAAACTGAACATCATCAGCACAGGCAGCAACAAGATTAACTACCTGCTCCAACTGATAGACTACAACTACGTGGACACCGTAGACGTAGACTCGCTGGTGGAAGCGGCACTGCCAAAAATCATATCCGAACTTGACCCCCATTCCGTCTACATCCCTGTGAAGGACGTGGAGGCCTCCAACGAGGACCTGAAAGGCTCGTTCTCCGGCATAGGCATCAGTTTCCGCATGGAGCAAGACTCCGTCACCGTGATGAGCGTAATACACGGCGGTCCTGCCGAGAAGGTGGGCCTGCTGGCCGGCGACCGCATTATCAGTGCCAACGGCAAGAACCTGTGCAAGATGCAGTCCACCGAGGTGATGAAGCACCTGAAGGGCGAGAAGGGAACCGAGGTGAAACTGGAAGTGATACGCCGCAAGGACAAGGACCCACTGACCTTCAACGTGGTGCGCGGCGACATCCCCGTAGAAAGCGTGGATGCCAGTTTCCTCGTGGACGACGAGATTGGCTACGTGCGTATAAAGAACTTCGGCGAGAACACCTTTGCCGAGATGCTTGCCACTCTGGCACACTTGCATTTCAACGGCATGAAGTCGCTCATCATAGACCTGCGCGGCAACCGTGGCGGATACATGCACCCATCCATACAGATGGCCAACGAGTTCCTGGACGAAGACCAACTTATCGTCTACACCGAAGGCAGCAAGGTGAAGCGCGAGGACTACAGGTCCAACGGACTCGGTTCGTTCAAGCATCTGCCACTGGTGGTGCTTGTGGACGAGATGAGTGCCTCATCCAGTGAAATCTTTGCCGGTGCCATACAGGACAACGACCGCGGCACCATCATCGGCCGCCGCTCCTTCGGCAAGGGACTGGTTCAGCAACCCATGCAGTTCAACGACGGAAGCGAGGTGCGGCTGACCATAGCACGCTACCACACACCCTCTGGCCGTTGCATACAGAAGGCCTACGAGAAGGGGCACGGCGAGGACTATGAGAACGAACTCCTGTTGCGCTACGAGAGGGGCGAGTTCTACGTGGAGGACTCCATCCGCCAGGACGGTCCCAAATACCTTACCTCCATAGGCCGTACCGTCTTCGGAGGCGGAGGCATACGCCCAGACATCTTCATACCGGACGACAGCACCGGAGTGACTTCCTACTATAAGGAGGCTGCCTTCAGCGGACTGATAGCACAGTTCTGTTTCGAGGTGGTGGACCAGAACCGCGAAACGCTCAACGAACTGGAGACCATGGAGGACAAGGTGAAGTGGATGGACAGGCAGAACATGCTGGAGAGTTTCGCACGCTACGGACAGAAGCACGGATTGCCGCGCCGCAACCTCATGCTGCAGAAAAGCCGCAGACTCTTCATCCGCGCCATCTACTCGGGCATCATCTACAACAGCAGCGACATGAACGACTACCTGCGCTATCTCAACCAGGACGACCCCACCGTGCTGCGTGCCCTGGAGGTAATACGCGAGGGCAAGACCGTTCCTGCCAAACCCATAGAAACTGAAACAGAAGCAAAGGACAGCACATGCGTACAGTAATTCAACGTGTCACATCGGCCTCCGTAAGCATCGAAGGAGAGGTAGTGGGCCAGATTGGCAAGGGCATGATGCTCCTGCTGGGCATCTGTCCCGAGGACACCACGGCGGATGCCGACTGGCTGGTGGGCAAGATAAGCAAATTGCGCATCTTCGACGATGCCAACGGAGTGATGAACCTCAGTCTTATGGACATCGGTGGCGAAGCACTGGTAGTCAGCCAGTTCACGCTGATGGCATCATACCGCAAGGGCAACCGCCCGTCCTACATACGTGCCGCATCGCCCGACGTGGCCATACCGCTCTACGAATACTTTGTCCGCCAACTGGGCATCGCTCTCGGACGCGACATCCCCACCGGACGCTTCGGTGCCGACATGCAGGTGGCCTTGACCAACGACGGACCTGTAACCATAACCATGGATTCAAAGAACCCCGAATGAAGAAAAGGATTGTCATAATGGGAGCCACCTCCGGCATAGGTCTGGAAGTGGCTCGTCTGTTTCACAGAGAGGGACACCCCGTGGCCATAGCAGGACGGCGCCAGGAGAACCTGCAACGAATCTCCGCAGAACTTGGCAACTGCCCGTATGCTCAGATTGACGTTACCGACCCCAATGCACCTGCCCTCCTGCAGGAACTCATCGGGCAACTTGGCGGAATGGACATCTATCTGCACGTAAGCGGTATAGGCAAGCAGAACCGTCGGTTGGACACCACCATAGAACTCTCCACCGTGGAAACAAACACCATGGGCTTCACACGCATGATAAACCATGCTTGGCACTACTTCCGCACACAGGGGGGCGGACACATTGCCGCCGTCACCTCCATTGCCGGAACCAAGGGTATGGGTGCCGCACCCTCATACTCCGCCACCAAGCGCTATTGCAACACCTACCTGCAGGCCTTGGCACAACTGGCAGGCATGCAGGGACTTAAAATACGCTTCACCGACATACGCCCTGGCTTCGTGGACACCGAACTACTGTCCAAGGATTTCCACTATCCGATGCTCATGCAGACGGAAAAGGTGGCACATGCCATCGTCAGGGGCATCCTGGCACAAAAGCGCGTCATCACCATCGACTGGCGTTTCCGCATACTGGTCCTCCTTTGGCGCATGATACCGTCCTGCATCTGGGAAAGGCTGAAGGTCGGGTAGCACCCATATACCTTATTATATATATAGTCACATTATCCCAAATCGGTCATTAGCGTTATGATGATAATTGCTTTGTTTTTGAACAGATGTTTTGTCGCTTTGAGGGCGCAATGGGGTTCCATTGTAACCGAGAAGCGAGGACACAGATGACAAAAAGATAGCGTCATTAGCGCGTAACAGTCTAATGACCGATTTGGGATTATTATTCATCAACCCAACAAATAAATCTTACAAACATGAAAAAGACCTTATTGTTTCTCATGTCCATGTGGGCAATGGTGGCCCAGGCACAAGTGTGGGGCGACATCCAGGTGATGTACGACTACGGTCACAACTTCGGAACCCTTACCACAGAAGTCGGTCACAATCACAAGAGCGGCAATGGTTATGGCTTCGTGGATTTTGACTTCGGAGACAAGGCCAACAACGGCATGTACTGGGAGTATGGCTATAATTTCAACATAAAAAAGGACTTTTATGCCCATGTGGAATACAACGGAGGAGTTCTTTTTGATTCAGGCATCACCTACGCCCACGGTATTTTGTTGGGTGGCGCATACCAGAAGAAGATAAAGAAAACATTCCTTCAGGCACAACTCATGTACCGTATGGACGTGGACTACATAAACGGCACCACCGGCCACGGTCTTCAGGGTACCGGCGTATGGAACACCTCCTTCTTCAAGGACAAGGTCTACTTCGGCGGTTATGTAGACCTCAACTACAAGGGAACTATCGACAAGTTCGAGTTCAGCACGGAGGTGCAACTGCTTTACTGCTTCGACCGCTTTGCCGCCGGTACGGAGGTGGAAATAGAGAACTACTTTGGAGACGTGAAGGTATCCCCAAAGATGATGCTGAAGGTGAATCTGTGATACCCGACAAAAGCATTGCCTCACATCGGGGTGTTGATGGAGAAGCGCTTGTTGCCACAGAGTTCTATTCTTCTTCAAGAAGAGCAATTAGTTGTTGCTTCAATACAGGAAGGTCCTCATGCACAGTATCCCACACCTTCTCTGGCGAGATTGTGTAATATCCATGGACCAAGACATGACGCATCTTTTCTATTACCAGCCAAGGGATAGACGAATGGGACTGTTTGTACTCCTTCGTCAACATATATGTGGCTTCACCAACAATTTCTATATTCTTGACTACGGCGAAGAACAATAGCTTGCTATTTACAAAACTCTCCTTTGAGACATCCTTTGTAAACTCCTCCACATTGCCAATCGCCGTCAGCATATGTTCCAGTCTTCCCCTGTCCCTAACCTCTTCTCTCATATATCAAGATTTTATCTTCGTCCACCGATTGCTGGGCAAATGGCAGCAATGTACCATCCTCAACCAGGTCCACCTTACGCTGAAGCAATTCCTCCAATTGGCATATGATGGATGCATATTTGAACAGACTTATCTTGGCATCCTTGTCGAAGGAAACCAAGATGTCCACATCACTTCCCTCCTTTTCCTCTCCACGCGAATACGACCCAAACAACCATGCCTTAGAAACAGGTTGAGTGTTGAAGTAGCCCTGAAGCGCAGGTATTATTTGGTTCATTGCGGAACTGTTCATATCATTCTTGGTCTTTTCCTACCGCAAATATACGAATAAACGAGTAAAAAGATGTCAAGCTCGATTGAATATTTTCTCCCAACGAGTGAAAGTATATTCGAGTTTACCTCAAATATCGGAATAAACGAGTGAAAAAATATCAAGCCTGCTTGAATATTTTCTCTCAACGAGTGAAAGTATATTCGGGGTTACCTCAAATACACGAATAAACGAGTGAAAAAATATCAAGCCTGCTTGAATATTTTCTCCCAACGAGTGAAAGTATATTCGGGGGTACCTCAATATTACAATTTTCTTTTGTTCTTAGACGGTTTGAGAAAATTTATTTGCAGGAAATGGAGAGAACCGGCACTGTTTTTTGCACTATCGTAACCACCGTTACGGTAATGAGTATTACGATAACCGGAACTGGAACCGCTTCTCTCCATTTCGTTTATTGCTTCACATTGGGGTGTTGATGTAGGACGTGCTTGTTTGCGTATTTGGGACGAATCTGAACTGATATTATAAAGGCAATTATGTTACAGATTGCTTCCGTTTTACCGAACAAAATAATGCCAAATTACCGAAAGGGGAATCTCTTTTGCGTAGGTAATCAAAATAGCAATTGGGTTACTGATAAAGAATCAAGAGTTTATCAAACTTGATTGTCGATGTATTACCTACCTTTTTAGTTCTTTTTCTATCTGTTCTAATCTCTCTATAAATCCTTTAACATCTTCCGTGTATTGCTCATACATGTTTTTCATGTTTTTATTGATAAGATTCATATAATCTTGAATAACATCAATAAGTTTTGTAAATACAGACAAGTAAATAGTACATTCAACCCATTCACATCTCCTATATAGGGTGATTTGCCTTAAGAAAGATTTGTTTTTATGAGCATCGATGTTGTTTCGAATTTCCTTAGCAAAATCAATGTCCATTATCTGTTTTAGAATTGAGTTTATATTCTTCCAGAAATCAGATAGTTCATGAACATCAATAATCTCATCAAGATACAGATGCATTTCTTTCGCTACTTTCTTAGATAAATCATTTATTCTCGCCTCGTAAATGATAGTATAAGCGTGTTTGCTTAACATTATCCTCTCTGTATCATTTTGGGCTTGCAATAGAGCTATGGTGGTAGTGATTGCATCCATCTGAAGCAAAGTAAGATACCCCATTAATTCATAGATATTCCTATGCGTCTGCAAAATAGGGAGCCATTTTTCAAGTGCATACGACCCAGTTCTATCCTTCTCTATTTTTTGTTGTGTGTCCGCTATTGTCTTTTCGTGATATTCCACTAACGATTCATAAACACAGCATCTTTTTCCTGCATATTCTAAATGTTCTCGCAATAACTCAACGTCGATGCAGATGCCTTTTTCTGCCAACTGCTCGACTCCTTCTTTCTCGGAATCCGGCAAGATGAAAATTTCTTTAAAGGTGAACTCAACAACTCCCAACTTTTTTGCGATATCGTTTACTGATTCATTCATATTTATCCTCTATATAATTACGCTTCACATAGAGATATATTCTAATCACTGATTATTGCTGAAAACAAACGATTTACAGAATTTGAATTTACGACAGGTAACGATTTAGAAACAAGCGAAGTTCCCTTATCTGTCTTATTCTGCATTATTGAAAAGAACGCTTAATTCGCACCGCAAAGTTAATACTTTTTATTTTCTATTTTGTTATACCATCTTTAAAATATTTGTAAATGTATATATCAAAAGGTTCCATTGTTGGAAGAGATATTATATATTCATTTAGTTCATGAAACTTAGATATCGCAGAATTCAAAGTTAATTCACTATCTTCAAAATCAATTAAACCTGAATTCTGAATTTTTCTAGCAATCATTCTAGGAAGCCCATATTCTTCCAACTGATATACAACCGTTGGTAAAAATACAGATGATAATTTTGATATAAATGGAGTTAAATCAAAATCAGATTTTAGAATTGATTTCTGGAGTATATTTATATCACTAACTAAAGAGGCTAATTTGAAAGATACATTGCGCTCTAACTTAAAAAATGTATCTAATCCAATGCCTATTTCATCTAACTCTTGTAATAATTCAGGAATGGTTTTCTCCCAATTACATGATAAAATTTTTATAAACTCAACAAATAT
>X430_Giraffe__coassemble_311_pt1 | contig 11439 bp, 11 predicted proteins | sample X430_Giraffe__metabat2_high_PE_005 | metagenome-assembled genome bin X430_Giraffe | reverse complement strand
ATGGTGTTGAGGACAATGGCAACAATGCCGAATGCCACGCCCTTCCAGCCTTGGCGGTGTATCTGGCTAACCTTGGCCTTCATGGATTGTTGCAGGAGGTGGCTGTTGATGATGCCCTGCTTTTCCAGTTTTTCCTTGAGCAGGTTTATCTGGGCACGCATTTCTTCTAATTCCATATCTTTCATGATGATAGTGCTTTATGTTGTTAACGGGTGAATGCTATTTGTCTTTAATCTGTTTCAGGCGCTCCTTTATGCGGAAGAGTTTCACCCCTACGTGCTTGGAGGTGATGCCCATTATGGCACCAATCTCGTCGTAACTCATGTCCTCCAGCCATAGCAGGATGATGGCACGGTCCACGAGGCCCAGGGAATTGATACGCTTGTGCAGGGCCTGTACCTGCAGGGAGTCGTTGTCGTCATCCGCATACAGGTCTATGTCCATGGACAGTTGCCCCGTTTGCTGGCGCCTCTTCTTCTTTCTCTCCACCGAGATGCAGGTGTTGAGCGCCACGCGCCATACCCAGGTCTTCTGTTGCGATTCTCCGCGGAACGAGCCGAAACCTGTCCATAGGTTGGCCAGTATGTCCTGGAACAGGTCCTGCACCTCGTCGTTGTCCTTGGAGAACATGTAGCAGACGGTGTATATTGTGGACTTGTGCCGGTGCACGAGTTCCGAAAATTCTTGCTCTTGGTTCATCTTTGTCGTTCTCTTTGTCTGTTGCTTTACCCCCTTAGACGCACTGACTGTGTTTTTATTACAGGCGGAGGAAGGAAAATGAAGTTTTGTCCACCCTGCCGGTGTTCTGGTGCCGTTTTCTTCGTGATTAAACAGAAAAGTCCCATGCATATGTGGCATGAGACTTCCTGTGTGATGCTTCATATTTTGTAGAGACCTTGCTATGTCAGGCCTTGTTCTCCTCCCGGATGATTTCCATGCCGTGGCGTATGGCCTCCTCGTTCATGGGGATGAGGTGATGGTGGCGCTCGGGCAGGGTCCTATGAAGACCTTCCACCACATCCTCCACACTGACGATGGGGCGCACTTTGATGAGGCCTCCGAGCAGGAGCATGTTGAACACCTTGCCGTTCTTCATCCTTGCCGCCTCGGCCATGGCCTCTATGCTATATATGTTTATGTCCTTGCGCATGGGAGGGGTGAGGATGCTGGACGGGTCGTAGATGAGTGTGCCGCCAGGTTTTACGAGGGGCATGAAGCGGTCCAGCGAGGGCTGGTTCAGCACTATGGCCGTGTCGTAGGTGTTCAGTACGGGCGAAGTGATGCGCTCGTCCGAGAGTATTACGGTGACGTTGGCCGTGCCTCCGCGCTGCTCAGGTCCATAGGATGGCATCCATGTCACTTCCTTGCCTTCGATGATACCAGCGTATGCCAGTATTTTTCCCATGGAGAGGACGCCTTGTCCGCCGAAGCCCGATATGATTATTTCCTCTTTCATTGCTTTCAGTCCTTAATGTTTTTCAGGTCGCCCAAGGGATAGTAGGGCAACATGTTCTCGGTAAGCCACTGGTTGCTTTGCACGGGAGTCATCTTCCATCCGGCAGAGCATGTGCTCACGATTTCCACCAGCGACGAACCGCGTCCCTGCAGGCTGTTCTCAAAGGCCTGTCGTATGGCCTTCTTGGCTCGAGCAATGTTGCCCACGGTGTTCACCGCCTGGCGGGTGACGTAGCATGTGCCCTCCAGTGTGGCGGCAATGTCGCTTATTTTCAGGGGGAAACCATGCAGGTCGGCCTGTCGGCCATAGGGGCAGGTGCTTGTCTTCATGCCCATCAGCGTGGTGGGGGCCATCTGTCCGCCCGTCATGCCGTAGATGGCATTGTTTATGAAGATGACGGTGATGTTCTCGCCACGGTTCAGTGTCTGTATGGTTTCGCCTGTGCCTATGCAAGCCAGGTCGCCGTCGCCCTGATATGTGAACACCAGATGTTCCGGCCACAATCTCTTCAGTGCCGAGGCACATGCCGGGGCACGTCCGTGTGCCGCCTCTATCCAGTCGATGTCCAGATACCTGTATGCAAAGACGGCGCATCCCACGGGGCATACGCCTATGGTCTTTTCCTCTATGCCCATTTCGTCCAGAATCTCGGCCACCAGTTTGTGCACTATGGAATGTCCGCATCCGGGACAGTAGTGCATGGGGGTGTCGTTCATCAGACGTGGTTTCTGGTAAACGATGTTCTGGGGTGATTTTATTGTCTTCTCGTCCATGAGGTTGTATTCTGAGATTTCTGAGAATTCTGAGTTATTCGGAGTATTCAGAGTAGTCGGAGTTTTCGCAGGTTTCCGTTTATAACTTTCCCATTTCGCTGATCTTCCTGGTAATCTCGTCGGGGGTGATGATTACTCCGCCACTGTGTCCGATGAACTCTATGGGGCAACGGAATTGCGATGCCCACTGCACGTCGCGCAGCATCTGCCCTTCGTTCAGTTCCACCACCACGATGCGTTTCATACGTGATGCCAGTTCCAATATTTCCTTCTCGGGGAAGGGCCATAGTGTGACGGGGCGCAGAAGGCCCACCTTATGTCCCTGCTGGCGCAGGTTGTCTATGGCACCCATGGAGATTCGTGCGGCAGAACCGAAGGCCACTATGAGGGTCTCGGCATCCTCTGTATGATAGTGCTCGGCACGAACTTCCTCCTGCTGTATTTTTGCGTACTTCTTCTGCAGTTCGCGGTTGCGCTTCTCCATCAGCGCCTGGTCAAGTTCCAGGCTTGTCATAACGTTTGGTTTCCTGCCTTTAAGCCCAAGTCCGTTAGTGGCCCAAGGGCACTGCCGGCGTATTTCCTCATCGGTGCGTCGTGGAGTGTAGGGGGGCAGTATGCACTTCTCCATCATCTGGCCAATGCTGCCGTCGGACAGGATGATTACCGGGGTGCGCCACTTCATCATCAGTTCCTTGGCAAGTCCCACCATGTCGCAACTCTCCTGCACCGAGCAAGGAGCAAGCACTATGGTGCGGTAGTCTCCGTTGCCGCCTCCGCAGGTAGCCTGCCGGTAGTCGGATTGAGACGGCTGTATGGTGCCAAGGCCCGGACCTCCGCGCTGTACTGAAACTATGAGGCCTGGCACTTCGCAGATGGCCATGTAGGGGATGACCTCCTGCATCAGCGACACGCCCACGCTGGAGGACGATGTCAGGACGCACTTGCCCGAACCGCCTCCGGCATATATCATGTTGATGCTTGCCACCTCGCTCTCGCTCTGAAGCACCACCATGCCTGTCGTTTCCCAGGGTTTCAGCAATGCCAGGGTTTCCAGTATCTCGCTCTGTGGCGTGATGGGGTAGCCAAAGAAACCGTCGTAACCGTAGCGTATGGCAGCATGTGCTATGGCTTCGTTTCCCTTCAGCAAAAGTATGTCGTTGTCTTTCTGCATGTGTGGAGTAGGGGGTTATTCCTTGGTTCTGTATACGGTGATGCAACCGTCGGGACATATGATGCCGCAACTGCTGCATCCGTTGCACTTCTCTGGGTCTGTCTGCACCGCATAGTTATATCCGTTATGGTTTACCATGGGCGACAACTCTATCAGTTTCAATGGGCAGGACACGACACACAGGTTGCATCCCTTGCATCGCTTTGTGTCCACTTCTATAATACCTTTGAATCTGGCCATTGTGTGTGTATGTGTGTGTGGTAGTTGTCTGTTATTGTCCTTGTTACGAGGCTCCGGCATGTGCGTGTGTGTGGGGGGGCTATGGATTGAGCATATCCTTGTTGAAGAAGCGGATTATCTGCATCACCATTTCCCTTTTTTCTTTGGCGAGGCTTTCCGGATTCAGAGCTATGGCCTCGGCATAGGAGTCAAGGCACCGCTTCCAATCCTGCTCTTTCCATGCGGTATCTCCTTTTGCAATGTATTCTTCTTCGGTCATTGTGTTGTGGAGCCGGCTCTGTTTTGTCTATTTTAATGCAAAGATACGTCATTTTGCTTTTTTATTGTTGCAAATAAGAACAAAAAACATATCAAAAACTGCTCTTTGCCTGTTTTGTGTGTAAAAAGACCCCCCCAATTCTGCACACGTCGTGGCGTTCTGTGCAGAATTGGGGAGTGTGTATTTCTGGCATTTGCCTTTACGTTTGGACAAATGGCCGGATATTCCTTCTATCAGTTGCGCTTCATGGTCATAACCACGTTTCCGTCACAATCCTTTGCATTGAGAACGGAATCCTGCATCTCCAGTGTGGTACATTGAGCAAGTGCGGTCATTACCGCCATTTCCACTTCCATGTCGTGTCCCATCATTGTGGTTGCTCCCATCTGGTCAAAGAAGATGCTGTCCCCCTTCAGGGCATATTGGCCGAAGAAGGCATTCACGGAAGCATGTCCGTTTACCATGCCGCTGTCGCAGAACTCTATGAAGGGTTTTGTCTCCGCACTGTCCGTACTCAGGCCGTTGGCCTCTATGATGGCCCATTTGCCAATCACGTCGGGTTCTGCGGTATTGCCGGTACTGTTTTCATTGGTGCAGCAGCAAAATGCCATACATGCCATAAGGGCAGAGAATAATGTCTTTTTCATAATTTATTATAATGTGTTGTTATGTTTCCGGGTGCAAAGATATGCCGATATATATAATAATGAAAGGGAATTCCCCTAAAGTGCATGGCTTATTCCTATTATATTGTCATGCATGCGATGCTGTATTGTCAGAGTCCTCGTTTTGTCCGGGGAGAGACGCCACAACGCGTGTGCGCTATGTATATATATAAATAAGGTGTAGTGCACCTGCTTATGCTTATAAGTGCACAAAAAACACTTAATATCGTCAAAAAAGCCCTTAATTATGCACATGATATGTGAAAATGTGTTACCTTTGCACTCGAATTTACACAAACAAGGTAAAAAATATGAAAAAGATTGTAATTTCTTTGGCCGCCGCTTTGGCCGCAACAAGTGCTTTTGCCGGTGGTCTGTTGACAACAACAAGCCAGAACGCTCATTACCTGCGTTTCTTCACACAGGATGCCAACATTACACTTTCCAGTCTTTATGCCAATCCCGCAGGTCAAGCTTTCCTGCATAACGGATGGCACATGGGTATCTCTTCAATGACTGCTATTCAGAGCCGTACTATTGATACAACTTTCCCCGCTTTTGCCCTGAACACAAACAACCCCAATCCGACACACACTTTTAAGGGCGAGGCTCTTGCCCCTGTGGTGCCTTCAGTGGATGTTACCTATAATCAGGACAAGTGGAGCATTTCTGCTCACCTCGGTCTTGTAGGTGGCGGTGGTGCTTGCGAATTTGAGAACGGCCTTGGTTCTTTAGAGGCTCTTACTGTACAGAGCGGTATTCAGGGTATAGCCAACATGTGGGCAAATTCTCCCTATGGCGATACTGGCATGACCGTTGGTCAAGCAACTGTTATGGGTTATATGCAACAGGGTATGAGTCAGGAGCAGGCTATGGCACAGATGCAGAAGGATGCCGCTGCTTTTGGCGCACAAAACTTCAAGAACTACAGCGTGAATTCCTACATGAAGGGTAAGCAGTACTACTTCGGTCTGCAGGTTGGTGCTACATACAAGGTGCTGGACAATCTTGCCGTTTATGGTGGTATCCGTGGCGTTTATGCTACATGTAACTACAACGGCTTCGTTGATGACGTAACAGTGAACGGTACTGCTACAGGTACCGAACTGAGTCTTAATTGTGACCAGGTTGGTTTCGGCGTTACTCCTATCTTGGGTATCCACTACCGTCCTAACAAGCATTGGGACCTGGCAGCCAAGTATGAGTTTAAGACTCGTATCCGTCTTGAGAACAACTCACGTATGAGCGAGGCTGCCGCAGCTTTTGCCGCTGATCCCACACACCTGTTGTCTCAGTTTGCTGATGGCAAGAAAATTGCAGAGGACATGCCTGCACTGCTGACCGTTGGTGCACAGTACAGCCCCATCAAGGATTTGCGCATTGCCGGTGCATGGCACTATTACTTCGACAAGTCTGCCACCAAGTATGGTGACAAGCACACCAGCGCATACATCGATCATAACACCATGGAGTTCCTGGCAGGTGTTGAATGGCAGTTCTGCAAGTGGATTACAGCTTCTTGCTCTTGGCAGAACACCAGTTATGGCCTGACTGACGCTTACATGAGTGACGTAAGTTTCAACCTTAGCAGCAACTCAATGGGTCTTGGTGTACGTATACATCCCACCAAACTCTTCAATATAGACCTTGGTTACATGCACACCTTCTACAAGGACCGCGAGGTAACGTCTGTAACTGCACTGGGTAACAAGATTGACCGTTATTCTCGCACCAACGATGTTGTAGGTATTGGCTTCAACTTCGCTTGGTAATCAAGAATGTACATACCAATACATACATTAAATAAGTAACTATTCTGCTTTTGAGCGGCATGCCCCGACTGGCCGAGCCAGAGGAAAGGGAGGTGCCGCTCAAATTTATGAAAACGGGCGGTACTCTCCGTCGTGGCTAAACAACAACAAAAGAGCAGCATTATGTATTACGAAAACAAGATAAAGGTCATCGACCGCGTGGCCATAGTGACTCCCACCGAGGAGATTTCCTATGCCGAGATGCTTAAGAACATCCGTCTTTTTGCATGCTATACCCCTGAGCAGAAGGAGGCCAAGACCATCGTCTTTGCCGAGAACTCCGTGGAGTGGATATACAGTTTCTTCTCCATCTGGCAGAACAAGGGCATTGCCATTCCCGTGGATGCCAGCAGCACCGTGGACGATGTTGCCTATATCCTGAACGATGCCCGCCCCGAGGCTATATGGGTAAGCGGACAAACTGAGGAAACGGCACGCCAGGCAATAGAGAAGGCCGGTGTAGACACCGTGGTGCTCCGCATGGACGACCTCTCAGGACTTGCCGCCCATGCCGAGACAAAGGAAACCGGTATCAGTTTCGAGGATAGCGACGTGTGCGTAATCCTCTACACCTCCGGCACTACAGGTTTCCCCAAGGGCGTTATGCTCACCTTCAAGAACCTGCTGGTCAACATCGATGCCATTTCGTGCAAGGAAGTGCCCATCTTCAACAAGAACAGCAGTACGCTCATTCTTCTGCCCCTGCACCACGTCATGCCCTTGGTAGGTACGCTGGTTGCCCCCATATTCAGCGAGTCGCAGGTGGTATTGTGTCCCACTATGTCTGGTCCTGACATCATGGCTTCATTGCAGAGAGGCAAGGTTACCATCATAGTGGGTGTGCCCCGTTTGTGGCAGACACTCTACAACGGCATAAAGAAGAAGATAGACGAAAGCGCCCTTGCCAGCACACTCTACAAGTTGTGCGAAAAGGTGGGCAGTTACGGCTTCTCCAAGAAAGTGTTTGCCAGCGTCCATAAGAAGTTGGGCGGACACCTGGTATATTGCGTCAGCGGTGGCGCCGCTCTGGACAAGGAGATTGGCAACGGCATGAAGACGCTGGGCATTACCGTGCTCGAGGGTTATGGCATGACCGAGACTTCTCCCATGATATGTTTCACACGTCCCGGTGATGTCATCCCCGGATGCTCCGGCCTGCCCTTGCCCTGTTGCGAGTGCAGGATAATTGACGGCGAGATGTGCGTGAAGGGCGACAACGTGATGAAGGGCTATTACAACCGCCCCGAGGAAACCGCCGAACTCTTTGACGAGAACGGATATCTGCATACCGGCGACCTGGCCCGTCTGGACGAGAAGGGTAGGGTGTACATCACCGGCCGCAAGAAGGAAATCATAGTCCTGTCCAACGGCAAGAACGTTCAGCCCGTAGAGATAGAGTTCAAGTTGGAGAAGTACGACCAGTTCGTTAAGGAATGTGCCGTGTCATACTACAACGACAAATTGGTGGCCGTCATCGTGCCACAGGACGATATTGCCAAGGGCAAGACTGATGCGGAAATAGAGGCTTTGCTGAAGCACGAGGTTCTGGAGCCCTACAACAACGAGGCCATGAACTACAAGAAGGTGATGTCCATCTTAGTCCTTCACGGCGCCCTGCCCCGTACGCGCCTGTCCAAGATACAGCGCTTCAAGGTGCTGGATATGCTGAAGAACGGCGTTTCTGCCGCCAACACTCAGGCTGAGGCAAAGATTGTGGAACCAGACATGGAGGAGTACCGCATCATGCGCGACTATGTGATGAAGGAGAAGCGTCTGGATACCGTGCGTCCTACCGACCATCTGGAAACCGACCTCGGCCTTGATTCGCTGGACCGTGTCAGCATGCAGGAGTTCATAGAGCAGACCTTCGGCGCCGAGGTGAATGCAGACAGCATCCTGTCTTTCTCCACCCTGCAGGCTCTTGCCGAGCATATTGCAAAGCAGAAGAAGCATACCGAAGTGGCAGAGGAGGTGGATTGGCACACGCTGCTCACCAACACGCCTGCCGTCCTGCCGTCCAAGCCTACGGCTCTGTTGCCTATAAGTGCAGGCTTGGCCGAATTGTTCAACCGCCTGTACTTCCGCCTGTCCGTGAAGGGCAAGGAGAATATCCCCGCCAAGGGTCCCTTTATCATTGCTCCCAATCACCAGAGTTTCCTGGACGGACCTGTCGTTACCAGCGGCCTGTCGTTCAGTACCCTGAAGGACTGCTACTTCTATGCCACCGAGGAGCATGTGAAGTCCAAGGCAAGACAATCCTTTGCGCGTCAGTGCAATGTCATCCTGATGCAGCGTGCCAACCTGAAGACCTCCATACAGAATATGGCTCAGGTACTGCGTGCCGGCAAGAATCTGATTATCTTCCCCGAAGGCCGCCGTACCAACACCGGCGAGATGGGACAGTTCAAGAAAACCTTTGCCATCCTGTCCAAGGAACTTCGCGTTCCCATCGTTCCCGTGCGCATAACAGGTGCTTTCGAGGCTCTGCCCCGCCAGAAGTCCCTGCCCCGTCCCCACAAGATTACCGTGGAGTATCTGCCGGCCATCATGCCCGATCCTACCAAGTCTTACGACGAGATTGCCGAGCAGGTAAAGAAGGCCATAGCACTGGATTGATACTTTCTGTAGGAAACAGATAACAATTATCGTATACCAAAAACATAGGGTGCGAAGACGTAACAGTCTTCGCACCCTTGTTTCTTTTGTGTGTTGCAGGAGAGGCAAAAGATGTCTGTTAGCATGTCCCTTTTCCATCGTGCCGATGGCCTGTTATTGTCCTCACTGACGACGTTGTTTTGTCCTCCCGGGTGACTCGCCCTTGTCACCCTCGGTGACTCGTCCTTGTCACCCTCGGTGACTCGCCATTGTCACCCTCGGTGACTCGCCATTGTCACCCTCGGTGACTCGTCCTTGTCCTCATTGACGACTAATTAGGTCTTTTGCGGAGGCTTGGATGAAGTCTGAATATCAATGAAAAAGTAGAGGCCGTACCCCATCGGATACGGCCTCCAAGTCTATGTCTGTGTTGTATGTACGTTGGTTTACTTCTGGTTCCAGAAGTCTTCCTCGGCCTTCTTCTTGCGCATATACTCGTTGTATTCGGCCTGCATTCTTGCGTTGGTAGCCTGCTGTGCAATGGCCTCGTTGAGGCGCTTCTTCATGTCCTCGGCACGGTTGGCGTATGTGATGTCGGCCTGACCAGCCTTGTCGCAATAGGCAACGGCACCCTTCAGGTCGTGTGCCTTGATGAGGCTCATGGCCATCTGCCAGTAAGCGGCACCGGTGAGGGCAGGGTTGAAGGCGATAGCCTTGTTGATGTATTCCTCACCCTTTGCGAAACCACCGCTGGAGATGAGAGCCTGGGCAACCTTGATGCAGATTCTGCCACGTGTGGCGTCGTCGGCAGCGAGTTCCAGAGCCTTGTCGTAGTAGGAGAGGGCTTCAGAAGCCTTGCCGTCCTTCTGTGCCTTCTGTGCCAGACCGATGGAGGCGGTGAAGGTGGGCTGGATGTCGTAGGCAGCCTTGGCGTAGATGAAGTAGATGGAGTCGTTGTCGCAACCGTTCTGAGCCATCAGGTTCAGAGAAGAGTTCAACTTGGCTACATCGTTCTTGTATTCATTAAACTTCTTGGTGTAGATGGCAATGATCTGCTCGCGGTCAGCCGCACCGCTGTTTGCAAAGGTCTGCTCGATAAGAGCCAGAGGGCCTTCGTACTTGGCCAGCAACTTCTGTGCCTTGGTGTCTTCGCCGGCAGCCTGGGCCTCCTTGGCCAACTGGAGCATGGTTTCGCAAGCGTCCTTGGAGTCCAGATAGTCCTGCAGATACTGCTCGCGCAGGGCGTTGGGAGCGCTCTTGTACATAGCGTCTGAGGTCAGGAAGAAGTTCTGGAGCACAGAACCTTCTACCTCACGGCCGCCCTTTTCGTTAATCATCTTGATAGCCTCTGAATAGTTCTTGTAGCTGGTGTTCAGAGTGTAGTTTGAACCAGGAGTGGAGGGAGCGGTCCAGTTGTAGTAGTCAGCCTTGATGGCGAGTACGTCACCCAGAGTGCTCTTCAGGTTGTCTCTCTTCTCCATGCTGTTGAGCGTGTCCAGACGTGCGGCACGCTGGTCGAACATGTACATCAGGTCGTTGAAATACTCCAGTTTCTTTGTCTGGTCCTGTTCGGCTATAATCAGCTGGTAAAGCATGAAGGGGGCATGTCCCTTGTAGAGGCCGGAAATGGCGTATGGGGCATGCTTCATGAGCCATTTCCATGAGATATGGGCATCTTTCCAGTTCTTGTTCTCAATGCCCATCTGGAAACTGCTGATGTGTCCGCGACCTACAACAACGCTGTCTTCGCCGGCAGTAGCCGCAATTCTCTCGTCGATGGTAGCTCCTTCAAACTGTGCCATGGCTGCAGATGCAAATGTAGCCAGGCATGCAAAAGCAAGTGTTCTGATCTTCATAATTGTCTGTTATATTCTTTGTTTTTATTCTTCTAATTGCATGTTTTCTGTCCAGAGTTCCTGCATTTCCGTAACGTTTACGGCCTTTACAAGTGTTTCTCCTCCTTCAGCGACGGTAAGGCAGAACCTGTCCGTGTAGTTCCTGATACTGCCGTATATGATGCCGGGCTTTCCGGTGATTTCGCTTTCCTTGTTGATGTAGAGCGTGTCACCTTTGTCCGTTATGAATTCCAGTACGCTCATCCCGGTGCCTTCTCCCAGATGCCCCCATAGGGCATCCTCCGGCATGGTTATAACCAGTAGCGTGTCGCGGGATGGTGCGGCGGAAGTCTTCTCTTGGGTGTCGGGCCGGTTGTGCTCGGCCGTCGTCCTGCCTTTGTGGCATGCTCCTATGCTCATTCCACAGACAACTGCTGTGATTATGTAGGCTATCTTTCTCATGTTGTGGACAAAGGTAGCGCTTTTTCTGCACAAAAGGCAGACTCCCTCCTTTAAAAAACTAAAAAAAGTCAAATTAGAAGGTCAAATTGTCTAAAAAGCACTATCTTTGCACACAATTTTTGTAAAACCGTGCTATGGGCACGATGTTATTATAATATTAAATAGGTATAGG
>X430_Giraffe__coassemble_300_pt1 | contig 11609 bp, 6 predicted proteins | sample X430_Giraffe__metabat2_high_PE_005 | metagenome-assembled genome bin X430_Giraffe | reverse complement strand
CAATATATGCATTGGTAATAGCGACGACCATTTCCGTAATCACGGATTTTTTCTCATTTCAAAAGGGTGGACGTTATCGCCAGCATACGATATGAACCCAACACTAAATGACTACCAAAGTCTGCTTATCAATAGCAAAACCAATAAAGCAGACTTGTCGATTTTGCTCAACTCTTGCGAGGAGTATATGCTCACCCCAGAGGTTGCAAAGAGTATCATCAGCGAGATTGTAGCTGCTGTCAAGGATTGGCGAGTGTTGGCAAACAGATTAGGAATCGCTAAGCGAGAAATGAGTTTGTTTGAGGAAGTGTTTGAAAATAGGACTAATTTTAATAAAATGTAGATATGTACAACGATAATAACAAGAGACGTCAAGCAGAAATTTTAAAAGAATGCATTGAGTTGCAGAAAGATGTAAATGATTACACGACAAAAATAGATAGAGATATTTTTGATATTAATATAGCATTATTGGGTAATGATATGGCATTAATGCAAGAATGTGCAATCTATATCAAAAATAAGTATCCAAACTTTACTCAGGCACTTCCATATAACGTACGTTTGCTTTTACCTTATAGTATTGCTATTGAAGATATGACCTATGAGCAATTACGCCATGTCTTAATTACAGAAAGAGATGCTCTTCAAAATCTGAAAAGTGAATATGGATTATCACAAGGGATTAAAAGAGGGCTGGAACTTGCTGCAAAGTGGAATGCGGAAGATAAAAATATGTAGTAGAAAAATACTCAACATTACTATTCTATATAACAATAATTATATACCTTTGCCTCAAAGTAGGAACTCGACTCTGCGAGACACTGCAGAATGGTTCTGAAATCATGTGGAGCAATAGCGGGAGATTGCGTTTGTTGCGATTCTTTAACGCAGAGATATAGGGCCATTTAGGAATGAAACTTCTATCCTGGTGGCACCACCAAAAAAGGCAGTTGTTACATAGCAACTGCCTTTTTGTTTGTATATATTCCTGAATGTCTTGCGTGTTTGGATATCTTTTCATAACTTTGGAGCATGGAACGTGCATGGGTTGCTGTTGTGCGGGAGCGCGTGATGGGAACCATGGACATGGTAGGTAATGTTAAAGTAAGATTAAATAATAGTACTATGAAGAAGACACGTTTTTTCATGCTTTTTTCTGCGATTGCCATTGTTTTAGGCATGGTGTCATGTACACAGAAGTCCCAGGACTATCAGTCAGTCATTCCGGAGGCTCCAGTGGTAGTGGTGAAGGCCAACGTGAACTCATTGCTGGCAAAATCCGAACTGTTGCAGGATAATCAGGTTACCGGTTTTGCTAAGAGCGCCATCAATGAGATGCCGGAGAACACCAGAGGCATCCTGCGCGAAATCCTGAATGATCCGGCCAATAGCGGTCTGGACTTGGACAAGCCGGCTTTTGTCGTTGTTGATAATATCGAGAATATGAGAGGCTTTGCTCTGTTTGCTGTCAGCGACCGTGAGAAGGTGAAAGCCCTGGTAAATGCTATTGATGATAGCGAGGTGTCGCTTGACGAAGCTGCTGACTACAGCCTGATAAAGTTGCGTGAGGACAACTTGGGCGCATTGGACGACAGTAAACTGGTCGTTGCCTTTGCCCAAGGTGCTTTCGATGCGAGTGAATACATGCTTGCTGAGGATGACGCCGAGTGGAGCGATGAACTGGAGGATTTCCTCGCTTCCCCTGAGGAACTGGGCTACTACATGGCGTACCGCGACATACTGCGGCTTGCCGAGGGCATGCAGGCTGAGGCTTTTTCCGGAATTGACGTTGAGAAATTCAAGGACCTCAAGCTTGTATGCAATGTGAACTTCAATCCCGGACGGGCCGTTATGGACATCAGTTTTCATGGCAGCGACGAAGTAAAGAGGATGTACAAGGACTATGTCTCCGATGCAGAAACGGATTTGCAAAGATTCCTCCCCTCAGCCACTATGGCTCTGCTTCAGGGTGGTTATAAGAATTTGGGTACATGCATTGAGGAGACTGTGGGCAATGATCCGCAGATGGCTGATATTCTCGCCAGCCTTAACCGGGATTTGAAGCAGATGGGTGCCAAGCAGGATTTCACCTGGTCTCTGCTCAATTCTCTTGATGGCGGATGCGTCCTTGCCGTATCAGAGATAGACAAGACCGCCGACCTGCCCCTCCCGCAGATGATATTCGTGGCAGAGTGCAAGGACGACAAGTTGTTCGGTATGATTAAGGAAATGTTGCAGGGACAGTCAGGCCTTGTCAGCAAGACGTCCGAGAATGTCTACCTGGTGGCCGGCATGTACTATGTGGGTTATGCCGACAGCAAGCTCTTCGTTATGCCTGCCGGCATCTTCAACGAGTGCTATGCCGACAACTCTCTGAAGGGACTGGCATCCGACGTGGCCGGCACACCTTTGGCCGCGGCTTTGGGCGAGGAGATTGGCCTTGCCGTCGATTTGCAGGCGGTGGCTCAGACACTGGAGGAAACCGGCATGGCAAGACGCAGGTCCGAGAAGAAACTCCTCAGTGTCCTTCGTAAGTTCAAGGGCGTGAACTATACTGTCAATGACGACTGTGAGGTGGAGTGCAACGTTGATTTTGTGGACGACAAGACCAATGCCCTCAAACAACTTAAAGACCTTGCCGTCACTATGGCTATAGGTGAGGCTGTAAACTAACATCAGTGCCAAATGGTAGAAACCATTCGTCTCAGCAACGTATTGCCAAACGTATTTGCAGGTTCGCCCCCTGAGGGCGGACCTTCTGACGTTTGGGAAAAGGAACTCTCCTTCAAGAAGGGCTGTTCGTATCTGATAGAGGCCGCTTCGGGCAGGGGTAAGTCCTCCTTCTGCTCTTTCCTCTATGGCCTGCGCTCGGACTATCAGGGCAGGATAGAACTCCTGGACAAGGACGGCCATCCCCTGGACACGTCCGAAAGCAGCATGTGCGGATTGCGCAGGACATCCCTGGCACTAATGTTTCAGGAACACCGACTGTTCCCGGAACTGACGGCACTGGAGAACGTGATGCTCAAGAACCTTCTTACCGATTACTGTACAGAGGAGCAGGCGCGCCGTATGCTGTGCCAACTGGGTTTGCAGGAAAAGCTCGATACTCCCTGTGCCCGCCTCTCCCTCGGGCAGCAGCAGCGTGTGGCATTTGTGAGGATGCTGGTACAGCCTGCCGATTTCTTCCTGCTCGACGAACCCATCAGCCACCTGGATACCCGCAATGCAGAGATAATGGGCCGCCTTTTGCAACAGCGTCAGCAGCAGGATGGGGTAGGTGTGATAGTCACCTCCATAGGCAACAGACTGCCATACGAATACGATACGATAATAAGACTTTGACAGACTATGACAAACCGCATGCACCTTTTGTTCAGACTGTTGCGCCAGAATCTTAGCCTGTGGCAGGTGTTGGGCTTCGTTGTCGCCAATCTGCTTGGCGGTGCCATAGTGCTTGTGGGCACACAGGCCTACAGAGACTTTGACCGCTTCATGGAAAAAGAGAGCGGACTGCTGTCCGACGGCTATGTCGTTATCACCAAACCCATTAACGGCCTTTCCACCTTCGGCAGTCTCTTGGGCGTCAAGCCCGTCTTCAGGGAAGGTGAAATGCAGCGCCTGAGGGAACATCCGGCAGTAAAGGATGTCGGGACCTTCACATCTGCCGCTTTCCAGATTCGCGGCAGTTTCGTCCTGGGCGACCTCAACATCTCCACCGACCTCTTCATGGAATCCGTGCCGGACAAGTTCATCGACGTGGAATTTGACACCCCCGAAGAATGGCAGGCTGACGTCAATGGAACCTTCATACCGATCATCATCCCCCGCAAGTACCTTAATATATATAACTATGGCTATGCCTCCACCAAGGGCCTTCCGCAGTTGGGCGAGAGCCTCACATCGGCTTTCCCCATAAGCATCAGGGTCCGGGGCAACGGAGACATGCACACCTACAATGCAAGGATAGTAGGCTACACGGACAGACTGAACACCATACTGGTTCCTGACAGCTTCCTCCATGAGGCCAACAGGCGCTTTGCTCCCGGAAGGCACGAACCGCCCTCCCGCCTGATAGTGGCTACTTCCGTCGACGGGGGCAACAACTCCTTCCTTGACTATCTCAACACGCAGGGCTACAGCATAGAAGGCAACATGGAAAGCCTTAAACTCCAGACCTTCGTGCATGGAGTCTTGTGGGTTATTATCGGCATCGGCGGCATGGTTTCCGTGCTGGCCTTTGTCCTTCTGCTTGTCAGCATACAGTTGCTGATAGAAAAGAACAAGGATAAGTTCGTCAATCTCTACTCTCTGGGCTATTCCGTATCACAGATAGCCGGACCATACCTGTTGCTTGTCCTCGCCGTAGACATCTTCGTATGGCTCCTGTCTGCATGCCTTGTCACCGCCGCGTATCCCAGACTCTTCGCCTTTATTTCCCTCATCTCTCCCGACCTCCAGCTGGCCTCCCTCTTCCCCCTTTGGCTGTTAGCCCTTCTGTTGGCCACCCTTTTTGTCGCAATGCATTACTGGACTATAAGGAGACAACTGACCAGAATCTGCTGTACGAGATGACGGGGGAGAGAGTACAGATAGCAGAGTACAGAGTACAGAGTACAGATAACAGATTACAGTTTGTAGGGACACGGCATGCCGTGTCCAAAACATCCACGATGTTAACCTTTGCATTGGCTGACACGGCATGCCGTGTCCCTACAAGTTGATGTTGCCATCTGTAATCTGTACTCTGTCATCTGTCATCTGTACTCTGTACTCTGTCCTCAAGTCCCCACACAGAAATCCCCAAGGCTGGGCGCTGCCCTTCCTTGGGGATTTTACTATGATTGTCAACAATAGGAGTTCAATGCTCCATGTTGGCTTTTCAACGCTCGAACAGCACCTTCTCTCCGTTGATGATGTACATCTGGCCGGGAACGAGTTTCTTCACCTTGCGGCCCTGCAGGTCGTAGGCATTGGTCTCCTGCTGCTCGTCGCCCTGCACGATGTAGATGCTTGTGGTTTCCTCGTCGTCCAGGATTACCAGGCGCATCTGGCGGGCATCGCTGCTGTACACGGGACCCTCGAAGTATGCACGGAAGGGAACCAGTGTCAGGCTTGATGTGGAGTTCATGATTTCATTGTTGCTCATCACGTAGGAGTATGACAGTCTCTCGGCATCGTCGATATAAAGGTTCTTGTATGTGCCGATGATGGTCCACTGTCCTGTTGTGCGCTCAGGCTCCTCCGTGGCCTTGATGGTCTCGTTGTTTACGGAGCTTACCTCGTCTGCCCATTTGCTGCTGCTTGAATAGTAGTTCTTGTACAGGTAAGGCACATTGGCAGAGGGAGTATATACACGGCTATAGTAGATGTAGTTGCCGAAGATCCTGCTCAACTGGTAGAACTTGAAGGCGTTTCTTGTCTGCGTGCTGGGAGAGAACGGCATGATTATGGTACCATAGTTTGTGCTGTTTAGCTTACGCTTTATGGTAATCTTGCTGTACTTGTTGGCATGCATGGCAAAGTCCTTCTTCTCGGCGTCGTCTATCACCAGATACACCTTTGTTGCAGAGGCGAATGCATTTGTGCCGAACACGCAGTCGTTGTCGTCGAATGTCAGTTCGCCTACATTGGAGCATGCTGCAAAGGCATTGTCGCCGATGCGTGTTATCTCGTCGGGCAGGACTATGGAAGTAACCTGTGCAGCCACAGAAGCCCATGGCGCAGCCTCGGCCGAGTCGTAGTCGTACATGTCGCCCTCACCGCCGATGGTCAGCACACCGTCGGCAAACTCCCATGTCAGGTAGTCACCGCAGGTATTGTCTGGGTCGGGTTCTGGGTCTGGCTCTGGGTCAGGCTCGGGCTGTGTTATGGTGAACACGGCGCTTGCCACCTGGCTGTCGGTGTAGTATCCGCTCTTCACGGCAACGGCCATCACCGTGGCGCTCTCCGTCAGAGTGAAGGGCTGGCTGTAGGCTGCAGAAGCCGTGGTGGGTGTGGTGCCGTCCAGAGTGTAATATATCTGTGCACCGTCTGTGCCGCATGTCAGGGTCACTGTTGCCGAGGTCTCGAACTCGCCGCCGTTGGGGCTGATTACGGGAGTTGCCACCACCTCCTTGGCCTTTATGGTGAACACGGCCGTTGCCACCTGGCTGTCGGTGTAGTTGCCCTCCTTCACTGCCACAGCCTTCAGTGTGCAGGCCTTGGTGATGGCTACGGGAGCCTCGTACTTTGCCGACTGGGCTGTAGGCTCTGTACCGTCCAGAGTGTAGTGGATGGTCGCGTTCTCAGTAGCGCAGGTCAGGGTTACGGTGCTGCCGGCCTCCACCTCGCCGCCGTTGGGGTTGATGATGGGAGTTGCCACCACCTCCTTGGCCTTGATGGTGAACACGGCCGTTGCCACCTGGCTGTCGGTGTAGTTGCCCTCCTTCACTGCCACTGCCTTCAGTGTGCAGGCCTTGGTGATGGCCACGGGAGCCTCGTACTTTGTTGACTGGGCTGTAGGCTCTGTGCCGTCCAGGGTGTAGTGGATGGTTGCGTTCTCAGTAGCGCATGTCAGGGTCACTGTTGCCGAAGTCTCGAATTCACCGCCGTTGGGGCTGATGACGGGAGTTGCCACCACCACAGGTTCCGGCTCTGGCTCTGGTTCGGGTTCTTCCTCCACTGCCTCGAAGGTTGTCTCGGGGAATTGCTGTCCGTCAAACACGTACACGCTGGATGCAGGCAGAGTTACCGTAAACTGTGTGTCTATGTCTATGGCACTGCCTGTGGGCAGTCCGCTCAGGTCTGCCTGAGAGTGGGAGAATGACTTGCTCAGGGTGATGCTCACGCCAGTCACATATTCGGGGATTTCCAGCACCTTGCGCAGGGTGGTGGTATAGGACTGTGCCGATGTGCCGCCGTTGCGCAGGGCCAGGGTGGCCTTCTTGCCGTTCCATGAGGCCCATCCGTAGATGTTGTGTGCGCTGCCGTCATAGGGGCTGCCTCCCACCCAGTGGATGTCGGGCAGTACATCTGCATTGTCCTGCTGCCATCTGATGCACTCTGCCAGGTCGCCCCACAATGCTCCGGCTGTGCCGCTGCCATTCTTTATGCTGTTCATCAGGTCGTAGTCGCAATACAGTTCCACCATGCCCGAGCCACAGGCAAAGGCACATCTCATTTCGCGCAGGACTGCATCATAACTCCAGTCGGTAGATGCCACATACTTCTTTTCCTTCCAAAACCAGCTTCCTTCCTCGGTATAGTAGTCTGCCAGGATGAAGCCGTGTGTCATCAATGTGTTTATGGGACACAGTGGCGAGTTCTGCACATAATGCTTGTAGACCAGTTGGTCGCGGTATGTGATCCAGTTCTCGCGGTCGCTGCTGTTCTTGCCCAGTGTGCCATAGTCGTTTTCCTGGCGCCATGTGGCATCCGTAAACTGATACCAGAAGGGCGATGCCCATGTGCCCACGGTGGTGTTCAGGAACAGGTCCTCCTTCAGGTTGCGCATGTCGCGTTCCATGCTGATGATGCCCTCGGCATCCTCTTCGCCTGTTGCGTCTGTGTCGGGTCCGGTGGCAATGCTCTGCGCACTGATGCCGTCGAACTTGAAGAAGTTGCCGTTGTAGTCCGTTATGAATTTGGTGGCCGCAGCCTTGAATACCTCATAGTATTTCTCGTTGCTCAGCTCCATGCCGCCACGGCTGCTCCAGTAGCTTCTGCGCTGATCTCCTGAGGTGCCGTATCCGCCCACGGGGGAGAGCCATACGCCTGTGCCGGCTCCCAGTTCCTTGGCGTTTGCCGAGGGCTGGTCAAAGCTGAAGTTGCTGTGGCATTCCCATGTCTTGTAGTTGTCCCAGCCGTCGTCCCACACAAAGGTCTTCACGCCCACACCCTGGGCCTCGAACAGTTTTGCTTTCCACTGTGCCACCACGTCAGTGGCCTCTGCAGTCTTCATGTTGTCCGAGGGGTTTGAGTTGTCCTTGCGGTTTATGTTCAGTTCGTACCAACTGTTATACAGGGGGAAGGGGCGCCAGGGCACAGCACGTTCCCTTTCGCTGTATGCCAGGAACGAGCGTCGTGCCTGTCCGTCGGCCACCAGACCCACCACGGCACCCACGTTCCAGGTCTTGCCTGCCTTCAGCGTGGTGGCGCGGCTCCACAGGCCCTGTATGGCAGAGCCTGACACGGTGTTCTTTCCCATGGGTGTTTCCAGGCCTGCGAATATCTTGCCGCCTGCCAGCACTGCACCGCGGGTGTTGCCCACCACCTGCACCGTGGTGTTGTTCAGTGTGTAGAGCATGGGGATGATGTTGGTCATGGCCTGGTCAGCAGTGGCAGTGATGTCCAGTTCTGTGCGCAGGTAGTGCGAACCGTTGCGCAGCACGGCACGCCATGTCAGTTTCAGGTTGCCGTAGGTGTATGTTGCCGTCAGTTGCTTTCCTGCAAAGCGGTGTGCGCCCTTCACGGCAGAGGCATTTCCGTCAAGGTCCTGCATCTCCACCTTGCCCAGTGTCATCTGCGAGGATGTCACCACCGTGCCATTGCCCAGCGTCACCTTGAACAGATCGGCGCTCTCTTTCAGACAGAGGCCATCGCTTCCTGCGAAGGACAGTTTGCCGTCGGCCTTGGTGTAGGTGGCCTTAAACAGCAGATTGGACAGCTCGTAGGCGTTTTCGCTTTGCGACACTACGGCTGTCCCGGGCTGTTTCTCCTGTGGGAATACTACTGCCTGCGCATTGGCGTGGCTCATGCCACCTAAGGCAAGCAGTGCCAGAATCAATGTCTTTCTGATGTTTCTTCTCATAATATATGTTTTAGGTTAATATTATGTAAGAGGGGACTTGCCAATGGTGCACGCACCACCGGCAAATCCCCTCTTAACAGGTTATTCTATAATCAGTTCTCGTTTCTTTCCCAGTCTCATGGCGTCAAGCCGAAACCTTTTGCTTCAGTATGCTTTTGGGTGATGGTTACTCTCCTTTAACACCACCGCCAGTGACATTGGTGCCACCGCCTTTGCCACCATTATTTTCATTGGGATCTTTCCAGTTGGGGTTGATGCTGAGGGGGAATGAGAAATTGTTCATCATAATCAGACGCGGAAGGGCAGTGGAGGCTTCTGAAGCTATAGCCGGCATATAAGTGCTTGTAATATTTGTGTAATCACCCGCAGTAGCACCGATATAGTCCATCATCACAATGCCCAAAGGTCCTGCCTGTGTGGTTTGTGCAGTCAGTTCCTGCCACAGTCTTGTATTGATGGCTGCCGCACAGGAAGCCCAGTCGCCACCGGCACCCTTATCACCCAATTGTCCGACATCTGTTACTAGACCATCAGTAATGTTATAACTAGTCTCGTCATAGGGATAAATACTGGACGGAACTTTTTCGGTAATCAGATAACCAGACAAGGAGTTGATATACAGGGGTGTCCCTGTCTTTCCCTTGGTTGCTTGGGCCTCGGCTACAACATCTGCAATCATAGCCATTTTCTCAGAGAGTGATTCTGGCCAGTAGAAGTTCAGGTGGAAGGTCTCATCCGGCCGTATACTCAAATTACTGCTAGCACTTTCGCCAGAGTAATAATATCTTGCAGTGGGAGATATTCTTTCCCAGCACTGCATATATGCCTGGTTGGCAACACCGTTAACAGACATATAATAACCCTTTTCCAAGGGGGAGGCAAACTTGGTCAAATCACCTGCTCTCTTGTTGGCATTCTTGTGAGTTGACTCAATGAATTCGGTTGCACTCGTGCTTACTGCCCATGGTATATATTGCTCTATCTGTCCCTTGCCACTTGTACTTGTCTTTGGAGCAAACGATCCCTCGGTGTAATATGTACTTCCGTAACGTTTATCCCACTGGTCAATGCCGGTACCCCAGTTGTTGATAACTGACACATAGTCAATCCATTTGTCATTGACTTTATAGTCAGTACCTGAGCCTACCAGAGAGAAATAGTCATGGTCTCCAGGTCTTACTATAATTGCGATCTTGCCTCGGATGTCACCCACACAGGAGGTTGATTCAAGTTTGGCAAATGCACTACCCTTGTCTGTAATGCTGTTGTTTGTGCAGAATTCGTCAAGGAACTTAGTGAGACAATTAAGGTAGTTCTGGGCACTCACACCACTGGAGTTATCCCCGCCGTATGATTGATAGGTGGCAATTATTATACATGTCTCGTTTTTATAATCTTCCTTCTGCAACTGGTTGTAAAGATATTGCACGGCCTCTCCAAACGTAACGTCGCCTACCTCCTGGCCTTTACATACAGGCAGCTCATCCTTTAGAGATCCGTTTGCACTGGGATATGAACATTTGAACTCAAATCCACGCACGCCAAGCCCCCACAAAGTTTGATAATCCTGGGTCTGCTGACGGTAGTATTCTGGTTCTGTGCCGTGATATGCCTCAGAAAAGGCATTACCTGCCACGGGAATAGATAGCTGCGAAACATAAGTCTTGGGATTCAAGGCGCTGAACCATGTTGAACCCGTGACGTCGTTGATGGTGGGCATCTTGATGTTTGTGAAGAAGTATTTCTTCTTTGGCTCAATCTTCTTGCTGATGGTGGCGGTGTTCACTCGTGGATTGTCGTTAACAGTGTACATTACTGTAAGCCCGAGATCACCACTTTCTGTATTATAACCGTTATCGTTGGGTTTCAGGAAGAAGGTGACATCCAAGAACTTTGCCCCAGTCATTGGGATACCGGTGCTATTATTGGCGCTTGTAAACATCATGGTTATCTTGTCATGACCATCGCCCTTCACGTTGTTGTCGGTAAACGTATCGCTTGCATAGTCGTAAGAGAAGGAGCCTGCGATATTGTTGCCGTCCTTGGAGAATACCTGCACGCCCAAAATGCTGATCTTTCCGGTGGTGTTCTGAGTGAAGGCGCCGGGAAGTATCTGGAACTGCAGGGCTGTTACTTGAGAATTAAACTTAAGCCCAACATTGCCAGGCTGGCCGGTGTATGGATTCTGGGCAGTCATGTAGGCATAGGTCATGTCGGGGTCTATGACATAACCTCCGTCGTCAGTCAAACTTGTCGGGATAGCCACAGGATTCTGCACTACGGGGATATAGCCTTTCAGCACAGCGTTGTTGCCGCTGACGGTCAAACCCAAAGCGTTTATCTCTTCCTGAGAGATTTGAGTGCTCAACTTGGAGCCGATTTGCCTTGCAGAGGGATAGGCTGCATAGAAATGATGAGTTGGCTCTGAAGACCACTGCAAGCCCGCCCCCTCTTCAAGACGGACAAGGGTACTGGCATAACTGCTCTCAGCATTAGTACTGTTGTTGCCAGTAATACCCTGGGCAACCACCTTGTACTCTGCTATTTCCTTGGGCCCTGCGGTTTCGGGGCAAGCGATATCCAGACGGTCGCCATCTATCCAGCGAACCTCAATCAGATTGCCCTGAATGTCGCCATACTCGGTACGTGTCTGTGGCTCTCCGTTTTCAAAATAAGCATTGGCGCCAAACTGTATCTCATCGCCAGGAACCACGATGTTCTCGGGAACCAGTTCCTCCTGGCATGCGCCCAAGAGGAAGGATGCTCCTGCGAGGGCAAAAAGTTTTATATACTTGTTCATGATTAAGTTGTTACG
>X430_Giraffe__coassemble_299_pt1 | contig 11618 bp, 7 predicted proteins | sample X430_Giraffe__metabat2_high_PE_005 | metagenome-assembled genome bin X430_Giraffe | reverse complement strand
TTGGAGAGTGGCGGAATGTTGAGCCTTTGTGTACGGCTTTGTATTGTGCCCAAGACCTTTTCCGGGTCCTCGCTTACCAGCAGGAAGTATGTTTCCGTGGGCGGCTCCTCTATAAGTTTCAGCAGTTTGTTGGCGGCCTGCACCATCATCCTTTCGGGCAGCCACACCACCACCACGCGTCGTCCGCCACGGCTTGCCTTCAGTTGGAGTTTTTGCTGCAGTGCGTCGCTCTCGTTCACATAGTGTACTATCTGCTGGTTCTCGGCCTTTATGGCAAGGAGCCAGTCCTCCACGTCGAAGTACAGTTTCTCGGATAGCAGTTCCCTCCATTGCGGCAGGAAATCGTCCGAAACGGGATGGTCGGTGCTCTTCTTCTTGTAAACAGGCAGGGAGAAGTGCAGGTCGGGGTGTGCCCAGTCCCTCAGCATGGCCTCGTCGCTGCTGTCCTTGCATACAAGCATCTTGGCAAAAGCCAGGGCTAAGGGCAACTTGCCGTTCCCTTTGGGGCCGCAGAACATCAGAGCATGCGGTATCCTGCCGGTGCTCAGCATTTCTGCCAGTCTGGCCTTTGTCTCTTCCTGGCCTATGATGTTGTCAAAGTTCAATATATTCTCTTGGCTATTTCACAAATACTGTCCACGGCACTCACTGTGTAGAAGTGCAGGTTCGGCGCACCCTTGCCCAGAAGTTCGCGGCATTGTTCCACCGCCCATTCTATGCCCACCTGCTTTATCTCCTCGTCCGTACGGCATTTCACCGCCTCCTTATAGAGAGGTTCCGGCAGGTCGCAGTGGAATATCTTGGGCACTATGCTCAGTTGGTTCAGTTTTGCCAGAGGCTTTATGCCCGGTATGATTGGTATGCTGATGCCCTCCTTGCGGGCACGTTCCACGAAGGCAAAGTACTTCTCGTTGTCGTAGAACAGTTGCGTTACCGCATATTCGGCACCCAGTTCCACCTTCTTCTTCAGCACGGCCATGTCGCTTTCCATGTTGGCGGCCTCCTCATGTTTCTCGGGATAGCATGCCACGCCATAGCGGAAATGCTCGCCTGGACACTTTATTTCTGTACCGTCAAAGAACTGCCCGTCGTTGAATCTGTTTATCTGCTCTATCAGTTCTATGGCGTGCGAAGGACCGTCGCCGGTGGGTTGGAACATGTGGTCTTCCTTGGCCTTGTCGCCTCTCAGCACAAGCAGGTCGCTGATGCCCAGAAACTGGAGGTCCAGAAGCATATACTCCAAATCCTCTCTTGTGTGTCCGCTGCACACGATGTGTGGCACTACGGGTATGCCGTACCTCTGCTGTATGGCTGCGGCTATGGCTATTGTGCCTGGGCGGCGTCTCACCCTCTGCCTTTGCATCAGGCCTCCGCCAAGGTCCTTGTACACGAACTCGCTCCTGTGAGTGGTTATGTTTATGTACCGTGGTTCGAAGACTTTCAGGCGGTCAATCGTATTGAACAGTTGTGCCGTTCCGTTGCCTTTCAAAGGTGGTAGGACCTCAAAGGAAAAAGGTCTGCTGTTCTTGTCGTGTATGAGGTCGATTACCTTCATGTCTGGTATCGCTGTTTGTGCGTTCTTGGGGTTAAAATGCGTGTAAAGGTACGCAAAATATGGTACAGCACAAAGACATTGGCATAAAAATACTAACAAATAGTGGGTATAATTGTAAGAAATACAGAACATGAACAACGGCATCTAAATAAAAATGTGTATATTTGTATGGGAAAAATAACACTAACCTAATAAACAACAATACCTATGACACTGATTAAATCCATTTCCGGTATTCGCGGTACCATCGGCGGTAAGGCCGGTGACACCCTCAATCCTCTTGACATTGTCAAGTTTGTAAGTGCTTATGCAACCGTTATCCGCAAGACCTCTCCTGTCGGTTCCAACAAGATCGTTGTCGGCCGCGACGCACGTATCTCTGGCGAGATGGTAAAGAACGTAGTATGCGGTACCCTCATGGGTATGGGCTTTGATGTTGTCAACATCGGTCTGGCCAGCACTCCCACCACCGAGGTAGCCGTTACCATGGAGGGTGCAGACGGCGGTATCATCCTTACTGCAAGCCACAACCCCCGTATGTGGAATGCTTTGAAGTTGCTCAACGAGAAGGGCGAGTTCTTCAATAAGGAGCAGGGCGAGGAGGTTCTCCGTATTGCCGAGGCAGAGGATTTTGAATATGCAGATGTTGATCATCTGGGCAAGTACACCGAGGATGACTCATACGACCAGAAGCACATTGACATGGTGCTGAACCTCGACCTCGTGGACGTAGAGGCAGTGCGCAATGCACACTTCAAGGTTGCTTTCGATGCAGTAAACAGTGTGGGTGGCGTTATCCTGCCCAAGTTGCTCGAGCAGTTGGGTGTGGAGAAGATTACCGGCCTGTTCACAGAGCCTACCGGTGACTTCCAGCACAACCCCGAACCTCTGGAGAAGAACCTTGTGGAGATTAAGGAACTCATGCAGAAGGGCGAGCACGACATCGCTTTCGTTGTAGACCCCGACGTGGACCGTCTGGCTCTCTTCTGCGAGGACGGCACCATGTATGGCGAGGAGTACACTCTCGTTACCGTTGCCGACTATATCCTGCAGCACACTCCCGGCAATACTGTCAGCAACCTCAGTTCTACCCGTGCCCTGCGCGACGTTACCAACAAGTATGCAGGTTGCCAGTACAGCGCTGCTGCCGTTGGCGAGGTGAACGTAGTTACCAAGATGCGCGAGGTTAACGCCGTTATCGGCGGTGAGGGCAATGGCGGTGTCATCTATCCTGCAGCCCACAGTGGTCGCGACGCTCTCGTAGGTATCGCCCTTATCCTTACATATCTGGCCAAGAAGGGCATGAAGACCAGCGAACTGCGTGCAACATATCCTCCCTACCAGATTGCCAAGAACCGTATCGACCTCACCGCAGGTACCGATGTGGACTCTATCCTGGAGAAGGTTAAGGAACTGTACAAGGACCAGGAGGTCAACGATATCGACGGTGTTAAGATCGACTTCCCCGACAAGTGGGTACACCTGCGCAAGTCCAACACCGAACCCATCATCCGCGTCTACTCCGAGGCAAGCACCATGGAGGCTGCCGACCAGTTGGGCAAGGATATCATGGATGTTGTCTATTCAATGGTAAAGTAAATACAACAGATAACGGGATAGTGTCCCGTGGCTGTCAGCCCGGGACCACCTCCCGGGCTTTTAATTTAAAACAAACTCACTATTATGTTAACACAGATTATCAACGCACGCATCCTCACCCCTCAGGGTTGGTTGAAGGATGGTAGTGTCATCTTGCGAGATAACAAGATTCTTGAGGTTACCAACTGCGACCTTGCAGTTATTGGTGCCAATGTCATTGATGCCAAGGGCATGAACGTAGTTCCCGGCGGTATTGAAATGCACATTCACGGTGGTGGCGGCCGCGATTTCCAGGAAGGCGAGGAAGAGGCATTCCGCGTAGCCTGTGCCGCTCATGCCAAGTATGGTACAACCAGTATCTATCCCACACTCAGTTCTAGCACCATTCCCATGATTGAGAAGGCTGTTGCCACTTGCGACAAGTTGATGGCAGAGCCCGACAGCCCCATTCTGGGTCTGCACCTCGAGGGTCACTACCTGAACCCCAACAAGGCCGGTGCGCAGATGCCCGAGTGCATCAAGAATCCCGATCCTAACGAGTACATCCCCATTGTAGAGAACAGCCGTTGTCTGGCACGTTGGGATGCCGCTCCCGAAATGCCCGGTGCTCTCCAGTTCGGTAAGTACTGTGCCGAGAAGGGCATCCTGCCTTCTATCGCACACACCGCAGCAGAGTACAAGGACGTGAAGGCCGCATTCGAAGCCGGTTTCACTCACGTAACCCACTTCTACAACGCCATGCCTGGTTTCCACAACAAGGGCGAGTACAAGTACGAGGGTACTGTGGAGAGCGTTTACCTGATGGACGACATGACCGTGGAGGTTGTTGCCGACGGTATCCATGTTCCCCCCACCATCATGCGCATGTGCTACAAGATCAAGGGTGTAGAGCGTATGGCTCTTATCACAGATGCTCTGGCTGTTGCCGCTGCCGGCGACGATGCACAGGCATTCGACCCCCGTGTGGTCATCGAGGACGGTGTCTGCAAACTGGCCGACCGTTCTGCTCTCGCAGGTTCTGTTGCCACAATGGACCGCCTTATCCGCACCGCCGTTCAGCAGGCAGAGATTCCTCTGGAGGATGCTTGCCGCATGGTCAGCGAGACTCCTGCCCACATCATGGGTGTTTACGACCGCAAGGGTTCTCTGTCTCGTGGTAAGGATGCCGACATTCTTATCCTTGACGACGACATCAATGTACGTTGCGTATGGCAGATGGGTAAGATTATCGAGAACACCCTGTTCTAAACGTATATCTTGGCCCGGAAAGGCCTATACCTTATATAATATAAGCCGTCGTCTTCGTGGCGACGGCTTTTTATTTTGTTCGCAGTTATGTGAAGTGGAAATAAATTACTATATTTGTACACTGATATCCCTGAGATGCGAACAATACATTATATATTATTAATTAAAACACCTAATTTATGAAGAGAAACTTAAAGCAGATTGGACGCATGCTCGTCTGTGCATGTATGTTGCTCGTATCGGGCATTGCCCATGCTGATGTCAATCCCAAGCCTTTTGTCATTCCGGAACTGCAATCCTGGACAGGTGGCGAGGGCGAGGTAGCACTCTCCGGTGTGGTGCGTGTGAAAGGTGGCAACAAAGAACTGATGCGCGTTGCCAAGGCCTATGCTGCCGATTATGAGACCATGTTTGGCAAGAGTCTTACAGTTACTACAGGCAGCCCCAAGGCAGGCGATATCCTGTTTGTGCTCAAGAAGAATGATAAGGCCCTTGGCAAGGAGGGTTACCGCATGAACATCGGCAACTACGTTACCGTAACTGCCGCTACCACACAGGGCGCTTTCTGGGCAACACGTACCCTGTTGCAGTTGTCCGAACAGCACACAGCCCTGCCTAAGGGTGAGACTGTGGATGTCCCCGTTTATGAGTTGCGTGGCTTCATGGTCGACGTGGCACGTAAGTTCATGCCCATTGATTACCTGAATGACCTGGTGAAGGTGATGGCCTACTACAAGATGAATGCACTGCAGGTACACCTCAATGACAACGGCTTCCGCCAGTTCTTCGGCAATGACTGGGACAAGACCCCATCAGCATTCCGTCTGGAGAGCACCATGCACCCCGGTCTTACCTCCAAGGATGGCCACTATACCAAGCAGGAGTTCATTGACCTCCAGATTTTGGGTGAGAACAACTACGTGGAGGTTATCCCCGAAATAGACGTTCCTGCTCACAGCCTGGCATTCGTGCACTACAAGCCTCAGTTGGGCAGCAAAGAGTATGGCATGGACCACTTGGACATGTTCCACCCCGAGACCTATCCTTTCATTGATAGCGTATTCCGTGAGTACCTCGAGGGCAAGAACCCCGTATTCCGCAGCAAGCGCGTGAACATCGGTACCGACGAGTACAGCAACCGCGACAAGAAGGTTGTGGAGAAGTTCCGCGAGTTCACCGACCACTACATCCGTTTTGTGGAGAGTTTCGGCAAGCAGGCTATGGTGTGGGGTGCCCTGACACATGCCAATGGCGAGACTCCCGTAAAGAGCGAGAACGTAATCATGAACATCTGGCACAATCCCTATGCCCAGCCCAAGGACATGAAGGAACAGGGCTACAAACTGGTGTCTATTCCTGACGGTCTCGTTTACATTGTGCCCGCAGCCGGTTACTACTACGACTACCTGAACTGCCAGTATCTCTACAACAGTTGGACTCCTGCCAACATTGGCGGCGTGCAGTTCGAGGAGGCCGATCCCGACATCCTTGGCGGTATGTTTGCCGTGTGGAACGACCACCACGGTAACGGTATCTCCACCTACGATGTGCACCACCGTACCTATCCCGCTCTCCAGACTATTGCCGTGAAGTGCTGGTCTGCAAGCAAGACCTCTCTGCCTTATGCCGAGTGGGATGCAAAGCGTTGGAACCTGAGCGAGGCTCCCGGTGTGAACTGGTTGGGCCGTCAGGGCGACAAGAAGCAGTCTCTCGTTGCAGAGATAGCAGAGGTTAAGGCTGGTGCAACACTTCCATATGAGGAGATCGGTTACGACTACACCGTTTCATTCAAGGTTACAGGCGCCAAGGAGCAGAAGGGAACAAAACTCTTCAGTTCCAAGCACACCAACCTCTATCTCTCTGACCCGAGAGAGGGCAAACTGGGCTTTGAGCGCGACGGTTACCTGAATACCTTCAACTACCGTGTGCCCGAGGGTCAAACCGTAGAGATTACCATCCAGGGTAACAACAAGATGACTCGCCTCCTTGTTAACGGCAAGCAGCGTGAGGAACTCGGTGTGAAGATGCTGTACTCCATCAACGAGAGCAATAAGGCAAATTACATCTCCGACCCCAACATGAAGAATGTAGAACTTTACAACACCGATGGTGCCAAGATATTCTACCAGCGCACCCTCGTGTTCCCTCTCCGCAAGGCTGGTGACTTCAAGAGCACCGTCAAGGACCTGAAGATATGGAACTATGTGAAGTAAGGAACTAAACACAAGTAATATGAATATGGAGCACGGAACCAATTTCCGTGCTCCATATTTATTTTTATAGGATATCTACACTAATCTAAGATGTCCCACCGCGCAGCAACTCTCCCCCTGAGACAGGGGGAGTACCACGAAGTGGGGAGGGGGTATGAGTAAAGTAGCACCTACAATCGACTCCTGTTATAGTAAGGACGGGGAGTAATGAGAAAACATCATACCCCCTCCCCCTGCGGGTTTGTCCAACGTCGTAATGGGGATTGCGACCCTCAGAGGGCACAGAATGACATTCAGTCATTCCTCTAAAGACCCTCTTCTCCCCCTGTCTCAGGGGGAGAAAGTGGGTGCTTGTTTAATGTAATGTAATAAATCCTTTGCTATGTCCCACCTCGCCTAACTCTCCCCCTAAGAATGGTGCATATAAACAACAAACGAAGCAGTGCCAACGCACTGCCTCGCTTTTTATCATATTGTCATATCTGACGTAGCACCTGTGTCCCCTCCCTATAGGGAGGGTTAGGGTGGGTCTTTATTACAGGTTGTCCTTCTCGATGTCCTTGAAGTACAGGTATGTACCGTGCTTCAGTTCAGCGGTAGCAGCCTCGTCACAAACGATGATTGCGTGGGGGTGCATCTGCAGGGCAGAGATAGTCCATTCCTGGCTTACACCAGCCTCAATGGCATGCTGCAGGGCACGTGCCTTGTTGTGGCCGTTACATACGATCAGAACCTCCTTGGCATCCATAACGGTACCGATACCTACGGTCAGAGCGGTCTTGGGCACCTTGTTCACGTCGTTGTCGAAGAAACGGCTGTTGGCAATGATGGTGTCGGTGGTCAGGCTCTTGATACGGGTGCGGCTGGTCAGAGAAGAGAAAGGCTCGTTGAAGGCCAGGTGACCGTCGGGGCCGATACCGCCCATGAACAGGTCAATGCCACCTGCTGCCTCGATGGCAGCCTCGTAAGCAGCGCATTCTGCTTCCAGATCCTCAGCGTTGCCGTTCAGGATGTGAACGTTCTCCTTCTTGATGTTGATGTGGCTGAAGAAGTTGTTCCACATGAAGCTGTGGTAGCTCTCGGGATGCTCCTCGGGCAGGCCCACATACTCGTCCATGTTGAAGGTAACTACGTTCTCAAAGCTTACCTTGCCAGCCTTGTACATCTCGATCAGGTTCTTGTACAGGCCCAGGGGAGAACCACCGGTGGGGCAACCCAACTTGAAGGGCTTCTCGGGGGTGGGGTTAGCAGCGTTGATGCGTGCGGCAACATACTCGGCAGCCCAACGGCTCAACTCAGTGTAATTAGGTTCGATAATTACTCGCATAGTTGTAATTGTTTATAGGGTTAATATTTCGGGTTATTTGTATTTCAGTTTTCCGTTTTCCGTTTTCCGTTTGTCATACCCCTCTGCCCTGCGGGCACCTCCCTTGTCTCAGGGAAGGAAAGCGGGGGTAAGTCCTAACAGTTTTCCGTTCTCCGTTTTCACTTTTCCGCTTTCATCGTTGCGCCCGTTATGGCATCTGTTCTTGGTTCACCCACATAGGTGGCGGTATCTCCGTCTGTGTGGTAGATGACCTCTCGCAGGGTCTGCTCCGACACCTGTACTGCATTCTTGCTCAGTTCGGGCACGTTGTAACTCTTCATCAGCAGAATGTTGTGCTCTGGGTCGCGTTGTGGCAGACAGAACGCCTTGTGTGCCTTGCCCTGCTTGTCAAAGTAGGCAATGAACGGACGTGTGTAGTTGCCGTCCATGCGACGTGTAGAGAACACTATCCATCTGCCGTTGCTGCTCCATGTGTGGTACGAGTCCACGTCGTCGCTATTGGCGTCGGTTAGCGCATAGCAGGTATCGTTCTGCAGGTCCTTCACCCACAGGTCGCTACTCTTGTGCCAGATGTGGAACTGTCCGTAGTCGCCTTCGGCATACAGCACATATCGACCGTCGGGACTCACACGGGGGAAGGTTATGCTTCTACCGGCGGCAGCAGCGTCAACAACTACCTTGGGAGTGCCGAAGCTGTCGGTCTTCTCGTCGTAGTCCATGCACATCAGATTGTAGTGTATCTTGTCGTAGTTCTTTGTGATGACTTCTGCACGCATACTGTCCGGCAGGCCTACCACAGGAGGGATGTTGGCGGCACAGAAGTACAGACGGTCGCCTTCCGGTGTCCAGCAGGGGAATGTTTCGAAGTATTCCGTGCTCAGCAGGTTCCTCACCTCGTTTTTGTCGGCATCGTACAGGATCAGGTCGCTGTTAGTATCCACCACCTCTATCTTTTCTTTGTGATACATGTGGAAGGTCTGTCCCGTCTGGTTTGTGGAGAAGCACACCAGGTTCTTCTTGGGATGCCATGACGGATACACGCCTGCTGCCAGTATGTTGGGGTTCTTGATCTGTATCTTTTTTGCTTCGCTTCCGTTAATCATTATGGTGCCTCCATGATTGGAACGCACATGGAACAGCATGCGGTCTGTACTGTAGTTCTGGAAGTTGTGGCAGTTGATACAGTGATTGTTCTTTTCCTCGTAGGTTCTGTTGTTCTCGTAGATTACCTTCTGCGTGAAGTTTTCCAGACAGCGCTGGTATATACCCAACTGGCGGTACAGTTCGTAACCAGGTTCAATCAGGCGGTAGGACAGGTAGGGGTCTATGGCTTCCGCCACGGTGAGAGTGTGCGGGGCATGACGGAACCATTGTTCTCCCTCCATAGTGTACACTGTCACCTTAATATCCTTTCCTATGTTTTCTTTCAACAGACTTCTCCACTCAGTGGTGTCCATGTCTATGCGGTCGGCGCCTGATACGGTCATAACCTTGCCGCCTTCTGTCTCCATAGTCACCACCATTCCCATGGCACCTTCCATCATGAAGTTCAGGGGTGCAATGTTCTCGGGTATGACAATGTCCTTGTAGTCGGGGTAGATGTCAGCCTGTGTTTCCCGTGTCTCAAATGATGTGGGGACATCGTATTTGGTCTGCTTGCCGCAGCCAACCATTATGCCCGAGGCTAATAATATAATAAGGTATATATAGTGTATATTTTTCATTGAAGTTCTTGGGGTCTTTGGGGTCCTTAAGGTAGTTCTTGGTTTTTATCCCGCTTTGCTCTTGTTTTTCGGACACAGCATGCCGTGTCCCTACCATGCTTCCTGTGTAGGTTGATTGTTTTCCGTTTTCCGTTTTCACATTTCCGTTTTAATTCACTCCTGCAGTGCTTGAACCCTCGTTCTTCTGGGATTTGCGTGTTGCTTTCAGGTTACCGAAGAAGTAGTAGTATGGGTAATATCCCTTGTATTTCGGGAACAGTTCGCGTGCGAAGCCGGGGCGGTCCTTCATGTATGGCTTCATCTCACCAAGTGTGGTAGTTAGTTTCTGATGCCTGTACTGCAGGTTGGGGAACCGCCTCATTATGTCGGGATCTTTGGATGTCATCAGACAGAGGGCATCTGCCACGTTCTCCGGAGGCATTGTGCCCTCCAGCGGCTGAGTGCGCATCATGAAGGCAGGCATAGACTTTGAATACATGCACACCGCCAGCGAGTTCATCAGTGCATTCTTGCTGCGTCCTTCTGTCAGTGCAGCATTGTATCCAAGGAATACAGGTTGCTGGTATTCGTTCTCAAAGGAATCGTGTATTGGCTCTAACTGGCGTATGAAAGCCATCTCCTTGTCGGCATTCACGGTCTCTGGTTTTCCTACGTATGCGCTGTATTTCTCCACGAACTCCTTTTCAAAAGGCACGTCCTTCAGTATGCGCAGGTATTTCTTCGCCACCTCCCATTCTCCTGTCATCAGGGCACATTTCGTCAGCAATTCCATGGAATGTATGTTAGGGCCAATCATGGTGATGCGTTCCATGGCATGGTGTATGCATGTCTGTATGAAACCGGCATAGTAGTCGCAGTCCTCTTGGTATAGTGACAACTCCTGGACTATTCCTTCGCTGCTACGGTTGTGTATGAACATTGCATCGTAGTCCATGCGGATGTCGTACAGACGTTCGCAAATCTGGTTTGTGTTCACCAGGGCTATGGCATAGTTTGCCGCTATGGGACGATAGGAGAGGTCTGCATTCTCGCGTGCAGTTTCCATCATTCCCTGCCAGTCGCTATTCAGCATGCTCACGTTCATGCTTGCTATAACTCTGGAGTATGGGCGCCATACCTTGTTTACAACTACATGTGTGGCGAAGACAGTCACGATCATCAGCAGTTGCAGCCTGTTCTGCAGTGCAGTCTCATCCTTGGGGATGGTTATTATTGCAGGTGACTTCTTCCTGGAGAAACTGGCAATCATTATTGCCCATATCGTCAGGATTATGGTTGCACAGAGGGGTATTCCCAGTATCTTGCCCGACTCGTGTTCAAAGAAAAGATTTACACCCTCGTAGGCCATCCATAGCAAATATGCTCCAGCCGGCAGATACTGAATCCATCTCCATCGTGCAGTCAGTCTCATTCCGTAGCCTAAGCACCAAGTGCCCCATGTTATCATTGTTGCAGGGAGCAGTGCGCCTATCCAGGGGTAGCGGAATAGGGAGAGCATCAGTCTGCCCACGTACCATAGTCCGCCGAATTCCTGGCTTAGCAGGAATTCCATCTGCTCTGTGCTGGCAACCCAGAAACTTCGTTCTCGTGCCATGCGCAGTACATCACCGAAGTACCATGCCGCCCACAGGTATGTGGCTATGAACAATAAGGGCAATACGGGCAACAGCAGAGGTTGTTTCTTCTCTTTTGTTGTCGTTTGTGGAGCCTTGTTTATCTTTGGAGTGTTTTTTTGCTTCATAATCACGGCAAAGATAATAAAAATAATCGAGAAACGAAAATGTGAATGCGGAAAAGGGAGGTGGGGAGGTTAAAAGGGGGAGAGTACAGATGACAGAGTACAGATAACAGATAACAGATAACAGATAACAGTGTACAGATGGCAGAGGAGGTGAAATTGGAAGGCTCAAAGGCGAAGTGTTGGCGGTAGGGACACGGCATGCCGTGTCCGA
>X430_Giraffe__coassemble_286_pt1 | contig 11803 bp, 8 predicted proteins | sample X430_Giraffe__metabat2_high_PE_005 | metagenome-assembled genome bin X430_Giraffe | reverse complement strand
GTAAAGGCCTTTACTTGGGCATGTAAGTACAACTGGCTTTTTCTGAATGATTGTCAGGAGGATGTTTTTTGCCTTTCCCAAGGATTTTTTGTTCTTCCCGAAGCCCCGTTTTTGTCCTCCCGGGTGACTCGTCCTTGTCACCCTCGGTGATTCGTCCTTGTCACCCTCGGTGACTCGTCCCTGTCACCATCGGTGATTCGTCCCTGTCACCCTCGGTGACTCGTCCTTGTTGTCCGGAGGGCGATTTAGACCTTTCACCATTGGAATGGTACGCCGTCATGATTTGACGGCCGTTTCATGGTGTGGTTTCAGGCTGATGTAAAGAATGATTATTGTATTTTTAGATTTATTATAATACCTTTTTTTGGGAGATTGCCCAACTTTTCATATCTTTGTCATTAAAATATACACGTATGATAAAATTCATGTCCTTAGGCAGTAGCAGCAGCGGCAATTGTTATTATCTGGCAACGGGTAATACACAGATTCTCGTGGATGCCGGCATAGGGGTGAAAAGTCTGAGGCACGATCTTAAGGAAAAGGGTATAATGCTGACAGATATCGATGCAGTATTCATAACCCACGACCATGCAGACCATATAAAGGCGGTTGGTAATCTGGCACACGATTACAAGTTGCCTATCTATGCAACAGAGGAGGTTCACCGAGGTATCAACCGCAATTATTGCGTGACGGCAAAGTTGACACCCGAATATACAAAGATAATACAGAAATCACAGACCACGGAGATAGGCGACTTCAGGCTGACTGCTTTCAGCGTACCTCACGACAGCAGTGATTGTGTAGGGTACAGGATAGAGACGGACGAGGAGATATTCCTCCTCATCACCGATATCGGACATGCCACGGAAGTTATACAGCAGGAGGTGACACAGGCCAATTTCATAGTCATAGAATCCAACCACGATGTGGACATGCTCATGATGGGACCCTATCCGGCATACCTGAAGGGTCGCATACGCAGTGGGCGCGGACACATTTCCAATGCTGACAGCGCCAAACTTATTGCCGAACATGCCTCTCCGGCTCTCCGCCGTGTGTGGCTTTGCCATCTCAGCGAGGAGAACAACCATCCGGAACTGGCCAGAAAAACCCACGAAACTGTGTTGCGCGAATATGGACTCATAGCCGGAGTAGACTTCCAGTTGGATGTGTTGCGTAGAAAACAGGCCAGCGAACTGATGATTTTGACCATATGAGACGAAAAAAGTGAAAAAAGTTTAAGGAAAATTTGGTCATTCCGAATAAAGTCCGTACCTTTGCAGTCGGAAAAACAAGACAATGCGTCCTTAGCTCAGTTGGTAGAGCAATTGACTCTTAATCAATGGGTCCAGGGTTCGAGCCCCTGAGGGCGTACTGCAGAAAAGGGATGACTTCATGAGAGGTCATCCCTTTTGTTTCATGAAGAAATAGATAAAATATATAAAGATGTTCAGAACAAGAAACTGTGGCGAGCTTCGTCTTGCCAATGTTGGCGAGGAAGTAACCCTTGCCGGTTGGGTTCAGAGTGTGCACAATCTGGGCGCATTGACCTTTGTGGACCTCCGTGACCGCTATGGAATCACCCAGCTTGCCTTTAACGAGGATTGCAGTGACGAACTGAAGTCCCAGGCAGGCAAATTGGGCCGCGAATTCGTGGTTCAGGCCAAGGGCATTGTTGCCGAACGATATTCAAAGAACAAGAACCTGCCTACCGGTGAGATAGAGATCATGGTAAGCGAGTTGAATATCGTAAACGAGTCCATGACACCTCCCTTCACCATTGAGGAGCAGAGCGACGGCGGTGACGACATCCGCATGAAGTACCGCTACCTCGACCTTCGTCGTCCCAATGTACGCAAGAACCTGGAACTGCGCCACAAGTTTGCATTTGAGGTTCGCCGCTATCTTGACCAGCAGGGATTCCTGGAGATAGAGACTCCCGTACTTGTGAACTCCACCCCAGAGGGTGCACGCGACTTTGTTGTTCCCTCACGCATGAATCCCGGTCAGTTCTATGCTCTGCCCCAGAGTCCCCAGACCCTCAAGCAGTTGCTGATGGTAGCCGGCATGGACCGCTACTTCCAGATAGTAAAGTGCTTCCGCGACGAGGACCTTCGTGCCGACCGCCAGCCCGAGTTCACACAGATAGACTGCGAAATGTCTTTTGTGGAGCAGGAGGATGTCCTGCAGGTGTTCGAGGGCATGAGCCGTCACCTCTTCAAGGAACTGAAAGGCATAGACATTCCCGCCTTGCCACGCATGACATGGGCCGATGCCATGAAGTTCTACGGTAGCGACAAGCCCGATACACGTTTCGACATGAAGTTCGTGGAACTGAAAAACCTCCAGCAGGACAATGCCTCTACGGAAATAGTGGAGAGCATCTTCCCCGAAGGTTTCGGCGTATTCGACTCTGCCCAGTATATCGGTGCCATCTGTTGTGAAGGACAGGCAGTGCTGACACGCAAGCAGATAGACCAGCTGACCGACTTCGTGAAGCGTCCGCAGATTGGTGCCAAGGGACTTGTGTATGCCCGTGTGGAGGCTGATGGCAACGTGAAGAGCAGTGTGGACAAGTTCTACAACCAGGATACGTTGCAGACGCTTAAGGAGAAGATGAATGCAAAGGCAGGCGACCTGATACTTATCCTTTCCGGCGAGGATGCAATGAAGGTGAGAAAGCAGCTTTGCGAACTTCGCCTGGAAATGGGTCAGCGAATGGGCCTTCGTCCCAAGGACAAATATTCATGCCTGTGGATTGTGGACTTCCCCATGTACGAGTGGAGCGACGAGGAGCAGCGCCTGATGGCCATGCACCATCCCTTCACCTCTCCCAAGCCGGAGGACGTGCCCCTGCTGGATACCGATCCCGCACGCGTGCGCGCCAATGCCTATGATATGGTAATCAACGGTGTCGAAGTAGGCGGTGGCAGCATCCGTATCCACGATGCCAAGTTGCAGCAGAAGATATTCGAGATTCTCGGCTTCACTCCCGAGCAGGCACAGGAAAAGTTCGGATTCCTGATGAATGCCTTCAAGTATGGCGCACCTCCTCATGGTGGCCTGGCCTATGGTCTGGACCGTTTCGTAAGTCTCTTTGCCGAGTTGGACAGCATCCGCGATGTCATTGCTTTCCCCAAGAACAACAGTGGCCGCGATGTCATGCTCGATGCTCCCGGTGTTATCGACCAGAAGCAGTTGGACGAACTCGCCTTGGCAATAAATGTGACGGAGTAACTATAATATATATATATAATGTAAGAGGTTGGTGACATCAGTCGCCAACCTCTTCTTATTTGTCGTGTGCCAATAGCCGTGTATGGGCACATGCGTATATGTTCTGCTGCAGGTAATGCCCTCAGGCAAGACCGGCCAAGGCCTTGTCTAATGCCAGGAGGTCTTCCTCCGTGGTGGCCCAACTGGTGACGAAGCGGCACAGGATGTTGCCGTCGGGGAGGGGAGACCACACTTCAAAGGCGATGGACTCCATGAGTTGCTCCTTTTCCTGTGGGGTGAGGATGACAAACTGCTGGTTGGTTGGGGAATCCACTCCCATCTGTATGCCATGACTGATGAAAATGTCGCGAAGTCGTTCCGCCATTTCGTTGGCATGACGGGCAACGCGAAGATAGAGGTTGTCCGTGAAAAGCGTGTCAAACTGGATGCCCAGCATACGGCCTTTTGCCAGAAGGGCACCATGGCGCTTGACGGTGGTAAAGAAGGCTCTTGGTGCCTTGATGTTGCTGAAGACAACCGCTTCGCCGAACATGGCACCCACCTTGGTGCCACCGATATAGAAAGCGTCCACATGTTGTGCCAGCCAGGGCAGGGTTATGTCGGACTGGGATGAGGTAAGACCGTATCCAAGACGTGCTCCGTCGGCATACAGCAGCAGGTCGTAGCGTCTGCACACTTCCTGTATGTCCTCTATTTCCTGCTTGGTGTAGAGCATGCCCAGTTCCGTAGGCATGGTGATGTAGACCATGCGTGGCAATACCATGTGGGGATATGTCTCGTCGGCCAGGAAGGCAGACATGTACTGGTCTATACCTTTGGCTGTGAGTTTGCTTCCTTCGGAGGGAATTACCAGAACCTTATGCCCGTAGGCCTCAATGGCACCCGATTCGTGCACGTTGATATGTGCCGATTCTGCGGCAATGACACCTTCGCAGCCAAGAAGGAGGGCGTCGATGACGGTCTGGTTTGTCTGCGTTCCGCCTATCAGGAAGAATATGTCGGCCTCGGGGCAACCTATGGCCTGTCGTATCTTCTCCTTGGCACTTGCCGTGTATGGGTCGGAACCATAGCCGGAGGTCTTGTTGTCGTTTTCCGCTATCAGGCGTGAAAGTATTTCGGGCAGGGTCCCGTTGTTGTAATCGCTTTCGAAGGAAACTCTTTTCATGAATGTAGTATGTTTGCCTGCCATAGGGCGGCTCTGTTCTATTTTGTGCTCTTTTCGTGCTGGGCGCGTACACGTGACAGTGTCTCGGGGGTCATCTGCAGAAAGGATGCAACATATATCATGGGGGCACGGAGGATGATTTCCGGTTTCTCGCGCAGAAGCCTTTCATAGCGTTCCTGTGCATTCTCAAAGCGTTGCGAGTCGGCATGATGCTGGGAACTGATAAGCGCATGTTCCGTAATCTTGCGGTACAGAATGCCCAGTTCGGGGCATGTGTCTATGACTTCCAGCAGTTTCTTGCGTGGCAGGGCATAGAGATGGGTTGTTTCCAAGGCCTCGATGATAATCTGGCTGGGGACGTGCTTCAGCAACGACTCTATGCACATGACTATGCGGCCTTCGAACGAGAAATGTTCGGTTACGTCCTTGCCGTTCTTGTAGTAGTACTGGCGTACCATGCCTCGTTCCACATAGTACATGCATGTACATTCCTCGCCTTCGCGCAGTACAATCTCACCCCTTAGGAACTTCATCGGGATTAGTAAATCTGCCAATACCTCTATGCTGTGAGGCTCCAGACGGCAGTATCTGCGTGCAATCTCTCTTGCAACGTCTCTTCTGTGATCCATGGTGTTTGTGTTTTTGCTTTATTGGATGGTATGTGTGGGGCAGTGTGTCTGTCCAGCCCCACCTTTATATTTTTCTTTAGTCTAATTTCAGCACGGCCAGGAATGCTTTCTGCGGAACCTGGACATTGCCTATCTGCTTCATGCGCTTCTTGCCCTTCTTCTGCTTCTCGAGAAGTTTGCGCTTACGGCTCACGTCACCGCCATAACACTTTGCCAATACGTCCTTGCGCAACTGCTTGACGGTTTCACGAGCAATGATCTTGGCACCTATGGCTGCCTGTATGGCAATGTCGTATTGCTGGCGCGGAAGCAGTTCCTTCAGTTTCTCGCACATACGACGGCCGAAGGTCTCGGCATTGTCAAAGTGTGTCAGTGTGCTGAGGGCATCCACGGGTTCGCCATTGAGGAGGATGTCCAGTTTCACAAGTTTGGAAGGGCGGAAGCCAGACTGATGGTAGTCGAAGGAAGCATAACCCTTGGATATGGACTTCAGTTTGTCGTAGAAGTCAATCACTATCTCACCAAGGGGCATGGCATACTGAAGTTCCACACGGTTGCCGGAGATGTAGTCCTGCTTCAGCAACTCGCCACGCTTGCCCAGGCAGAGCGTCATGATGTTGCCGATGTAGTCAGTGCGTGTGATTACCGTGGCATGGATATATGGCTCCTCAATGCGTTCTATCAGTGTGCTTTCGGGCATGCCGGCGGGATTGTGCACCTCGCGCACTTCGCCGTGCTTGTCGTAAACCTGGTAACTTACGTTGGGAACGGTGGTGATGACGTCCATGTTGAACTCGCGGTCCAGACGTTCCTGCACAATCTCCATGTGGAGCAGTCCGAGGAAACCGCAACGGAATCCGAATCCCAGTGCAACGGAACTCTCCGGTGTGAAGGTAAGCGAGGCGTCGTTGAGTTGGAGTTTTTCCAAGGATGCACGCAGGTTCTCGAAGTCTTCCGTCTCTATCGGGTACAGACCTGCGAACACCATGGGCTTCACCTCCTCAAAACCGGCAATGGCCTCCTTGGCAGGTGTCACAACCTTGGTGATTGTATCGCCCACCTTTACTTCGGTGGCGGTCTTGATACCTGAAACAATATAGCCTACGTCGCCGCAATGCAGTTCCGTGCGTGGTGCCATGTCCATCTTCAGCACGCCTATTTCATCCGCCTTGTATTCGCGGTCGGTGTTCATGAACTTTACGGCATCCCCGGTCTTTATGCTTCCGTTCACTATCTTGAAGTATGCGATGATACCGCGGAAGGAGTTGAAGACGCTGTCGAAGATGAGCGCCTGCAAGGGTGCGTCCTCATTGCCTTCGGGGTGGGGGACACGCTCCACCACGGCGCGGAGGATTTCGGGAACGCCCTCACCTGTCTTGCCGCTGGCACGAAGTATCTCTTCGCGCTTGCATCCGATAAGTTCTATGATTTCGTCCTCCACCTCATCGGGCATGGCATTGGGCATGTCGCACTTGTTGATGACGGGGATGATTTCCAGGTCCTGCTCGATGGCCATGTAGAGGTTGCTGATGGTCTGGGCCTGAACACCCTGTGTGGCATCCACCACAAGCAAGGCACCTTCGCATGCCGCTATGGAACGCGAAACCTCGTAACTGAAGTCCACGTGTCCCGGAGTGTCGATAAGGTTCAGTATATAGCGTCCGTCTTCGATATCATCGCTGACAGGCAGGGGGCTGACACCGGCATCGCGCCTGTAGTCGTATTCCATCTGTATGGCATGGCTCTTGATGGTGATGCCACGCTCCTGTTCCAGGTCCATGTCGTCCAGCATCTGCCCGTGTGTGGCCTTGATGGTTTCGGTTATTTCCAGAAGTCTGTCGGCCAGGGTGCTCTTACCGTGGTCGATGTGTGCTATGATGCAAAAGTTGCGTATTCTTTTCATTAAATAAGTGTATGTGCTGTTCTGCTTTTATCGTCTTCTTTTGGCAGGGTCCTATTTACCCACTTTACCCTGCCGGCGAGATTATACTCATCGGCAGGGTGTTGTAATTCCGTTAATCGGTGCTACGAGTACAGGAATCGTTTGATTGAGCGTTTGGGCGTCTTCTCAAATTCTTCATCTCGCAGTATTATGCCGGCAAGTTGTTCGTATGCCGGTAATTGTGTGTTGAGGAACTTTCTGTTCTCCTCCATCTTGTCGGCCAGTTCCTTACGGGAGATATCCTGTTTCTTGACAAGTTCCGGGTCGGGATATACAAGTCCGTAAAGTTTGCCTTCCCGTTGGACAACGACACATTCCTGTACAAAGGGCAGGTTGTTGAGTTTGTCCTCAATCTCCTCGGGGTAGATGTTCTGTCCGTTGCCGGAAAGGAGCATGTTCTTTATCCTGCCCTTAATGAAGATGTTGCCATGGCGGTCTATGATGCCAAGGTCTCCGGTGTGATACCATCCGTTGCGGAGCGTCTCGGCCGTAGCCTCGGGATTCTTGTAGTAACCGAGCATCACGTTCTGTCCCCTTACAAGGATCTCGCCAGGGATATCGTACGGGTTGCGGCTGTCTATCTTCACTTCCATCCGGTTTACCGTCTTGCCGCAACTGCCCAAGACAAAGTCCTTCCAGTCTTCGCATGATATGAGGGGTGCACATTCCGTGGCACCATACCCGACGGTGAAGTTAAAGCCGATGTCGTGCAATAGCGCTTCCACCTCCTGGTTCATTGCCGCACCTCCGATAACCACCTCGTAGAAGTTGCCTCCGAAGGCATTGCGTATGCCCTGGCATATCTTGTCCTTTATCTTGCGTCCGATTATCGGGGTCTTCAGAAGCAGTTTTATCTTCGGGTCGCTGATTTTCTGCATTACGGCCTTGCGCACAACCTTCTCTATAATAAGAGGTACGCACACGAGGGCTATGGGACGTATGTCGGCCAATGCCTTGAGCAGGATGCTCGGAGTCAGTTTGCTTGTGAGGAAGTGTACGTGTATGCCCCAGACGAATTCAAAGAGGAATTCAAACGACATTCCCAATGTGTGTGCCAGGGGCAACATGGACAGAAGAGTGTCGCCTGCCTTTGCGTTGTTGCCGATGAGTTCGCCTGCGCACATCATGTTGCCCACGATGGCGCGGTATGGAATCATCACGCCCTTGGAGTTGGAAGTCGTGCCGGAGGTGTAGTTTATTATTGCCAGTTCCTCCGGTTCGTCGGCATGGTAGGCAAGGTCCTTCTGGCCGAAACTGGCGGGATACTTCTCGCCAAAGCATCTGTTGAGATTCTCTACGGTATCCTTCAGTTTCTTGTTCTTGGCGGAAAGCAATGTCCAGTCGTTCAACTGCACAATGCCTTCAAGGCCAGGCATCTCCTTGGCGTCGAGTTTCTTCCATACGAGGTCGCCGACAAAGAGGATGCGTGATTCGCTATGGTTTACTATATGGTGTACCTGCTCGGGGTGGAACTCGTGCAGTATGGGAACTGCTACGGCACCATAGGTGAGGGTGGCCAGAAACGCTACTCCCCAACGGCTCATGTTGCGGCTGCAGATGGCTATCTTGTCACCCTTCCTGATGCCTGTGTTGGCAAAGAGGATGTGCAGTTTGGCTATTTCCTCTGCAATGTCGCTGTATTGGAAAGTCTGCTTGCCGTAGTCGGACATAGAGGGAAGGCTCCAATGTTTTCGGATGCTTTCCTCTATGTTCTTGTTAAACGAAGGATATATAGTCATTTGTCTTGCCTGATGCTATGTGTTTTGTTTACACCTCAGCGTCCTTGTACAGGAAGCGCTTGATGGAACGCTTGGGAGTCTTCTCGAACTCCTGCTCCATGATGCGTATGCCGCAAATCTGCTCGTATGCAGGTATCTGCACGTTGAGGTCCTTACGGTTCTGCTCCATGACGCTCTTCAGTTCCTCCTCGCCGAGATTGAGTGCCTTGGCCTGTTCCATGTCGGGATATACGAGGGCATAGAGTTTCTCGCCCTTCTGTATAACCACACATTCCTGTACCATGGGCAGGCTGTTGAGTTTGTCCTCAATCTCCTCGGGGTAGATGTTCTGTCCGCTTGCGCCGAGAAGCATGTTCTTGCTGCGTCCCTTGATGAAGACGTTGCCTTCGGCGTCGATGATACCGAGGTCGCCGGTGTGGTACCAGCCGTCAATCAGGGTCTCGGCGGTTGCCTCCTCGTTCTTGTAGTAACCGAGCATCACGTTGTCGCCCTTGGCCAGGATTTCGCCGGGGATGTTCTGTGGGTCGGGGCTGTCTATCTTCAGAGTCATTCGGGGTGCGGCCTTACCGCATGAGCCCTTCTTGAACTCCTTCCAGTCTTCGTAGGAAAGGATGGGGGCACACTCAGTGGCACCGTAGCCTACGGTGTAGTTGAAACCTATGTCCTTCAGGAGTCCCTCTATCTCTGCGTTGATGGCGGCGCCGCCGATGATGGCCTCATAGAAATTGCCGCCCAATGCCTCCTGCATGCCCACGCAGATGCGCTTCTTTATCTGGTCGCCCACGATGGGGATATTCATCAGCAGTCGGATCTTCGGGTCCTTGATCTTGGGAAGGACTGCCTTGCGGACAATCTTCTCCAGAATAAGGGGGACGCAGATGATGATGCGTGGCTTGATGTCGGCCAGGGCCTTCAGCAGGATAGCCGGTGTGGGCATCTTGGTGAGGAAGTTGATGTGCACGCCACGGGTGAATTCGTAGATGAACTCAAATGCCATGCCATACATGTGTGCCATGGGCAGCATGGAGAGGACCTGGTCGCCGGGGCGCAGTTCATCGCCCAACTTCTCGTAACCGAACTCCGTGTTGCTCCAAATGGCGCGATAGGGAATCATTACGCCCTTGGAGTTGCTTGTCGTACCTGAAGTATAGTTGATGAGTGCCAGTTCCTCGCGCTCGTCTATGTGATATGAGACGTGCTCGGGGCGGAAACTGTCGGGGTACTTCTCGCCGAAGAGTTTGTTGATGTTGTCGCGCGTTTCGTCAAGTTTCTTGTCGCGTGAGAAAACAACCTGGTAGTCTTGGTTGCAGAGGACACCTATAAGGTTGGGCATCTCCTCGGGGTTGAGTTTCTTCCAGACCTGGTCTCCCACAAACAACAGGCGTGCCTCGGAGTGGTTTGTTATCTGATGTACCTGCTCGGGGTGGAAGTCGTGCAGAATGGGCACGGCTACGGCACCGTATGTCATCGTGGCAAGAAAGGCGATACCCCAGCGTGACTGGTTTCGTCCGCAAAGGGCAATCTTATCTCCCTTCTGGATGCCTACTTTCTCAAAGATGATATGCAGTTTCTCTATGATTCGGGCAACATCCTTGTACTGGAAGGTTATGTCACCATAATCGCTCATTGAGTTGCGATTCCAGTTGGTCTTCACGCTCTGGGCTAATGCCTCATTGAAACTTTCAGGTAAATGCATGGTCGTTTTTATGTTTTTGTTCTTAAATCCGCGTGCAAAGATACGGATTTTCTGCACATCTTACAAATGTTTGTGCAAGAAAGCGTGCTTTAGAACACGTTTTCCCATCTTCAGTACATTCTTTGGCCGAAAATGAGGCTGCCTATGCGTACAATGTTGCTGCCTTCCTCTATTGCTATGCGGTAATCGTCGCTCATTCCCCAGGAGCGGAACTGCATGCTTTCGCCCAACTCGGGGAATTCCCTGCAACATTGTTGGAAGAACTCGTTTGCCGTGCTGAAGTCCCGTCTTATGCGTTGCTCGTCGTCGGTGTTGGTGGCCATGCACATGATGCCTGAGATGACCACCCCCTGGAGGTTGCGGAACTCTCCGCTCCGCAGGTATTCCATGCACTCCTCGGGGGTGAAACCGAACTTGGTCTCCTCTTCGGCAACGTGGAGTTGCAGCAGGCAGCGAATCTGTCTGCCGTTGCGCAATGCCTGTTTGTTTATCTCGTTAAGCAGGCGCGGGCTGTCCACGGCATGAATCAGGCTTATGTAGGGGGCGATGTACTTTACCTTGTTTGTCTGCAGATGCCCTATGAAGTGCCATTCTATGTCGTCGGGCAGTATGGCGTGTTTCTGCTGGAGTTCCTGGACATGGCTTTCCCCGAATATCCTTTGGCCGGCATCGTAGGCTTCCTGTATCATCTCCGCAGGATGGAACTTGCTCACGGCACAAAGCTGCACCCCTTGCGGCAAGGTGCCGAGTATTGCCTTTATTCTTTCAGAAACCATTTTCTCTTTTATTTGTTGGTTTAACAGGTTCCGCTCAATTACGAACGGAAATGTGAAATCGGACTTGCTTTAGCTTGATGAACCAAAGGTGAATAAATCGGAAAACTAATCCGCTCACCGCTCATCCGCTCACCGCTCATCCGCTCACCGCTCCCCGTTCAACTCACTCTTCTACTTTATGACGGAAAACGTCAATGAGCGGTGTTTCCGTTACACTGATAATTTTGTAGTCGCCCAGTGTGCCCTGCATGCCCTTTTCCAGGGTCTCTATGGCATTCTTCAGGTCGGTGGCCTGTACCAGGTCTGTCTGTGTGATGACCTTCTCCTTCTCGGTCTTTTCGTCAAACGAGATGAAACCAACCTTCACGCGATACCAGCGGTCGGCATTCAGGTCTTCGTTCTCGAAAAGTTCCGCTATGCGTGCACGCTTGATGTCGCTTACCACGAACTCTCCGCTCATAAAGGGTTCCATCTCCTTGGTTATGGTTTCCTCTGCTTCCGTGAAACTGAGGGCGTCCACCAGATATGCTTCCTTTGTTGACTTGATAAGACCGTTTTCCTGTGTCTTGTCGTATTGTACTTTACATTCAAACCATTCCATAGTAGTGTATATATT
>X430_Giraffe__coassemble_283_pt1 | contig 11829 bp, 8 predicted proteins | sample X430_Giraffe__metabat2_high_PE_005 | metagenome-assembled genome bin X430_Giraffe | reverse complement strand
TGATAATTTTGCGTATTTATGTCTGTAATGTCTCCAGTATACACATAAATTACATTAGTATCACATTTTTATGCAGGATCGCCTGCTTATCGGCATTTTTTCGTACATTTGCCGTCTGTTAACATAATGTATGGTTAGTATGCTTACGTATCTTCAACGTTTCAACAGGTCCTTGTATGTGGCCATCCTTTCCGTTCTCGTTGTCTGTTTGTTGGCCTCGTATATTCCGGGACTCGGCTTCATGTCGGCATGGGTTACTCCTCCAGTAGCATTGTTTCTGGGACTTGCCTTTGCACTGCTTTGCGGACAGGCTTACCCTGCCTTTAACAAGAAGGTGTCCAAGAAACTTCTTCAATACAGTGTCGTAGGACTTGGCTTTGGCATGAACCTGCATGCTTCGCTGGCATCGGGTGGCGAGGGCATGGCCTTTACCATAATTTCAGTGGCAGGCACCATGATTGTGGGTATGTTGATAGGAGTGAAGATGCTGCACCTGAACCGCGACACCGCATATCTGGTCAGTTCCGGTACGGCCATCTGCGGAGGCAGTGCCATAGCCGCCGTGGGGCCTGTAATAAGGGCCAGAGAGTCGGACATGTCTGTTGCTCTGGCAACAATTTTTGTGCTCAATGCCGTTGCCCTGTTCGTCTTCCCTGTACTCGGCAAGTGGTTGGGTATGTCGCAACAAGAGTTCGGCATGTGGGCGGCCATTGCCATACACGACACAAGTTCGGTGGTGGGAGCGGGTGCCACCTATGGCGAAGAAGCCCTGCAGGTGGCCACCACTATCAAACTGACCCGTGCTCTTTGGATCATTCCCCTTGCCCTGGCAACGTCATTCATATTCAAGAGGGAGGGACGGCGCATCAGCATACCATGGTTCATCCTCTGGTTCGTTGTGGCGATAATGCTGAACACTTATCTTTTTGCTCCTGTTCCTATGATAGGTCAGGCCATCTCCTCTCTGGCACGCAAGGGACTCATCATCACCATGTTCTTCATTGGAGCATCGCTTTCTGTTGACGTGCTGAAATCCGTAGGTTTGAAGCCCCTTCTGCAAGGTATACTCTTATGGATTGTCATCAGCGTGGGTTCGTTGGCATATATACTTATGTAAAACTGATTTCTATGGCAAGAATACATGAAAACCTGACAGAACTGGTGGGGCACACTCCCCTACTCCACCTCTCACGCCTGTCGCAGGCATGGGGCATCGACCCCAGTACCCGTGTGCTGGCAAAACTGGAATACTTCAATCCCGGAGGCAGCGTGAAGGACCGTGTGGCCCTTAATATGATTCTGGATGCCGAGCGACGCGGCATGCTACGCCCCGGAGGAACCATCATAGAACCCACCAGCGGCAACACGGGGGTGGGGCTTGCATGGATAAGCCGAGTACGTGGTTATGAGGCCGTTATCGTCATGCCCGACACCATGAGTAAGGAGCGTCAGCAACTGCTCCGTGCCGCCGGGGCAAGACTTGTCCTCACTCCGGGCATAGAGGGCATGGCAGGTGCCATTGCCGAGGCAGAACGCCTTAACAAGACCATTCCCGGGTCAGTTATCCTTGGGCAGTTTTCCAATCCGGCCAATCCCGAAGCCCACGTCCTCACCACCGCCCAAGAGATATGGGAAGATACGGACGGACTGGTGGACATCCTTGTGGCCACCGTTGGCACAGGCGGAACCCTCTGCGGTACTGCCCGTGGCCTCAAGGCACATAACCCGCTACTTCTCTCCATTGCCGTAGAACCTCAGGAATCCCCTCTGCTCAGCGGAGGCACTGCCTCCCCCCATGGCATACAGGGCATTGGCGCCAACTTCATCCCTGAGAACTACGACCCCATTGTGGTTGACCGCATCATGCAGGTATCCACAGAACAGGCCATGCAGACGGGTCGCGAACTCTCCCGCCACGAAGGCCTCATCACGGGTATTTCCTCCGGTGCTGCCGTACATGCCGCACTCACCTATGCCCTCACCCCCGAAGCCAAGGGCAAGGCCATCGTCGTCGTTTTGCCCGACACCGGTGAACGCTATCTTAGCACACCGCTCTACGGATGATGAACTTTTGTTGTCGTATCAACACTGCTGTGTTGTCGCATCAACACTGTCCTGTTGATAGTACAACACAAACATGACATCATGGCGAGGTATAATGGAATTACTGGATATATGAGCAAAAATACATTTACCATTAGGAGTTTCTTGAAATAAAACTCTATCTTTGTGGCAAGAAAAGAAATAACAAATACAAACCCATTAACAAGACATCTTTGCCTATGAAGCATAGCGTATAGTCAGATACGCACATTTAGACATATTGGAAAAGCGTTTTAGCTTGTTCTGCATTCCGAAAGTTTGGCGACTAATGGATACTGACATGAATGATGCTGAAATGCTCACGCTGGTTAGGCGTGGGCTTTTAGTTATTCTGTCAGTAGGTTACGCCAAACACCTCGGAAGCGAATACACTAAAGGTTCCGCGCTTTTTTGTGCGTATATCTTAGCAATAATAGTCAATGGAACTATGGTGTAACCTGAAAAACCATTAAGAGAGTAAGGACAATCATTGTAATAATCAGTAAGTGTTCTATGAAAAAGATATTGACGTTTGCCGTTACCTTCCTTTCAATCGTAATGTCAGTTTGTGCCCAGAGTGCTCAAGAGCCCGATTTTGAGTTTGAACCCTTTGTCGCTAACCTCCAGGATTCCACGCTGGGAGAGCCTTTGCCATGTGAGAATGCATATATAAAGGCTAAGGCAGGTGCAAGCATGTTTATCGTTGGTGTTGGAAAGGTGAAGAGTTATTATTATGTTAATGGAGTGTCCAGTTCCCTTGCTTTGGACAGGAAACAAAGTCTGGTCATAAATTTGGGTGGCCAATCTCCTCTTCAGACTATCTCAATCAACAAGTTCGAGGTATTGAAGAAGAAGCGTCGCTTTCAGAATGGCGAGATAGGCTCTTTCACCGGAGCCTCTGTAAACAACGATGAGGCAGCCCAGACCTTCCGTTATAAGAAGTACGGTAAGAACAGCGTACTTATTCCCTTGTCCAATCTGGAGCCAGGTGAATACTGTATGAGTATCACCAATGCAATGACTAACTCGAAGTCTGCAAAGGTCTACACTTTCAGCATAAAGTAAATCATTGTATATAGCATATTGTCTTTTCCTGAAAAAGGAGTCAATCTTTTCGGTTCTTCTTCAGCAATTGAAGAAGAGCCATTTTTTTCAGGTTCCTCTGTTCCTCGTTCTTCATCACTCATAGGTAAACATTCCGTCTGCCATCAAAATGTATTCCGCCCCTGCTCGAAATATGAGGCCTGTTGCTTCTTCCCGTTCACGGCAATGCAGTCCTCGCGCAACTGGCGGTTTATGGCTTCGGTGAGTTCGTCTTTACAGGTCTTATACGCTATAGAAGGAAGGTCATACCCTTGATGGTATTCTGCTTTTTTTCTTCTATCTCCTTCTTCATACGCTTTATGGCACATTGATAGAAGAAGGCTCCCAGATACTCGGCACTGTCGTTGTGGAAGAGTTTTAGGGCGCGGATGTACTCTTCCTTGGATTCGCGTGTGATGATGAGGATAGGATGCCCTGCCTGAAGAAGGATTTTGTTGGACAAAAGGCGGGCCATGCGTCCGTTGCCGTCTCTGAAGGGATGAAGATAGATGAAGTGTCCGTGAAAAATGGCCGCAACGAACATCGGTGGCAATCCTTTTTGGATAGCCTGTTCGGTATGTTGCAGAAGGTCTGGAACTCTCTTTATCAGTTGTTCATGGTCACCGAAGAGGGTGTCTCCTGCTCCCATGTCCATAGTAGTGTATTCGCCGGGGTTGGCACCAGGGTGGCGGTATGAGATGGTGTGGCGTGTGAGTGTGGCATGTAGCGCCAGGATATAGTCTTCTGTCAGAGGGCTTTGCGTTGAATCAAGCATCTGCTCGTAGGCATGGAAGTGGTCAAGCATCTCCATGGTTTCCACCAAAGGTTTGTTCGTAGGCACAACGCCCAATCCCAATTCCTTCAGTGCCTTGGTGTCATTGATGGTATATGAATTTCCCTCTATGCCAAGGCTATGTGCAGAAAAGAGTATCTCGTTATATTGGAGATAGTCCTCTGGCGCCATCTTCTTCTCCACGCACTTTTGGTATTCATGCAGGAGTGCGTTGTATTGCTTCTCTAAATCCTCACACATTGTCAAAAGATGTTTACTTCCTCTCTCCCATCTTCTTCTTTGCTGCAGCAATAGAGTCCTCGCGCAACTGGCGGTTGATGGCTTCGGTGAGTTCGTCTTCGTAGGTCTTGGCGGCATCCAGTTTTTGGATGTTCTCCTTGGCTTTCTTCAGGTTCTTTTCCTTGCGTCGTTCGCGCCATGCAAAGGGGTGCATGATGTAGTCGTTGGCCTTTTCGCCTATGATGTCGGAGATACCTTTCTGACGCGGTTGTGTAAGACCGTTTTTCAGGGACTTGTTTATGACATCCACAACACGCAGGTTCTTGTCGGCCTTCACGCTAACCTCGCTCAAAGTGTCCGTGTATGCCACAGAGGTATCCTGGGCGGTTTGCGGATAAGCCTTGCGTGTCTTGGTGGTATCCTTGGCAGCCTTGGTGGTGTCTGATGGGATAGTGAACGGTGAACGGTGAGCGGTGAGCGGTGAGCGGTGGGCGGATGAGTTTCCCGTTTCCCGTTTTCCGTTTTCCGTTTTCCAAGACGTGAGGGTCAGCATCATTGCCGCCAGCAGTAGTATGAATGGTATCTTTTTCATGTCAAAGGCTTGTTTTCAAGGGTCAAAGGTACGAATAAGTGCTCTATGGTGCAAGTATTTCGCATTCTTTAACGTAGGACGGAGTGGACACGCGGAAAGGTTTTCGGAGTAGTCGGAGTAATCAGAGTAATCTGATAACTCAGAGAACTCGGAGTTCCCCCCTTCCAGTTTTCCGTTTTCCGTTTTCACCTTTCCGTTTTAATGCGCCTCCAGCCAGTTGCTGCCCCACCCTGCATCGGCTATGAGGGGAACGGTGAGCGAGGCGGCATTTTGCATCTCCTCTATGACGAGGCGCTGGAGTTGGTCGCGCTCTTCGGGCAGGACACTGAAGTTCAGTTCGTCGTGCACCTGAAGGATCATGCGGCTACGTAGCCCTTCCCGGCGCATGCGGCGGTCCACACGTATCATGGCTATCTTCATGATGTCGGCGGCACTGCCCTGTATGGGCGAGTTGATGGCATTGCGCTCGGCATAGCCTCGTACCACGGCATTGTGGCTGTTTATGTCGGGCAGGGGGCAACGGCGGTGGAAGATGGTCTCGGTGTAGCCCTTCTCGCGTGCCATGGCTATGCTCCGCTCCATGTATTCCTTCACTCCGGGATAGGTCTGGAAATAACCGTCTATGAGTTGCTTTGCTTCGCTTCTGGAGCATCCGAGGCGCTCTGCCAGGCCAAAGGCACTGATGCCGTAGATGATGCCGAAATTGGCCGTTTTTGCACGTCTGCGCTCATCGCTCGTTACCTCGCTGATGTCCTTGTGGAATATCTTAGCTGCCGTGGCGGCATGTATGTCCTCTCCGCAGAGGAATGCCTGCACCAGGTTCTCGTCCTTGCTGAGGTGTGCCATGATGCGAAGTTCTATCTGGCTGTAGTCGGCCGAGAAGAAGAGTTGCCCCTCGTCGGGGATGAAGGCCTTGCGCACCTCCTTGCCCATGGCATCGCGCACGGGGATGTTCTGCAGGTTGGGGTTGGAGGAGGACAGGCGTCCTGTGGTGGTGACGGTTTGGTTGAAGGTGGTATGTATGTGTCCCGTGGAGGCATTGACCAGTTTGGGCAGGGCATCGATGTATGTGCCCAGCAGTTTCTTCAATCCTCTGTGCTCCAGTATCTTGCCTACCACCTCGTGCTTGTGGCGCAGGCCCTCCAGCACTTCCTCGCCGGTAACGTATTGTCCGGTCTTCGTCTTCTTGGCCTTGGAATCCAGTTGGAGCACGTCGAAGAGGATTTCGCCCACCTGACGGGGCGAGGCGATGTTGAACCTCTGTCCTGCCAGCCGGTATATCTCTTCCTCCAGGTGCATCATCTCCTCGGTGAAGTGGCGGCTTGTCTCTGCCAGCCCCGGTTCGTCTATGCGTACTCCCGTCTGCTCCATGCGTGCCAGTACGCACATCAGGGGCATCTCCATCTGCCGGAAGATGTCCCAAAGACCTGTGTCGTGCAATTCCTTCTCGAAGAGTTCCTTCAGTTCCTTCAATGTGGCTTTGCGGTAGGCATCCTTCAGATAGTCAAGTCCGTGGCGCATTTCTGGATGCAGGAGGTAGTGCGCTATGGCGGTGTCGAAGAGTTGCTTCTCCCCTACTCCATCGGTCTCTAAACCAAAAGTTTGCACCTCGGGATACTGTGCGGTGAGTTCCTGCCAGTGCGCCTTCAGGTCGTGTCCTATGATGGTGTTGCCATCCAGAATGAACGGAGGTTCGTCCACAGGTGCAGGTGTCGCCGCTATGCTAAACAGGTCGGGTTCGCTCTGTCTTGTCGTATCCTCCTTTGGTGCAGAGGCAGGTTCTTCGAAGCCTCCGAACAGGTCGCCCTGTATGCTACCGTCTTTGAAACGGAAATCGGAAGTCGGAAGTCGGAAGTCTGAGGGGTTGTTCTCCGCTTCTCCCTTTCCGTTTTCCGTTTTCCGTTTTCCGTTCGTCAAGTTTTCCGTTCTCCTCAGCAGTTGGCGGAACTCCAGTTGTTCGTATATATCCTGCAGGGCATTGTGGTCGGGTTCCTTGATTTCCAATGCCTTCATATCCAGTGCGATGGGAGCATCCTTCACTATTGTTGCCAACCAGTGGCTCTGTCGGATGAGGTCGGCATTCTCCGTCACCTTCCTCTGTATGGCGCCCTTCAGTTTGTCGGTATTGTTCAGCAGGTTCTCTATGCTTCCCCATTGCTGGATGAGGGTGCAGGCGGTCTTCTCTCCCACCCCGGGGCAACCGGGGATGTTGTCGCTGGAGTCGCCCATCAGTCCCAGGATGTCTATAACCTGCAAGGGTGACTCTATGCCCCACTTCTCGCAAATCTCCTTGGGGCCCATAACCTGTGCCTCGCTCTTGCCTACGGGCGGGCGGTACATGCTCACGTTGTCGGTCACCAACTGGCCATAGTCCTTGTCGGGAGTCATCATGTAGGTCTCAATGCCTTGGAGGTCAGCCTGATGTGCCAGTGTGCCTATGACATCGTCGGCCTCATACCCCTGCACCTCCAGCACGGGAATGTGGTAGGCCTCCAGTATCTCCTTTATCTTGGGCACGGCAAAGCGTATGGCCTCGGGCGTTTCCTCGCGCTGGGCCTTGTAGTCGGGGAAGGCCTCGTGGCGGAAAGTGCCTCCGTGGGGGTCGAAAGCCACGCCAAGGTGTGTGGGGCGCATGTTGCGCAGGACGTCCTCCAGGGTGTTCACAAAGCCCAGTATGGCGCTCGTGTTCTCGCCCTTGGAGTTGTATCTCGGGTTTTTGATGAAGGCATAGTAGGCTCTGTAGATGAGAGCGTATGCATCCAAAAGGAACAGTTTCATGTCTAATTATCGTATTTGCCTACAAAAATAATGAAAATAAGTGAGAAAATTCCGTGTTTTTATATAAATTTGCAAATCGTAACACACTACAAAAGTCAAGTGGATTTACTGAAAGAGATAAGAAAGCCCGTAGAGGCCGACCTGTTGCGCTTCAACGAAATGTTCCGTGAAACGCTCACGTCCGACAATCCGTTGCTCAACAAGGCACTGGAACATCTGACACGTCGCACAGGCAAGCAGATGCGCCCCATTTTGGTGCTTCTGGCAGCCCGTGGTGCCGACAACAGCGCTCCCGTGCTTTGCGACGAGGTAATCCATGCTGCCATTGCCATGGAACTGCTCCATACGGCGTCTTTGGTGCATGACGACATCGTTGACGAGAGTGACCGCCGACGTGGTCAGAAGAGCATCAACAGCCTTTTGGACAACAAGGCGGCCGTGCTGGTGGGCGATTTCCTGCTCAGCAAGGCCATAGAACATGCCGTGGCATGCGGCGACAGTAGGGTAGTGGCTCTTGTATCCAACGTGGGCATCATGCTTTCAGACGGCGAACTCCTTCAGTTGGCCAACGTGGACAGCCAGGTGATAGAGGAGAGCGCCTACTACGAGGTTGTGCGCAAGAAGACGGCATCCCTGTTCTCCGCCTGTGCGGAAATGGGTGCTTTGCTTGCCACGGATCATGCCGGATATATATATACAATGAAGCGTTTCGGCATGCTTCTCGGCATCTGTTTCCAGTTGAAGGACGACATTTTCGACTACGACGACCAGCACGATGTGGGCAAACCTGCCGGAAACGACATGAAGGAGGGCAAACTCACCCTGCCCGTCATCTATGTTGCCAACAAGAACCCCGAGGCTCATGCCCTTGCCTTGAAAGTACGTGCTGGCGAAGCCACGCAGGAGGAGATAGCCCATCTTGTTGCCCTTACCCGTCAGGAGGGTGGGGTAGTGTATGCCGAAAGTGCCATGGGCGACATGTCCGGCATGGCCACCGGCCTGCTGGATGAGGTAGGGGAGACCGCCATTGCCCAAACCCTGCAGTACTATCTCGATTACGTGGCAAAGAGGGCGATGTAAGGCAGCCTATATTTATAGAATGTAATAAACAAAACAGTCACGGGCACTTGCGTCATGCGGTGCCCGTGATTGTTATAAGGAGTATTGTGATTTCTGCAAATATACAAACAATTCACATTACTCCGACGAGGTTTTACCCCTTCGTTCCTTAGCGCGTAACTGCCTATTGGACGGTTTGGGTTTAAGATAGAAAATATATGATGAACGTCGGAATAACAGTCCTGTTTACCGACCCATAAATTCGGGTCCCATGAGGCTGTTATTCGGTTCTCCCGAGGACAAGCGCTTGTCCTCAATGGTGACAAGGACGTGTTGTCGGGACAACAAACCCTTGTTCTCCAGGAGGACATATTTATGTGTCTTTGGGGTATTTATTTCGCTTCTATGTCCGAAAGGAGAAATCTCCCCTTTTCCATTGTTACCATCATCTTTATATCTTTGTGCCAACCCTTAGTACCGTCCGTATCGTAGCCAATCCGAAAAGTGAGGCTGTCAATAGAGTCAACCCTAATAGAAGGGTGCCAAAATGCGTCAAAGTCTGCACAATTAATCAACGGATCTATGCTCTCGCCATCCTCAAGATATTCTTGCTTTATGGCCGCATATTTCCCTCTCAGAAATGATGGTGTGCAGTATCGTTTACGCAGTTGCTCCAAATCCTGTTCCAATGATGGTGACATAGTGGCATAGGGATAAACGTAGGCTTTGAAAAAGGTTTCCACGAAAATGCGCGCATCCAATCGGTCTATTACCCTTTGAGATTGAATATCAAACAAATAGTCGCCATAGCGACTTCCGCCCCATTCTGGCACGATATAATTGATACGCACTCTCCCCTTTTCATCCTCTTCGGTTCTCATCGGTATGCGAATGGTTACGGTGTCCTGCACACCCCAACTAAATGAGCGGTATGCCACCTCAAACCAATTACCCTCCAGATGCCGGCATGTCAGTGTCTGTCGGCCATGCTCCGACACATCCTGCGCACGTAATATCGGGTCAGCGCCAGTGGCATCTATCAGGCGTCCTCTTTTCTTCTGCATTTCGGGTGTCAAGAAACTTCTCAGCAAATCGCTCCCCATTTTGCGATTTCCTGTCTCTATGCACTCCATATATCGGTCATAAAAGAACTTAATTTTTTCGGCTTTCGTTACATGTTGTGCCCGGACATATTGTGCCCCTACCATCGGTGCGAATAAGAAAAGGATCACCAAAACGACTAAATATTTTCGCTTTTGCATGTCTTATCTCCTGAATAGAGTATTATTGATATGTATCATTTGAGAGGCATCGTTTAACCAACCCCTTTTTATCATGTAATGTTAACGTGAGTTTGATGAATTATAACTGCTTATAAATTTGGTGATTAACGTAAATTGTTGTGCCTTTATAGTACTCAATACAAAGTATTATAAACAATAATCGCTGTGCTCACCGAGGACAAAGTTATAGAATTATTCTTTATGGCAGATGAATTTTGCAAGTTTTGTAGACAGGATTAAGACAAGATATACGCTAAATATCGCAGGGAAATGTACATGCCATCGTGGTGTCACCCTCTCAAGGAGAAATCATGTTTGTCGTCATTTCTTTCCATAATTTTGGATACCGTTGGTTTAAACATTCCTGCCTGGGTAAAGTCTGCAAGTGTCTTCGTTATTCTTTTTGCAAAAGCGATGTCATATCAACTTTCCTTGAACTTGAAGGAGAATATATAATTCCATTAACAATGTTCACCAAGAAAGTCCTTTTGAGTAAATGCATAGAAGTCCGGTTTGTGGATAGTTGTTCGCTTTGTATCTGTTGTAACCAATGGACATACACATAGGATATGCTGCTGCATATCGCTATAGAACTTTTGACGACCTTATGTGTACTATTGTTGGTTTTGACTGTTTTCTATGGAGGACTTGTTGGTGGAGTAGGAGAGGCGTGACAAAATTTTCACTTTCGTGTTACATGTGTCTCTCTTTGCTATTGTCCGTTCTACTTTGTTCATTATGCCGTACAAAGAAAAATGCCATTAACAGACTAATAATCATCTGCTAATGGCATCTTTATGCCTCGTGAGAATCGTTTTCTTTCACATTTTCGGCCACAGGGGCGTGAATTTTGGATTGTCAAGAGGGAAAAGGGGAACGGAAAACAGCTCTCTAACGGATGAGCGGTGAGTGGTGAGCGGTTTATCCACCCCCTCCGTCACTTTGCTCCTCGTCCCCCTGTCTCAGAGGGACAGTCTGCTGGCGCGGTGATAGGGAATAGTTTTCCGTTCTCCGTTTTCACTTTTCCGTTTTAAAAGAACTTCACTTCCTCGCCTTGTACTTCGCTAAGGAGCAGGTTGGCCAAGCGGCTGGTGCCGAGGCGGAGGTACTGGTTGGTGAGCCATTCGGTGCCCAGCACCTCTTTTACTATAGTATAGTACACAAGGGCATCGTGTACGGTGTTCAGACCTCCGGCAGGCTTGAAACCGATGCGAATGCCGGTTTTATCGTAATATTCCTTTATTGCCTGACACATTATGTAGGCAGCCTCGGGGGTGGCGGCAGGTTGTTCCTTGCCGGTACTTGTCTTGATGTAGTCGGCACCGGCATACATGGCCAGAAGGCTGGCGGTCTTTATGTCCGCACAAGAGGGCAGGAGGCCGGTTTCCAGGATAACCTTCAACTTCTTTTCGCCACAAACGGCCTTCAATTCGCTGATTTCATCACATACGGTCTCATAATCTCCGCTCAGGAACTTGCCCACGCTCATCACCATGTCTATCTCCGTGGCGCCATCCTTTATGGCCAGGGCTGTCTCGGCAACCTTTACCTCTATCAGTGCCTGGGAACTTGGGAAAGAACCACTTACGCAAGCCACTTCCACGCCTTCAACCTCGAGGCTCTGGCTGACAATCTGTGCGAAGCAGGGGTACACGCAGATGGTGGCCACGTGTGGCAGGTTGGGATATGCATCCTCAAACTCGTTCACGCGTTCAGTGAATTTCAGCACGCTTTCATCGCTGTCTGTGGTCTTCAGTGTGGTCAGTTCCACGCTGCCCATCAGGAATTTCTTGACCTCCAAGGTGTCGTTCTCGGCAACCTTGTCCTCGATGATACGTGCCACGGCACGCTTTACTTCCTCGTCCTTGATGTTGGTGTTGTACTCTGCCAACATGCGTTCATACTTGTTTTCTTCCATAATGTTTAGGACCCACCCCCAG
>X430_Giraffe__coassemble_275_pt1 | contig 11981 bp, 7 predicted proteins | sample X430_Giraffe__metabat2_high_PE_005 | metagenome-assembled genome bin X430_Giraffe | reverse complement strand
TCTATGCCGGGATGTGTGCGCGACGCCCATTCCGCCAGGTTCATCAGTTTGTCGGGATCCCATGCCCCGCCCGGATTCTGCGGTGCGAGCACGTAGGCATCCACCTCCAGACCTCTGTCCATGGCATCCAGTGTGCCGTAGCGCAGCACCTGCCTGAGGTCGTGTCCGCAAAGGCTTGCTCCATGCAGGAAGATGACCAGCGGTTTCAGTTTCTCTATCCGCTTGGCCTCCTCTCTCTCCTTCCAGTGTTTCCACTCGGCTGGTTTTGCATGGAAGAGTTGCTCCAAGTCTATGCGCCTCTGCATTTCCTTGTCATCGTGGCGCATGGGTATCAGGATGGGAGAGGGAGGTTCGGGGGAATAGAACCAGAAATGGTATCCTCCGGCAGCCAGGTTCTTGTAGGCATGAAGTTGCTGGCTCCATCCATAGGTACTTCCGCATATCAGGAGGCACAGGGTGAGTATGCCGTATCGTATCGTCTGGCTGAAGTGTGCTTTCTTCTTGGTCATGGTCGGGTGGCGGTTCTTTTATATTATATAAAGGTATATGCTTTGTTGTTATTATCTCGGCAGGTTGAACCTCAGACCGGCATAGAGCATCCATCCGTCTATGGGGCCCCATGTCATTGTGGGATCAAATTCTCTGCCCCAAGGCTGGTCTGCCGCAATGATGGGATTCTTCTGCGTGAAGTCGGTAAGGTTCTCTCCACCTATATATAACGAGAAATTCTTGCGAATATTGTATGTCACCTGCGCATTAAGTTGGGGGAAGGCCTTATACTCCTTGTCCCAGGACATGGTTCCGTCTGCCTTCTGGTAGGGGTCTGGCATGCGGCCGGGACCGTTCAGCGCCAAGGTGGCATCGAACTGGAACATGTCCTTCGGTGTCTTGTATTGCAGGGAGCAAAGGGCCTTGTAGCGCGATGTCAGAGGGCGTTCCCTGAGGGCCTTGTTGCCCTGTGCGTCGATGAAGGTTGTCTTCGAGTCGGTATAGCGGTATGCCAGTGTGGCGTTGAATCCCTTGAAGAAAGGATAGGAAGCCTCCAACTGGAACACGTGCGAACGGCTCTTTCCGTCCAGTTGGTAGATGTACACGGCATGAGGGTCTCTGTCCATGTCTATGACGGCCTGCTTCTGGAAGTCTGTGTAGTAGTACTCGGCCGTGAAGTTCAGTTCCTGGCCGAACAGGGTGGGCTTGAACATTACGGATGCTCCCACGTTCCAGTCCTCCTCGCGCTGTGTCTCGCTATTCATCACAACACGTCGCGAACTTGACAGAAGGTAGTTGTTCTCGTCCAGGGTGAAGGAAGTCCTGTATCCCTTGCCTGCAGAGGCACGCACGTTCACCCATTCCGTGGGTGTCCATTTCATGTGTAGTCGGGGAGTGGCAAATGTGCCCCACAGGTTGCTGTAGTCAATACGTATGCCCGGTTGGATGAGGAACTTGCCGTCGTGTCCGTGGTCGTCGAAAATGGTGAATGTGTATTGAGCGTATCCGCCACCGGTTATCTCATGGCATGAGGGATGGAGTATGGACAGGTCGAATGTCTGGTTGAGGTAGTCGTTGGGCTGGCGCTTGTATCCGTCGTAGTTCATGGAAAGGCCTACTGACAACTTATGGCTGTGTGTCCACTGGTTTTCAAAGATAAGCGAGGCGTATGCCGTACTTTGGTCAACGTCGTAGTGCTTCTGTCCGAAATGGTTGTCCTGGCAATGGTAAGAACCCGAGAGTATGAGTGCTAGGCTGCTCTCATGCTCGTTGTTCCACATGTATCCGTTCTTCATGAAACCCTCCACGCGGTTTGTCTCCAAGTGGATGAGGTAAGGGTTCTGTACCTTTGCCTCCAACTGGCCGCTATGACGGTTCTCGTTCAGGTAGCGGGCGCCTATCTGGAACTCATAGGTGTCGGAAAGGAAGGTCCAGCGGTTCATCACGTTCACCTGCTCCGCCTTGGGCATGTCCTGGAAACCGTCGTTGTTCTCGTCGTGAGAGGTAAGGTCCTTGTCGTAATGTACCAGCAGGGTAGTACCCCAACGAGGGTCCTTCATCTTGAACGTGGCATCGGCATTGCCCTCAATGCGCCCCTTGCTGTTGCCGTACAGGTTCAGGTTTATCCAGTCAGCCTCGGGCATCTGTGGCTTGCGGTATTCTATGTTTATCTGTCCCGTCATGGCCTCGTAGCCCTGTTTCACGCTGGTAATGCCCTTGCTCACTTGTATGGATTGCATCCAGGGACCTGGCACATAGCCAAGACCGAATGGAGCGGCCACGGTGCGGAAGTTGGGGATGTTCTCCGTGAGCATCTGCACGTAAGTTCCGCTGAGTCCCAGCAACTTGATTTGCTTTGCACCTGTGGAAGCATCGGTGTAGTTCACATCCACGGCTGCCGTGCTCACGAAACTTTCGCCCAGATTGCAACATGCCGCATGTCTCAGGCCTGCGGCGGTAATCAGTTCGCTGTTCTCTGCCGTATGCCACATCTTCAGGCTCGTCTGCTTGCGTCCCAGCACCTCTGTCTCGTGCATGTCGGTCGCTATCTCCTGCAGGCGAATTACCAGGAACTTTGCGCTATGCGTGCAGGTGGTGTCGTTCCTGTACCCCATCATGCTGGTAACTATCTCATGCAGATGTCCGTTCTTTTTCAAGTGGAACTTGCCGTTGATGTCCGTAGTGGTACCCACGTTTGTACCTTCCCATCGCACGGTTGCTCCCACAAGCGGTTCTCCGTGCTCGTCAATCACCTTGCCTTCTGCCTGTGCCATGGCAACGCTTGCCGTCAGTCCCAACCACAGTAGGCATGCTGCTCTTCTTTTGCTCATAATACGTAATGTCGTTCCTTATATATTTATATTATCGTCGGCAAATGTATGGAAATGTATTTGCAAGTGAAAAGCAAAAGTGATTTGTGGCGTCCTATTTCATGTCATACCCCCTTCATGCCTGTACTTTTGTGGCCGTATGGTTTGCCATAGATGCATATTTGGATATTATAGGGAAAAAAGACGGGGAAATGTTTCCTTAATCGGGAAAAATGTTATAATTTTGTCTGCGATAAAATAAGAACGCTCCATGCTCAAAGAGAAAAGCAAGTATATAGTTTTCCTCTGTCCAGAGGAAAGGGAATAGCACAAGAAAGGCCATTCTGCCCGGTGAAATGCCGCCGGCATGAATGGCTTTTCTTTTAGTGCAGTGCAGTTTCGACGTGAGCAATGGTGTTGGGACGGAAATAACACATACAACATACAACGATGAAAAAGCAACTCAAGAAAGTTCTCGTATTGGGAAGTGGCGCCTTGAAGATAGGTCAGGCAGGCGAGTTTGACTACAGTGGTTCACAGGCTTTGAAGGCTCTGCGCGAGGAGGGCATCAAGTCTGTTCTCATAAACCCCAACGTGGCCACCATCCAGACAAGCGAAGGTATAGCCGACAAGGTTTATTTCCAGCCGGTAAACGCACATTTCGTTACCGAAGTGATAAAGAAGGAACGTCCTGACGGTATTCTGTTGGCATTCGGTGGACAGACCGCACTCAACTGTGGTACAGAACTCTACCTCAACGGCACTCTCAAGGAGTACGGCGTGGAGGTTCTGGGTACCAGTGTGGAGGCCATCATGAACACTGAGGACCGCGACCTTTTTGTAAAGGAACTGAACAAGATAGACATGAAGTCTCCCGTAAGCAAGGCTTGCGAGAACATAGAGGACGCCATTGCCACGGCACGCGAGATAGGTTATCCCGTCATGATTCGTAGCGCCTATGCCCTCGGTGGTTTGGGCAGCGGTGTTTGCAAGGACGAGGAAATGTTCAAGGAGATAGCCGAGAGCGCCTTCACCTTTGCCCCCCAGGTTCTCGTTGAGGAGAGCCTGAAGGGATGGAAGGAGATAGAGTTTGAGGTCATCCGCGATGCCAACGACCACTGCTTCACCGTGGCCGGCATGGAGAACTTCGACCCCCTGGGCATCCACACCGGCGAGAGTATCGTTGTGGCATCTACCTGCACCCTTAGCGAGGAACAGGTTGCCATGCTTCAGGACATTGCCGTCAAGTGTGTGCGCCACCTGAATATCGTGGGCGAGTGTAACATCCAGTATGCTTTCAATGCCGAGACCAACGACTATCGTATCATTGAAATCAATGCCCGCCTGAGCCGTTCTTCTGCTCTTGCATCAAAGGCAACAGGTTATCCCCTGGCTTTCGTTGCTGCCAAGATAGCCTTGGGCTACACTCTCGACCAGATAGGCGAGATGGGCACCACCAATAGTGCCTATGTAGCACCCCAGTTGGATTACATCATTGCCAAGATACCCCGTTGGGACCTCACCAAATTTGCCGGCGTAAGCCGTAAGATCGGTTCCAGCATGAAGTCTGTGGGCGAGATAATGAGCATCGGACGCTCCTTCGAGGAAATCATCCAGAAGGGTCTCCGCATGATAGGTCAGGGCATGCATGGTTTCGTGTGCAACGACCACGTCCACTTTGACGATCTTGACGAGGAACTGGCCAACCCCACCGACATGCGCATCTTTGCCATTGCCCAGGCTCTGGAGGATGGCTATACCGTGGAGCGCATTGAGGAACTGACTAAGATTGATCCCTGGTTCCTGTCACGCCTGAAGAACATCGTGGACATGAAGCACCACCTGCAGGAGTATAACTCCGTGGAGGAGGTTCCTCTGGACGATCTCCGTCAGGCAAAGGCCATGGGCTTCAGTGACTTCCAGATAGCACGTTGTGTCTTCAAGGGTTGTGAGGGCAACATGGAGCGCCAGAACCTTCAGGTGCGCAAGTACCGCAAGAAGATGGGCATCCTGCCTGCCGTGAAGCGTATCCCCACCGTGGCAAGCGAGCATCCCGATCTCACCAACTACCTCTACATGACTTATGCCTGCGAGGGTTATGATGTCAACTACTACAACAACTCCAAGAGTGTAATTGTCCTTGGTTCAGGCGCTTATCGCATCGGCTCAAGTGTAGAGTTCGACTGGTGCTCCGTCAATGCCATACAGACAGCACGCAAGCTCGGCTACAAGAGCATAATGATAAACTACAACCCCGAGACCGTTTCCACCGACTATGACATGTGCGACCGCCTCTACTTCGACGAACTGAGTTTCGAGCGCGTACTTGATGTCATTGACCTGGAAAGCCCCAGCGGTGTAATCGTCAGCGTGGGCGGACAGATCCCCAACAATCTGGCCATGAAACTCTTCCGCCAGGCTGTCCCCGTATTGGGTACCAACCCTGTCAGCATTGACCGCGCCGAGAACCGTGGCAAGTTCAGCGCCATGCTCGACCAGTTGGGCATCGACCAGCCCCGTTGGAGTGCCCTTACCAGTATGGACGATGTGAAGAAGTTCATCGACCAGGTTGGCTATCCCGTATTGGTTCGTCCTTCCTATGTCCTCTCAGGTGCAGCCATGAACGTCTGTCACAACGACGAGAAACTGGAGCGCTTCCTGGCAGCAGCCAGCGAGGTGAGCAAGGAATACCCCGTGGTTATCTCCGAGTTCATGACCGAGACCAACGAGATAGAGTTTGACGGCGTTGCACAGAACGGTGAGATAGTGGAGTACGCCATTTCCGAGCATGTGGAGTTTGCCGGTGTGCACAGCGGTGACGCCACCATGTGCTTCCCTGCCCAGCAGATCTCTTTCGCCACCACACGCCAGATCAAGCGTATCTCACGTGCCATCGCCAAGGAACTGAACATTTCAGGTCCCTTCAATATCCAGTATCTGGCCAAGGGCCGCGACGTGAAGGTTATAGAGTGCAACCTCCGTGCCAGCCGCTCATTCCCGTTCGTCAGCAAGGTGCTGAAGCGCAACTTCATCGAGACAGCCACACGCATCATGCTCGACGCTCCTTATCGCAAGCCCGACAGCAGTGTCTTCGATATCGACCGCATCGGTGTGAAGGCCAGCCAGTTCTCATTTAACCGTCTTGCTCCTGCCGACCCCATTCTGGGCGTGGACATGAGTTCAACCGGTGAGGTAGGCTGCTTGGGCGACAGCTTTGAGGAGGCTCTGCTCAATGCCATGATATCCACCGGCTACAAGATTCCTTCCAAGGACAAGGGCGTAATGCTCTCCAGCGGCGGTACCAAGGAGAAGGCTTCCCTGCTCGATGCCGCTCAGGCTCTGTGCAAGGCCGGCTACACCATCTATGCCACCGAGGGCACTGCACGTTTCCTTAACGACAACAATGCCAAGGCCATTCCCGTATGCTGGCCCGACGAGAAGGAGACCAAGACCGACATGCTGAACATCATGGACATGATTTCACAGCACAAGTTTGACCTTATTGTCAATGTGCCCAAGGACCACACCAAGCGCGAAAAGACCAACGGCTACCGTATCCGTCGTGGTGCCATTGACCACAATATACCCCTCATTACCAATGCCCGTCTGGCCAGTGCCTTCATCGAGGCCTTCTGCCGTATGCCACTGGCAGACATTCAGACCAAGGCTTGGCAGGAGTATGAGTAGGCCGGAGACAATACAATAGTTGAATGACTAAAGAACAGAAGGCCCGGTGATGCCGGGCCTTCTATGTTCTTAAAGAATAAGCTATAGATTCTATAGTTCCTATAGTTCCTATAGTTCTTATATATCCTATAGACTCGATAGATTCTATAGTTCCTATAACTCTTATACCCATTTCACCATGCAACAATCTTTCAAACGTATAGAGTCACTGGACATACTCCGTGGTCTCGACCTCTTTCTTCTCGTCTTCTTCCAACCTGTGCTTATGCAGATATGTGCCCGTGTGGACGCCCCCTGGGTCAAGACCATTGGCCGGTGGTTCTCCCATGCCGATTGGGAAGGTCTGCACCTGTGGGACATGGTCATGCCCCTGTTCCTCTTTATGGCCGGAGCCTCCATGCCCTTTGCCTTCTCCAAGTACAGGACGGCAGAAAGCAAACTGCCCATCTACCGCAAGATACTGAAGCGCTTCGTCATCCTCTTCATCCTCGGTATGGTGGTGCAGGGCAATCTTCTGGGGCTCGACCCGCAGATGTTCCGTTTCTATAGCAACACGCTCCAGGCCATAGCGTCAGGTTATCTCATTGCCTCGGTGCTGATGCTGCACCTCAGTCTTCGTGCACAGATTGTGGCCACCTGCCTGCTGATGCTCATCTACTGGATACCCATGCACTTCTGCGGCGACTACACTGCCGAGGGCAACTTTGCCGAGATGGTGGACAAGGCGGTGCTGGGACGTTGGCGCGACGGTGTCTATTGGGACGAGCAGGGTCAGTGGCACTTTTCCCCCTGGTATCACTATACTTGGGTGTGGAGCAGCCTCACCTTCGGTGTCACCGTCATGCTCGGCACCTTTGCCGGACAGGTTATAAAGGCCGGTAGCGGCAATCGCCGGTTTACCGCCCTGCGTCTGGCGGTGATTGCCTTTGCCCTGCTCGTGCTGGGATATCTGCACAGTATGCATGCTCCCGTCAACAAACACCTGTGGACCACCAGCATGACTCTGATTTCCGGTGGCTGGTGTTGGGCGCTTATGGCCTTCTTCTATTGGCTGGTGGACGTAAAGGGGTGGAGTAGGGGCCTGTCATGGCTGAAGATATACGGCACCAACTCCATCGTGGCCTATATGCTTGGCGAGGTGGTCAATTTCCGTAGCGTGGTACAATCCGTCAGTTATGGCCTGCAACCCTATCTCCAGGACTGGTACAACGTGTGGCTCGCCTTCGGCAACTACCTTATCATATTCTTTATCCTAAGGGCCATGTACAAGGCACGCGTCTTTGTAAAGATCTGATGCTATGAGTAGACTCTGGCGATATATCCTCTTGCTTGCCGTTGTGCTCTGCATTGTAGTGCTCGGCGCATCGTTCTATATGCTGGACTTTGCCCTGGCACGCAGACACACGGCATGGACGGATGAACAGGCATGGCAGAGGGTGGAGCATTATTACCCATGGGCTGCAGGGTGGATGGATTCCATACGCGCTAACGGATTCCTTCGGGATACTTTCATCCTCAGTGAGGACGGCCGTCGCCTGCATGCCTATTATCTGTCGGGGAGTGCTTCGCCTGCTACGGCAGTGCTGGTGCACGGCTACCGTAATTGTGCCATAGACATGATGCATCTGGGCTATATGTACTATCACGACCTGGGATGCAACATCCTCTTGCCCGACCTCCATGCCCATGGACAGAGCGACGGGGAGTCTATCCGTATGGGGTGGCTTGACCGCCTGGATGTCCTGCGTTGGTGCGGTATAGCCGACAGCCTGTTTCATGCCCCCATCGTGGTGCATGGCATATCCATGGGTGCCGCCACCACCATGATGCTTTCCGCAGAGGACGGTTTGCCCTCCAGTGTCACTCATTTCGTGGAAGATTGCGGCTACACCAGTGCATGGGACGAGTTCACGGGCGAACTGCAGGCTCAGTTCTCCCTGCCGCCGTTCCCCATTCTTCACACCTCTTCTCTTTTATGCAAGATGTTGTACGGCTGGAGTTTCACCGAGGCCAGTGCTTTGCAACAGGTAACCGAATGCCGCCGTCCCATGCTCTTCATTCACGGCGATGCCGACACCTTCGTACCCACGTGGATGGTGCGTCCTCTGCATGACGCCCATCCCGGCCCCAAGGACATCTGGCTTCCGGAAGGTGTCACGCATGCCCTTTCCTATTACAAGTACCCGGCGGAGTATACCGGCAGGGTAAGGCGCTTCCTGTTCCATTGATGTCGTTCTCTATTGTAGTTTACTGCTGTTATACAAACGGGTCAGACGTCAGGAATATTATTATATAATGAATAGAAGAATCCAATAATTATCTGTATATTTGTACGGGATTAAGCATGTAAACTTGTAATAAGAGATACAGAAAAGGACACGTGTCCTCTGCACAGATGTTTTGTCGCTTTGAGGGCCTAATGGGGTTCCATTGTAACCGAGAAGTGACGAAACAGATGACAAAAGATGGTTTCATTAGCGCATAACAGCCCAATGAGCGATTTGGGTTTAGTTACGGTAATATATAAGGAGGATGGATATGAAGCGTGAATTACAAAAAAGGAATACCCCGATAAGCAGATTGATACGGGACTACACCAATAAGGAGAGCGGAAGGGTTTCTGAAAGCAAGGTGGAAATAAAGAGACGTTTTGAGCATTTGGACTGGAAAGACCAAAAGAGGATTGTATCTGCTTTTCTTGATTCATGCCGGTCCGACAGAGAATGGATGTACGTCAGACTTCTGGATTTGTGGGACGACTGTTTCGCACCAAGGATTGCAGAACTGTGGGAACAGCACCACGAGGAGAGGTGTGCTTGGGTTGTTATCCGTCATCTGCCGGAAGACTATATCATATCGCAACTTGACAGTTTCTCCAACGACAGAGACTATTATTTTGTGTGCAGAAGACTGGCCCACAGGAGTGATTTCTGTATAGATAGGGAGCGTTTGTCTCCGGTAGACCACCTGGCGGTGTTGGTTCATGCCGGGCGTTCTTTTTCTGGTTCTTCTGCATTGGACATGCTTTATACGCTGGTAAACGAAGAGTGCAATACTGACTTTTTACACGCAAGTTATTGGAAACTGAAGGATAATGCTGATGTATTCCATGCCATGCATATTCCGCAGGTTTCAAAGGCTCTATATTACCTCAGGAAGGCTGAACATACAGATGTTGTAGACGAGTTCGAGCACTGGAATGATAGGGTGGTGGCGAAGATCCTGGAATCTCCCGAATACCAGGAAGTAAGGTCAGAGCCTCTGTCCTATGATGACTACTTGTACAGACTCAGGTCTATCGGCAGATACTACCTCTATCAGGAACTGGACAGCAAATACAAGACGACAGAGTTGTACAAGAACACGGAGCCACAGGTGACAGATGCCTACAGGATGGACGTTCTAAAGCGCATGCGCAAAAATAATTCTTCAATAGATGATTTGATAGAATCACTATCGCTGGAGTTGGTGAATTGACGCCATAATCAAATCATAATCATAGATACGTGTTGATTTATGGAGAAGATTAACAAGGCGAGTTGTCCAGTCTCTTTTGTTCAGTTGTTGAAGGCCACCCAGGAGAACAACGAGTATGTAGGATGTGGTAATCCCAATGCGAGTATTCTTATAATTGCAAGCGAACCGGCAATTGCTACAGTCGAAGAGCGTTACAAATGGGAGATGGCAGAAAACAACAAGAAGTGGTTGACGGAAGGTGTGGCCGAAACCATTGTCCATGATGGCGTGATAGATGATATTTCCAAGTTCTCTCCAAGGTTTCCATACAAGGGACAGAAATATTCTGTCAGGTCAGAAGTTAAGAAGGATGAAGTGACCCACATCCGTTCAGTAGCAGGAACAAGCAGGACATGGTATAATTATCAGAAGTTGTTGGACTTGGTGCGCAGAGTCAACAGGAGCAAGGCGGAGATGCTGGACTTTCACGACTGGTGCTTCACTTCTGAATTGAACACCTGTTGTGCCAAGAAGAGCAGTGAGGTTGATGAGGAGGGACGTAGATCCTCTATAGCCAAACGTGCAGGAAAGTCAAACAGGTTTTTCTCTTCTGATTTCTTTCAGGGTTTTCCCATAGTGATAGTGGCATCCAGGAACTATGTCCACAGATACAGGGATGTATTTTCTGTAGGGGAATTGTTCGGATTTCCGGCAGACAGTAAAAGGGTGATGTCGGTGCCCACCCGCAAAGGTGGCAGAAACCGGCATCTTGATATCTATACAAGGCAGGGAGACTCCCCTAAACTGTTGATTTGTTGCACCCATTTTGCAAATCGTATGTCAGAAGAGTATATGAAGGCAATAGCATCGATGATAAGGGAATTTTGTGCAGAAAACAAGATACAGATATGAAACACACAGAGGAACTGATGGTGATGACAGCGCATGCCAGCGGCATGTCTTTTGAAAAGGCAGACTTTGCCCATCTTTATAAGAACAGGGATTTCCTGGCTCAGGAATATATACGTGGCAGACTTGTCTTCGGAGAACTTGTACGTGTTTTCAAATCAGACTCGGAAGGCATATTCATAGCCAGACTGATAACAGTCATAAGGACATCTGCCAGTGAAGAGGAGGCAAGGCAGAAGTTATGTTGCGATTACGGCTTGTGCCCTGATACGGCTGCCTATGTGCTTGCGCTTTCCCTTGAAGAACTGACATCGCTCTCGCTACAAGAATGTCAGGAGGCATTGGCATATTTTGAGGTAATGGCATCAGTGTCCTGACCGGAATACCCGTAGGTATGCTTGAATGCTGTTTCCTGTCTTCCCGAGAACCGTTTTTGTTGTCCCGGGTGACTCGCCCTTGTCACCCTCGGTGACTCGTCCTTGTCACCCTCGGTGACTCGCCCTTGTTGTCCCGGGTGACAAGGGCGTGTCCTCGGGACGACAAATTCAAGGCCATAAAACATCAGGCACCTGCATCCCCGGAAGTGGGGGCAGGTGCCTGACGCTTTTTGCTTGCGCGTATGTTGAAACCTAATTATTTCTTGTCCGTTCTGGTCAGCACGAAGTCGGTGGCGGAAACCCAGTCGCATTCGGGTGTGTCATTCGTAGTGGCAGGGTCGGTGGTTATGCCGTAGGTGATGGTTTCACCCTTTTTCACCTTAATGCCCTCTATGCTCAGTACTGCCCATCCGAAACCTTCTCCATCGTTGGCCATGGCCAGGAGATTGCGTATGCTGTCGTTGGCAAAGTGCGGATAGATGTTCTTCACTTCGGGCAGGGTTCCGTTGCCGCATGCCCATTTCCACAGGTTGCCTCCCTTGTTGCCGTATGCAGGGATGTACTGCCTGTTTTCCGTGTCTCCCACGTTGGCAAAGAGGTATGCACCGTTGTCCTCTGCCCTTACCAGTGCCGACAGGGTGTATGTGCCAGGAGCAACTGTATCCGTCTTCTCGGCAGTGAATATCAGTTCGTCGTAGTCGCACGCATCCAGATATCTCTTTTCCGCATCGCCGGTGGGGTAGTCGCCTGTCCA
>X430_Giraffe__coassemble_260_pt1 | contig 12423 bp, 18 predicted proteins | sample X430_Giraffe__metabat2_high_PE_005 | metagenome-assembled genome bin X430_Giraffe | reverse complement strand
ATATACTCACGCTCGGGGATGTAGGGACTCGGCATGCCGAGTCCGCTTGTGCTTTTGTTATCGGACACGGCATGCCGTGTCCCTACCTTGCTTCTGCTCTCGCTTAATCGCAAAGTTCTCCTTTCTCCCTTTTCCTACCATCCCGAGGTAGAGCCGCCGCCACCGGTACTGCCTCCACCGAAGGAACCGCCCATGAAGCCGCCGCCTCCGCGGCGTCCTCCTCCAAGCATGGAACCCATGAGCATGCCGCCCACCATGCTGTCGGTGTCGTCATTGTCGTATTGGAGGTATTCCTTTATTACGGTGTGACCGCAGGAGGAACAAAGCATGGTCTTCCTTATAAGTTTGCCTCTGCGTGTAGGTGTGCTCGTCTGCGAAACTACTTTCAGCGCACCAGCCTTTCCGCATCTTGGGCATTTGGTCTCCTGGCGGTGTATCAGCCAGATAGGGAAAACGATTATCATGAGGATAACTCCAATGGTCAGGAGAACTCCCCACAGAGTCATTTCCTCCTCGGTGCTGTCGGCCTTCATGGAACCGTCCAATATGGCCACCACGGCCTTCGTGCCTTCAAGCATGCCCAGGTCGGTGTTGCCTTCGCGAAAGTGTGGAATCATGTAGCGCGACTGTATGCGCTTGCACAGGGCATCGGGCAGTATGCCTTCAAGTCCGTATCCTGTGGTGAAGCGTATCTTGCGCTGGTCGGCAACATACAGTATCAGCATGCCGTTGTTGCTTTCCTTGTTGCCTATGCCCCAATGGCGGAACAGGTTGTGTGCAAAGTCGAAGATGTCTTCGCCCCCTATGCTTGGCAGCATCACCACCATGGACTGTATGCCTGTGCTGTCTTCCAGCAGGGTCAGCATACGGTTTATCTCCGCTTGGGTCTCCGTGGCAAGCAATCCGTTGGGGTCGCTTACGTGCAGGCGGCGGTCCTGCGCATATACATTAGGCACAGTCTCCACGGAGTATGCCTTGTTGTCGCTTGCCCCTGTAGGTAGGAACGGGGCAAGGACAAGGACCAGTATGCATAGAACCTTCTTCATGTCAAAATAGTTCAATGTTAAGTTATGGGACCTTCCTTAGAACTGCACGGTGGGAGCCTGTTCACTGCCCTCCTGAGCCTCGAAGTAGGCCTTCTTCTCGAAACCGAACATGCCGGCCAGGATGTTCTTGGGGAAACTGCGCAGGGTGGTGTTGTACTTGCGTGCAGATTCGTTATAGTCGCGGCGTGCCACACTGATGCGGTTCTCCGTGCCCTCCAACTGAACCTGCAGTTCCTTGAAGTTCTCGTTGGCCTTCAGGTCGGGGTACTTCTCTACGGTAACGAGCAGACGGCTCAAGGCTGAACTTACACCGTCCTGTGCTTTCTGGAAGTTGGCAATCTGCTCGGCAGACATGTTGCTGGGGTCGATGTTCATGCTTGTAGCCTTGGCACGTGCATCCACCACGGCCTGCAGGGTTTCGCTCTCGTGTGCGGCATATCCCTTTACGGTATTCACCAGGTTGGGGATAAGGTCTGCACGGCGCTGGTACTGAGTCTCCACGTCGGCCCACTTGGTCTGCACTCCCTCGTCCATGCTTACGAGTCCGTTGTAACCGCTGATGCCCCATATAACGGCAATGACTGCTACTACGATAATGATGATGGTTGATTTCTTCATAGTCTTTTCTTTTTGTTAGGTGGTTATATAATATAAATAAGGTATATCTCTTTACGCTCACAGGACCTTAATCCTCGTCCATCTCCTCCGCGCTATCTTCGTCATACTCCCCGTCGTCTGTGCCGTCGTCAAAGTCAAAGTCGAAATCTCCGAAGAACTCGGGCACTTCGCTTGTGAAGGAGTCCAGGCTGCGGCGGTCCTTCTTGGTAGGTCGTCCCAATCCTTTGGCACGTCCCACGAAGCCTGAAATCTTGGCCATCTCCAGGATTTCGTACTGCTCGGGTGCAGTCACGTTTTCCAGGATTTCGGGAATGAGTTTCGCTCCCACACGCTTCTCTATGGCCTGCAGTACGCGGAAACTGTAGGTTATGGGCGGTTTGCGCACATCTATCACGTCGCCCTCACGTATGGTGCGCGACGGTTTCAGTTGTGCTCCTTTCATGCTGATCTGTCCTTTTTTGCAGGCCGCCGCCGCTATGGTGCGCGTCTTGAAGATACGTGCCGCCCACAGCCACTTGTCTATTCGTGCTTCGTTGTTCTTCATTTGTTGTTATAGTGGTTCATTGCGAACTGCATGCCGCTCAGGGCAAAGGCCTTTATGGCATCGCATGCCACAGGTACTTTCTCGTCTATGGTCTTGTTGTCTTCGGGTGAGAACTTTCCTAAGACGAAGTCCACCTGGCCGCCACGGGGGAAGTCGTTGCCTATGCCGAACTTCAGACGGTTGTATCCCTGGGTGCTGAGCATCTGTGCTATGTGCTTCAAGCCGTTGTGTCCGGCATCCGAACCGTTCTGCTTCATGCGTATTGCGCCTACGGGCAGGGACAGATCGTCCACTATCACGAGGAGGTTCTCCAGTTGTATCTTCTCCTGTTGCATCCAGTAGCGCACGGCATTGCCGGAGAGGTTCATGTACGTGCTTGGCTTCAGCAGTATCAGTTCGGCGTTCTTCACGCGGGTCTTGCATACAAATCCGTAGCGCTTGTCCTGGAATACTGCACCCTGTGCCTGAGCCAGGGCATCCACTACGCGGAACCCTACGTTGTGGCGTGTGCCGCGGTATTCGTCGCCAATGTTTCCAAGTCCTACAATAAGGTATTTCATAATCGGACTTCCCTTCTCTTCTTTCCTGTCGCAGTCCTTGTGGCATACTGACGACGGCAGAAGGAATGTTATCAGTTTCTGTATGATGTTCATAAATGCAAAATACGGGCAGCGGCATGGCCGTCACCCGTATTCCTTGTTTTGTCAGAGTCCTTTCCTCGTGTCCCCTGATGGCATAGCCACGGGTGCGGGAGGTAGGGTTGATGAAAATCTCTGTTTTTACTTCTTGCCAGCGGCAGCCATTGCGCTCATAGCGCTACGTGTCATCTTAACCTGACATACTACTACGCTGGGGCTGGTTACGAGTTCCAGACCTTCGAAGCTCAGTTCGGCAACCTTGATGGTCTTGCCCAGACCCAGGTTGGTAACGTCGATGTTCAGCTTCTCGGGAATCTGAGTGTAGGGAGCGCGAACCTTCAGGTTACGTACGCTTGCAGCCAGCTTACCACCGGCCTTAACACCCTCTGCCAGACCGTTCAGCTTGATGGGCACCTCCATTACGATGGGCTTCTCCTCGGTGATCTCGTAGAAGTCGATGTGCAGCAGCTGGTCTGTTACGGGATGGAACTGCAGCTCCTTCATTACAGCCTTGTACTCCTGACCGTCGATGTTCAGGTTTACGCTGTAGATGTCGGGAGAGTAAACCAGGTTGCGAACCTCAGCAGCGGTTACTGAGAAACCGAGGGCTACGGGCAGGCCGTTCTCGCCGCGCTTCTCACCATACAGGTTGCAGGGAATAGAACCGCTCTTGCGGATTTCGCGTGTAGCCTTCTTGCCGGTAGCGGTGCGGGCTGTGCCCTTTACGTCGATACTTTTCATTTTGTCTCTTTGTGTTAGTTTGTGTTACTCTAAATTAAGTTTTTGCCTAATTCGCCATCACACGGGCTTTCATAAGCGGGTGCAAAGGTACGTAAAAATGGTGAAAGAACAGCGTTGTTGTGCGGTCTTTTTTGTGAAATCTTCCCTTTTTCACCCTTTTTCTCCTTGTCCTTCCCTATTCTTCATTAAAAATGAGTACCTTTGTGCGCTTTATAAATCGTTCTTATGATAAATCGTAAACTAATCCGCATCAAGACTGTGCAGGTGGCATACTCCTGCTGTCTCAACGATGTACGTCGCCCTGAGGATGGCGAGAACATATTGCTCAGCAGTTTGGGTACTGCCTACGATTTGTACAATACCATGCTGACCTTGATGGTGGAGATTTCCCGTTTGGGATTGCGTGCCCACGAGGCGCAATCCAGCAGAGCGAGGCGTCTGGGCTTGTCCGAACCCAGCCGTAAGTTTGTGGACAACCGCTTCATGTTGCAGTTGGAGAGCAACCGTCAGTTGCAGGACAACCGCAAGAACCAGCGTCTGGACTGGACCAACGAGGAGGAGTTTGTACGCACTCTCTACAACAAGGTTGTGGACAGCGACTTCTACCGCGAATACATGGATAGCGGAGAGGACTCTTATGATGAGGACCGCGAGTTGTGGCGCAAGGTCTACCGCTACATCATAGTGGACAATGACAGTATAGACGAACTGCTGGAGGATGTCAACATATTCTGGAACGACGACCGCCATATCATTGACACTTTTGTATTGAAGACCATCAACCGTTTTACAAAGGATGTTGACGACAGTTATCCGCTCCTGCCCGAGTTCCGCGATGGGGAAGACCTGGAATTTGCACGCAAGCTGATACTGCAGGCCATGAACGGTTCCGACTATTACCGTAGCCTCATATCGCAGAACACACGCAACTGGGACATGGAGCGTGTTCCGCTGATGGACCGTGTCATAATGCAGGTGGCTCTGGCAGAAATCACATCATGCCCCACCATACCGTTGTCCGTTTCCATCAACGAGTACATAGAGATAGCCAAGAGTTACAGCACCCCCAACAGTGCACGCTATATCAATGCCACTCTGGACAACATCAGCAAGAAACTCATTGCCGAACGCAAACTGATAAAGAATGCCTGAGGCACAGACCTCGTTTCACGGTCGTACGAGGCAAGTAATCAAGAGATAAATAAACAACAAACATAATAAGACAATGATTCAGACATTAGCAGCTCAGGGAGGCTTTGATCCTGTAATTATACTCATGTGGGTGGCCATCGGCCTTATCTTCTGGTTTTTCATCATGCGTCCCCAGAAGAAGAGACAGCAGGAAATACAGAAGTTCCGCAACTCCATCACCATCGGTTCCAGAGTGGTAACCTCGGGTGGTATCTATGGAGACGTGCGCGGCATAGAAGAAGCCGACAACATCCTGGTAATAGAGGTTGCCAAGGGTGTGAACATCCGTGTTGACCGCAACAGCGTTTATGCAACTGCACAACAGGATCAGATCAGGTAGGAATAGGGCAACATTAAGCTTTACATCCCTGCTCCGCGAAAAGGGCAGGGACATAATCGTCTTTGCCTTTTTCCTGGCTATTAGCGCTGGCTTCTGGGTGTTGCAGAAACTCGACGACACCTTCGAGGCTGATATCCGCGTGCCTCTGGAACTGGTGGGCATTCCCAAGGGAACCATTATCACTGCACCTCTGCCTAAGGAGGTGGTGATTACCGTACAGGACAGAGGTACGAACCTGTTCAATTATAAACGCAGGAGCAAGGGGATACAACCCATACGGCTGGACTTCTCCGTGTACGATAACGGTTCTGTAGCAGGAAAGGCTACTGTCTCGGCTACCGATGTCCAGCGAGCCTTCCAGCAGCAGATGAGTTCGTCCACACAGGTGGTGCGTCTCACCCCCAGCAAGTTTGAGTTCCACTACAACCGTGGTATGTCACGCCGTGTGCCGGTGAAGTTTATCGGTAAGGTTACTACTGTCCAGCAGAACTATCTCCAGCAGATCACCCTCAGTCCCGACAGCGTTACCGTCTATGCTCCCAAACCTATGTTGGACACACTCCGATATGCTTATACGGAAAGTCAGGACTTTACAGACTTGACCAAGACAACGACCTTCAACCTCCGCTTCCCAAAGATTTCCGGTGTGAAGGCCGTGCCCGAGACAATACAGATGACGGCACATGTGGATTACTATACGGAACAGACCGTGCAGGTTCCCGTTATCGGTCTAAATTTCCCGGCAGGAATAACACTGAAGACATTCCCGGCTATCGTTATGGTGAAATATAGGGTTGGTGCTGCCAATGCACGTCTCATCCGTCCGGAAAACTTCGTTCTGGCAGCGACCTACGAGGAACTGCTTGCCGGTGGCAACCAGAAACTCCGTCTCCAACCCAGGTCAGTTCCTGAGGGTGTAAGCAACATACGCATCTATCCTCAGGAGGTGGACTTCCTCCTGGAGCAGACGGTTGGGGAAACAGAACAAACAGCCGAGGAGACCGCAAATGATTAAACTGGCCATTACCGGGGGGATAGGCAGCGGCAAGAGTTACGTGGCGCGTCAGATGACAGAACTCTTGGGAATTCCTGTCTACGACTCCGATGCAAACGCCAAGCGCCTGAACGAGGAGTCTGCTGTAATACGTAGCGGACTGACGGAAATGGTAGGTGCAGACGTATATGATGCGCAGGGGCGTCTGGACAGACAGCGACTCGCAGCCTTCCTGTTTGCAGGTGAGGAGAATGCCAGGCGTGTCAACGCCCTCATACATCCGGTGGTAAAGGACGACTTCCTGCGCTGGACGACAGAGCAGACGGCTCCAGTGGTAGCCATAGAGACAGCCTTGCTGGCCGAAAGCGGCATAGACAAGATAGTGGACAAGATAATTCGGGTGGATGCTCCGGTGGAGACACGCATCAGCCGTGCAATGCAACGGGACGGTGTCACTCGTGAAAAGGTGCTTGAACGCATGGCCCGACAGCAGGAGTACCCCAATCCCGATATAATAATAAATAATGTATAAACAAACACAGTAGAAAGAAAATGCTTGAAACAATTCTCGCCATCTCCGGCAAGCCCGGACTTTACCGACTGGTAAACCGCGGAAACCGCAGTCTTATCGTTGAGACATTGGACGCGCAGAAGAAGCGCATGCCTGCTTTCGGTACAGATAAGATTATCTCTCTGGCAGATATAGCCATGTACACCGACGAGGAAGAAGTACCCTTGCGTCAGGTTCTGAAGAACATCTATGACATGGAGGGTGGTAAGGCTACTGCCATAGACTATCGCAAGGCAAGCACTGCCGAACTGGCCGACTTCATGGCCAAGGCTCTGCCCAACTACGACCGCGACCACGTGTATCCCGGCGACATGAAGAAACTCATCCAGTGGTACAACATCCTTGTAGAGAACGGTATTACCGACTTTGAGGAGAAGCAGCAGGCTGCCGACACACAGGAGGCAGAGTAAAGGGACTACCCTCGGAATTTTACCGACCTTATACATATAGCAGGTCCGACGACATTTCCATGCCGTCGGACCTGTCTTTTTTCTTGCACGTGCCAATCCGGATAGTCTTCCCCGAGGCGCTGTTTTTGTCCTCCCAGGTGACTCGTCCTTGTCACCCCGGGTGACTCGTCCTTGTCACCCTCGGTGACTCGCCCTTGTCACCCTCGGTGACTCGCCCCTGTCACCCTCGGTGACTCGCCCTTGTCCTCCTTGAGGATACAGACGTGCCTTGGGAAGGGGAAAGTTTATTCCCTCATAATCTCTATTTGCTCCAGCACATCGTCCAGCCTTTTGCCGTTCTTCTTGGATTGGCGCAGGCCCCAGAGGATGGAGACACCCATGGTGAATGTCGTGATGGCAATGATGCGCAGGTCCCATGTGAAGTTGCTGGCAATAAGGATGGTCCATACCACGAGGACAGTGCCGGGAACGAGCAGTAACCAGTTCGTCATGCTGCGGTACTTCTTGTGTCTGATTACGTTCTCCGTGGCTTGTGCCATGCTCAGGTTGGGCAGGTTGCTGATGTCGAGGGCATGGTAACTTTTCCTGTCCAGATACAGTTCCAGCAGGGCTACGGCCATGATCATCAGGCAGAATCCCCAGTAGGCTATGCCTTGGTCATAGAACTTTACTAAGAAGATGAAACTTACCAATGGCGCAGAAATGCTGCATACGCGCAGGCGGTACTGGTACCAGCGTTCTATGTGTGAAAGGTTTTCCTTCATGGACTTTTCCAGCATCTTCTCGTTGATGATTCTCTGCTTTTCCAGTTTGGCATCCATAAGGTTGAACTGCTCTTTCAGTTCCTGCAGTTCGCTGAGGTCAAGGGCTTGTTGTGACATGATTGTTCCGTGTTTACTTGTTAGACATTGATTTCAACTGTTCCTTTATGCGGAACAAACGGGTGGTGACGGCGGCGGTGGATATGCCTACCACGCTGGCTATGTCCTGGTACGTCATGTTCTCCAGCCAGAGGAGTATGATGGCTTTGTCGAAGACATCGAGCCTGTTGATGCGGTCGTACAGCATCTGTATCTGCCGGCTGTGCAGGTCGTCATCGTTGTAGAGGTCGATGTCTACCGATAGCGGTACTGTCTGTACCCGGCTGTCCTTCCTGCGTTTCTGGTTACTGCATGTGTTCAGGCTTACGCGCCATATCCATGTCCTGAGGTCGCTCTCTCCACGGAATTTCGGGAAACCTTTCCATAGGTTTATAAGGATTTCCTGAAAAAGGTCGTTCACCTCTTCCGTGTCCTTGGAGAAGAAATAGCATACGGTGTAGATAGTCTTCCGGTATTCCTCCACCATTTTCGTGAATTGCAATTCAATGTTTTCCATCCGTTTTTCTGTTGTTCTCTACTCTCTTAGACACGGGGATGCGGAAATCCTTTCGCGGTTTTCTGTTTTTTTCAATGTGAATGTTTCTGCGTTGCAAAGGTACTGATTAAAAGCGAAAGAGAAAAAAAGTTGACGTTTTCTTTGTCAACCCGACTATTGTTCGTATATTTGCGAACAGAAACAGCGCAAGAGTATGGCAAATAAAGACTATAACGTTAGACAAGAGCAAGTTGCACGCTTTGCAAAGGCAATGGGACATCCTGCCCGCATTGCTATACTTCAGTTCCTCGCCAAGCGGACCACATGCTATTTCGGCGATATTCACGAGGAGTTGCCGATTGCTAAAGCAACTGTGTCACAACACCTGAAGGAACTGAAGGATGCAGGTTTGATACAGGGAGAGTTGGAAGCGCCCAAGGTCAGGTATTGTATCAATCAGGACAACTGGCAATTTGCAAAGGCTCTCTTCAGCGAGTTCTTCAGTGATTGTGCATGTAAGAAAGACGCTTGTTGCGACTGATGTCTAAGTGAGGAGGTTGACTTGTTCAACCTTTACTTTCGGGACGAATGTTCGTTGTTTTGCGAACAACAAATAATAAACAAACGCAAATGAAAAAGATATTATTGTTTTCTGCCCTATGTGTGGGTATGGTGGCTTGCTCGGGTGACAAGCCAAAGGTTGTGCCTGAAAACAGGCAAGCGAAGAAGGATGTGGTCGAGGTGCTTTACTTCCATGGAGCACAACGCTGTGCTACGTGTATGGCGATAGAAAAGGTCACCGGGGAGTTGGTGGAAGCAGAATATGCCGAGGCGATTGAAAGCGGCAGGTTGGTATTTCGCACGGTGGATATAGCCAGGGAAGAGACTCTTGCCGGGAAATATGAGGTTAGTTGGTCATCGCTCATTCTTGTGGATTACGACAAAAATGGAGATGAGAGTGCGGCAAACCTGACTGAACTCGCCTTTGGCAATGCTCGCACTGCCCCCGAGAGGTTCAAGGAGGAATTGTCAGAGCGGATAACGGAAATGCTAAACAACTGATGCTATGAACTGGTTACAATCACTTTTGGATAGTTCTACGACGCCCGCAGTAACGGCATTCCTCCTCGGATTGCTCACGGCTCTGTCACCTTGTCCGTTGGCTACCAACATTGCCGCTATAGGCTATATAGGCAAGCATATAGAGAGCCGAAGGGGAGTGTTTGTGCAAGGTCTGCTCTACACCTTGGGGCGTACGGTTGCCTACACGCTGTTGGGTGTGGTGCTGATTGCAATTATACGAAGCGGTGCAAGTGCTTTTGGAATTCAGAAATTCATAGCCACCTATGGCGAGATGATTCTGCCTCCAGCCTTGCTGTTCATAGGTCTGTTTATGCTCTTCGGCAACAGGCTTAACCTGCCGTCATTAGGCTTTGGCGCTAAGGGCGAGGGGGTTGCCAGACGAGGCGGAGTCGGTGCGTTGATGTTGGGTGTGCTATTTGCCTTCGCGTTTTGTCCGACGAGCGGCGTGTTCTACTTCGGGATGCTGGTTCCGATGTCGGCAAGCGCAACGATGGGTTATCTGTTGCCAATGGTCTTTGCCGTTGCAACAGCATTGCCCGTGCTTCTCGTTGCTTGGATATTGGCATTCAGTGCAGGGCAGATAGGGGTAGTTTATGGCAAGATAAAGACCATGCAGATGTGGCTTAATATAGCGGTGGGCATACTCTTTGTTGTTATAGGAATCTATTATTGTTTAATCATTTACATTTAAGAATTATGGAGATTAAGATTTTAGGAACGGGTTGCGGCAAGTGTAAGACAACCTATGCGGTCATCGAGAAGGTCACCAGGGAGAACAACATCGCGGTGACAATCACCAAGGTCGAGGATATTATGGAGATAATGAAATACAATGTCCTTGCAACTCCGGCCGTAGTGGTTGACGGAGAAGTGAAAATCAAGGGCCATGTGCCAAGTGAAAAGGAGATAAAGGAGTTGTTGGGCGTATGATACAGCAGTTTGCAGACTGGTTGGTCTATGGCATCTTCGGTATGGATGCCGGCACACCATTGGGTACGGCTGTCAACTTCTTCTTTTACGACAGCATCAAGATTATTATACTGCTTTTCAGTATCAGTTTTGTGATGGGCATTATCAATGCCTACTTCCCGATAGAGCGGTTACGCCAATACCTCGCCACGCACAAGCTCTATGGCTTGGACTACTTTATGGCGGCGCTGTTCGGTGGCATCACGCCGTTTTGCTCTTGCTCCTCGGTGCCGCTTTTTATCGGTTTTGTTAAGGGCGGCATACCCTTGGGCGTGACAATGACCTTCCTTATCGCATCGCCTTTGGTCAGCGAGGTGGCGGTGGCAATGTTCCTTGGTTCGTACGGAGTGAAGGCAACACTTGTCTACATCGTAAGCGGAACGGTATTGTCCATGATTGCCGGATTTATCTTGAGCCGTATGCGCCTCGAACCCTATTTGAGCGATTGGGTGAAGGCTGCACAGGCACAATCGTCGGAGCAGAGTGCGAAGTGGGAGACGGAAAAGACACCCTTTATCAAGCGCTTGCCTGCCATCACGCGTGAATCGTGGGGCATTGTGCGAGGTGTCTTGCTCTATATCCTGATAGGTATCGGCATAGGTGCAATGATGCACGGATATGTGCCCGAAGGTTTCTTCGAGCAATATCTCTCGGCCGAGAATTGGTGGGGCGTGCCACTTGCCGTCATCCTTGCCGTACCGATGTATGCCAATGCGGCTGGCATAGTACCCATTGTAGAGGTCTTTGTGGCGAAGGGCATTCCGCTTGGCACGGCCATTGCCTTTATGATGGCCATCATCGGCTTGTCCATCCCCGAAGCCACCATGCTCAAAAAGGTGATGACATGGCGGCTGATAGGCATCTTCTTCGGGGTGGTAACGTTGTTGATTATTATTTCAGGTTATTTATTTAATTGGATTCTATGAGAGTATTGGTTTTGTGTACAGGCAACAGTTGCCGTAGCCAGATGGTTCACGGCTTCCTTCAGTCGTTCGACAAGAGTTGGGACGTTCATTCGGCAGGTACGAAACCTGCATCGCAGGTAAATCCCAAGGCCGTTCAGGTAATGCATGAGGTGGGTATAGACATATCAGCCCATACACCCAAAAGTGTGGAGACATATCTGAATGACGAGTGGGATTATGTGATAACCGTTTGTGGTGGAGCAAACGAAACCTGTCCGATGTTTGTGGGCAAGGTGGGCAAACGGTTGCATATCGGTTTTGACGACCCTTCGGAAGCCATAGGTGCCCATGACTTTGTCATGAGCGAGTTCCGTAGGGTCAGGGATGAAATCCGTAATAGGTTTGCAGAGTTTTATGCCTCTCAAATGAACCTGGTCTTGTGAGACCGGGCATGCGCCATCGTGTGGGCATGATTTTGTTGCAGTATCAACAGAAGAGTGTTGTTGCATCAACACCGCAGTGTTGCCACGTCAACACTCCTCTACCTTCACGAGGCTTTGGCCGTTGACAATGAAGGCCGAGTGCACACGTTCCACAAGTGAGAGGCGTATGGCTATGGTCATGACGATGTCGCCGTTGTCCTTATAGTCCTGGCTGACGATGCGTGGCTGCAGGTCCTTGACCATGCGCATGACCATGTTCATGTGCTCGTAGCCGAAGGTCAGTTTCAATTCCTTCTCCACCAGGCGTTCGGCATACTCGCCTGCCTCCAAAGCCTCGGAGGCTGCCGTGCGGTAGGCAACGATGAGGCCGCTGGTGCCCAGTTTCACTCCGCCGAAGTATCGTATCACCAGGATGATGAGGTCGGACACGTCGGCACTGACCATCTGTCCCAGTATGGGCTTGCCTGCCGTGCCGGAAGGCTCGCCGTTGTCGTTGGAGCGGTATTCCTCTCCCTCGGGTCCCAAACGGTATGCCCAGCAGACGTGGCGTGCGTCGAAATACTCCTTCTGGTAC
>X430_Giraffe__coassemble_244_pt1 | contig 12817 bp, 7 predicted proteins | sample X430_Giraffe__metabat2_high_PE_005 | metagenome-assembled genome bin X430_Giraffe | reverse complement strand
CATTACCATAGAGGAACACAAGCAGAAGGCACGTCCCAAGGTGGTGCTCACCTGGGCTCCCCATCCCCGTGCCCTACCGCAGGCCGTTCCCAACAGTTTTGCCGAGTGGATGAATGCCGCCGACGTGGACTTCGTCATCACCCATCCCGAGGGCTATGAACTGGATCCTGCCTTTGCCGGCAACGCCCGTGTGGAGTATGACCAGATGAAGGCTTTTGAGGGAGCCGACTTCGTCTATGCCAAGAACTGGTCATGCCCCGGCGTGACACGTCCCGAGGACTACGGCAAGATACTGACCGACTATCACGACATGCTCCACTGGACCGTGTCCGACCGCCAGATGGCAGTTACCAACAACGCACGTTTCATGCACTGCCTGCCCGTACGCCGCGGCATGATTGTCACCGACCAGGTCATCGAGGCACCCACCTCTCTCGTCATCCCCGAAGCCGCCAACCGCGAGATATCCGCCACTGTGGTGCTCAAGCGTATCCTGGAAGGATAAGCGGCGATTGTGGTATTGGACGTTGCGTGCAGCGTCCGGACAATATGCATAACAACATAGTAGGGACCCGGTAGCCGGGTCCCTACTATGCTTTACAAGAGTCTGTTTGTCAAGTCAGCGCTTTATACGTTCCAACTCCTTGCTGATGCTGTCGCATACGGACTTGTATTCGTTGGCCTTGTTCACGCTCTCGTCATACTCGCTGTTCACTCTTCTGAACAGTTGGGGCGAGGTGGAATAGCCCGTTTCTATCTTCGGACCCCATGGTATGATGGTGGCTCCGCCCTTTGGTTCTATGAACTTCCACTGTGGGGTGCGTAGCGTGAGGGTATGGTTCTGTGCCATTCCTATGGCATAACTGCGTCCGTCCCCTTCGGCGCCAAACCATGTGGCTTCCTGTTCGGGCTGGCCGTCGGGAGACAGAGCCTTGCCCTTGCCAACACCCACAACGCTTGCCATGACGTCAAGGAAGTCAATCTGCGAGAGCAGGGCATCCCTTGTACCTGCCTCCTGTATTGTGGCAGGCCAGTGTACTATGAAGGGTACGCGTGTGCCACCCTCGAAGGCACTGTACTTGCCGCCACGCAAACCGCCCGTGGGAGAGTGTTCGCCCACCAGTTCCTCTGCCTGGTCCTGATAGCCGTCGTCCAGCACGGGGCCGTTGTCGCTGGTCAGTATGATGATGGTGTTTTCCAACAATCCCTGTTCCTCCAAGGTGCGCACTATCTCGCCCACGCTCCAGTCGAACTGCACTATGGCATCGCCACGCAGTCCCATCTCGCTGGTTCCGCGGAAGCGCGGATGTGGGAATCTTGGTACGTGCACATCGTTGGTGGCGAAATACATGAAGAAGGGCTTCTCCCTGTTTTTCTCTATGAAGTCCACGGCATGTGCAGTGATGCTGTCGGCAATGTTCTCGTCTTTCCAGAGGGCCTTTCCTCCGCCTTTCATGTAGCCTATACGTCCGATGCCGTTGACTATGGAGTAGTCGTGCCCGTGTGAACTCTTCAGGTTATAGAGCAGTTCTGGATTGTTGCGTCCCGTGGGTTCCCCCTCGAAGTTCCTGATGTAACTGACGTAGATGGGAGCCGTGGGGTCGTAGTTTGCCACGGTACTGTTCTCTATGAACACGCAAGGCACACGGTCGGCCGTTGCTGCCATGATGTATGAGTAGTCGAATCCTATATCGGGCAGGGCGGGCGAGATGGGCTTGTTCCAATCCTGCTTGCCTGTCTGTGCTCCCAGTCCCAGATGCCATTTGCCAAAGGCCGCCGTGGTGTAGCCGGCATCCTTGAACACATCCGCTACGGTGTATTGGTCGGGCGAGACAATCATTGCCGCGTCGCCGGCAGCCACATCGGTACCCTGCTTGCGCCATGGGTACTGTCCGGTGAGAAGGGCATAGCGAGAAGGTGTGCTTGTGGATGCCACGGCATGGGCGTTGGTAAAGCGCAGGCCGTTCTGTGCCAACTTGTCCACGTTGGGCGTCTTCACCCCCTTGGCGCCATAGCACCCGAGGTCGCCAAATCCCAGATCGTCAGCATAAATCATTACCACGTTGGGACGTGTCTGTTGCAAGGCCGGCTCATGGTCTGGCGTGCGCGTTGCCTGTTGGGCAAAGACAGCCCCGGGCAATGCGGCAAGGGAAAGCAGTCCTTTGTTCAAGTGTCTCATAGTAGGATATCAAAAGTCTGGTTTGACAATAGATTGTAGCACAAAGTTAAGATATATAGGTCTATTGCACAAGGAACTCGGTGTTAAATAAGCATAATACCAAGGATATGCGCCCTATTCTTGTAGTTAGACGAGAATGTGCACACTTTTCTTTGGGTCTTCCTGTATTATTTGTAACTTTGTGACCGATAAAATGATATGAAACAATAACCAATAACCTAAGCAAACCAGAAGAATGAAGAAGTTTTATCTCCTCCTTATTGCCATGTTCCATTGTGTGGTGGCGACATGGGCGCAGGAAACCAACACCTCGTGGTCGGTGGGTTCTGCCGCCAACGACAAGGCCAACATCACATGGATAGGCTTCACCGTCCCCACGGTGAACGACGAGGGCGATGCCGTGACAGAGGTACCTCTGCATAACATCCACCTCTGTACCAACAAGAACAACACTGGCGAGAAGACCGCCTACATGGTAATCTCCTCCACCAAGGACATCAGCGGCAAGGTGGGCATCTCCACCAACAAACCCGAACCTCAGCACAATGTTCTGATAGAATACAAGTTCGAGGGCATCACCCTGCAGGCAGGAAGCACATACTACATGTTCTTCTCCACCTCCAACACCAATGTGGCATCCTGCGGACAGCGCATAGCCATAGACAATGCCAGCGGCAACTACGCCCCCAAGGTTAGTGCCGGCGGTTCCGAGCGAACCTGGGTTCCTTATTTCAAGGTTAATGTTGCCGATGCCAATGCCGTTCCTCCCGTATTCTCTTCTGTCTATGGAGAGAAGTGGCTCCGCCTTACCAACTGCAACAACGCCAACTATGCATGGAGCGCTCCTTCCTCATCCAAGGCCGGCACGGCAAAGATGGACATGAGCCAGGAGAACCAGTTGTTCTGCTTCGTGGGCAACAATACCGACGGTTTCACCATCTACAGCAAGACGCTCGGCGAGGAGTACAAACTCACCGCCAGCACTTCTCCCGGCAACGGCACCGCGGCTTCATGGACCACCGGCACTGCCGCAAAGTGGTTCCTGGACATGAGCCAGAACTCTGCCGCCACCAAGCCCGGTATCGGTGTCACCACCAATGTGGCAGGCGGTTTCTCCCTGAACATGTATGGCGGAGCAGGAGGCGACCTGAAGTTCTACGGCATTACCGATGGCGGTTCACGCTGGACCATCAGCCGTGTCAACCCCGAGGCACTGGACATCACCTTTGCCGTAACAGGCGAGACCAAGTATCCCGAGACAAACACACGCATCGGTGACTTCAAACTGACATACGGCACCACCACATCCACCACCACCATTACCAAGGAACTGGACGGTACAGCCATGAAGTTCTATCTGCCCTACGGACAGGAGGTGAGCATGAGCACCTTCACCTACCACGGATGGAATGCATCCGTTGAGGAGGGCGAGAAGACCACCGTTACCTTCACCGGCGACATGGAGAGCGAGTACCAGTACCTCTGGTACCACAACAATCCCCCATACCGCATTCCTGCCATTGCCACACGCAAGGACGGCAAACTGCTGGCCATCAACGACTACCGTCCCTGTGGCGGCGACATAGGCTTCGGCCGTGTGGACCTGGTTCAGCGTATCGGTTCGCCCGACGGCACAAAGTGGGAGGAAGGTACGGTCATCATCCAGGGTAACGAGAAGGATTCATGGAATGGCAACGATGGTTTTGGAGATCCTGCCCTGTGCATCGACAGCGAGACAGGTCGTGTGCTGCTCATCTGCGTGACGGGCCATACCGTATGCGGCAGTGCCACACGCGAGAACCCCAACCGCATAGCACGTTTCTACAGCGAGGACGGAGGCAAGACCTACCATAGCGTGGTAGAGGGTCGCGATTCCATCTATGACGATATCACCGAGGAGTTCTACAGCCTTTGGGACACCGAGGCCTACAAGGCAGGCGACAAGACCAGCACCGACCAGTACACCGCACAGAGTTTCTTCTTCGGTTCGGGCCGCATCTTCCAGAGTTCCAAGATAAAGGTGGGCGAGTACTACCGCATCTATGCCGCCCTGTGGAGCAAGGACATGCACAACCGTGTGGCATACTCCGACGACTTCGGCCTGACGTGGCACATCCTGGGCACACGCGAGGACATGCCCTTCCCCAACTTCGGCAACGCCAACGAACCCAAGTGTGAGGAACTGCCCAACGGCGACGTCATCATGTCTGCCCGCAAGCCCCATGGCCGCTACTACAATATATTCACCTACTCCGACATAGAGAAGGGCCAGGGCTCCTGGGGCACAGGCACCAACAGCAACATCCCTGCTCCCAGCGACTGGAACGGAACCAACGGCGAGATTACCACCTACCAGGTGGAGGACGCGGACGGCAACCTCTGCAACATCGCTCTCCAGTCCCTGCCTCTCGGTCTGGAAGAGTACCAGGGCGATGTGCGCCGCAACGTTGGTTTCTACTTCAAGGACATTACCAGCCCCTACAGTTACCAGAAGACCGGCAAGAACGATGTGGCCACCTTCGCCAACGGTTGGCAGAATGGTATGGTGGTGAGCACCACCCAGTCAGGTTCCGCCTACAGCACCTTCACTCTGCAGGAAGACGGCCGTCTGGGCTTCTTCTACGAGGAGACCCCCGGAGGCTACTCCATGGTGTACGTGCCCCTGACCATTTCCGAGATTACCGGTGGCAAGTACGTCCGCATAGTGGGCGATGCACAGCCCACCGATGCCGCCCCCATAGACATTACCTATACATACAAGTATGGCGACACGGAGTGGTACACTCAGAGCGAAGTGGCATACGTGGGCGAGAACTTCCCACCCGTCTATGAACCGGCTTACGTCAGCACAAGCGGTGCTCCCGAGCGCAAGGCTACTGCCGAGGATGCAGGAAAAAACTTCGTCATCTCCTGTACCCTGAGCGAGGACATCCCCCTCCTGCCCTCCGCCTCTTTCGGCCAGGGCGTGTGGTATTCGCTCACTATCCGTGGCACTAAGTATCCCTACTACAATGCCTCTACCGGCAAGTTCCCCTGCGCCACCTCCAAGCAGACGGGCGACAAGACCCTGTTTGCTTTCGTGGGCAACCCCTACACGGGTTACAAGATACAGAACCTTGCCCTTGGCGAGGATAAGGCCGTGGGCGGTACCATTGCCAACAACGGTCATGTCAGTCCTGTTGCTTTCGAGTCTGCCCCCTACTTCGTTCTGGAGAACAACAGCGGTCACCTTGTGCTCCGCAATACCGCAAACTCTCTGGGCTACCTCAATGACATACAGGGCACACTGGGCTACTGGGTCAACGCCTCTGCCGCCACCGATGGAGGTTCCACACTCACCTTCACCATGGAACAGAACAACGCCACCGGTATCGTTGAAACTCTGAAAACGGAAGACGGAAAGGTGAAAGCGGAAATCTATGACCTTTCAGGCCGTCGCCTCTCTGCTCCAGTCAAGGGTATCAATATAGTTGATGGCAAGAAGGTAGTGGTTATGGAATAAGCTGCCGATGCAGAATAAAAGAAAATTCCCCAAAAGACATTCCGATGGTCTTTTGGGGAATTTTCTTATGCATGCCCGTCCTCCGCTCCTATCAGTCTCCTGCCATGCGGTGTGCCTTGGCCCTGTCCGGCTTGCCGTTGGGGGTCTGTGGCAACGCCCCTACCTTTATGATGCGACGTGGCATCCAATATCTTTTTGCTCCTCCGGCATTGCGTATGGCATCTGCATCAATGTCGTCAGTGGTCAGGTACACCAGGGCTTGTCCCAGCGCGTCGTCGTCCCTGTATGTTACTATCACGTTGTCCACTCCTATGGACTGGAGCCAGGCTTCCACCTCCTCTATCTGTATCTTTATGCCACCGGAACAGACCGTGTTGTCCCTGCGGCCGAGAACACGAAAGGCGTCCTTGCCATGAAAGCGGACAATGTCGTTGGTGTAAAGCCTTTGGGGGCACAGGGCAGGTGCGTCTATGATGAGGCACCCCTCCTCGTCCTGTTCAAGGGAAATGCCCGGCAAGGGAGTGTAATGGTCTTCGCTGATACGGCGCAGGGCTATGTGGCTCAGGGTTTCTGTCATGCCATAGGAACTCCACACGTTGATGGGGAGGGAGCGGAGCGCATCTTCGAGTGGTCGGGATATGGCACCCCCTCCGATGATGAGGTGCCTGATGCCGAGAAGTCTTTCACGTTCCTCGGGCACCTGCAGGGTGTTCCATACCTGTAGCGGAACCATGGCGACAAAGTCTATGCTGGTGGGGTTCCCTATGCTTTCCATGTTCTGGGTACTGAGAGGGTGGCTGCTTGGCTCCACATGGAGCAGTTGCATGCCACGTTCGATGGCACGTACCATCATCATCTTGCCGGCGATGAAGTCCAGGGACATGCACAGCAGTGCCGTGTCGCCATGCTTGAGCCCGAGGAAGTCGCATGTCATGCGTGCACTTGCGCGCATGCGTTCCTTTTCTATATATATGCGCTTGGGTGTGCCGGTGCTGCCGCTGGTGTGCACCTCCATGGTGGGCGATGCATCGTGCCATAGCGAAAGGAATTCGTCCGGAGTCATGCCTCTTCCACTTGTGCGCGCCACATCTTGGAACCGCGCAGTTCCATGTCCATTTCTATGTTGTCCGTATAGAGCAGTCCTGTGCCCAGACCCTGCGGGAAGGTGATGCGCGGACCATAGACACGGGCTGCCAGCAGCGCCACGTTGCGCAGACCGATGTTGCTCTCCAGGGCACTGGTCATCCACGAGGGTATGCCGCGCTTGCCGGCTTCGCTGGCCCATTCGATGGACCCTGTCATGCCACCGTGCAGGGTGGGCTTGATGACGATGTATTGCGGACGTATGGTGTCAAGCATAAGGCGCTTTTCTTCCAGCGAATTCACACCGATAAGTTCTTCGTCCAGAGCAACAGGCAGGTATTTCCTGCCCTGTGCCTTTGCCTCTTCCTGCAGGCGGCACAAATGTGCCATATCTTTCCATTGGTAGGGGGCGATGGGCTGTTCTATGGAGTGTATGTCGTACTGTGCCAGTGCCGTCATTTTCTCCTCGGCCTCGGAGGGACTCCATGCGCCGTTGGCGTCCACGCGGAGTTCCAGTGTGTCGGGGCTGAAGCGTGAGCGTATGGTGCTGATGAGGCGCAGTTCCTCCTGCCAGTCTATGGCACCGATTTTCAGTTTTATGCAACGGAAACCCTGGCGCAGTTTTGCCTTCACCTGAGCGAGCATGTCGTCATAGTCCGACATCCACACCAGTCCGTTCATGGGTATGCCCACCTCGGAACGTGCAAAGGGAGTGTCGTAGAGCAACGGGTTCTGCTGGTAGTCGTACATGGCCGATTCCAGCGCAAAGAGCAGGGCGGGGTAGGGACGCAGTGTCTCGGTGTAGTTCTCGCTCTGCAGCGCTTGTTCTATGAGGCGTGCCACGTCCGACATGCGTGTGTATGCATCGCGGTCCGAACTGAGGCCTGGCAGTGGGGCACATTCGCCCAGCCCGATGCGTTTGCCCTCCTCATCCCGGATGGTGATGATAATGGCGTCATGGGTCATGTACTCGCCACGGCTGGTGCGTGCCGGCTTGCGGAAGTGCAGGGTGCGGTGTGAAAGGGATATGTTCATGTCCTCTCTTTTACGGTATATACGTGTCTCCCCATTCAGGTTTGCGCTTTTCCAGGAAGGCCTTGCCACCCTCCTGTGCCTCGTCGCAGAAGTAGTAGAGCATGGTGGCATCGCCTGCCAGTTCCTGTATGCCTGCCTGTCCGTCCAGTTCGGCATTGAGACCGCGCTTTATCATGCGCAGGGCAATGGGCGAGTGCTGCATCATCTGTTGTGCCCACTCCACGGTGGTATCTTCCAGTTGGTCGTGGGGTACAACCTTGTTGACCAGCCCCATGTCCAGGGCCTCCTGGGCGGTGTAGAGCCGGCACAGGAACCATATCTCGCGAGCCTTCTTCTGACCCACTATGCGTGCCAGGTAGGAGGAGCCGAAACCGGCATCGAAACTGCCCACCTTGGGACCAGTCTGTCCGAACTTGGCGTTGTCGGAGGCTATGGTGAGGTCGCAAACCACGTGCAGCACGTGACCGCCACCTACGGCAAAGCCGTTGACCATGGCAATGACGGGTTTGGGTATGGAGCGTATCTGTTTCTGTACGTCCAGAACGGAAAGGTGCGGCACACCGTCCTCGCCTATGTATCCGCCACGTCCTTTCACATTCATGTCGCCACCGGCGCAGAAGGCATTGGTGCGCATCCAATCCTCTTCGCTTTGTCCCTCCTTGCGGGGCGAGTCGGCACCGGTCAGTATGACCACACGTACGGTGCTTGAATCGCGGCAATAGCGCATGGCATCACTCAGTTCCCATGTGGTAAGCGGTGTGAAGGCGTTTCTTACGTGCGGACGGTTTATGGTTATTCGGGCTATGCCCTGCCATTCGTCCAGGAGTATCTCGCGGTATTCTTTAACGGGGGTCCATTGTCTCATAGTAGTTTCGTTTTATGGTGTACTCGGAGGCCCGGGGGACTCAGAGTCCGGTTATTTCCAATATTACGGTATCTTCTGCATTGATGAATTCATCCATGTGCTCCCTGCCATGAAGATAATGTATGCCGTACATGCGTGCAGTGTCCTCGGCTTTCAGGGAGTGGGTGCCGGTTATGGCATCACGGCTTTGCATGGGAGTCTGAGGTACGGGCAGGGTGTTGAAGATGCTGCCGTGTCCGTCGTTCAGTAGGAGAATGTGCAGGTTTTGGGGTAGGGGAGCATTCCAGAGCGCATTCTGGTCGTAGAAGAAGGACAGGTCGCCGATGACGATGAATACGGGTTCCATGGGACGGGCCTTGGCATAACCTACAGCGGTAGAAAGCGACCCCTCTATGCCGTTGATGCCACGGTTGCAGAATATCATGGGGTACACGTAGTTGCGGTATGCTGTCATGGCCTGTTGTGCCAGACGCACCGTAGAACTGTTGGCCAGGTGCACGTTGACTGTTTCGGGCAGTTTTGAGAATAGTTCGGCGAGTAAGTCAACACGCGGGTCTGCAGTCCCTGCCCCCGTGTCTTTAAGTGGAAGTTTCAGAGGTTTGCACTTAGAGGTGTTGCACAGGAGCATATAGTTGAGAAACTCTGCCACCGATGCCACTACGGCATGTGTCTGGCAACAGAACGTGTCGGCCACCGCACCATCGGGACTGACATGCCAGTGCTCCTTGGGTTTGTGTTTGCGGAAGAACTCCTTCAGTTCCTTGTTCACGATGTGGCCGCCCAGGGTGATCAGACGGTCCACACGCTTCATGCGGGTCCAGTCTATCTGGCAAGGATTGGTGCAGTTGGGTGTGGGTGTCTTGCTGAGGTTCTCCGCCACGATGCGGAAATTGGCTGAAACCTGTTGCAGGATGAACGGGATGGCCTGTTCGGTGATGTGCAACTGTCCTATCACTATCAGCGTGCGCCCCTGTGGCAGTACGAGGCAGTCCTGCTCGTTCTCCGGTGTCTTGTGCCAGAGCGATATGCTCCTCAGTCTTATTACCCTTGCATCGGGAAGATCTTTTGCGTTGAACTTATAGACAGGTTCGCTGATGGGTATGTTTATATGCACGGGACCTTGTGGCAGGCGGTCCTTGCATGCCAGCATGGCCTCGTTGAGCAGGCGGTTGGCATGCCAAAGGTTGTCTTCGGGCAGGCTTACGCTCATCTTTACCATCTTGCCCAGTGCTCCCTCCTGTGGCATGGTCTGTCCGTCCATCTGCCCGATCCATGCTGCAGGGCGGTCGGCAGAAATGAACACAAGTGGTGCATGTTGGTAGAAAGCCTCGCAGGCGGCAGGGTAGAGGTTGGCCAAAGCCGAACCGCTGGTCACCACCACTGCCACTGGCGTGTGTGTGGCAAGGGCCATGCCGAGGGCCATGAATCCGGCCGAACGCTCGTCGGTAGCGGTATGGGCACAAAAGTCCTCAATCTGGCACACACTGTGCGATATGGGAGCGTTCCTGCTTCCCGGACAAAGGACAAAGTTGTGCACGCCATGCTGACGAAGCACGGACAGGGTTTCCAGTATGTTTTTGTTTGAACTAAGCATGCTGTATTGTTTTGGGTGGGTTGGGGGTGAGGTTCTATGAGGTCCTATGAAGATACAGGGAAACTACAGGAGAACCTATGAAAGCCTATGACTGGTCTTTCGCCAATGCGGACAGCAGGGTGTCCATTTTCCTCTTTATCTCGTCCTTTTCTTCGGAGAAGATGCTGTTCCTGGTCAGTCCTCCACCGGCAAAGAACAGGGCCTTTCCGCCGGGGCGTATCTGGGCGCAGCGTATGTTGACGAATATGTTGGTCTCGGCCCTCAGGTTCATGGGACCGAGGTAACCGCCATAGTAGAGGCGCTTGTTGCGCTCGAACAGGCGGATGAAGTTCCATGCCTCCATCTTGGGGAGTCCGCACAGGGCCGGAGTGGGATGCAGCATGCCCAATATCCTCATTGGCGCAGTAGGTTTGGGTAGATGGAAGGTGTAGTCTGTGCGCAGGTGGAAAAGGTGCCCGGCCTTGGAGGTGTATGGGCCCTGTCGGGTTATTCTGGCACCAAGACTCTGCAGTTGTCCTTCAATGTAGTCCGAAACGATTCTCTGTTCGTGCACGTTCTTGTCGTTCCACTCGCCGTGTTCCCATGTACGTGTTCCTGCCAGTGCCATGGTGTGCCACTTCTGGCCATAGCCCTCAAGAAGCAGTTCCGGAGTGCATCCGAACCAGCGGCCGCCACGGTGTGTATATACAAGGTAGACCATGGAGTTGGGAAAACGTTCTGCTGCCCTTGTGAATAGGACGTCCTCGTGTCCTGCCCCCCCCCAGTCCTTCAGTTGTGAGAAGGAAAGCACCAGTTTCTGGTAGTTCTCTCTGTCCAACTGGTATTTGAAGGAACGGAATGCCACCTTGTATGCATCGCTCTCCTCAATGCCTTCTGTCCTGTCTTCCAGTTCGATAGAGGAAAGTGATATGCGTCTGTGCTTTGCCAGTTCCCGCGTTTCCAACTCTATCAGCTCCCAACCGCTTACGGCCACGTCCGGCCTGATGAGCAGTGTGGGCGTCTTTGATGTTTCTATGAACGGGGCAAAAATGAATCCGGACGGCCCGTCGCCGGAAAACGATGCGTATGTGCCCGTAGTGCAGGAGACGTCTGGCTGCATCTTCAGTGGCAAGGCCTCTTCACTCGTCTGCAATACCAGATGAGGCTCCCTTTCTCCAGGGAACCTGTACAGCGCAAAGTCCAATCCGCTGTCCAGCAACCTTCTTACACATTCTATCGCTACTTTGTCCTGTCTCCTCTCGCCGTTCATTATGGTTATAAGTTAACGTCCGTCTGTGTGAAGACGTGTATTTCAGTACAAATATACGCTTTTTTTTTGAAACCAGTATCTCCATTCCCTGCCTTTGCCTGTTATGGCAGTCATTTTAGTTTCTTTCCAGCACTTTGCTGTGTCTTGGGAGGAACGACCGGTATGTTATTCCCATATCAATTAAAAAAAAGTAGCAGAATGCGCATAATATTGTTTATTATTTGTACCTTTGTCCACCAAAAATACATAAAGTGACAACACATGAGCGACAGATTGTTTATTTTTGACACCACTTTGAGAGATGGTGAGCAAGTTCCCGGTTGCCAGCTCAACACAGTAGAGAAGATACAGGTTGCACGCCAGTTGGAGGCTCTTGGCGTTGATGTGATAGAGGCTGGGTTCCCCGTATCCAGCCCCGGAGACTTCAACTCAGTTATAGAAATCAGCAAGGCCGTGACATGGCCCACCATCTGTGCACTGACACGTGCCGTGGAGAAAGATATTGACGTGGCTGCCGAGGCTCTGAAGTATGCCAAGCGTGGTCGCATACATACGGGCATTGGTACAAGTCCCTCGCATATCAAGTATAAGTTCAACAGCACTCCAGAGGAAATCATAGAGCGTGCCGTGGCTGCCGTGAAGTATGCCAAGCGCTATGTGGAGGACGTGGAGTTCTATGCCGAGGACGCAGGACGTACAGACAACGAATACCTCGCCCGTGTCATAGAGGCAGTATGCAAGGCCGGTGCCACCGTGTGCAACATCCCTGATACCACAGGTTTCCGTACTCCCTACGAGTATGGTGAGAAGATAAAGTACCTCTACGAGAATGTGGATGCCTTTGCCGCCGGCAAGGCAATACTTTCTACACATTGCCACAACGACTTGGGCATGGCTACGGCAAACACCGTGGCAGGCGTGCTGAATGGTGCCCGTCAGGTGGAGGTGACCATAAACGGTATCGGCGAGCGTGCCGGCAATACCAGTCTGGAGGAGGTGGCGATGATCTTCAAGACTCATCCCGACCTTGGCATTCAGACAAACATCAACACCACCAAGATTTATCCCACCAGCCGTATGGTGAGCAGTCTGATGAACATGCCGGTGCAGCCCAACAAGGCAGTAGTTGGCAAGAATGCCTTTGCACACAGCAGCGGCATACATCAGGACGGCGTGCTGAAGAACGTGAGCACCTACGAGATAATGGATCCCAAGGAAGGGGGCATCGACGACCATGCCCCCGTGCTGCCGGCCCGCAGCGGTCGTGCTCCCCTGGGCAACCCGCGCAGTGTGAACGGCGTGGCTGTGGA
>X430_Giraffe__coassemble_241_pt1 | contig 12861 bp, 10 predicted proteins | sample X430_Giraffe__metabat2_high_PE_005 | metagenome-assembled genome bin X430_Giraffe | reverse complement strand
ACGCTCACTTATTCGTAATTTTGACTGTCGTCTTAGGTACTCACGCTCGGAAATTATCAAACATGTTTGGAATTTCTCTCACTTAATCGTACCTTTGAGGTTTCGTCTCTAAATTACTCACGCTCGGAAATCCTCAAATAAATTTGGGATTTCGCTCACTTAATCGTACCTTTGCAACATGAAGAAGCGCATACTACATATATTGCTACTATGCATCGTGCCACTCCTTGCCTCGGCACAGGTGGGCAAATACCGTTCCGACCTTGCCATTGGTGTAAACGGAGGTTTATTGATGAACAGGGTTACATTCTCGCCCCGAGTGCAGCAAAGCATGCTCATGGCACCGGAATTCGGCGTCACTGTACGCTACACCTGCGAGAAGTATTTTGCCATGGTATGTGCCTTGCAAGCCGAGGTGAACTACTCCCGACAGGGATGGAAAGAGGTTCCGGAAAATGGGAACTACACCTACCAGAGAAACATGGACTACATCCACGTTCCCTTCATGGCCCGCCTTGGTTTCGGACGTGAACGCAAGGGAGTGATGGGATATCTCGTTCTGGGTCCACAGATAGGTTTCTGCATTGGCGAGAGCGACATACGCACAGGCGAGTGGGAAGATGCCATCAACCCATACGATCCCGAAGGACCAATGATAAACGTACCCAAGAACCCCGAAGGCCCATGGCAACATTACAACCTTGGTATCGAAAAGAAGTTTGAATATGGCATTGTCGGCGGTGCGGGCATAGAGTTCAGTCACCCGAAGATTGGACACTTCGCCCTGGACGGCCGCTATTATTTCGGTCTATCCGACATCTTCAACAACGGCAAGAAGGACTACTTCGGACGCTCGGCCAACTCCAGCATCGTAGTGAAACTGACATACCTCTGGGATGTGAAGAAGACCAAGGACGACACTATAAAATAAGGGAAGGGACAGAATAGTGCACGACACAAAAAAGGGAGGCAACTACCGCACTGAAGCGATGGTTGCCTCCTTTTCTTCCGATATGCCGTATGCTTATGCCAGCATACCCATCAGCAAACTGACTACGAAACCAGCACCGGCTGCGTAGAGATAGTTAACGGGGTCAGCAACCTTGTCCTTCTGAACAAAGTAGATGATAACGCCCACGATGGGGAACAGGAATGAACAAATCAGAGCGAAGATACCAGCCTTGCCCTTTTCTTGCACTTCGTTTGCCATAATTTTTTATTTGTATTTTGGTTGGTTAATATATTTGTCTCTTTTCACGTGCCCGGACAGTCCTATCTGAGTCTGTCCAGACTTCTCACCAGCATTTCGTCGCGCAGTATGCCACGGAAAGCCAGATACAGCAGTATGGCGTTTATGGCCGGTATGGAGGCCCACAACTGCGGGCGGAACTCGCCCACCAGTCCTTCGCCCACCATATAGGCAAAGGCCACATAAGTGGCATACCATCCCAACAGCAGGATGATGCAGAAGGTGCACACGCGCATCTGCAAGGCACGGCGGCGGAAGAGGAAGATGCCCATGAACTCCAGAACGCCAGTCACGGCCATTATTGCCGTCAGCGCCCAGGGGTGGTTCTCTGCCTTAACCTCGAAGACCACGCATACTACCGTCAGAACTAAGCATATCAGCAGATATAGGGTTTGTATTCTCTGTATCATGACTGTATATCAATGCGGTCCGGACAGGAATCAGTTTTCGTCCTCCAGAGCCATGTCCTGAACCAGTTTGCGGTGGTGCACACGTCCTTCCTCAAACTCCTCTATGGCAATCAGTGTAGCCTTGGGCATTCTCTCGTAGTAGCGGCTTATCTCTATCTGCTCGCGGTTCTCAAAGACTTCTTCCAAAGAATCGTTGGAAGTAGCAAACTCCTGAAGTTTCTGGTTCAGTTCCTGCTTGATGTCGGCAGAAATCTGATTGGCGCGCTTGCCGATGATGGCCACGCTCTCGTAGATGTTGCCGGTTTCCTCACAAAGGTTCATGATGTCGCGTGTCACCGTATTGGTGGGCGCTTTGGTCTTCTTGTAATCCATATCTTGTGTAATGTATCTTTTTATTCGTTATCGTCTGTCTGCACAATCAGTCCACCATTTCATTCTTGGAAGCATGCTTTTCCACGTAGTTCGTGCTCTTGCTCATGATCTTCTCGGCCTCCTTGATGTACTTGCTTTCAGGGAAATCGTTTACGAATGCATAATATTCGTCTATGCAGTCGCGATAGCGCGACAAGCGTTTTGAATCTACGCTCTGCTCTGCCAGAAGGAATCTGGAACGGAGTATCATGATGGAAAGTTCCTCACGACGCTCGGGCTTGGCAAAGGGGAAGTCGCGCAGGGCGTTCTGTGCCGTCACCACACATGCCTCGTAGTTGCTGCCTCCGTAGGTGCAGTTCATGGTGTACGAGCCGAGGTCGTAATACAGTTTGGCATTGAGGTATTCCTTCTCCACCAGTTTGTCCTGCAGGGAATATATCATTTCCATAGTGCTGGCCTTGATGGAGGTGTAGGGGTAGTAGTCGAGGAAGTTCTGGAACTCCTTTATGGCCTCGAAGGTGCTCTGCTGGTCCAGGCGCGGGTCGGGAGTCATGTTGTACAGCGACAGGCCGCAATAGTAACGCGCATACTCCACGTACAGTCCCTTGGGGTACACCTGATAGTACTTGCGGAAGTATTGGGATGCCGCATCGTAGTCCTTATTGCGGAAATTGCTCATGGCAGCCAGATACAGGCTTTCCTCGGCATTGGCTGTTCCCTTCATCACTGCCAGCACCTCGGCAAAGTACATGCTGGCCTGCCCGTACTTGCCCTCGGCATAGAGGGACTTGGCGGCCTCGTACTTGTATTCATAGTCCTGGGTATTCTGCAAGGCTGTCCACTTGGTACAGGAACCGAGGAATGTGGTCAGCACGGCTATCAGCAAACAATGTTTCTTCATTACTTTCATGTCTCGTACACGCATAGCGCGCGACTTTCAGCGTGCAAAGATACGAAAAATAAATGAAGATACGGCATGCTGACCGAACATTTTGAGCCGCCAGTCCCGTTTTAGCCCATTACAGGACGATAAAAAGGCCTTTGGGCTTGCTTATAAGAGGACATTTCAATACCTTTGCAATATGAATTTCGAACTGACGTCCAAATTTCACCCTACCGGAGACCAGCCCGAGGCGATACGCCAACTGACCGACGGAGTGCTGAGCGGAACACCTGCCCAGGTGCTGCTTGGCGTGACGGGTAGCGGAAAGACGTTCACCATTGCCAACGTGATTGCCAACGTGGGTAAACCCACCCTCATCCTCTCGCACAACAAGACTCTGGCGGCCCAACTCTACGGCGAGATGAAGCAGTTCTTCCCCAGGAATGCCGTGGAATACTATGTCTCCTACTACGACTACTACCAGCCAGAGGCATACATCCCAAGCACGGACACCTACATAGAGAAGGACCTGGCCATAAACGGAGAGATTGACAAACTGAGGCTGGCGGCCACATCGGCCCTGCTCTCGGGCAGGAAGGATGTGATAGTGGTTGGGTCCGTGTCGTGCATCTACGGTATGGGCAACCCTCTCACACTGAGCGAGAACAGCATAGACATACGGGTGGGTCAGAGGCTTGACCGCAACAACCTTCTGCGCAAACTCATAGCGGCGCTTTATGTGCGCAACGATGTCACGCCCAACCGCGGCGACGTGCGTGCCATAGGCGACACGGTGGACATCTGGCTGGCTTATGCCGACACGGTGCTGAGGGTGACTTACTGGGACGACGAGATAGAGGCCATACAGGAACTGGACCCTCAGAGCATGCAGGCAAGGGGTTCGTTCCAGGACTATCGCATCTACCCTGCCAACCTGTTCATGACCAGCAAGGACACCCAGGAGGCCGCCATCCGTCAGATAGAGGAGGATCTGGAGAAACAGGTGCAGTTCTTCACGGAGATAGGCAAGACCTTCGAGGCCAAGCGCCTGGAAGAGCGCGTGCGCTACGACATAGAGATGATTCGCGAACTGGGGCACTGCTCGGGCATAGAGAACTATTCACGCTATTTCGACGGACGCCAGCCGGGACAACGCCCCTACTGCCTGCTGGATTTCTTCCCCGACGACTTCCTGCTGGTGGTGGACGAAAGTCACGAGTCCATACCGCAGATAGGCGCCATGTACGGTGGCGACCAGGCCCGAAAGAAGAACCTTGTGGAATACGGTTTCCGCCTGCCTGCCGCCAAGGACAACCGCCCGTTGCAATTCGCCGAGTTTGAAGAACTTACCCCGCAGACAATATACGTTTCCGCCACTCCTGCCGACTATGAACTGGAGAAGAGCGAGGGTGTGGTGGTGGAGCAACTCATCCGTCCCACGGGCCTGCTTGACCCGAGGATAGAGGTGCGCCCCTCCAAGAACCAGATTGACGACCTGATGGAGGAGATACAGTTGCGCGTGGAGCGTCAGGAGCGTGTGCTCGTCACCACCATATCCAAGCGCATGGCGGAGGAACTCTCGGAGTATCTGTTGAGGCACGGCATAAAGACTACATACATACATTCCGACGTGGACACCTTGGAGCGTATCCGCATAATGGACGCGCTGAGAAGCGGAGTGTACGACGTGCTTGTGGGTGTGAACCTCCTTCGCGAGGGTCTGGACCTGCCCGAGGTGTCGCTCGTGGCCATATTGGATGCGGACAAGGAGGGTTTCCTGCGCAGTTACAGAAGCCTGACGCAGACCATCGGCCGTGCAGCGCGCAACCTCAACGGCCTCGCCATCTTCTATGCCGACAACATGACGGGGTCCATGCAGAAGACCATCGAGGAGACAGAGCGCCGGCGCGAGAAGCAGATGCGCTACAACATGGAGCACAACATCACGCCCACACAGATACAGAAAGCGCGCACCATGACCAACCTGCTGGAAATTCAGAAGGAGATTGGCGACAAGCGTGCCTATGTGGAGGTGGAGACTCCAAGCATGAAGGTGGCAGACCCGATCATAGAGAGCATGTCACCCAAGCAACTGAAAAAGGCTATCGACACCACACGCCAGCGCATGCAGGAGGCGGCAAAGAAACTGGACTTCACCCTTGCCGCCCAACTTCGCGACGAGATGCTGCGCATGATGAACATGCTGGAAGAGGAGTAGAAGGGGGAAAGGGACGGACCCTCCCCCAACCCCTCCCTCTATGGAGGGGAGTAGATGCAACCATCTTTTTCTCACGCAAAGAACACCGAGACGTGTCATTTCTTTTCAATATTCACCCCTCCCCTTTCACCGCCCCCCGACATAGTTTTTCCTGACTCTTCGGGAAGCCTTTGACTCGTCCTCCCGAGGACAAGGGCTTGTCGTCCCGAGGACAAGGGCGAATCACCACTGAGGACAAGGCCGTGTCGTCCCGAGAACAAAGGCGTGACAACACCGAGGGCGAAGACAGGGCACAATATCACATCTAACACCTTGATAATGAGTACTTCATGAATTCACCCCGAAAACATGACTTACGTATAGGCATCAGGGGGCCTTGATAACCAAGCAAGCGAGGGAGTGCATTATTGTCTTGTCATTATTTTTTCATAGGCAGAGAACACCGATGGGGCAAGGGGTAATTGCTCTTGGTTCAAGGAGTAGCATACCCCCTCCCCACTCCGTGGTACTCCCCCTGCCTCAGGGGGAGAAAGGATGACGGGGGCATTTGCTTCAGGAAAGAAAAGGAGGGTTGCAACATTGAGTCAGGAAGAAGAAAGAGGATGCCCATCCCTGTCCTTGGGGCAAAGCGGATGGCACATGGGTACACACATACAAGGAAGTCCCGCAACCGTTTGCCGATTGCGGGACTTCCTTATTTCATTACGTTTGCGGATACTTAGCCTTGTATCATTGCAAGCATCTCGTCGGGTGTGACGAGGTTCTGCTCGCCGCTGACCATGTTCTTCAGCATTACCTTGCCTTCTGCCATTTCCGTTTCGCCCACGATGGCAACGTATGGAATTTGCTTTACATTGGCATATTGCATCTGCTTCTTCATCTTAGCACTGTCGGGATAAATCTCGGTACGTATGCCTGCCTGGCGTGCCTTGCCGACGATGGGCAGGGAATAGGCCACCTCGGCATCGCCGAAGTTGACGAACAGCAACTGAGTGGCGGTGCTCACCTGCTCGGGATAGAGATCCAACTGGTTGAGCACGTCATAGATACGGTCGGCACCGAAACTGATACCCACACCACTGAGGCCGGGCATGCCGAAGATGCCGGTAAGGTTGTCGTAGCGTCCGCCACCCGTGATGCTGCCTATCTGTACGTCCAGAGCCTTCACCTCGAAGATGCAGCCCGTGTAGTAGTTGAGGCCGCGTGCCAGGGTAAGGTCGAGTTCTATGGGATTGTTCAACGGGCACAGGTTGTTAAGGGCATTCAGCACAAACGCCACCTCCTCGACGCCCTTCAGGCCTGTCTCGCTCTGTGCCAGCACCTCGCGCATGGTCTGCAGCTTCTCCACGTTGGTGCCACTCAGGTTTATGATGGGCTGGAGTTTGTCCACACCCTCCTGAGGTATGCCTGCCGCAAGGAGTTCCTCATTGACCTTGTCCAGACCTATCTTGTCCAACTTGTCTATGGCCACGGTTATGTCCACAATCTTGTCGGCCTGCCCGATGATGTCGGCAATGCCGGAGAGTATCTTGCGGTTGTTGATTTTCAGGCACACACGGATGCCGAAGCGTGTGAACACGGTGTCCACTATCTGCATCAGTTCCACCTCGTTCAGCAGAGAGTCGCTGCCCACCACGTCGGCATCGCACTGGTAGAACTCGCGGTAGCGGCCCTTCTGTGGACGGTCGGCACGCCACACTGGTTGAATCTGATAGCGGCGGAAGGGCATCTGCAACTCCTCGCGGTGCTGGACAACGTAGCGTGCGAAGGGCACGGTGAGGTCGTAGCGCAGTCCCTTCTCCGACAACTGGGAGGTGAGGCGGCCCAGGGTGTTGCCCGTCCAGTCCTCTGCCGATACATGCGAGCGGAAGTCGCCGCTGTTGAGGATCTTGAACAGAAGTTTGTCGCCCTCTTCGCCGTACTTGCCCATCAGCGTGGAGAGGTTCTCCATGGCGGGGGTCTCTATCTGCTGGAAGCCGTAGAGAGCATATACGGAACGTATGGTGTCGAAAATGTAGTTGCGGCGCGCCATTTCCACGGGGCCGAAATCGCGCGTGCCCTTTGGTATGCTTGGTTTCATATATATCCTGTTTGTTCTTGTTTACGGAAAAACGTCTCTATTATTTCGTGCAAAGATAAGGAATATTCGCATAATACACCGCATACACAACATAAATATTTACAAAAAGTAGGGACTATGTCAAATTATCGCCAAGCAAACTCACCATTGTGCATATAATTATATATCTTTGCGAAAAATAAAAGCGACTGATGACATCAAGCAATACAGACATAACCAGCGTGCAGCACCAGCGCCTCAGAGACACCCTCCGTCTGGCACAGAGCCGCCAGCAGAACATAGAGGAAAGCCTGAAGCGCCTGCGCTCATTGCAGGAAAAACTATACCGACACCAGCAACTGAACTCCGAACTGGACATAAACTCGCGCGAACTGTTCATCCTCAACAAGGAGTTCGCCTCCATATCCGACGAGGCGACGGAGATGGACCGCTTCGAGACCTTCGAGAGCATCATGGCCCCGTTCCTGAGGATGCAGATGCTGGAAGCCGAGGCCGAAGAGAACCGCCGCACGGGCATGGAACTGGAGCAGCAACTCCGCCTGACAAGCAACAGGATAGAGGAACTGCGCAAGGTGTTTACCAACAGCCGGGAAAACATAAAGACAACAGAGACTCAACACCAGGAACTTTGCGCCATAGTGGAAGAATGCAGCCAGCACGACGGTGCGTGCGCCATCATCCAGGAGCAGATAAAAAGGTACGAGGATATACTGGCGAAAGAGGAGGACCGCAAGCACGTTATAGACAACAACATAGCCACACAGAACGCAGCCATAGCCGACCTTGACAGAAGACTGGAGGGACTGAACAGCAAACTGCACACACTGGAGAGCCACGAGGCCATGCTGGAGCGTGCCGACCTGATACTGGGCATGCTTCACAGGCTGGAAGAACTTTCGGAGAACCTGAAACAGAAGAACCTCCAGTACAACAGGAACCTGGAGGAACAGAGAAGGGCCGGAGAGGAACTGGCACGCACCATAGCACAGCATACCGACATAGAACAGCAGATACAGACCCTGCAGGACGAAAGCGAGATACACCGCACCAACATACGCGGCATGCAGAGTTACGACGTGCAGGAGAGGGTGATGAAACTGAAAAGCCGTCTGCTGATGCTTGCCGCGGCACAGAGCCTGTGGAAGCGCATAAGCAGCGGATATGCAAGCATAGAGGAGAAGACACAACTCATCAACTCCCTGCGTCTGGAGATAGAGCAGGACCTGAAGTACGAACAGGAACTGACCGTAAACGTGGCCATGCTGAAACGCCTGGTGGCCGACAAGGAGTACTCCCTGAACATGAGCAAGAGCCAGAGCCTCATCAGCCTGAGAGGAGACCTGAAGGAGGGCACGGCCTGCTCGGTGTGCGGCGCCACACACCACCCCTACCATAGCGACACGATGCAGGACCAGTACAAACTCATCAGCGACTTCCGCAGCGACTTCGAGACCATGTCCGGAGAACTGCAGGGACAGGAGAAGCAACAGGCCATACTGCACGACAAACTCACGCAGAATCTGGGACAGCAGATAGCCGAACAGAAGAACCTGGAGGCCGTACGGCTCAGGCAGAGCGAGGACGTGAAGGAGTGGAGGGTATTCGCACAACTGGACCCCACATTCCACGACTGCTCGGCCAGCACGGACAGCGATGCGCGCATGGCCACCATACGCCAGTTGCTGGACAACGCGCAACGCGACCTGCAGGGTGCAGAGGCCGAACTGGGTGAATTCAACTACCATACCACGCAGATAACCAACCTGTCGGGAAAGATTGCGCAGTTGGAAAGCAGAAAACTCGAGATAAGCCAGTACACCAACGAAGCCAAGTCGAGATGCAGGATACTGGCATCCGAGGGCAACAGGCTGGACGACTCACGAAAACTGGCACAGGAAAAGTACCACAACCACTACGAACTCCTGCAACAGGATGTGACCATCCCCGAGTGGTTCAAGCAGTGGCAGCAAAATGCGGACATGCTGTATCTGGACATCAGGCAGATGGCACAGGACTGGAAACAGACCAACAGGGACATTGCCGACACGAGGATGGCACTGTCCGAAGCGCATATAAAAAAGGAAATGCTCCAGGGCATGCTGAGCCAGTGCATGCTGAGCATAGACAACCTGAAAGAGGACCTCAGACAGCAACGCGGCAAGTACGGGGAACTACACGAACGCCGCCAACTGCTGCTCCCCAACATGAGCACAGGCGAGGCTCTGGACCGCTCGCTCAATGCCTACTACAATGCAAGGGCAGAGCATACCCGCTGTGCCGAGTCGTTGCAGAACATGGCCTTGGAGCAGAAGGAACACGAGGGCGCATACCGCAATGCCAGAAAGAACGGTGAGATGCTGGACGACAAGGCCAGCGCACAACGCAATCTGGTGGACCTCTGGATAAGGGCATACAACGCCAACCATCCTCCCGTGCAATACAACGAACTGAATGCCGTACTGACACAGGACATCGACTGGAACGAGAAGCGGCGCCGCATACGCGAGAACCGCATGGCCACTTCCCTGCAACAGCAGAAGGTGAAGGCTCTGCAGGCAGAAATCATAGCATTGGAGGTGGACACCGGCACCCTGTCCAACAGCCAACTTGTAGAAAAGCAGATAGCCACCGAGGCACAGATTGAAGAACAGGAGGCCTTGCTCCGCGAGGTCCTCATGCAAATAGCAAGACTGAAATTAGACCTGGGGCTGTAAACACTCACACACGCCCTACGGACACCATACAGAAACCTGACTATAATCCTTATCATGACAAAATACAACATTACAGAGAAGAAGAAGAAGGAGGCGGCATACATTACCGCCCTGAGCACCACACTTGTGGAGGAAATCTACGAGAAGATACTGCTGAAGTTCGTCGTGGAGAAAAAGTACCGCGATGCCACATACACGGCCGCCAAGATGGCCGAGGAGATAGACTGCAACGCACGCTACATCAGCGCCGTGGTGCACCTCAGGTACAGGGACAACTTCTCCCAACTCATCAATGACTTCCGCATCAAGGAGGCCATGTACATGATTACCGACAAGCACTTTGCCGACCTGAAGATGGAGGACATCGCATTGGCAACGGGCTTTGCCAACCGCCAGTGCTTCTATTCTGCCTTCTACCGCAAGAGCGGCATGACGCCCACGGAATACAGGACACTGCACAGCACAGGACAGAAGAAAAAGGACGAAAACCAAGACGACACAAATGAGGAATGACCTCTTTACATACGAAGACCTGAGGTTTGCCGACATACAGTTGCTCCGCTACCGTGTGCCTGCCTTCGAGGGATTGTCCCTGAGGCAGAAGCAGTACGTGTACCACCTCGCCGAGGCGGCTCTGTCGGGGCGCGACATACTTTGGGACCAGAACTGCCGGCACAACCTGGACATACGCCACCTGCTGGAAGACATACTCCTGCACTCGGCCATAGCGCGCGAGGGCAAGGACTGGGATGCCTTCCTCACCTACCTGCGCCGGGTGTGGTTTGCCAACGGCATACACCACCACTATAGCACGGACAAGTTCCTGCCTGCCTTCTCGGCCGACTGGCTCAGCGAGGCACACAGTCTGATACCAGAACCCGTCATCACACGGGAGCGCTTTGCGGAACTCCTGCCCGTCATCACCGACCCAAGCGTCATGCCCAAGCGTGTCTGCCAGAGCGGTGAGGACCTCATTGCATCTTCTGCCTGCAACTACTACGGCGAGGGTGTCACCCAACAGGAGGCCGAGCGCTTCTATGCAGCGAAGAAGGCTTCCGCTCCAGCGCCCGACCAACCCGTAATGTACGGCATGAACAGCCGTCTGGAGAAGGACGCGGAGGGCAATCTGTACGAGGATACATATTCCTCCGGGGGACTCTACGGACGCCAGATAGGGCGCATCTGCCAGCATCTGGAGAAGGCTATGGAGTTTGCCGAGAACGACAGGCAGAGAGAGATTGTCACCCTTCTGCTACAGTTCTACAGCACAGGCTCGCTGGAAACCTTCGACCAATACACCATCCAGTGGATTGCCGAAACGGAGGGCGTGGTGGACTTCGTGAACGGATTTACCGAGGTTTACGGCGACCCTCTGGGACTGAAGGCTTCGTGGGAGGGATATGTCAACCTTCTGGACCGCGAGGCCACCCGACGCACGGAGATACTGAGCCGGAACGCACAGTGGTTCGAGGACAACAGCCCCGTGGACCCTCGCTTCAAGAAGAAGGAGTGCAAGGGCGTGACGGCACGCGTGGTGCAGGCTGCCATCCTGGGCGGCGACCTCTATCCCAGTTCTGCCATAGGCATAAACCTGCCCAACAGCAACTGGGTGCGCTCCGTCTACGGCAGCAAGAGCGTCACCATAGGCAACCTTACCGAGGCCTACGACCAGGCGGCCAAGGGCAACGGGTTCCGCAAGGAGTTCATCCCCGATGCCAAGGTGCTGGACATGGTGAACAGGTATGCCCACGAGTTGGACGACCTGCATACCGACCTGCACGAGTGCCTCGGACATGGTTCGGGAAAAATCCTGCCAGGCGTGGATGCCGATGCACTGGGCGTGCACGGCAGCACCATAGAGGAGACCAGAGCCGACCTGTTTGCGCTCTACTACATTGCCGACCACAAGATGCACGAACTGGGTCTCACACCCACCCCCGAGGCGTGGAAGAGCAACTACTATACCTACATGCTGAACGGACTGATGACGCAACTCGTGCGCATAGAGCCGGGACGGCAGATAGAGGAGGCGCACATGCGCAACCGTGCCCTCATAGCACACTGGTGCCTGGAGCAGTCCTCCTATTGGGCCAAGGTCTTCGGCACCATACCGGCCATGGAACTCGTCAAGAGGGAGGGCAAGACCGTGCTGGAGATTCACGACTACCCCACCCTGCGCCAGTTCATAGGCCAACTGCTGGCAGAGATACAGCGCATAAAGAGCGAGGGCGACACACTGGCGGCCAAGCACCTGGTGGAGAAGTACGGTGTGGAGGTTGACAGCGCCCTGCACCAGGAGGTACTCCAGCGCTACAAGGCTCTGGACCTCGCTCCCTACAAGGGTTTCATCAACCCCCGATACACACTTGTAACAGACACTGAAGGCACGGTCACGGACGTCAGCATAGCCTACGACGAGACCTTTGACCAACAGATGCTCAGATATGGAAGAGAATACAATTAACTCGCAAGAGATGGACGAAACCATCCGTAATATAAAAAAGGAACTGCGTGCCAACATGAACGGCATAGCCTCCTCGCAGATGCGTCGCGGGGGCATGCCTCACCATGTGGTATGGGGCATAGAACTGCCACGGCTCAGGAACATCGCGTCCGAATTCCCCAAGGACCGGAGGCTGGCACAACGCCTTTGGAACGAGAACGTGCGCGAAAGCCAGTTGCTGGGCATACTGCTCACACCTCCACAGGAGTTCCTGCCCGAAGTGGCGGACATCTGGGTTCACGAGGCCCGCACGCCCGAGGCGGTGTCGCTCCTTGCCATGGAACTCATAGCACCGCAACCGTGGGCCACGGACATGGCCTTCCGCTGGATAGCGGGCACTGCCCCACTGGCATCCCTCTGCGGATGGCTCACCCTGTGCCGTCTGCTCCGACAGGGCGCCACGCTCATGCCACGCTCCGAAGAGGAACTGCG
>X430_Giraffe__coassemble_231_pt1 | contig 13284 bp, 5 predicted proteins | sample X430_Giraffe__metabat2_high_PE_005 | metagenome-assembled genome bin X430_Giraffe | reverse complement strand
GTGCTGGAACTGGCCGTGGACCGCATGATCGACTCGCTGGACATAGACAATACACTCAGAAAGATAGTGGTGCAGTACGTTACGGACGAACTGGACGAGAACGGCCGATGGAACATACAGGCCTCTATCAAAGACTTTGCAAAGTGCATCTTCAAAGAGGACTTCATGCAAAGGAGCAACGAGGAGCGCGACACCATTTCCGACTACACCAAGGTGAGGCAGTTCCGCACCGAGATGAAACGTCTGATGGAAGAGGCTACAGAAGATTTGAAGGCACAGGCAGGGAGCATGCTCGGGGACGTACAACGCACCTGCACACCGGAACTGGTGGGCAAGAGACTGCCGTCGCCGGCAACGTACCTGCTGAACATCCTCAAGGAAAAGGACAACAAGCAGGTGACCAAGGGCAAGACCTTCAATGAATTCCTGGAGGACGGTTCGGTACTGCTGCTGACAAAGTACAAGAACGATGACTCTGCCTGTTCGGCAATGCATGCACTAAGCGACAGGTTCTGCAAGTTCCTTGAAATGGAGAAGGAACTGAACCGCAAGTTCAACACCGCCAAACTGGCCAGGAACTATACCAACCAACTCCAACTCCTCTCACGCATAGACGAGATAGTGAGGGACATCAACGAAGAGAGGGAGACCTTCCCCTTGTCGCGCACCCCCACCCTGCTCTCACGCCTGATAGACGGGCAGGACAACCCATTCGTGTTCGAGAAGATTGGCACCGTGTTGAGGAACATCATGATAGACGAGTTCCAGGACACGAGCCGCCTGCAATGGGACAACTTCCGAGTGCTCCTGTTCGAGAACCAGGCACTGGGCGGCACCGACCTCATAGTGGGTGACATAAAGCAGAGCATCTACCGCTGGAGGGGCGGAGAATGGAGCCTGCTGAGCAATCTGGCCGACAATATGGGAACGTGGAACCCGCGCACCGAGACGCTGGACACCAACTACCGAAGCGAGCACCGCATCATAGACTTCAACAACCGCCTATTCCCCAAGGCGGCACTACTTCTGGACAACATAGCGCCTGATGCCAGGTTCCGCATAGGAGGTGAAGGGGGAATATATGCCGACGTGGTGCAGAAGACCTCACCCAAAAAGGCCGAGGACCCGAAGGGGTTCTGGAGCGTGTCCCTTCGCATCAAGGGCACGAAGACCAACGGCCACCCCGTGCTCACCAGCGAAGAGGAACAGGAATGGATGTACGGCGACATGCTCCGCCAGATATGCTTCCTGCACGATGCTGGCCTGCCCCTGGAAAAGATGGCCATACTTCTGCGCAAGAACAACAACACCACCTCCATACTGGAATACTTCGAGCAGCACGCCCCTGAGGGCATACGCATAGCCAGCGACGAGGCCTACCTGCTGGGCAATAGTTCCATAGTGACGATACTCATCTCCGCCATGCGTATACTCATAGAGGACTACGAGGCAAAGCCCCTGCCCTACCACCAGTTCCTGATGCACTACATGCCCAGGATAAGGAAGGCAGACCTGAGCATGGACAACATTATGCGCACCAATGCCATGGACCTGCTGCCGGCCTTCCTCACCGAGGAGCGAGACAGGCTCAAACAGATGCCTCTCTACGAACTGGTGGAGGAACTCTACCGTAGGCTCGACCTGAAGGAACTATCCGAACAGGAGGCCTACCACTATGCCTTCCTGGACACGGTGCAGACATACCTGAGGGACAACCCCAACGACCTGCATTCCTTCCTGAACGAATGGGACACCACCCTGCACAAGCAGGCCATACCATCGGGCAAGCAGGAGGGCATAAGGGTGCTGACAATACACAAGTCCAAGGGACTGGAGTTCCACACCGTACTGCTTCCGCATTGCGACTGGAACCTGGAGAAGGACATGGGCGACACCCTGTGGTGCGAGGCCGAAGACGGACACGAGGAGTACAACACTCTGGGCAGAATGCCGGTGGCAAAGACCGGTGTCATGGCCAAGTCCTACTACCAGGGACGATACGACGAGGAACACCTGCAAAGCCGTGTGGACGAACTGAACGCCCTATACGTGGCACTGACACGCGCCTCGTGCAACATGTACATCTGGGCCTCGCACAACGGCAAGAGCTTGGTGGAGACACAGGAGGTGGGAAACCTGCTGAACGATTGCCTGAACCCCAAGGGAGAATACACCGACGGAGTGTGGCACGGGCAGGAGGGCACTCCCATCACCGCGGTGGAACAGGAAAAGGCAAGCGACAACCGCATGCTGCCCGACTTCAGCCCTCACATCGTGAAGATGCAGAGTTACAAGGCACGGCTGAACTTCCGCCAGAGCAACGAGGCAAAGGAGATGTTCGGACATAGCGACGAGGCACGCTCGCTGGGCGTCCTGTACCACAATGTGATGGCCGAAATCAGGGATGCCGCCGACATTGTCCAGACCTTGGAAAGGAACCGCATGAAAGGCATGCTCACACAGGAGCAGCACGACGAACTCCTTGGATATCTGGAACAGACAAGGACCGACGAACTCGTGGCCTCGTGGTTCGACCCGGAGAACCATGTCTTTGCCGAATGCGAGATACTGGACCCCACGGCACGCAGGCGCAACAAGCGCGACCAGCGGCCCGACCGAATAGTCATGAAGGACAGGCGGATAACGGTAATCGACTATAAGTTCGGTGACGAGCGCGACAACTACAAAGGGCAGGTGAAAAACTACATGCGCCTGCTCCGCAAACTTTACCCCGGGCACAAGGTCACCGGGTATCTCTGGTATGTGAAAAACGGAAAGACAGAAGAAGTATAGGAGGAAACGATGGAGACAAGCAATACAGACAACTGGAAGGAAACGACATTCCTGGCCAACGTGGCCAAAGACCTGATGGTGCGTTTCGGCAAGGACATGACCAACGTGACGGTGGTGTTCCCCAACAAGCGTGCACGCCTGTTCTTGAACGAGGAGTTCCTGAACCTTACCGACTCTCCCATGTGGGCACCCGAGTATGCCACCATAGCGGAACTATTCGGACGCATCGTGGGCGAGAACGTAATGGAACCCATCCCTGCCGTATGCTCCCTATATAACATATATAAGGTGCTGATGGGCGACAAGGCCGAGACGCTGGACATGTTCTGGGGCTGGGGCGAGATAATAATCTCCGACTTCGACGACATAGACAAGCATCTGGTGAATGCCGATGCCCTCTTCCTCAATGCAAAGGAACTGGGCGACATGGAGAGCCTGGACTTCCTCACCGACAACCAGCGGGAGGCTCTGGAGCAGTTCTTCGGCAGTTTCCAGGGCGAACACAGGACACGCCTGCAGGAGCGTTTCTCCGAACTTTGGGGCATCATGCCCGAACTCTACCACAAGTTGAAGGAGAGCATGCCCGAGGGCACACAACCATATCAGGGTGCCTTGGAGCGCAAGGCCGTGGAGGGGAAGGAACTGCTTCACCGCCTTGGAGAGGAGAAGACGTTTTGTTTCGTTGGCTTCAACATGCTCAGCGAGACGGAGAAGAAACTGATGTCCTATCTGCAGGACCGCGGACAGGCCCTCTTCTATTGGGACTTTGACAGGATGTATCTGGAGAACCGTGCCTTCGAGGCTGGCGACTTCATACGAGAAAACCTGCTCCGTTTCCCCAATGCCCTGTCGCATGCCGGCATCTACGACAACCTGCGGCACAAGGCCGGAGTGACCTTCGTGTCCACCAGTACGGACAGCATTGCCACACGCTACATACCCGAGTGGCTGAAGGACCACCTTACCACGGAGGAGAGGGAGACAGCACTGGTTCTGTGCGATGAACAACAACTTCAACCCGTGCTACATGCTATACCTGATACTAAGGAAGATAATAAAGAAGATAACGAGGAACACGTTAAAGAGGAAATGCCCAATGGCACTCCAGCCGATGTGAACATCACCATGGGCTATTCCCTGACAGGTACGCCCATATACAGCCTCATGCTTGCCCTCATAGCATTGCAGACAGAAGGGTGGGACGAGAGCAGGAAAAGGTTCAGACTCCCGTTCCTGAGAACGGTCAATTACCACCCCTACTCCAAGTTCATGGAGAAAGAGCAATGGGAACGCAGGATAGACTCCTCGGACATACCGGCACTGGTAAGATACCTGCTCGGAGTGCTGACCTCCCTGGCGGGAAAGATGCAGGACGAAAACCTCTTTGACGATGTGCTGATGGTGGAGAGCATCTTCCAGACACACCGTGCCTTGCGCCAGTTCCACGACATTGCCACGGCATCGGAACCGGCCATGCATCTGCACCCCACCACGCTGAGACGCCTCCTGCGCAGAATTCTCGGAAGCCAAAGCATACCCTTCCATGGAGAACCGGCACAGGGTTTGCAGATAATGGGAGTGCTGGAAACGAGGTGCATTGATTTCAGGAATCTGCTCTTGCTTAACGTGGGGGAAGGCTTCCTGCCCAAGAGCAATGCGGACAACTCGCTCATACCCTACACTCTGCGAACGGGATTCGGCCTTACCACCGTGCGACACCGCATAGCCGTGTTCGCATACTACTTCTACCGCCTGATACAAAGGGCTGAGCACGTCACCTTCATCTACAACGAGAACACGGCAGGCAACGTGCGTCACGAGATGAGCCGTTTCCTTCGCCAACTTCAGGCGGAGACAGACATACCCATCCGTTGCCTGCGCCTGGAATCCGAACAGGAGTGCCTGTTTACCGCCCTGGACACCATAGCAAAGGACGGGGACATTATGCAGGCCCTTTACACGAAGTACGACCTGAACACAAATCCCGAGGCCAAGCCCCTGAGCCCCTCTGCCCTGAACCGCTATCTGGATTGCCCCATGAAATTCTATCTGTCCAGCATCTGCGGCATACGCGTTGAACCCAACCCCGAAGACGGCGTGGACGCACGAATGATGGGCAACATCTTCCACAACTCGGCAGAGAGGATATACCGCGAAATCATGTCGCACTCCGGAAGCAATGTCATCACCAGGGAACAACTCTCGGCATACACCACGGACAAGGGAAGCCGTCTGCAACCCATCATAGACGAGCAGTTCCAGATAGATGCCGGCATTACCGAGTTCCGGGGCGAGAACATACTGATACGCGGTGTGGTGGAGCGATACCTGCTGAACCTCCTGCGCTGGGACGAGCGCCATGCCCCCATCGTCATGGAGGCCATGGAAGAGGACGTGGCCATGCAGATGGAAGTGGACGTGGACGGACAGAATGTTTCCGTGCTGACTGGCGGACGCGTTGACCGCATGGACATACTCAGGGACGAAGACGGCAAAGAGTATCTGCGCATACTTGACTACAAGACCGGTTCGCACGAGAATACGGCAAAGACCTTCAAGGGCATATTTTCGCGCGACATCAGGCATGCCGGCTACTATTTCCAAACCTTCCTCTATGCCATGGTGACGAAGTACAAGAAAAAGCCTGCCATGCCAGTGAAACCCGTACTCTTCTACACCGCCAAGGCAGGTAGGCAAGACTACGACCCCACCCTGCACATCGGTTCGGAGGATGGAAGAAACTCCGGCAGCCCCGTACCCCTGGGAGCAGTGGAAGACATATCGCTATATGAGGCAGAGTTCGAGAAAGAACTACACGAAGTAATCCGCGAGATATTCTCTCCGCAGACTCCATTCTGCAAGACAAGTTACCTCGAGGGATGCAAATATTGCGACTTCAGGCAACTCTGCAACAGATAGGTTCCCCCACTCCCTGGCAACACCCTCATCCGGTCTCCCGAACAACACGCAAAAGCCTCCCGGACAACAAGGAAGCGTCCTCCCGAGTGACACGCACTTGTTGTCCCGGGTGACGCGGACGTGTTGTCCCGGACAACGTTTTTCACGTCGTGCCGGAGACATAACCGGGCACTTCCGACGCCTTTTTAGCACCTTATTTAATATATAAGAGCGATATGTGGACGTATGTGAGTATTTTTTTGTAATTTTACGGCCGAAATATAAAACACCAAAATAAGATGCTTACATTAAAACTGATTACAGAAGAGACCGAGCGTGTGATTGCCGGTCTTGAGAAGAAACGTTTTGCCGGTGCACGTGAGGCCATCGCAGAGGTGATGGAGACAGACAAGAAGCGCCGTGCCGCACAGACACAGTTGGACAAGAACCTGTCCGATGCCAAGAAACTGGCGGCTGAGATTGGCGGCCTCATGAAGCAGGGTAAGAAGGAGGAGGCCGAGGCCGTGAAGGCTAAGGTGGCCGAAATAAAGACCGCCAACGAGGCTCTGAAGGCCGAGATGGAGAATGCCGAGAAGGAACTGACAACGAAACTCTGCCAGATACCCAACATACCATACGACGAGGTGCCCGAGGGTGCCTGTGCCGAGGACAACTGGGTGGTGAAGTCCAACCTGAAGGAGTGCGTCCTGGGCGTGGACAAGGTGGGCAACTGGGATGCCAACCCCGATAGCGACGAGGCACTCCTCCCCCACTGGGAACTGTGCAAGAAGTACAACCTGATAGACTTTGACCTGGGCGTGAAGATAACCGGTGCCGGCTTCCCCGTGTACCGCGGCTTGGGTGCAAGACTCCAGCGTGCTCTGATAAACTTCTTCCTGGACGAGGCACGCAAGAGCGGATACGAGGAGGTAATGCCTCCCACCGTGGTGAATGCCGCCAGCGGATACGGTACAGGCCAGTTGCCCGACAAGGAGGGACAGATGTACCATTGCGGACTGGACGACCTCTACCTGATTCCCACGGCAGAGGTGCCCGTAACGAACATCTACCGCGATGTCATCCTGGACGAGAAGGAACTGCCCGTCAAGAACTGTGCCTACACCCAGTGCTTCCGTCGCGAAGCCGGTTCGTACGGCAAGGACGTGCGCGGACTGAACCGTCTGCACGAGTTCTCCAAGGTGGAAATCGTGCGCATTGACACTCCCGAGCACTCTGCCGAGAGCCACAAGGAGATGATTGCACACGTGGAGGGCCTGCTCCAGAAACTGGAACTCCCCTACCGCATACTGCGCCTTTGCGGCGGCGACCAGTCCTTCACCAGCGCCGTGTGCTACGACTTCGAGGTGTACAGCCAGGCACAGAAGCGTTGGCTGGAGGTAAGTTCGGTGAGCAACTTCGACACATATCAGGCCAACCGTCTGAAGTGCCGCATACGCCGCACCGCCGACAAAAAGACCGAGATAGCACACACACTGAACGGCTCCGCACTGGCTCTGCCCCGCATAGTGGCCGCATTGCTGGAGAACAACCAGACGGAAAATGGCATCCGCATTCCTGCCGCACTGGTGCCCTACATGGGATGCGAGACAATCGACTGATGCATTGCACAGGCATAATCCGAAACTCAGAATAAAACGATTCAACAATTTGTGCTACAAAGCACAATACTAACCAACGAAAAGATGAACAAGATAGTCAGCAAAGTACAATATAGCGAAAAGGTCTTCCGCCTGGAAGTGGAAGCGCCGCTCATAGCCAAGGCCCGCAAGGCCGGACACTTCGTTATCGTCCGCGTGGGCGAGCAGGGCGAACGCATGCCCCTGACCATAGCCGGTGCAGACACCGAGAAGGGCACAATCACTCTGGTGGTGCAGAAGGTGGGACTTTCGTCCACACGCCTGTGCGACCTGAACGTGGGCGACGAGGTGACCGACATCGTAGGTCCTCTGGGCAAGGCCACACACATTGAGAACTTCGGCACCGTGCTCTGCGCCGGCGGCGGTGTGGGTACCGCTCCCATGCTCCCCATCATACAGGCACTGAAGGCTGCCGGCAACCGTGTGATAAGCGTTATCGCCGGCCGCAGCAAGGAACTTATCATCCTGGAGGACGAGGTGCGTGCCGCTTCCGACGAGGTAATCATCATGACCGACGACGGTTCCTATGGCAAGCAGGGCGTGGTCACCGTGGGCATGGAGGAAGTAATCAAGCGCGAGAAGGTGGACAAGTGCTTTGCCATCGGTCCTGCCATAATGATGAAGTTCTGCTGTCTGCTGACCAAGAAGTACGAGATACCCACTGACGTGTCCCTGAACACCATCATGGTGGACGGTACGGGCATGTGCGGTGCATGCCGCATCACCGTGGGCGGAAAGACACGCTTCGTTTGCGTGGACGGTCCCGAGTTTGACGGTCATCAGGTGGACTTCGACGAAATGCTGAAGCGTGCCGGTTCCTTCCGCCGTGTGGAACAGGAGGAGATGAGCCATCTGGACGCTCCCATCCAGTGCAAGGCAGAGGCCACCGTCATTGCCGACGAACTGCTCTCACGCGAGGCCAAGGACATGGACATGGAGACTCCCCTGGAGGTACTGACCGACCGCAAGGCCGAGTGGCGCGAGGAACTGCGCAAGAGCATGAAGGGCAAGGAGCGCTCCGAGATAGAGCGCGTGAAGATGCCCGAACTGGATCCCGTATACCGTGCAACAACCCGCACCGAGGAGGTGAACACGGGACTCACCCGCGAGCAGGCCATCACCGAGGCAAAGCGTTGTCTGGATTGCGCCAACCCCACATGTATGCAGGGTTGTCCCGTGAACATCAACATACCTTCGTTCATCAAGAACATAGAGCGTGGCGAGTTCCTCAATGCCGCCCGTGTGCTGAAGAGCACCTCTGCCCTGCCTGCCGTGTGCGGACGTGTATGTCCCCAGGAGAAGCAGTGCGAAAGCCAGTGCATGCACCTGAAGATGGGGCACCAGCCCGTGGCCATCGGCTATCTGGAGCGCTTCACCGCCGACTTCGAGCGCGAGAGCGGACATATCTCCCTGCCCGAGGTGGCTCCCGCCAACGGCAAGAAGATTGCCGTCATCGGTTCCGGTCCTGCCGGTCTGAGTTTTGCTGGCGACATGGCCAAGTATGGCTATGACGTTACCGTGTTCGAGGCTCTGCACGAGATTGGCGGCGTACTGAAGTACGGTATTCCCGAATTCCGTCTGCCCAACAAGATTGTGGACGTGGAGATAGACAACCTGCGCAAGATGGGTGTGAACTTCGTCAAGGACTGCATCGTGGGCAAGACCATATCCGTGAAGGAACTGGAGGCCGAGGGCTACGAGGGCATCTTCGTTGGCTCAGGTGCAGGTCTGCCCAACTTCATGAATATTCCGGGCGAGAACTTCATCAACATCATGTCGTCCAACGAATATCTGACACGCGTGAACCTGATGGATGCCTCCAACCCCGACACCGACACTCCCATCAACCCTGCCAAGAGCGTTATGGTGGTGGGTGGCGGCAATACCGCCATGGACTCCTGCCGCACGGCAAAGCGTCTGGGCGCAGAGAAGGTGTACATCGTGTACCGCCGTTCCGAGGCAGAGATGCCCGCACGTCTGGAGGAGGTGAAGCATGCCAAGGAAGAGGGCATCGAGTTCCTCACTTTGCACAATCCCATTGAATACCTTGCCGACGAGACGGGTGCCGTGCGTGCCGTGGTACTGCAGAAGATGGAACTGGGCGAGCCCGACGCTTCCGGCCGCCGCTCTCCCCAGCCCATTCCCGGCGCAACGGTGACCCTGGACATCGACCAGGCCATAGTGGCAGTAGGCGTTTCTCCCAACCCCATCGTCCCCACCTCCATCGAGGGCTTGGAACTGGGCCGCAAGAACACCATTGTGGTGGGCGAGAACATGCAGACAAATCTGCCCACCATCTTTGCCGGCGGCGACATAGTGCGTGGCGGTGCTACGGTTATCCTGGCCATGGGCGACGGCAGACGTGCCGCACAGGCAATGCATGAATACTTGACAAAGTAAACATCTAACCACTTCAAACCTTTGACATGAAGAAGACCATCATATTCTCACTTCTCATCCTTCTGGCACTGGGCGCATCTGCCCAGCGCAGAAGGAGAGCAAAGACACCGCCTGCACCAACACCGGAAGAACTGGCGGAAATGGCACGGCAGGAGAACTACGAACGCAAACTCTTGGTGACAGAGCGTGTTACGTTCATAGACTCAATACTGCTGAAAAAGAACGAGGTAATGGACTTTCTCTACCTGGGTAGCGAAAGCGGAAGCATTGCCACTTGTGCTGACTTCTTCAAGGCAAAGGACAAGGACACACTGGACTGCACCCTGTTCCGCTCGCAACTGGGCGACAAGATCATCTATGCCAAACCCGACACCAGTGCCGTCCTGCACCTCTATGCCAGCGAAATGATTGGTCAGAAATGGAGCGAACCTGTAATGTTGCCGGGCCTGGAGGATACACTGAGCCAGAACTATCCGTTCATGCTCTCGGACGGTACCACATTGTACTATGCCTCAAAGGGTGAGGAGAGCCTGGGAGGATACGACATCTTCATGACACGATGGGATTCGGACAGCCAGCGGTTCTTCAAACCGGAAAACATAGGCTTGCCTTTCAACTCCAAGGCTAACGACTATCTCTACCTGGTGGATGAATATAACCAACTCGGATGGTTTGTGACCGACCGCGGACAGAGTGCCGACACGGTGTGCGTATATTGCTTCATACCAAACGAGACACGCAAGATTTACGACACCAGTACCATGGGACGCGACACGCTGGTGGCTTTGGCAAACATCAGCAGCATACGCGACACGTGGACCGACCAGGAACAAGTGAAGGAGGGACTGACACGTCTGGCCACGCTCCGCAACAAGTCCCAAAAGACCACAAAGTCGCACTTCCATTTCATAGTGAACGACCGTATCACCTACACCACCATTTCTCAGTTCCGGCACGAGGAAAGCCGCAAACTGGCCGGCAAATGGCAGAAGATGGTGGAAGAACGCAACCAGACATACGAGGAACTCGAAGGACTCAGACGACAATACTCCATGGCCAAACCCGAAAATAAGGCCAAACTGGCGGCAAGGATACTTCCTCTGGAGCAGAAGTACGAGAAACTCATTGCTGACGTATACGCACTGGAAAAAGAGATACGCACCTTCGAGCAGAGATAAGTACGACCTACCCTATCCTCTAACACCCTAAACACACACATACCATGATTTACCCGCCATCCGAACTTATCATAAACGCTGACGGTTCTGCATTTCATCTGCACATCCGTCCGGAACAACTGGCAGACAGGGTAATCCTCGTTGGAGACCCTGGACGTGTGGAAACGGTTGCATCGCATTTCGATTCGCAGGAATGCAACATATCCTCACGCGAATTCCACACCATCACCGGCACATACAAGGGCAAGCGCATCACCGTACTGTCCACGGGCATAGGGTGCGACAACATAGACATTGTCGTTAATGAACTGGATGCCCTGGCAAACATAAACTTCGAGACACGCGAGGACAACCCCACCTTCAGGCAACTCACCCTGGTACGCATAGGCACCTGTGGCGGCCTGCAACCCGAAACTCCGCTCGGCACATTCGTGGCCAGCGAGAAGAGCATCGGTTTTGACGGACTGCTCAACTATTATGCCGACCGTGACAAGGTATGCGACCTTGAACTTGAGGATGCCTTCCGCAAGCACATGAACTGGTCTCCGCAGAAGGGTGCGCCCTATGTGGCTACGGCAGATGCCGGACTCTTGGATCAGATTGCCTCCGGCGATATGGTACGCGGCATTACCATTGCATGCGGCGGGTTCTATGGTCCTCAGGGCAGAAGAATCAGGATGGAAATCCAAGACCCCGGGCAGAATGCCAAGGTAGAGGCCTTCAGATACCGCACCGATGACAAAGGAAAGGTTCGGGAGATGAAAGTCTGCAACTTTGAAATGGAATCCTCAGCCCTGGCTGGACTTGCCTCCATCCTTGGACACCGTGCCATGACGTGTTGCATGGTTATTGCCAACCGTCATGCCCAGGAAATGAACACATCCTACAAGAATACCATAGACAACCTCATCTCTCTGGTGTTAGAGAGAATCTAAGCCTTCCCATACAACAGGCATACACCTTATATATAATATATATGTCAACCATCTGCGCACCTGCCACGGCTCCGGGTGGAGCAATGGCAATCATAAGAGTTTCTGGCCCCGAAGCCATTTCCATAACGTCACGCATCTTCTCTAAAGACCTCACCGAGGCAAAGGGTTACACCCTGCACTATGGCTATATCCGTGCCCCATGGGCTGAGTCGGAGGAAAGCACCCGACATAGCGAAACCCATGCGAAGGCAGATACGATCATAGATGATGTTCTGGTATCTGTTTTCCGCTCTCCTCACTCCTATACCGGCGAGGACAGTACGGAAATATCTTGTCACGGAAGCCGTTATGTCGTCCAGAAGATTATCGAGGCGCTCATACAATCTGGAGCACGCATGGCCACACCTGGCGAGTTCACCAAGAGGGCCTTCCTGGCAGGAAAGATGGACCTTTCCCAAGCGGAAGCAGTGGCCGACCTCATAGCATCAAGCAGCGAGGCCACTCACCGCATGGCCATGTCTCAGATGCGTGGAGGCTTCTCTCGCGAACTGGATACACTCAGGGAACAGTTGCTACACATCACATCCCTTCTCGAACTGGAACTCGACTTCTCCGACCACGAGGACATCGAGTTTGCCGACCGCACCCAACTAACCGAACTCACAGATGCTCTCTACAAACACATACAACGCCTTACGGATTCCTTCCGCACCGGCAATGCCCTGAAGACCGGCATCCCTGTGGCCATCATCGGTGCGCCCAACGTGGGCAAAAGTACCCTCATGAACGCTCTCGTGCACGATGAACGTGCCATCGTTTCTGACATCCAGGGCACTACGCGCGACCTCATTGAAGACACCATACAGATAGAAGGCGTCACCTTCCGCTTCATAGACACCGCCGGCATACGCAAGACCACCGACCGCATTGAGCAGATGGGCATAGAGCGCTCCCTGCTGGCAGCACGCAAAGCGGACATCATTATCCTGCTCACCGAACCCAACAAGCAGTTCCCCGACATCCGTATCCCCCACTCTCCCGAAACTCCGGATCTTCCCATCGTCCTGCGTGTCATCAACAAGAGCGACCTTGTCATGCCCGACTCCTCTTTTCTCTATCACCGCAAGCAAAAAAATCAGGACATCTACATATCGTCCCAAACAGGAGCAGGCATGCCCATCCTACTTAGCACCCTGGTAAGTTTCGCCCACCAGGTCCTTTCCGTCAATCAAGGCAACGACGCCACCATAGTCACCAACCTCCGTCATTACGAAGCCCTCCATCATGCCCTCGAAGCCGTGGCCCGTGTCCGTCATGCCATAGCCGACAACATCCCCGGTGACCTCATTGCCGAAGACCTCCGCCAATGCCTCCACCACCTTGCCGAAATCACCGGCGGCGAAATCACCTCCGACGCCATCC
>X430_Giraffe__coassemble_220_pt1 | contig 13479 bp, 13 predicted proteins | sample X430_Giraffe__metabat2_high_PE_005 | metagenome-assembled genome bin X430_Giraffe | reverse complement strand
GCCCACGGAAACATACTTCCTGCTGGTAAGCGAGGACCCGGAAAAGGTCTTGGGAACAATACAAAGCCGTACACACAGGCTCAACATACCGCCACTCTCCAAAGGGGAGATTGCACTGGCACTGGCCGAAGAATACAACCTCGCGACAGACAAGGCCATGGTGATGGCGCATGTGGCACAGGGCAGTTATACCGCCGCCCTGAAGCGCATGGACGCCGAAAACGAGGAGAAAATGTTCTTTGACCTGTTCGTACAACTGATGCGACTGAGTTACATGAGACGCATCAAGGACATGAGGGCATGGAGCGAGCAGGTGAGCGATCTGGGACGCGAAAGCCAGAAAAGGCTGTTGGAGTACTGCCAACGCCTCATCAGGGAGAACTTCATGTACAACTTCAAACGTGAGGAACTGGTCTACGAAACAGAAGAAGAGGCGGCCTTCAGCACCAACTTCGCCCGTTTCGTGAACGAGAAGAACGTAATACCTATCATGGAAGAACTGTCCGCGTGCCAACGCGACATAGAGCAGAACGTGAACCCGAGGATGGTCTTCTTTGACTTTGCATTGAAAATGATAGTACTACTAATACAATAATGGAACATAAATATATATCAGGCGGAGGACGCGGTCTTTGCAGCAAGGGTTGGCATACCAACCACTACACGCAACTGAACGTGTGCGACTACATGGCCGACATCCCCAACAACACAGAGGTGACAGACCTGGTGGAGGTACAGTTCAAGAACACCCGCAAGGGATACTACCACAACTCCAACGGACTGGAACTGAAAAAAGGCGACATAGTGGCCGTGGAGGGCAATCCCGGTCACGACATAGGCATCGTAACCCTGACCGGCACACTGGCCGCACTGCAGGTGAAGAAGGCCAATCTGAAGAGCGAGGAGGAGATAAAGCGCGTGTATCGCCTGGCAAAGGAGGGCGACATAGAGAAGTACGAGCAAGCCAAAGCCCGCGAACACCAGACTATGATAGAGTCGCGCCAGATTGCCAAGGACCTCGGGTTGGAGATGAAGATCGGCGACGTGGAGTATCAGGGCGACGGCAACAAAGCCATCTTCTACTACATAGCAGACGGACGCGTGGACTTCCGACAACTCATCAAGGTGCTGGCAGAGGTATTCCACGTAAGGATAGAGATGAAACAGATAGGCGCACGCCAAGAGGCCGGACGCATAGGCGGTTTCGGTCCCTGTGGCAGAGAACTATGCTGCTCCACATGGATAAAGAACTTTACCAGTGTAGGTACAGCAGCGGCACGTTTCCAAAACTTGTCGCTCAATCCACAGAAACTGGCAGGCCAGTGCGCCAAACTGAAGTGCTGCATGAACTACGAAGTGGACCAGTACATGGAGGCCGGGCGCAAACTGCCACACAGAGACATAGTGCTAAGCACCCAGGAAGGCGAGTGGTTCTTCTTCAAGGCAGACATACTGGCTGGATTGGTGTCATATTCCTCTGACAAGCACCTTGCGGCAAACATAACCACTATCACGGCCGAACGTGCCATGGACATCATAGCACAGAACAAGAGAGGCGAGAACCCCGTTGCCCTGGCCAAAAACACCAACAAGGAGAAGGCCCGCCCCATTGACCTTGCCACACAGGAGGATCTGGGACGCTTTGATGCCCAACTGGCAAGCAAGAAAAAGAAGAAAAAGAAGAAGAACAAGCGCAATGACAATCAAGGCAGCACTGCAAAGGACAATAGCGGCAGCAATTCTGACAATTCTGCTCAGTAGTTGCATCGGCAACACCGTCCAGCACCGCTACAGGCACATCAGCAAGGACGGATGGAGCAGAAACGACACCATTGCCTTTGAGCTTCCTCCGGCAAACATGGAAGGACGCTATGCCGTAGACACGGAAATACGTACCGCACACCAGTTCCCCTACCAGAGGGTGTACCTTATTAGGGAACTGTCGCTACAATCCCCGATAAAGATACACAAGGATACAGTCTGCATAGAAATGGGAAGCAGCGAGGCCTACTCCAAGGGGAAAGGCGTGACCATGAAAGCCTACAGCCACAGCGACACCACCCTGGTGCTGAAGGAAGGACAGGAAGGAAACATAAAACTATACCATATAATGTCGCGCGAAGTGCTTCCGCACATCACAGACATAGGAATAAGAGTGAGGGCCATCCGATGATGGTCCTCACTTTGTTTATAGCATGTACTGGTGACGCAAACTTTTTGTTGCACCGACAACAAAGGTCTGTTGACATGACAACACTGTACTGTTGATAGTACAACAAAGGGCGAGCCGCCACGACAAAGGAGGGAGGCCCTTAGTGCTGCATACGGTTGCGGGCGGCATCTATCCTCAGGAAAACGAAGAGGAGGATGGTGAAGCCCCACAGGGAGGAACCGCCGTAACTGAAGAACGGCAACGGGATGCCGATGACGGGGGTGAGACCCAGTACCATACCCACGTTGATGAAGACGTGGAACAGGAAGATGCTCATGACGCAATACCCGTAGACACGCCCGAAGCGGAGGGGTTGGCGCTCAGCCAGATGTATAAGACGGAGGATGAAGACCAGAAAGAGAACCAGCACTAAGGCACTGCCTACAAAACCCTGCTCCTCGCCCACGGTACAGAAGATGAAGTCGGTATCCTGTTCGGGGACATATTTCAGTTTGGTCTGCGTGCCGTTCAGAAATCCCTTGCCATGCAGTCCTCCAGAACCAATGGCTATCTTTGCCTGAATGACATTGTAACCGGCCCCCTTGGGGTCGTCCTCCAAGCCAAGAAGAACTCGGATGCGCGTCTGCTGGTGAGGCTGGAGCACATCGCTGAGCACATAGTTCACCGAGTAGAAGAAGCCCGTACTGCCTATGGCGAAAAGCGCTATCAAGGCATAGGACCACAACTGCTCGCGTACGGAAAGATAAATAAGGTAACCCGACATGGCTGCAAGAACAATCCACTGAACCCAACATGCATTGAATGGGATAAGGTATTTGGCATACAGGATAGCAAGCACGTAGGCCATGGTTCCGAATATCAGAGTCTGCAGAAACGGTTTCCTCAGGGAGGTGTACACCCACATCATACCAGCAGAGAACAGATGTATGCCGCCCAGAACAAGGAACTCGCCCATACTGATCTGCGGAATCTCCCACATGGGGACATCGGCATAGCGCACGCCGACCACGAAATAGAACACCGCCGCGGCTCCTGCAAAGAGGATGCTGCCTATCATTCCCTCGCGATAGAACATCAGGAAGAAGGCAAGGTAGACCAAAGCAGAACCCGTCTCCTTCTGCATGATGATAAGTCCCATGGGCAGGACAACAAGTATGGCACTTATAATGAGGTCGCGCCAACGGGAAAGGTCGAAATTGAAGGAACTTATTACCTTGGCCACACAAAGCGCCGTGGCAAACTTGGCAAACTCTGCCGGCTGGAGGCTGAACGAGCCTATCTTTATCCACGACAAACTACCCTTGATGTCGTGGGCCAGCATGGGCGTGACAAACAACAGGACTATGAAACCTATATATATAATATAGGATAGGCTCTCCACAAGACGGTCGTCTACACACAGGATGATACTGCCCAGCACCAGGGAGGTGAGAATCCACACCATCTGCATGCCGCTTCGGGATGAAAAGTCCAGCAACTGGGTTCCCTGATCGAAGTCGTAACTGGCACCGCACACGCTCATCCACCCCATAGCCACAAGGACCACGAAGATGAACAACGTGAACCAGTCCAAATTGCGGATGATACTTTGCTCCTTATCTCTCTTACTTGCCGAAGCCATTGTCTACGGATATTAGATGTCGTTCCTCAAAAGTCTTTGCCTTCTCTTCACTCTCCGGGGACAAACCGCCGGTCAGATATTGCTCCATCATCAGGGAACCTATCGGCACACCGAACGTGGCTCCCCAAATGCCGTTCTCCACATATACGCAGATGGCTATCTTGGGGTCGTTCATCGGAGCAAAGCCCATGAAGGCCGAATGGTCCTGACCGTGAGGATTCTGTGCCGTGCCCGTCTTGCCGCAAACCTCGTAGTGCGGAGAATTGGCAGCACGGCACGTACCGGCAAGCACCGCCTGGCGCATGCCCTGCACCACGTATTCGTAATTGGAGCGTTCGGCCATAGTGTAGCGACGGGTCGTGTACAACGTATCCAACTCCTCGTCCTGAATGTCCTTAACCACATGGGGAGTGATGAACCAACCACGGTTGGCTATGGTGGCACCAAGGTTGGCAATCTGCAAGGGTGTGGCATTCACCTCGCCCTGCCCTATGGAAATGGAAATGACGGTAAGGCCGTTCCACGACCCGCGGTACGCCTTGTCGTAATACGGAGCGTTGGGAATCATGCCACGTTTCTCGCCCGGCAGGTCCACGCCGAGGGCATAGCCGAAGCCCATGGAAACCATATAGTCCTTCCATCTGGTCATGGCATCCTGCACGGTGGCATACTTCTTGCGGTTGGAGAACATCTGGAAGAGTCCCCAACAATAGTAACTGTTGCACGAAGTGGCCAAGGACGGCACCAGGGGAATGGGGGCGCCATGAGCATGGCATCCCACGGTAAGCCCCTTGAAACGGAAGCCCATGCTACACGGGAAGAGCGTCTGCGGCGTGACGATGCCTTCCTGCAGGAAGGTTAGTGCCTGGGTGGTCTTGAAGGTAGAGCCTGGAGGATACTGTCCCATGATGGCTCGGTTAAGCAAGGGTTTGTGGGGATTACGCGAAAGGAGGTTGTTGTTGGCACCACGCTGACGTCCCACCATCATACGGGGATCGTAGGTGGGACTGCTGACCATACAAAGTATCTCGCCTGTGGAGGGTTCTATGGCCACGATGCCGCCCTTCTTGCCCGTCATCAGGCGTTCGCCAAGAGCCTGCAAGTCCACGTCTATGGACAGGGTGAGGTTCTTGCCGGGAACAGGAGGCTCGTCGAACTTGCCATCCTGATAGCGTCCCTTGATACGTCCGCGGGAGTCGCGCAGAAGGATCTCCACGCCCTTTTCGCCACGCAACTGTTCCTCGTACTGGCGTTCTATACCAAGTTTGCCGATATAGTCACCGCTACGATAATAGTCGTCACGCTCGATATCCTTTGGACCCACCTCGCCTACGTCTCCCAGAACGTGTGCAGCATAGGGGAAGGAGTACTGGCGAATACTTCGCTTCTGTATGTAGAAGCCGGGATAACAGAATAGTTTCTCGCGGAAGGTACTGAACTCCTCGGCCGACAACTGGCTCATGAACAACTGCTGGGTGTATCGGCTATAGCCCGGATTGCGTCTCGGGTCGCGGATTTCATCCATGCGGCGTCTGTACCACTCAGGTGTGATGCCCAGGGTATTGCACAAGTCCACCGTATCAACGCCCTCCTGTTCCTTCATCACCACCATTATGTCATAGGCAGGCTGATTGTACACCAGCAGTTTGCCGTTGCGGTCGATTATGGCACCACGGGCCGGGAAAAGGATATGTTTGAGGAAGGCATTGCTGTCGGCATTCTTCTTGAAATCCTCGCTAAGCAGTTGCAAGGTGAAGAGCCTGAGGATATATGTGAATATGATTACGCAGACGATGCCCCCCAGCACATACTTGCGTTTGCCCAGTTCATACTTCTTCTTCTCCATTGCATTCCGTCATTTTTCCTTGGATGAAAGCAGCAGTTCTATGGATATGGCCAACAGCATGGACAAGGCGTAACTGCCAAGGAAGCGCAGGAGCAGGTCCATGGCGTTGAAGAATGTGAACGCCTCCAAAGTGAAATATACCACATGATGTACGGCCATCAGTATGGCGATATAGGCAAAATACGTGTACTTGCCCATCAGGCCGATACCGGGAAGGGCATCCTCTACGGCATCCTTGGGTGCCATAGCATGCAGGAGGGGATATTGTACAAAGGCTGCAAGAGTCATGGCACCGGCAGCCACACCGGGCGAATTGCTAAAAGCATCAAGCACAAGACCAGTAAAGAAGGCCATGAACATGTTTCCGATACGACCTGCATTCAGGGGCACATGAAACAGCACCATGACACCAAGCAAGGGCACGGCATAGCCCCACAGGTTTACATGGTTGAGCACCATAACCTGCAAAAGCACAACCAGGAACATAATTCCCAGCCTATGGAACAAGGTCTGTATCATGGTCGTTCAGTATTACTGCCACATCACGTACGTTGGCAAGGTCTGACGAAAGTTGTACCGTCAACTGATAACTGAGTCCATCCCTGCTGTCGCGGATCTGTATTATCCTACCCACAAAAATACCGGGAGGGAAAACATTGCTGAAACCGCTTGTCTCAACGGCATCACCTAACTTGAAGTTGGCATGACGCGGAATATCGTCGAGGGTGGCGCACAAGACATTTCCTCCATGCCAATGCAAATAGCCGAAGTAACGGCTTCCACGAAGACGGCAGGAAATACTTGACTTGCTGTTGAGCACAGACATGACAACGGCATAATTGTCCGTTACCTGCGACACTATTCCCACAATGCCCGTTCCGCAGACCACACCCATTCTGGGCTTGACACCATCCTTGGCACCCTTGTCTATGGTAATGTAATTGTCGCGCATGGTGATGCTGTTTCCCACCACATGTGCCGACAACACAGGCAATTCCTGCAACTTGGCGGCCAAGGTACGTTCCGTGTAGGAACTGTCGCGTTTCAGTTCGTTGACTTCATTGCGGAGCACCTCCAATTCGCGTTCCAACTGAAGGTTCCTGAGCGTAAGTTCAGAATTCAGTTTGCCCAGACTGAAATACGCCAGGCACTCCTGCTGCCATTCCTGAACCTGCCCCACCAGACGATTGGCGCCAGTAAACCACACGCTTCCCTGATAGCCATTGAACGACACCAGCAAAGCAAGGCTGATACTCTCCAGAAGAAGAAGTACCAACCAGTGCGTGTATCTGCGTATCCAATCTATGATGCCCTGCATATTGACGGAAGCCTCATCCGTTTGTTCGGATGAGGCCTTTATTTTGCTGTTACATCAGGAAAGAGAACTCCTGTATGTGCTTCAATGCGATGCCTGTACCCTTTGCTACACAATGCAGAGGATCCTCGGCCACATGGAAGGGGATGTTTATCTTGTCTGTCAGTCGGCGTGCCAGACCCTTCAGCAATGCACCGCCACCGGCCAGGTAGATGCCGTTGTGCACGATGTCGGCATACAGTTCGGGAGGAGTTTCCTCCAATGCCTGCAGGATGGCGGTCTCGATCTTTGCAACCGTCTTCTCCAGACAACGCGCTATCTCCTGATAGCATACGGGGACCTCCATGGGCAGAGCCGTAATACGGTTAGGACCATGCACGATATAGTCCTCGGGAGCCTCGTCGCCAAGGTCGGTAAGGGCTGCACCTACATTTATCTTGATACGCTCGGCCATACGCTCGCTGACCTTCACGTTGTGCTGGCGAGACATATACTCCTGAATGTCGGCGGTGAGTTCGTCACCTGCCACACGGAGACTCTTGTCGGCCACGATACCTCCAAGACTGATAACGGCAATCTCTGTGCTACCGCCACCTATGTCTACTATCATATTGCCCTCGGGAGCCAGAACATCCAAACCGATGCCTATGGCTGCGGCCATGGGTTCGTAGATGAGATACACCTCACGTCCGCCGGCATGCTCAGCACTGTCGCGCACGGCACGCAACTCCACCTCGGTAGAACCACTGGGCACGCCAATGACCATCTTCAGGGAGGGTGTGAACAGGTGAGTACCTGTGTGTATCTTCTTGATAAGTCCACGCATCATCTGCTCGCAGGCATTGAAGTCTGCAATCACACCGTCGCGCAAGGGACGGATAGTGCGGATGTCGGGGTTAGTCTTCTCGTACATCATCTTGGCCTTTCCGCCTACGGCAATCATTTTCTCCGTACGACGGTCCAAGGCTACCACGCTGGGTTCGTCCACCAACACCTTGCCATCACTGATGATGATGGTGTTGGCGGTTCCCAAGTCCATGGCTATTTCTTTGGTAAAACTAAAGAATCCCATTTACTCTGTTCCTGTTGTTGATGATGCTTACTTTACGAAATACTCGTGAATGGCTGTATCGTAGTGGCTGCTCACGCCGAATGCCTGTGCGGCGAACCACTTGCGGTCCTCGATGTCGCTCTCGCCACCCTTCTTCTGGAGCAGGTCCAACAGGGGCTGGTACTCAGCCTTGCTGGGAACGATGATGACATCCTTGAAATTCTTTGCTCCGGCACGGATGAGGCTGATGCCGCCTATATCGATCTTCTCGATGATGTCTGCCTCGCTTGCACCGCTGGCCACGGTCTGCTCGAAGGGATAGAGGTCAACGATAACCAGGTCTATTGCAGGAATCTCGTACTTTTCCATCTGCTGAAGGTCGTCTTCCAACTCCCTGCGTCCCAGGATACCGCCAAATACCTTGGGATGAAGTGTCTTCACACGTCCGCCGAGGATACTGGGGTAAGAAGTGACATCCTCCACCTTAACACATGGAATACCGAGACTCTCAATGAAGGACTGTGTACCGCCTGTACTCAACAGTTCCACGCCCTGAGCGTGCAAAGTGCGGAGAATCTCATCGAGACCGTCCTTGTGGAATACGCTTACCAAAGCGCGCTTGATCTTTCTTGTCTGTGACATTTCGCTATTTATTTTATTGTTATTTTCCCTTATATTAAAGATGTGTGCAAAGATACATCTTTTTTGTCAAATTATGGTCAAGTCTACACTTTAATTTATATCTTTGCATCAACAATAACCAATAAAGACAGAAATGAAGAAGTGCTTGACACTGCTCATTGCCATGCTCGCCCTTGCAGGCACGCTGGCACAGGCACAAATTGTGAAAAGGGAAGGCGCCTTCCGTTGTGGAGGTTGGAACGACGATTTCCGCCAGTTGCGCGACCTGCACTGGGACATGGAGGAACTGGACATGAGCCTGGCCGATTGCGACAGCATCAGGCAAAATGCCCTGCACTCACGCCATAGGCTGAAGAAAATGGCCTTTCCCGACAAACTCCGCATCATAGGGAGCCAGGCTCTGTTTGCCTGTGACAGCATTGAGAGCCTCATCCTGCCTGCCGGCACCGAGAGGATAGAAAGCCGTGCTTTCGGTAATTGCACAGGCCTGAAGACTCTCACCGTCCTCGCCCCTACCCCACCCATATTGGCAGAGGATGCCTTCAGCGGCGTGGACGTCAGCAAGATAAGGCTCGTCGTGCCAAAGGGTTCCAAGAAGGCTTACAAGAGCGCCCCCAACTGGGAGCGTTTCTTCAAGAAACCCAGAACCGTGGCCGAACAATGCCCCGACGAGTATACCATCATCCCAGTGCCCAACCGTATCGCCTACCACTCAGGCAAGACACTCAGCACCAAGTCTTTGGGAAAGATAATTGCGCCGGCATCCCTGGCCAACGAGCAGGAGCGCCTCAGGGAGGTTCTGAGCCATAGGCTCGGCATCAAGAACTTCAACAAGGGCAAGTTCCCCATCACCCTCGGCATTGACAATAAGATTGGCGGCAAGGAGGCCTACAGGCTTGTCATTGACGAGAAGGGAATCAGCATCACGGGTGCCGATGCCACGGGTGTGTTCTATGGTATAATGACCCTCAACCAGATGCTTGTCCCCGAGCAGGAGGGCGGAAGGCTGGCATACCTCAATGCCGTGACCGTAGAGGACAGCCCACGTACCGGGATGCGCGAACTGATGGTCGACCCCTGCCGCATATTCATCCCCTTCGAGGACCTGAAGGGCATGGTGGTGGAGATGGCCAGATACAAGATGAATGCCCTGCACCTGCACCTTACCGATGACCAGGCATGGCGCATAGAGATAAAGAAGTACCCCCGTCTGACGGAACTGGGGAGTTTCCGTGTGGGCATGGACGACATGCAGATGCCCATAGGCGGTTTCTACACCCAGGAGCAGATGAAGGAACTGGTTGCCTTCGCCTCGCAATACCATGTGGAGATAATCCCCGAAATAGAGATGCCCGGCCATCAGGTGGCGGCCATACATTGCTACCCCGAACTGACGTGCGGAGCCGTACAGTTACCCATACGCACCACCTGCGGAGTTTCCGACAACCTGCTTTGTCCCAGCAACGAGTTCACCTACGAGTTCCTGGAGAACGTCTTCACGGAACTATCCTCCGTCTTTACCTCAAAGTACGTACACCTTGGGGGCGACGAGGCGGGCAATCCTCCGCTTGAGTGCTGGTCGGGGTGCGAGAGTTGCCAGGCATTGCTGAAGGACATAATGTCCTCTCCCGACACCAAGCCCCAACCGGGTTCCAGGAACGACAACTGGAGGCTGCAGAAGTACATGTTCGACCGCGTCATCGACTTCCTGCACAGGAAGTTGGACAAGACGCCCATGTTCTGGTACGAAACCGATTTCCACGAGATACAGTCCGGCTGCATCGTCTTCGCATGGCGTCACGGACTTACCGCCACGGCCATTGATGCGGCCATACGTTGCAACGCAAAAATCATGCTTTGCCCCGGCGAGCATTGCTATCTCGACTACCCTGCCGCCAAGGGCGACATGCCGGAGGTGAACTGGGGCATGCCCGTAACCTCCCTGGCACAGACCTACAGACTTGACCCTGCATGGGGATACGACAAGGACTTCGAGACCAACAACCTCTTCGGCGTGGCAGGCACCCTATGGAGCGAGTGCATCAACTCCACCGAGCGCCTCTACTACATGGTCTTCCCCCGTGCCCTGGCACTCAGCGAGGCAGGATGGAGCCAACAGGAGAACCGCGACTATCAGGACTTCCTGAAGCGTCTTGCCCGCATCAGCCGCGACATGCACCGCCGTGGCATCTGCACGGCAAACCCGTAAACACAGAAGATTCAAAAGCAAAGGTCTTTACAACACAAGTAGAGGCCTTTGCTTTTACCCAACCCAGCCATTAGCGTTACGATGGTAACAGCCTTTGTTTTGAACGGGTGACAAAAGACGGCATCATTAGCGTGCAACAGCCTAATGAGCGATTTGCGGTTATAACAACACACGACTTTTTTGAAAATTTTGTACGTTTCCTGTAACAGAGAGCGAAATATTCCCGTTTGCCTAGATAGAAGACGTAAATTTACGAGAACTTTTATTTAGCAAACCAAACACAGACAACATGAAGAAGATTATCCTATCACTGGCAATGCTCATAGTGGCATGCAGCGCCTTTGCACAAGATGCCGACCACCTCATGAAGCAATATCGGAAAGTAAAGGGGGCGGAGTACGAGAACATGACCAAAGTGTTCAAGAAGAAGGCAAAGAAAATGCAGTACATCGACCCGAAGGAGTTTGCCGTGGCACAGACACTGGAAAAGGTTGAAATACTACAAGTAAACCTGAATGAGCGACAAAGAGAAGCCCTCACCGAAAACATCAAGAACATCGATGGCTACGAGAACCTGTACGAGAAGAAGAGCAACGTCACCGACATGTTTAGTGACACATGGACGCTTTTCCCTCTTGTCCAATATTATGGCATCGAGGAAAGCGGCACATTCAAGGATGTCATTATCCGCATAGACACAAGCAAGGACAACAAATGCATCACCATCATTATACACATTGTGGGCGAAATGAGTGCCGAAGAGGTAATGCAGGCGGTAGAACTGAAAGAAGAGAAAAACATAACTATCAGTTCTGAGTAAGGTACTGAAGAATCAAGTCCGACAATGAGTCCGCAAGAATTCAAGGAAAGGTTCATGCCCTACCACAGAATGCTATACCGGGTGGCATTTGGGTTCACCGGCAACGTGCAGGATGCAGAGGACCTGCTTCAGGACACCTTCATGCGGATGTGGCAAAAGCGCGACCTCCTTACGCATGAGACGACAAGCGAAGCCTACCTTATTATAATGATGAAGAACATCCATCTGGACAAGGTACGGCAGAAAGCGCCCGACACCTCCGCTCCCCTGGAGGATTACAACGAACCTGCGGAGCATGGCCGTCCGGACACGAAAGCGGAAAGGAGGGACGAAGCCTTCCTGATGAAAAGCCTCATCGAACGCCTGCCACAAAAGGAGAGGGATGTAATGACAATGTACGTGATTGAGGAACTTTCCTACGAAGAGATAGAATCGGCCACAGGCCTGAAACAGAACAACCTCAGACAGATAGTGATGCGAACACGAGAGAAACTTAAAGAACAATTCACCAAAATAGCACAATCATGGATGAAATGAAATACCTGGATCTGGAAAGGACCGTTGAAGTCCACATTCCCGAAGGATTGGAAGAAAGGCTCTCCATGAAAATTGACCAATGGGCGAAAGACGAGGAGAGACACACCGTTCCGGCAACTGAAACGAAGAGTCCCGCGAGAAGCATTTCCGCCAGATTCCGCCTTTACCGCAACATTGCCATAGCGGTATGTCTCTCGGCACTCATCTGCATAGCCGGCATCACAACCCTTGACGACAAGGTAGACATTGCCCACAGAGACACATTCGATAACCCGGAACTGGCACGCATCGAGGCAGAAAAAGCACTCTATCTGCTTGTATACAATCTGGACAAGGGGATGAGGCATCTGGAAAAAGCAGAAGACATTACGGCCAAGACACGACACACACTTAACAACACCCTAACATTGAAATGACATGAAACAATTTATAGCCAAAGCGTTTGCCTTTCTTATCATAGCACTTACCTGCATCAACGCAAATGCGCAAGACAATCCTTTTGACAAATTCGCCGACTCAAAGGACGTGACATACGTCTACATATCCGAAGCCATGCTGAAACTCTTCGGCACTGATGTCATGCCAAGCATCAACGGAGTGGACATCAGCGAGATAGGAAGCAAATTGAAAAGCATACAGGTTATCACATCGGAGAAAGCCACAAAGAAGTCCCTGAAGTCCGAAGCGATGGACATCATAAAAAAGCACTCCTACGAAAGGCTGATGCAGATAGCAGAGAAAGACAACAACGTAGACATCTACCACAAGGGAGGCAAAGACAACTCGATAATAGTGATGGTGAACGAAAACAACGACGACACTGTACTGATAGTATTCTCCGGCACATTCAACGTTTCCAACATCCTGCAAATGTTCAAGTCCGCAAAACAAGAATAAGGAAGGCATTTAGTGGCGGTGATATTTTGTTGCCGTATCAACACTGTCCTGTTGCCGTATCAACAGAGCCGTGTTGATACGGCAACAAAACTTTATCATCGGTAGGCGTGTGGCACGATTGCACGACAAGGCTTCCGCCTAAAGCCTTGGAAAGAAGCAACAGAACCTCATGGCTTCCAAGGAATGCTCGCGCCTGGCGGATAACGAAAAAAGGAAACCCGAAACGAGTTTCCTTTTCCTGTAGCGGGAATGGGACTTGAACCCATGACCTTCGGATTATGAATCCGACGCTCTAACCAGCTGAGCTATCCCGCCATCCTTCTGAATTGCGCTGCAAAGGTAGTGCCTTTTTCTGAAACGTGCAAATA
>X430_Giraffe__coassemble_192_pt1 | contig 14382 bp, 14 predicted proteins | sample X430_Giraffe__metabat2_high_PE_005 | metagenome-assembled genome bin X430_Giraffe | reverse complement strand
GAAGCATCTGTATCCACATGGTCACGCCGATGGGAGCGCCTTCCAGTTCCATCTTCACCAGTTTGGGTTCGGCACGCTCAACGATTCTCAGGGTGATGTCGCCGAGAGGACCGATGTGGCCGGACATGGTGTCCTGGGTAAGTTCCATCTTGCGTATGTTGTTGCGCAACTTCTCGAACTGCTCGGGGGTTGGGCGCTTGTCGGCAGGAACCTGGGTGTTGATGAGTTCCTCGAAACGGGGGTCATCCACCTTTTCCTTGAGCACCTCCAATGATGTGAGGTCGGAGAGACGGGCGTAGACACGCTCAACGGGAGCGAAAACCGTCTTGACCGAACTTTCATATTTATTCATATACAACGGTTTATTAGCGTTAGACAATTAGCCCTGCCACTCGGATGGAGCCTTGCGCCACTGGTTGAGCAGTTCCACGTCCTCCTCCTTGATGTAGCCTGTGGCAAGTGCCTGGGCAACAACGGCCTCGTAGTTGGTGAGGGTTACCAGTTCCACGTTGGCATTCTTAAATGCCTTCTCTGCCACGTCGAAACCGTAGGTGTATGATGCCACCATGCCAACTACCTCGCATCCGTAGTTGCGGATAGCCTCAACTGCCTTCAGCGAACTGCCACCTGTGCTGATGAGGTCCTCGACAACGACCACCTTGGTACCGGGCTTCAACTCACCTTCGATGAGATTCTCCAGACCGTGGTCCTTGGGTTTTGAACGCACATACACGAAAGGCATGTTCAGTGTGTCTGCCACCATGGCGCCCTGGGGAATGGCACCTGTAGCCACACCGGCAACGGCCTCAGCCTCGGGGAAACGCTCCAGAATGAGGCGGGCGGTCTGTATCTTTACAAAGGAACGGAGATCGGGATAAGAAAGGGTCTTGCGGTTGTCGCAATAGAAGGGAGACTTCCATCCGCTTGCCCATGTGAAGGGGTTTGTGGGTTGGAGTTTGATAGCCTTTACCTTAAGCAGCTTGTCTGCAAAAATAGATTCGAGCGTTTTCATCACGTAAATATTTTAAAGGTTTTACTTTGTTTCTTCGCAAAGATAAGGATTTTTGCGGAGTTAATCCTCATAATCCGATACAAATTTCACTATTTCGTGCATTTCGAAGCCTCGTTGCAAGGCAAAGCGGATTATTTTGGTGCGTGAGGCATAACTCCCGTCATCGCCGATGCTTCTGCGCTTGGCGGCGATAACATCCTCAAGGACACTTAGATACTGCTGTTCGTCAATATCATCAAGGGCCTCGTTTATGTCGGCATCACTGATGCGGAGCATACGGAGCATTGCGCGTATCTTCACTCTGCCCCAGTGCGAGAAGCGGACCTTGTCGCTGACGTAGGCACGGGCATAGCGTAGTTCGTCAATATATTTCTCGTCAAGGAGGTAATCAACCACCCTTTCGGAATCCTGCCTGGAGAGGCCCCACCGGGAGAGTTTCTCCATCATGTCCGAAACACAATGCTCAGAGCCCGAACACAGGGCTGTGGCACGTTGCAGAGCCTGCTCATAAGTGAGCGTATGCGATGCGGTCCTTGCCATATTGGTCTTTTTGTATGGTTACATCCTTGAAGCCGAAAGAAGAGAGTAATCTCTCCATTTCATCGGGATAAGCCTGGTTTATCTCCAGACAGAGCCATCCGCCAGCCGAGAGGTGCGACATGGCATAGGAGGCTATGGCACGGTAGAATATGAGAGGGTCGGTATCGGGCACGAAAAGGGCATTGTGCGGCTCATAGTCGAGGACATTGCGCTCCATGGCTTCCGCCTCGTGCAGGCATATATAGGGAGGGTTGCTCACAATGACATGCCATTGTTGGGCAGTGCGTGAAGGTTGTAAAATATTTTCATGAACAAAGGCCACCTCGGCATTGAGGGTGGTAGCATTCTGCATGGCTATCCCAAGGGCCTCTTCAGAAATGTCCATTGCCGTGACCCGACAACCTGCCAAGGCCATGCTGACGGCAATGCACCCGCTACCCGTACCGATGTCCAACGCTTCGGGTTCCGTCACCCCATTCATGCCGTGGACAAGTTCCAGGGCCTTCTGCACGAGCAACTCCGTTTCGGGGCGCGGAATCAGTACGCCGGGGCGCACGGCAAACCTGTGTCCGCAGAAGTCAGCATAACCCAAAACATACTGCACCGGCTCGTTTTTGAGCAGGCGGCCGGTGATTTCAAGGAGCCTCGCTTGGTTTTCTTCCGAAATTTGGTTATCTTTGCCAAGCAATATGTCCGTGTGCGTCAGGCCGAAGCACTCCTCCATGACAAGACGATAGAGGGCATATCCTTCGGCCGTACCATAATGTTGCTTGAGTTCTTTAAGACAATTCATGTTGCAAAGGTACGATTAAGTGAGCGAAATACCAAACTTGTTTGAGGATTTCCGAGCGTGAGTACCTTCGGGGCGACAGCCCCAAAGTACGATTAAGTGAGCGAAATATCAAATTAATTTGAACATTTCCGAACGCGAGTACCTTCGGGACATCAGTCCCATAGTACGATTAAGCGAGAGAGAAACAAAATAAAGCCCCGAAATATGACAGAGGACGAGAAGTACATGCGAAGAGCCATACAGTTGGCGAGATGCGGAGAGGCAGGCACTGCCCCCAATCCCATGGTAGGTGCCGTGATAGTACGCGAAGGCCGTATAGTGGGCGAAGGCTACCACAGAAAATACGGCGGGCCGCATGCCGAAGTGAATGCCGTGAGGAGTGTCCGCATTCCGGGAGGCCACACAATACTTTGTGACGGCCAAGACAATGTATCGTGTGAGGTCAAACAATACTTTGCCCAATGCACTATGTACATTACCCTGGAACCATGCTCCCATTGGGGCAAGACTCCGCCCTGTTGCGACATGATAGTGGCGCACGGTTTCAAGAGGGTGGTAGTAGGCACACAGGACCCCAACGCCAAAGTGAACGGTGAAGGAATCCGACGTATGCGGGAGGCCGGCATTGATGTCCGTGTGGGAGTGCTGGAGGAGGAATGTCGTGCCATAAACACCTGTTTCAATATCCGCAATGGAATGCTCCGTCCGAGAATTACGTTGAAATGGGCACAAATGGCAGACGGCACCATGGGCGTCAAGGCGGAAGCAGGGCAAAGGCTCCGCATCTCCACCCCGTTTACGGAAATGCTCGTGCACCGCTTGCGTTCCCGATGTCAGGCAATTATGGTGGGCACCAACACGGCCATTCAGGACAACCCCTCGCTTACCACCCGCCTCTGGAAAGGTGCGTCGCCTCTTCGTGTCACCATCGACCGCAAAGGGCGTCTGGACGGTTCTGCCAAAGTATTGAGCGACGGATTGGAGACAGTGGTTTACCACAACGAAATCCTCTCGGAGATACTCTTCGACCTGCACAAGCGCGGTGTACAGCACCTGGTTGTTGAGGGTGGAAGCAAACTCCTGCAAAGCTTCATAGACAGCAACATGTGGGACGATGCACGGATGGAGATTTGCCGCAGAAATACGGGCGAAACGCGACACCTTCTCCAAGAGCAAAAAGTTGTTGCACCGGTGCTCCGCAATGCAGAAGTATGTGAAGAATACGAGGCTGACGGCAACAAATTGCTAATTTTACTTAATTCAAGGCACATTTGATGCCCGCAAATAGCAGAGATTTGGAATAATTGCCGTACTTTTGCACCCAAATTGCATATTATAATGTACACGAAGACGAAAAAGGCTTTCAAGACTCTGCTTCAAACCACCCTGCCGGCGGTCCTCATGATGGTACTGCTGACATCCTGCTTGTCCGACTCTGATGACGTTTCAATGGAGAGCAACACATGCTACATCTCCAACGTTTCGTTCAACTCCTTCCGCCGCCTCACCACGGCAAAGGCATCGGACGGTGTCACGGACAGCACGTTCTACACCACATACACGGCATCGAACTGGGTGTTCACCATCGACCACAAGACAATGCTCATTGAAAACAGGGACTCGCTCCCCTACAACACAGACCTGTCCCGTGTGGTAATGAACATGTCGTACACCGCAGGCCTGGCATACTACCGCGCCTCCGACGCCTGGGACGATGACCCATGGATACCATACCAGTCATCGGACAGCATAGACATACGCAAGCCTCTGCACATCAGGCTGGTGGCAACGGACAAAACCGAGCGCAGATACACGTTGAAGATAAACGTGCATACCATGGAGGGCGACACTCTCAGATGGGGTGCCGTGGAGGGTGACGAAGCCATAAGCGGCGTACACCCCATGAAGGCTTTGGCTTGGAACAACAAAATTAACGTGCTGGTGAACGATGGCAATGCCGTACTGATGATGACACATCCGCTGAGCAACCTCGGCGAGTGGACACGTCAGGTGACCGACCTGCCCGTAACTGCCGACCCGACCTCACTGGCCAAAGGCCCGGAAAACCTTTTCATCAGTTCCACAGACGGCGAACTTTACTCCAGCGCCGACGGCCTGGCATGGACAAAACTATACCAGCATGAAGGCCTGCGCCTGGTGGGTGTTTCGCACGACAAACTCTATGCCCAATACGACGGAACCATCAACAGCACATACATCGGCGCAACAGGATGGAACACTGACCCTCTGGACGAGGATGCAGCACTCTTGCCCGATGCCGAGATAGCGGCCATAACCTATAGCCAGAACGAAAATCTGACAAGAATGGTGATTGTGGGTAACCGCACCCTGGAGTCGGACACCTGCGCCCTCGTGTGGTCAAAGTGCTGGACAGACTTCGAGCAGGAGGATACCGAAAGCTGGATGCACTACAACAAGGGATGGGACAACACCCAGCCCCTGCCCATGTTCACGCAGATGAGCCTGATGTTCTACGACAATAAACTCATGGTGGCCGGCGGAGACAGCAAGGACGGCACGATAGAAGCATTGGAGAGATTCTACGTAAGCGAAGACAACGGCCTGACATGGTGGCGCCTGAACAACATCATACCTCCATCGGAACTGCATGGTGCCGACGGGCATATAACCGCCACGGTAGACGACAGCAACTTCATCTGGCTCTTTGCCGGAGGAAAGGTGTTCCGCGGACGCCTCAACCGTCTTGGCTTTGAACGCCCCGACATTTACTAAAGGGAACGGACTTGAAGAAACTGCTCACAATACTGATGCTCGCCTGTGGCATAACCGGAACCAAGGCACAGGAAGTACTGGAATACCGCTGGGACATCGGTGGCGGTACAGGACTCTGCTACTATCTGGGAGACGTGAACAGAACACCGTTTTCGGGAAGCAGCGCAATGGCGGCATTCACACTGAGACGCAACTTCAACCCGAGAATGTCACTGAAGACTAACCTTGCCTACGGACGATACGGAGGCACATCCAAAGGCTACTACCTGCCGGAAGAGTCCGGCTCCACCCAACAAAGCACCGACCTGACATTCAGCGGCAATGTGGTGGACATAGGAGCACAGTTCGAACTCAACTTCTGGGGCTACGGCATGGGCCCGGGATACAAGAAACTCTCGCGCATAACACCCTATGCCATAGTGGGCATCGGCGCTACCGTGGGAATAACAGGAGACGGAACAAGTTTCGGTGCCAACTTCCCCGTAGGTGCGGGAGTGAAATACAAGGTGAAGCCACGCCTCAACCTCATTTTCGAGTGGACACACCGCTTCACCACCATAGACAAATTGGATGGCGTCAGGCTGAGCGATCCTCACTACATCGAAAGTTCAGGACTGAAGAACAAGGACACATACTCCTTCTTCATGTTCACATTAACATACGACATTAGTCCAAAACTAAGACTATGCAACAATTAGACAATAGCCGTATACCGGCACACGTTGCCATCATCATGGATGGAAACGGACGTTGGGCCAAGGCCAAGGGACTGCCACGCACGGCAGGCCACGTGGAGGGTGTAGCCACGGTGAAGAAAATCACCGAAGAAGCAACCAGGCTTGGCATCAAATACCTGACACTATATACCTTCAGCACTGAGAACTGGAACAGGCCCGTTGAAGAGATTGAAGCCCTCATGAACCTCATTCTTGTCAATCTGGAAGAGGAGATTTTCATGAAGAGCAACGTCCGCTTCCGCATGATTGGCGAGTTGGAACGTCTGCCCAAAAGCGTACAGGAACGTCTGAAAGGATGTATAGAGCGCACAAGTGCAAACACAGGTATGACCATGGTGATAGCACTTAGTTACAGCAGCCGTTGGGAAATTGCACGGGCAGCCAGACTCATAGCAAACGAAGTCAAGGACGGCAAACTGAATGCTGAAGACATCACAGAAGAAACGATAGGCACACACCTTACAACAGACTTCATGCCGGACCCCGACCTGCTGATACGCACAGGAGGAGAATTGCGCATAAGCAACTACCTGCTGTGGCAGTGTGCATATTCCGAGTTTTACTTTACAAACCAGTACTGGCCCGACTTCAACGAAGAGTCGTTAAGAGATGCTATTGCCGACTATCAGCAGCGCCAACGCCGCTTTGGCAAAACAGGAGAACAGGTTACAGATGAAGAATAAGATATACATTATTATATATATGCTGGCGGTATGCCTTGCTGCAATACCGGCACATGCACAATACATGAGGCGCGACACTGCGGTTACCGTTGACTATAGCCGCACACCACGCCAAGTTGTGGTCAAGAACATTGCCGTAGACGGTATACCCAATTACGACCCGGCCATGCTGATACGCCTTTCCGGCATCAGTGTGGGAGAGACTATAACCGTTCCCGGCGAAGAGATAACACAGGCCATCAAGCGCTACTGGAAGAACGGTTTGTTCTCCAACGTATCGATCAGTGTGGACTCCATCATTAACGACTCCGCATACCTGCACATCAACCTGGCTCCACGCCCACGCATCTCCAAGATTAACTACAATGGCGTGAAGAAGGGCGAGAGAGATGACCTGAAGGACAAACTGGGACTTATGGTGGACAACCAGCTCACCCCCAACATGATTGACCGCGCCAAGATCCTGGGCCAGCGATACTTTGAAGACAAAGGTTTCAAGAATGCCGAGATAGAGGTTCTGCAACACGATGACCCTGCCGCACCGGACAAGGTAATCGTTGACGTGAACATACGCAAGAACGGCAAGATACTTATCCGCAACATCAACGTCTACGGCAACACCGTCATCCCAGAAAGGAAACTGAAGGGCAAGATTTACTCAAAGGGTGTACTGAAGACAATACGCGAGAAGAAAGGTTTCCACAACTGGTTCCGTAGCCACAAGTTCGTCGAGTCCAAGTACAAGGAAGCCAAGGAGAACCTGCAGAACTACTACGCAGAACTGGGCTATCGCGATGCCGTCATCGTGGCAGACACCGTGAAGAACGTGGATGAAAAGCACGTGGACATCAATATCCATGTGGAAGAAGGCAACAAGTACTACCTCCGCAATGTAGAGTGGGTGGGCAATACCGTGTACAACACCGATTACCTGTCTGCCGTGCTCAACATGAAGAAGGGCGACGTGTACAACCAGAAACTGCTGGGAGACCGTCTCTCTAACGACGAGGACGCCGTTGGCAACCTGTATTACAACAACGGTTATGTATTCTACAGGCTTGACCCCGTTGAGGTGAACATCGTAGGCGACAGTATCGACCTGGAGATGCGCATCTCAGAAGGTCCCCAAGCACGTATCAGCCGCGTAAAGATTACCGGTAACGACCGCGTGTACGAGAACGTGGTACGACGCGAACTGCGCAACAAGCCAGGCGACCTCTTCTCCAAGGACGCCCTTGAACGTTCCTATCGCGAAATTGCAAGCATGGGACACTTCAATGCTGAGAACATCCAGTATGACATCCAACCAGACCCCAATAACGGTACGGTGGACCTAGCCTGGGGACTGGAACCCAAGAGCAACGACCAGATAGAGTTCTCACTCGGTTATGGACAGACGGGTGTTATCGGAAAGATTGGCTTGAAGTTCGCCAACTTCTGCCTTGCCAACCTGTTCAAGAAGGGAGGCATGCGCCGAGGCGTAATGCCGCAGGGTAATGGCGAGACCTTCAGTATCAGCGGACAGACCAACGGTTCATACTATCAGCAGTACAGCATACAGTACGTCAACCCATGGTTCGGAGGCAAGCGCCCCAACACATTCTCGTTCAGCGCATTCTACAGCAAGCAGACTGACGTGAGCGACCGCTACTACAACTCTGCCTACTACGACAACTACTACAACAACCTCTATGGAGGCGGATACGGCTATGGCTATGGTTACGGCTACGGTTATGGTGGCAACTACGAGAACTTCTACGACCCCGACAAGTATCAGCAGATCTTCGGTGTATCCGTTGGCTGGGGTAAGCGTCTGCGCTGGCCCGACGACTATTTCACGCTCAGCGCTGAACTGTCCTACACACGCTACATGATGAAGGACTGGAACTACTTCTCGCTGATGACAAACGGCAACTGTAACAATCTGGCCCTGCGCTTCACCCTGTCACGTAACAGTACCGACAACCAGATATTCCCGCGCCGCGGTTCGGAAATCCAACTTTCTGTAGCCTTCACACCCCCCTACTCTCTTTGGGACGGCAAGGACTATGCCAATCTGGCCAACAACCCCTCCAGCAGCACGTACATGAGGGAACTGCAGGACAAATATTCCTGGATTGAGTACCACAAGTGGAAGTTCAAGGCACGCACCTTCACCGCCCTGTCCGGCCACAACAAGTGCTTCGTGCTGATGACCCGTGCCGAGATAGGTCTGCTTGGTTCATACAACAAGCACAAACCCTCACCCTTCGAGAACTACTACATGGGTGGTGACGGAACCTCAGGCTACTCATCCCTCTACTCCACCGAAACTATCGGCTTGAGAGGTTACGACAACGGTTCTATCACACCTCCGGGCAACATGGGTTATGCTTACACACGCTTCTCTGTGGAACTCCGCTACCCCTTCATGCTGGGAGCCAGCACCAACGTGTTCGGCCTCATCTTTGCCGAGGGTGGTAACTGTTGGAGCAGCATAGGCGAGTTCAACCCCTTCGACATGAAGAAGTCCGTAGGTGTGGGTGCACGCATCTTCCTGCCTATGGTAGGCCTGCTGGGTATTGACTGGGCATACGGTTTCGACAAGGTACAGGGCGTGAGCACATACGGCGGAAGCCACTTCCACTTCGTCCTGGGTCAGGAATTCTAATGACAAACGCTCTGCACACATAGAGACAATACAAAGTATTACGAGGCTTCTGCCTCCAACAAACATCTTAAAGGAAAACACAATGAAAAGAGTATTATTTGCAATCATCGCCATGGCAGCGCTTGTACTGCCGGCAAGCGCACAGAAGTTTGCCCTTGTTGACATGGAATATATCCTTAACCATATTCCCGCATACGAACGCGCAGGCGAACAACTGAACCAGGTATCAAGGAAATGGCAGGCAGAGGTGGAGGTGCTCCAGGAGGAGGCACAGACCATGTACAAGAAGTATCAGGCAGAGGCCGTCTTCCTCTCCGACGAACAGAAGGCTAAGAGCGAAGAGGCAATCATTGCCAAGGAGAAGGAAGCAAGCGAACTGAAGAAGAAGTACTTCGGTCCGGAAGGAGAACTCTTCAAGAAGCGCGAGAGCCTGATGGCCCCCATTCAGGACGAAATATACAATGCCATCAAGGACATCGCCGAACTGAAAGGCTACAGCCTCATCCTGGACCGTGCTTCCGACGCAGGCATCATTTTCGCTTCCCCCAAGGCAGACATCTCCAACGACGTGTTGACAAAACTGGGTTACAACTAAGCAAGACACTAACGGCATAAACATAAAACCATATAACAACAAGTAAAGACTATGAAAAAGATTCTTATGGCCATTCTGATGGCAGCACCCCTGACCATCATGGCACAGTCAAAGTTCGCCCACTTCAACCTGGCAGAGATCCTTCCCAACATGAAGGAGTATGCCACTGCACAGACTGAACTGCAGACCATGGAGAAGCAGTTCTCTGACGACCTCAAACTGATGCAGGACGAGATGCAGAAGAAGTATGAGGACTACCAGAAGGAAGCACCAAACCTGCTGGAGAATGTACGCGCACGTCGCGAGCAGGAACTGAACGACCTCGGCCAGCGCTACCAGCAGAGCCTTCAGGACAGCCAGGTTGCCATGCAGAAGGCTACCCAGGAGAAGATGGCCATGATCAGCGAAAAGGTAATGGCTGCCGTCAAGAAGATTGGCGAGACCGGAGGCTATGTGTATGTGGTAGACACCAGCACCGGTGCCATCTCATTCGTAAACACTGCTCTGAGCACTGACATAACTGCTCAGTTGAAGAAGGAACTCGGTGTCACTGCAACAGCCACCGCCGCCACACCAGCAAAGTAAAGATTAGGAATCAGGCATGTCCGTGAGCCAACAGACAAACAACGCTCACGGACATGACGTATACAAACAGAGTAATGAAAGCATTAAACTTCTATACATACTCCAGGACCATCTGCCTGACACTACTCATGGCATGTAGCATGGTACTTCATGCACAGGTCCGGGACTCTGTACAGGTAGATTCAGTCAACACCGCTCAGGCACCGGCCAAACCACGCCAGAGACCACGTGCGCTCATCTTCGGACAGGTGAGGACATCCAATATACTCGCACGCATGCCCCAGTATCAGGCCGTGCAGAAAAACCTGAAGGCCCTGAAGGAACAGTATGAGGCTGAGGCCAAGAAGAGCGAAAACGATTTCCAGCGCAAGTTTGAGGAGTTCATGCAGGGACAGAAGGAGTTTCCAAAGACCATTCTGGAAAAGCGCCAGAACGAACTGCAGAACATGCTGGAATCCAACGCATCCTTCCGCATAAAGGTCCAGGCCCTGCTGAAAGAGGCAGAGGAAAGCATGATGGCAGATGTCAAGGCCGAACTGAACGATGCAATCACCGTCGTTGCTCAGGAGAGAGGAATAAGCATTGTTTATGATTTGGACGGTGGCAGTGTGCCATACATTGTTCCCGGCCTGGCAACGGACATCACTGCCGGAGTAATCAAACATTTAGGCATAGAGGATACCGCCAGATAATGTCTCCAATAGGTATCTTCGACAGCGGTTATGGCGGATTGACCATCTTACGGACAATCCGCCAACTCATGCCCCAATACGACTACCTCTATCTGGGTGACAATGCGCGTACCCCTTATGGAACACGCAGTTTCGAGGTGGTCTACGAATTCACCCTGCAGGCCGTAAACCGTCTGTTTCAAGAAGGCTGCCCCCTGGTCATTTTGGGCTGCAACACAGCATCGGCCAAGGCTCTGCGCACCATCCAACAGCACGACCTGCCACAGACAGACCCGTCACGACGTGTACTTGGCGTCATCCGTCCCACGGCAGAATGCATCGGCAACATCACACAGACACGCCACGTCGGCATCTTTGCCACCCCGGGAACAATACGTTCACGCACCTATGATCTGGAAATAGCCAAACTGCATCCCGACATCAAGTTCACGGGCGTTGCATGCCCCATGTGGGTACCTTTGGTGGAAAACAACGAGGCGCACATGCCCGGTGCCGACTATTTTGTCAAACAGAAAATAGACGAACTGCTTGCCATGGACCCGCTGGTGGACTCCATCATCCTCGGTTGTACGCACTATCCCCTGCTCATGGACAAGATACAGCAACACATACCCTCGGGTATAAAGGTCATACCACAGGGAGACTATGTTGCCACCAGCCTGCAGGACTATCTGCAACGACATCCCGAAATGCAGTCACGCATTTCTCAGTCAGGCACCCTACGACTGCTCACCACGGAACAACCGGAGCAGTTCAACGAAAGCGCCGCCATCTTCCTCGACCATCCCGTAGATGCTGTCAGAATAACACTCTGAAACATCCACACTCCTTCCCCCGAAGACTTACGTTTGTCTCCCACGACGACAAGAATTTGTCATCAAGGACAACAAGGGCTCGTCCTCAATGAGGACAAACGCGTGTTGTCCATGAGGATAAAAAAAGACTCCCCCGAAAGCAACTGAGCCTTCGGGGGAGCATTCGTTTATTATCCGATAATAGTTATACGTTAGCCGGCACTGGATCAGTCCCATTCCAGAACCACCTTGCCGCACTGGCCTGACTCCATGATATCGAAGCCCTTCTGGAACTCGGCAACGGGGAAGCGGTGTGTAATGACGGGGCTCAGGTCAAGACCAGAAATGAGCATCTGCTCCATCTTGTACCATGTTTCCCACATCTCGCGGCCATAGATACCCTTGATGGTGAGAGCCTTGAAGATAATCTCGCTCCAGTCAACGGTAGTTGAGGGAGGCAGGATACCCAACTGGGCAATCTTGGAACCATTGTACATGTTGGCAACCATATCGCGGAAAGCGATGGGAGAACCAGACATTTCCAGACCTACGTCGAAACCGCGGATACCGAGTTTCTCCATTGCCTGTGCCACAGTCTCGCCCTTGGCAGCATTAACGGTGCATGTGGCACCCATCTTCTTGGCGATGTCCAGACGGTAGTCGCTCAGGTCGGTAACCACGATGTTCTTGGCACCTGCAAACTTGGCGATAGCGGTAGCCATTGTGCCGATAAGGCCTGCACCTGTGATGAGGACGTCCTCACCCAGCAGGGGGAATGACAGGGCGGTATGTGTTGCGTTACCGAAGGGGTCCATGATGGAAGCCATATCGTCGGAGATACGGTCGTCCAACTTAACAACGTTGCTCTCGGGGATAGAGAGATACTCGGCAAAAGCACCGTCGCGGTTAACGCCTACACCGATGCTGTTCTCGCAGATGTGCTGCAAGCCACGGCGGCAGTTACGGCAATGTCCGCAAGCGATGTGGCCTTCACCGGTAACACGGTCGCCTACCTTGATGTTACGCACACCGGGGCCAACCTGTTCAACAACACCCACATACTCGTGGCCTATGGTCATAGGAGTCTTGATGGTCTTCTGGCTCCACTCGTCCCACTTGTAGATATGCAAGTCTGTACCACAGATAGCAGTCTTCTTAATCTTGATGAGAACATCGTTCACACCAACCTCTGGCATGGGAACTTCTTCCATCCAAATACCCTTTTCGGGCAACTTCTTTACTAATGCCTTCATTGTGTTATGTCTTATGGATTGGTTATACTGTTTTCCGATAGCAAATTTACACTTTTTTCGTTTCTCTTCAAAAGGTTTTCCGATATTTTTATCCTTTGTCCCCGTGCAATACTGCCGAGGTCTATAGCCATTCTATTGTCAGGTACTCGTCCTCCCCGTTCCAGACGCACCCGTCGTGGTCTTCATAGCCCTCAATGTTGCACTCTGCATGATAAGGTTCTCCCCTTTTCAGATGTATGTACTGAGGGGGACATTCACAACTCAGACATATCTCCGCATCGGACACTTCCTTCACGATGAACGTATAACGTTTTGGGAAAGTCTTGTTCACGACGAGCTCTTCGCCCACCTGTGTAACCTCACTATCCAAAACGAAAGATGTGGTATCGCTCTTACCGCCGATATCCCATTCCGAAACGGTCAACTTGATGTGAATGTGTGCCATATATATGTATTTTATGATGGTCATACCCTCTTCTCTCCGCCCAGTCGCCACGGTCAAGGTTTCTGTAGCCTATGGCCTCGCCAACATGGTGACTCTGTATGCTTTCCGAGCCTTCCAGGTCGGCAATGGTACGGGCCACCTTCAGGATACGGCTGTAGGCTCGGGCAGAAAGTTGCAGACGTTCCATGGCCATGCGCAGGAGTTCGCTGCTCTCGGTGTCCAAAACACAGTATTCGCGCAGATGCTTTTCCGACATCTGGGCATTGCAATGCACCCCCTGGATGGAGGCAAAACGCTGGGCCTGTATGTTGCGTGCCCTCAGCACACGCTCGCGGATGACGGAACTGGGTTCGCCAGGCGATGCCGTGGAGATTTCCCGAAAGGAGAGAGGCAAAATCTCGCACTGTATGTCTATGCGGTCGAGCAAAGGGCCGCTGATTTTATTAAGGTAGCGTGAAATCTGCCCAGGGGTACATACGCATGCTTTGGTGGGATGGTTGTAGTATCCGCAGGGGCAAGGGTTCATGGATGCCACGAACATGAAATTGCAGGGATAGTCCACCGTACCCTGTATGCGGCTGACGGTGATATGGCGGTCCTCCAAGGGCTGACGCAATACCTCGAGCGCCTGGCGCTGGAACTCAGGCAGTTCGTCTGCAAAAAGCACACCGTTATGTGCCAGAGAGATCTCGCCAGGTTGCGGATTGGAACCGCCACCCACAAGGGCCGTCTGGCTGATGGTGTGGTGAGGACTGCGGAAAGGGCGTGTGGCGATGAGCGAGCAATGGCGCACTCCGTCGGCACCGACAGGCGGAACCTGAAGTTTGCCTGCCACGCTATGTATCTGTG
>X430_Giraffe__coassemble_178_pt1 | contig 14732 bp, 9 predicted proteins | sample X430_Giraffe__metabat2_high_PE_005 | metagenome-assembled genome bin X430_Giraffe | reverse complement strand
ATTTTCCTCTAAGAGGCAAGGATATTAAAATAATTCTTTCAAGATGCCACGTCCCAACAAGGAGGGTTAGGAATTCGTCAAACTCCCGCAAATATAAGCTCCACTCCTATGGTTTATTCCATAAAGGAGTGGAGCAACGTTTGGCAGATAATAAAGAGTTATCCCAACTCTTTTTATTTAGCTACTACAACCTTCTTGCCATTTTGGACAAAGATTCCCTTTTGTGTCTTCTGTACAGGACGGCCACTAAGATCGAAGATGACAGACGTCTGCTGTCCGTTGCAAGTTGATTGCAATTCTTTAATTCCTGTATCGGTATTCTTATCAAAACGAACGGCAACATTGTCATAAGCAAAGTAACCTGGTGCCCCAAGACCATAACCACTTGCATAGAGTTCCTCGCTACCAATCATATTGAATTCTACACGGGCCACAATACCCAAAGAGCTGAGTTCCCACTTTGTCCAATCCTTTATGCCCGTACCGTTCTCCCAAAGAGCGAACTCTGCAATACCGGTAAGTTCATCATTAAGATTGTAGCCATAGGCCACGATCTTGAACCAACAATCGTCACTGACACCACCTGCAGGCACCATCCAGCCATCGCCATTTTCAAGTATATTGTAGACATAAGTTGTGTTTGTTACATACATGTGATCTATCACACGTTCCTTGCCATCACCAAATTCAAAATAAACCAGTTCGTTCATCATGCCCATACCGGAATCGTCAAGATAGCCAAAGTGCACACAGAAGTTATCCGAAGCATTAGCGCCACCAGTTACATTATAGGCTTGAAGATCATACATATAGTTGCCACATTGTTCAAGGTCGTTGCCCACGTAGCACGAAATGGCATGGCCACCATAACCAGGGAACAATGATGTTGGAGAAGGGGAGAAAGAAAGTCCGGTGTTGTTCTCGTCGTACCAGGAATCACGTCCATTGCCATTGCCATACTCGGAAGCAGGTATAAGGTCCGACCAATAGGTCTTTGCATTGTCCTCTGTACCTTTGTAGTCCTTATCCTCAAAGGTAAGAGTGCGCAGAACATAGTCCTTTGATTCATCTGTACCACGAGTTTGGCCTTGAACATTTGACACCATTAGGGATGCAATCACCAAAAGAGTAAAAGTCTTCTTCATAAGATGCTTTTTGTTAAAAGTTAATAATTGAATTTATTACACGTATTTTGCTATCTGACGATAAGTTTTCTCAAGCCATTGGGTGAGTGTTCTATGTAGATTCCAGATGCCGTTGGAGAGTTCACCCTCACACCATTAAGCATAGTGTATCGTGTCTCGTCGCCCCTGAAAGAGCCCTGTGACATAGTGGGATGTTGTACGGGAGTGGTATCATCTATCTGTCTATTGAGCAAGTGCAAGTCGTTGGCTCCCATCACCTCGGTACTCGTTTCGCCCAGCCATCCACATGTCTGGTTAAGTGCCGTATAGACCTTGACAAAGTGTATGGATGGCAGATTTACAGATTTACCATCACCATCTACCGCCCACTCTATGTTGAACGAACTTCGTGCATCGGTATTGGGATGATTGTCGGCATAACCCCAATCAAAAGCATAAAGCACATAATAGGTGCCTAAACCACTCTCGTCCACCGCATTCTTTGGCAGCAGAGTACCTTGAAAACAGAGCGAATCAGCATCCACCCATTCGGGCCAGTAACTTTGACTATGATATGCATTACGTTGCACATAACCCTGCTGACCTTGGTTGTCTCGCCACGCAATATAGGAAGTGTCGCTTATGGCTGGATTTGATGGGTCGGGAGTAGGTTGTTTATCCTTGGCCGGGCGATAATAGGTGATGCTATAGTGCTTTATTGTGCCAGGATTATGATAATCGCTTCCAGCCAATTCATACCACTCATCATCGGGCAAGCCATTACCATTATCATCGTGGCTCACCATCACTATACCAGCTTCACACGAACCACCTTGTTTGTTGTTAGAGACATTAGCATTACTATAGAAGGCATTGCCCAAGATTTCAAAGTCCATCTGTCCTGGCCTATTCTCTACGGCATGATCAAAGCCAAAAACAACATAGCCTCCATAACTACCCAGAGAGACTACCACACGAGCATCATCTGCCAGACACTCTTCAGCCTTTCTGGCCATAACCTGACGGGTGTCGCCCATGTCGTAATATGGCATATCGTTGACAAACTGACCTGGCGCAGGCATAAATTCAAACACACGATTAATATAAGGCGATTGTGCAAATATGCTTATTGCGATACTAAGCATAAATAGTGTACAAAAAAGTCTTGATTTCATTCTTCTATCTTTTCTTCTTTATTAGGTTTGTGCCAAGGTGTGCTGACGAAAGCAAAGTGTGCAGGTATGTCGCCTGTACGGACGCTCCATTTTAATACTCCGTCGAGCGAGAAACAATACAGCGTTCCAGGCGAGACATAATTTCCTGCATCCGTAATATAAAACTCGCCAGCATATCTATTCACCGCCACCCCATAGGGCATACGTATCCTGCTACCAGTACCATCCGCAATAAAATTTTCGCTAACCACCTGACGTTTCTCTGTGTCTATGATTTTGTAAGTCACACGCCATGAGTTGCTGACATAACTCCATTCCGAACCGATTATGTAAAGCGAATCGCCCGATATGGTCATCTCCGAGTTAGCCACTTCGAACGAGTCGCATACCTCATTGACCTTGGTATCTATAACGAAGGTCTTAGAACCTCTACCATAGTAATCACCTCGAGAACTTACCCACACATATCCTCTCTTGTCCACTTCCATTCGGTGCAGATTGATGGCAACATCAATAGTCTCCACCACCCGAAATGAAGCTATATCTATGACAGATACTGTACGATCGTAATTTGGCACACGATAGCCTCCCGAATTGGCTACATATATTCTCCCGTCTGACACCACCAGTTCATCTGGCTGATACCCAACAGTGCATGTATCTACCACCTGTAGGGTTTTGATGTCTATCTTTGCCACATAGCCCAGTCGTGCATTGGGATCTATCTGCACTGGCCCCGCATAACTGCTCACATAGGCATACTCTCCATCAAAACAGATATAACGGCAATTGGGTATGGAAATCTGTGTAATGTGCTCTGCCGTCCCGGCATCCATTACTTCCACAAAGTGCGAACAATTTACCACCGCCCATAGTTTTCCGTCGTACACCTGCAGATCGTTGCCCACATCACCAAGCTCTTTCACCACGCTAGGATTCACCTCTGCATAAATGTTGCGAGTGTATATACCAGTTGTGGCATCGTAGAAGTCCAACGTGCACTTATTGCTTCCCATATTGCCCTCATTTAGCAGATAGAAACCTTTTATGCTCTCTCTTGTCTGAGCACTATTACCAGTGCTTACCTCCTCGTCTTGCGAAGGGATGATGTCTTCGGCATCAGTGCGGCATCCTGTCCATACCATGCATATGCCAAGCAATAGAATATATACTCTTTTCTTCATTTGTATTTTTTATAATATGTAATCATCTATATCTCCACATTTAGTTTCGTCTTAAAGTTAGTGCCCGGCATGGGATAGCACTGCACCACCTCGTATTGCTGGTTGAAGATGTTGCACACTTCGACACTAACGCGCAAAGCCACCTTCTTTATCCTAAACTGTTTGGAAAGCCCCAAATCGCTAGTGTACCATGGTTGGGAATAGTTCTCTGGAATGTTGGCACTGGACTCGTATCTCTCGCCCGTGTAAATAAAACTGTAATTCAATCGCCATCCTCTGTACTCTGCCGACACTATGGCAGAAAAGGCATGCCATGGAATGTAGGGCAACTGTCCACCATAGAACTCACTCTGCCTGTCCGTCTTGTCCATGGCACGATTGAAAGTATAGGTCAACGAGGTGCCAACTCCTACCCTCTTTATCTGCCAAGAGGCTTTCAGCGAAGTTTCCACTCCCCAAATGTGGCACAAGCCAAAGTTCATCATCGTCCACCGAAATTGGTTGCTCGTTGGCATAGCCACAATCTTGTCCTCCACCAGATTGAAATATGCATCCGTTTGCCATTCCAACCTTCTCAACCAACCTTGTCCCATGGTACGATTGTAGTTTAGTCCAATGTTGTACTGTGTGGTATATTCGGGTTTCAAGGCCTTGTTGCCTATAAAAGTATAGTACAGATCGTTGAACGTTGGCATACGGAAGATACGCTTGTAAAATGCCCTGATGTTCAGCATACCCCTCTTGTCGTCCATCGCTTTGTATGCTACCACCACAGATGGGGTGAATACACTCTTGTGCAAACCCACACTTCCCACCTTCGAAGCCTCATCCTTGACCCAGGTATGAAGTAAGGAGGCCTGAGCTGTGAGCCCTTTCCATTCTACATTCATAGCCAATGCACTTAGCACCGTCCACCGCCACGGATATACAAAATTTGTGAGGTTAGCATCCAGATAATTGTACTGTACATCATTGGCCAGCGAGGCCTTTAGCCATGGAGTTATGCCAAACTGGTGTGATGCAGAGAGGTAAGCCTCCGTTTGCCGGTACTCGTTATCTGTATACATGGTGGTGATATCAAGATTCGGATCGCTTAGGTAATGCAGATAGTCCCACGCCACCTTGCCGTTGAACATCAGTTGGTAGCGTTTAGTGAACCTTTTCTGCCAAGAACATTGGGCAAATACCGATGTATCCCATTGTCTGTCTTGATGACGGAACTTTCCTGGCTCTTCACGTACCGAAGCACCAGGAAAACCCCGTTCGCTATCGTAGAAATAAAGTTGTCCACACCATTCTCCTCCCTGCATCTCACCTGCCAACATCGTCTCTATGCGAAGAGACATGACATCACCATTCTTGCGCACCTCAGTGGTGTCATAACCGTTCTTTTTTGCATAGGAAAAAGGATACTTGCCAGATGTGGTCATGTACTCGGCCGACAACATTGCTGAGACCTTGTCCGAAAGTCTCTGTTCCCAAATGAGCGTTGGATTATAGGTATCAAACGAACCCACCTTCATGCCCACATTGCTCCTAGAGCCTTTCTCCGTACCTATAAAATAAGGTTTGCGCGTGCGCATATATATAGCAGAGGCCGAAGCAAAATCCTTTGCTGTCTGTAGGGCAGAGGACTTCTGTCCGTTATACATCTGCAGGGCCTCCATGTTGTCCATAGAGAAGCGCCCAAGGTCTATCTGGCCGTTCTGTGCATTGCCCAGTTGTATGCCGTTGAGAAACACACCCGTGTGGTTTGTGCCCAGCGAACGTATGTTCACCGTTTTCAATCCTCCCACGCCACCATAGTCCTTAACCTGCACACCAGAGAAATAGCGCAAGGCATCTGCCACCGAGTACACACTAAGTTCCTTTAGTTCCCTACCCTTCAGTTCCTGCACCGGTCCTACCTCATGGTTCTCTATCCTCTTGGCCACTATCATTACCTCACTCATATGCCTTGCCGAGTCAGTAACCTCTTGCGCCCAGGTACAACATATGCCCATAAAGGTTAGCATCGAAAACCAAACACGCAATGTGATGGTCCTACCATATGACGATGTGTGTAGAAAAAAGAAATGCATCTCTGCTATCAATTAGTTGTCCAACATCTAAGAATCAACCAATTATCGCAGAAATGCGTCAATCAACAATACTAAAACCTTGCCTCTCGCCAATCCGTTACCCGCAGACTGAATAATCGATTGATGCAGGTGGCAGGTCTTCTGACTTATTCCGCTTTCTTCTTGTCTTCCCAGTTTTTATAACCAGTGACTTATCTTTAAGATACCTCTTCAGTCTTACTGAAGGAGAAGAAAACTTTTCTTGCAGAGGCAAGTATGGAAATTACAGCAGCGGGAACTGTTGGGGACTCACACCCCATTCCCTTTTAATCGTTGACTAATCAACGAACCAAATGCAGTGCAAAGTTAGCATAATTAATTATTATGACAAAATAATTGCGCTAGAATTTTTGTAATCTATCTACTCATTGCCATTGATACACCGATGGTATCAACTTTAACACCACATGGTGGATTCTCCTTATCAATACGTATGTTCAATGATTTGATAGATGAAAAATCGGTTATCAGTTTATGCCCCACCCTGTAGGCAAGATGTTCAAGCAGAGCAGATGATACCGACATTTCCTGCTTCACCACCTGTATGATATCGGCGTACGAAACAGTTCCAACAAGATTGTCATGAAGGACAGCTTCACTAGATACTTCAACATCAATATGAAGAGTAACATAGAACATGGCTCCTACTATGCGCTCCTGGGGCAAGACACCATGACGGCCTTGAAGAGCAAGGCGATGGATATGGATAGTAACGGTATCGGGAGTGGTGGAACTATTCATCGCTGTCCTCCACGGTTTGTGAGACATCGGCATCCGAACCTCCGGAGGGAAGATAGCGCTTCAGGGCCTTGGCCACGCCGGACACCCATGTGTTCATGTTGTCGGAATCCAGTTGGAGGGATGATATCAAGGCTATGACATTCTCCATGGGCATACCGTAGCGCAGGATGCCGGAAATGAGTTTGGCATAGTTCCAGTATTCGGGATTAAAGCGCTCGGAGAGTCCCTCGATGGTAATCTTGTAGCCACGCTTGTTCACGAACTGGAAATCGTAGCGGCGAGAACCGTCCTTGAGGACACGGCGCAGGATGTGTCCGTTGCTCACACTCTTGGGAATCATGATACCCTCGTCATCATCCAGTATACCGGTAAAAATCTCGTAGGGACGTCCGTTCAGCAATCCCACGAATGCCACCCAACGGTCTTTCTTGTTCTGGAAACGCACGATGTCGCACTCCAAGGATTCAGGACGGGGATTCCTCTTGCCAAGCAGCACATCGCCCTGGAAGCCCTGACGACGAATGGCCTCGTCCAGAGTGATGGACATGGCACGGTTGGCCTCGGCGGTATAGCGTATGTCGGTAAATACCTGTGCAAGCGTATCCTTACCGTTTATCTCCACAAAGTGCTGGTTTTCCGGCAAGGACTCCTTGTAGGCATATATGGCATCTATGCGCTCGGAAGAGTATGGCGAGTAGGTCTCGCGATGCACAAAAGCCTCCAACGGAAGGCGGTCGGAGGGTTGCGGTGTCTCGTCGGGCCATCCCAGTGTGATGGTTGCCACCGGGAAAGTGAGTGCCGGCAAGCGCAAGGTATCTATAATAAGTTGCGGATTGTAAACGGTAGTACCAAGGAAGCAGAGCCCCAAACCTTCAGCCTCGGCCAAATCGCAGAAGCACTGGCAGAAGAGCAAGGCATCGGTGAGCGCGTTCTGATAGGAAAGGAAGTTGTCGTAGCCGGGATGTCCCTGACGGTTCTGCGCCCAGTCAGTAGTACGGCGGAAATCGGCACAGAAGGTGAGCACTACGGGCGCACCGGTCACCATGGGTTGCGAGAAGTGAGCAGGGGCCAGACGCTCCTTCATGGCCTCATCGCGCGTCACTATCACGCTGTATAACTGAAGATTGCCCATCGTCTGGGTATGTGAAGCCTTTTCCAGAAGGCTGTTCAGCAGTTCATCGCTGACGGGACGGGAGGTGTACTTGCGGACGGTTGCTCTCATCTTACTATGCTTACATCTTCTTCTCTATCTCGCGGATTTCCTTCCTGAAGGCAGGATTCTCCCTCATCTTCTTCTCAATGTTGCGTATGCCATGAAGCACGGTGGCATGGGTACGACGGCCAATGACATAGCCGATGTGCTTTGCCGTGTCGCCGGTATGCTTCTGTGCCAGATACATGGCCACCTGACGTGCCAGCACGAACTCGGCCTTGCGGCACTCTCCATAGAGTTCTTCGTGTGTCACCTTATAGTGACGGCACACGGTTTCCACAATGTCCTCTATGGTGAGGGTGCGGCGTCTGTAGCGCGTACTTTCCTTCAGTATCTTGCGTGCGAAGTCAAGGTTGATATTGGCGCCATGCACCACACTGTATGCCAGCATGGAGTGCACCACGCCTTCCAATTCTCGCACATTGTCCTGAAGGTGCTCTGCCACATAGTCGATCACCTCCTCGGGTATGTCCAGGCCGTCCTTGCGTACGAGGCGCACGAGGATGTCGTGGCGCAACTGCACGTCGGGCGACTCCAACTCGGCCAGCATGCCCCACTTGAAACGGGTGAGCATGCGCTCCTCCATGTCCTTGAGTTCCACGGGAGGGCGGTCGCTGGTCATGATTATCTGACGTCCGTTCAGGTGCAGATGGTTGAAGATGTGGAAGAAGGTCTCCAGAGTCTTCTCCTTGCCGGAGAACTCCTGTACGTCGTCCACTATGAGGCAATCTATGCTTTGATAGAAATGTATGAAATCGTTGGTCTTGTTGTTTATCCTGGCATCGGTGTACTGCACCTGAAAGAGGTGTGCCGATACATAGAGGACACGCTTTTCGGGATGCTTCTGACGAAGACGCACGCCTATGGCATTGACCAGATGCGTCTTGCCGCATCCGCTAGGGCCGAAGATGAAAAGGGGGTTGAAGGTCTTGCGTGCAGGAAAGTCGGCAACACTCTGCCCCACGCTACGGGGCAGGCGGTTGGAAACGCCCTCCAGGAAGTTGTCGAAGGTCTGCTCTACGTTCAGGAAAGACTCGAAATCGGATGCCGGCACCACGGCCTGCATAACGCCGGGAGCGCGGTTGAGCATGCGGTTGGATGTGGGTTCGCGCAACAGGGCGGTACGGTTGCCCTCTTCGCGTACTACCTCGTCCTGGATGACGGCCACCTGATACACCAGTTTTGTGTCCGCACCGAACACATGGTACAGAGCCAGGTATATGAGTTGGCGGTAGTTCTCCTCCAGGTATTCGTAGAAGAACTGACTGGGTACGTATATGGCTACCTCCCTGGTCTCGAAATCATAGGATTTGAATCTTATGGGTTCGAACCAGGTGGCGAACTGCTGTTGGTTAAGTCTGGAGCGTATCAGTTCCAGACATCTTTTCCACTGGTCTTGCGGAGTTGTCATCAAGTTACTTTCCTTTCCTTATGTGGCGGTAATGATGTTTCTTGTATCAGAGTCTCGGTTTAAGTGGCGGATTCTCCCCTCCTCCTTCAGGCACGACCTACTTGTCTTTCTTTCCGAACACGGAGAAGTGGACGTAGCGCTTGGGATGTGCCTTTATGTCTGTCATAAGCGAATCCATGCTTCCCACTGTCCTGTTCAGGGAGTTGTACAAACTTCTGTCGTACATCAGCGCGCCCAGTGTGCCGTTGGGGTTGCGCATCTGGCTGACAATGGCGTTGACGTTGCTGATGGTGTTGTTCACGCTATCGAGTGTGGGTCGGAGATCCAGAGTCTTGAAGTTCTCCGTGATAAGGAGGACGTTCTCTCCCACCTTGTTATACGTCTGTGCAATAGCAGGTATGTCGCGACCCATGAGGGTATTCAGATGTCGGGTGGTATGTGTGAGGTCCGCGGTAACCTGCTCCACATTGCCGAGAATGGCCGGCAGATGGGGATCGTTGACCAGGCGGTTGAGCGATGTGACGAGCGTGTCCAGTTTGTCTGCTATGGCTATCACCTTGGGCATTATATTCTCGGCCGTAGACATAAGTCCGGCTTCGTTGTTGCCGGGGATGGTGTCGCCATAATGGTACACTTTGTCGGAGATGGGAGCCGGTGTGATGTTCATGGTACAGCCGCCCATAAGTCCGGCATCCAGGGTAACATCCGTACCATGGCAGAGAATCAGATTGGGGTCCACACTGATTTCGATGAGCACATTGCCGGGATTCTTGTAGTCATAGAGGATGTCGGACACGATGCCCACCTCGAAACCATCGGCATACACCACACTGCTCTTTGCCAGTCCCTTGGCATTGGCAAAGCGGATATAATACTCATTGCTGGTATTGAACAGGGCCTTACCCTTCAGGAAGTTTATTCCGAAGAAAAGCGCCACCAGGGCAACTATGCCCACCAGACCTATCTTGTATTCCTTTTTCATGATTCCTGTTTTTTATGTGACTGGCACAATGTGCCCCTCTATTTGTTCCTCTTGTAATATGCCTGGAAAGCATTGTATATGCTTCTGGCCAACTGTTTCTGGCCCCATTCGCTTGCCAGGAACTTCTCTTCCTGGCGGTTGTTGATGAAGCCGAGTTCTATGAGCACGCTGGGCATGCTGACCTCGCGCAACACGAGGAAACCTGCCTGATGCACTCCCTTGTTCACCCGCTTTGCCGTAGTGGCAAACTGCTTCTGCACCAAACGGGCGAAATCCACGCTGGAGGCCATATACTGGTCCTGCATGAACTCGAAGATAATGTACGACTCGCTGCTATTGGGGTCAAAGTCCTCGTACGTCTGCTTGTAATTGGTCTCCAGTGTGATGACCGAGTTCTCTCGTTTGGCAACGGCCAGGTTGTCTGCCGCACGGTGCATACCCAGGGTGTAGGTCTCCGTACCCTGCGCCGTGGTGCCCTTGCGACCGGCGGCGGTACTGTTGGTGTGGATGGAGATGAACAGGTCGGCCTTTGCCTTGTTGGCTATGGCGGCCCTGCGTCCGAGTTCCACAAAAGTGTCCTTGCTACGGGTATATACCACCCTTATGCCAGGATAGTTCTTCTTGATGAGGTCGCCCAAGGCAAGTGCAACCTTCAGGTTTATGTCCTTCTCGCGTGAGATACGGCCTACGGCTCCCACGTCCCTGCCCCCATGACCCGGATCTATTACCACGGTGAATGCAAAGGCCTGGACACAACACATGAGAACCGAGAATATAATCGTCAGGAAGCGCTTCATTTCTCCAGTGCGGTTTATCAGTGGTGCAAAGTTAGCAAATAATATGGATACACGTGCGTACGGCAATCACTTTTCATTAAAAAAAATAAAATTAACATGACCTTAAGTTCGGGTATACATATTTTTTATATATTTGCATGCGAGAAAAGGAAAATACAGCCACAACACCTAAACAAACTAATTATGAAGCAAATCTTTACCCTAATTCTCATGAGCATGCTATCCTGTCTTGGAGCGCAGGCCGAAGAGACACGTGGAGTTGCAAACTCCATCCGCTACATAACCCTGAAAGACGGGCAGGTGATTGCAATCCCCGAGAAGTACATACTTGGAGAGAGCCAGGAGAACGGTATCTGTACCCTCACACTGGAGGGCGACACCACCTTTGTCTATGGCGTGGACAACGTTGCCAACATTAGCGACAAGTACGAGGGCGAGAAGGCCAGCCTTCTTTCATTCGCCTTCACACATGCCGACAACGACCAGGTATACAAGGACGTCACCGCCACCATTACCGAGAACGGCGACACAATAGTGGTCAATGCCGACGTGCCGGTATTGGGCAAGCGCCTGCGCCCCAGCTTCACACTGAGCGAGGGTGCCTCCATGTGGGTAGACGGCGAACAGCAGGTAAGCGGACAGAGCAGCCACAGATATACAACTCCTGTCGTCTACACTCTGGCCCAACCCAAGCATTGGATTTATGAGGTGAAGACCATCATGCCTGAGGAAGAGCCTTCCACATCGGATGAATGGGAAAAGACAAAGATTGATATCTCTGCAAGCACAAGCACCAATGCGCCCAGCAACTACAACGATGAAGGGATTGAAAATCTTTGGGACGGCAACACAGGAACCTTCTTCCATTCCACTTGGGGTAGTGGTACATACACAAAACTCTACTGGCAGGATGGCGGAACCTGGGGGGATGGCATCACAGAGTGGCCTTACCTGGAAATCCAGTTGGCAGAGGCCCTGGAGAACTTCTGTTTTTCATATACTACATCCGGACAGAACAACCGTTTCCCGCAAGGATGGTACATCAGTGCCAAGAACACCACAACCGGAACATGGGAATTCGTAGGTACACTGAATTCTGCCGATGACGCCCTTCCACAGACAAACCTGACAGAATATACGTCCCCAGTCTATGCACTCGGAGCAGACTATGACGCTATACGCATAGAACTGACTCGAGCATCCTACAAGAACTATATGGTTCTCTCCGAAATCTCCGTCTTCAGTTGCAAGAAAGCAGAAACAGAGCCTGCAGAACCCGAAGAGCCTACAATCGTAAAGGGTTTCAAGCCTTTCGGACGCCCATGCAAGGTGAACGTGAAGTATCTCACCGACCATGCCTACGGCACATACAAGATTCCCACCATCTACATCACCTTCGGCGAAGACACAACCAAATGGGACAACACCCAGTGGATTGGCCAGACCCTGCCGGACGGCACAAACACCAAGGAGGAATGGATCGAGGGTTGTACCTTCCAACTGGACGGTGCAGGCGTATGGCCCGACATCCCCAAGGTGGAGGGTTGCGAAGTACGCGGACGCGGCAACAGCAGTTGGACATGGTCACCCAATAGCAAGAACCCCTTCCGTATCAAATTCCCCAAGAAGGACAAGCAGTCCCCCTTCAACCTGACAAAGGACCGCCAGTGGGTGTTCATTGCCAACAAGCAGAGCGGTTCAATGACCTCCAACTCCATTGCACAGAAAATTGCCGCCATGGTGGACGCAGAGGCTCTGTGCCACATGATCCCCGTGGACATTTACATCAACGGACACTACCGTGGTTCATACTGCTTCACCGAGAAGATCGGCATTGCCGACAACAGCGTGGCCATAGACGAGACAACAGGATGCCTGCTGGAACTGGACGACTACTACGACGAGCTGTACAGATTCCGCGACGACACATACAACCTGCCTGTCAATGTGAAGGATCCAGACTTCAGCGAGGAGGACGAAGAGCGTGTCATTACATTCACTGACATACAGAATTCCATCAACAGCCTTACCGCTACCCTAAAGGCAGGAGGAGACATCGCTGGCAAGATTGACATGGAGTCATGGGCAAAGTTCTGGCTCGTCAACGACCTCGTTCGCAACGTGGAAACACACCATCCCAAGAGCTGCTACCTCTTCAACGAGAACCCTGCCGAGGGAGAGAAGTGGAAGTTCGGCCCGGCATGGGACTTTGACTGGGCATTCGGTTACGAGGACACCAAGGACTACTTCATCTATGGTGCCGACATGGATCTGTTCAGCGGTGTGTATTACAACAACAAGGCCGGTTACCAGTTCTACAACGCCCTGCGCAACAGTGCTGCCGGCAAGCGTGCTTACTACAGGGAGTGGGTCAACTTCATGGCAGAAGGCCGCCTGCAGGAACTTCTGGAGTATATCGACGACTACACTGAGTTTGCCATGCCCAGTATCCTGCACAACAACGATGCCAACGTGAATGAAAAGAATAATCACGACTATGAGCAAATTGCCAAGTTAAGCAAGGAATGGCTGACAGAACGTGCCAACTACATCTTCAACTCACTACAGAAGTACGACATATCTCCGGACATTGTCACCCCCGAGGATTACGGACAGCCTACAGAGATAGAGGAAACAAATGCCGACGAGGATCTGAACCGTCCCGTGGACGTATATACCATCGGAGGTGTGCTGGTACGCAACAAAGTTCCCTATCTGAACGCACTCGGCGGTCTTGAACCCGGTCTCTACATCATAGACGGCAAGACTGTTCTGGTACAGTAAGCAAGACCATTCATACTATAAAAGGACGGCATCGGATAACGCTTTCCGGTGCCGTCCTTTTTTATCTTCCGCAACGCACGAATTTGCCATCCCCGACAACAAGGACGAGTCACCGAGGGTGACAGGGACGAGTCACCGAGGACAACAAAAATGCGGTCTCCCGGAGAGGCAAAACACCTCTCTGGATATCGGTTGCCATACATCAAGAAACAATGGTATCCGGCAAGCGCCCACATCACCTGCCGGCAGAATTTTGAAGCAAGCCCATCCGTCCTACGGGCACCCTTCCTGACACCAGGAAGGATAAACTGGCCCATCCAGCGGACACTCACACATCAGGAAAGTTTCTCCTTCAGGAAGTGACCGGTGTAACTCTGCTTGCACTGGACTATCTCTTCGGGAGTACCAGAGGCTATAAGATAACCGCCCTCTTCCCCACCCTCGGGACCCATGTCCAGAATGTGGTCGGCACACTTGATGACATCCGGGTTGTGCTCGATGATTATCAGGGTGTGCCCCTTCATCAAGAGGGCATCAAAGGCAGCAAGGAGTTTCTTTATGTCGTGGAAATGCAGGCCTGTGGTGGGTTCATCAAAGATGAACATCGTGGGAACATGCTTGTCCATGCCCATATAGTATGCCAACTTCACACGCTGGTTCTCACCACCGGAAAGGGTGCTGCTCGACTGGCCGAGTTTGATATATCCAAGACCCACGTCCTGCAAGGGTTTGAGCAGTCTTACAATCTTCTTCTCCTTCCATTCCGTGAAGAACTCTATGGCCTGGTTGATGGTCATGTTCAGAATGTCGTAGACGTTCTTTTCGTGGAAGCGCACCTCCAGAACCTCCTGCTTGAAGCGCTTGCCGTGGCAAGACTCACATTCAAGTACAAGGTCGGCCATGAACTGCATCTCCACGGTCACGGTGCCTTCTCCGTTGCACTCCTCGCACCGGCCACCGGAGGCATTGAAACTGAAGTATGCCGCCGTGAAGCCCATCTGTTGGGCAAGTGCCTGCTGGGCAAAGAGTTTGCGGATTTCATCCCATGCCTTCACGTAGGTTACGGGATTGGAACGGGAACTCTTGCCTATGGGGTTCTGGTCCACGAACTCTATCGCCTGGATGGCATTCGTGTCGCCCTCGAGGGACGCGAACTCGCCCGGGCGGTCGCCCACCTCGTCCAGATTACGCTTTATGGCAT
>X430_Giraffe__coassemble_166_pt1 | contig 15137 bp, 10 predicted proteins | sample X430_Giraffe__metabat2_high_PE_005 | metagenome-assembled genome bin X430_Giraffe | reverse complement strand
GTGTGTATGTGGTCCTGCGATGTGGAGAGCGCCTCGGAGAAACACTCCAGAGCCTTTTCGCGGTACTGGAAGAGCAGGTAGATGTGCCCGGCCAGAAGATTGTAGTCCACATTGGTGTCGGGGTCCTGGAAGTCCTTGGAGCGTTCCAGCGCATCCAGAGCCTCCTCCATGTGCCCGATGCGGGCTTCAGTGTAGGAGCGTTGCAGGCAGATGTTCAGGTGCTCGGGACTCAGTCCGTCGCTTATCTCCTCTGCTTTGATGAGCATGTCGTTAGCCTCCTGGAAACGTTCCAGAAAGCAGAGGTTGAAGGCAGCGTGGTAAAGGGCCAGTTCGTCGTCGGGACAACGCTTGAGATACTGGTCGAAGACTTCGCTGGCTTCCTGAAAGCGGTCCTGCCTGGACATGGCGTATGCCTTTTGCAGAAGCGCCTGGGCATTGTCCGGCTTGATGGCCAGGGTGTATTCGGCACTGTCCAGCGCCTCGGCAAACTGTTCGCATTGTAGTTGGGCATCGGCAAGGTTCAGCCATGCCTGCACGTCGAAGGGGTCGTTGTCCAGCACACGGTTGAGCCACAGGATGGAGTCCTGCCACTGATGCGTCTCGAACATGATGTCGGCCATCATCGTTACGGGGTCTTCGGCATCGGGATGCAGGTCCAGGGCAAGCTCCGTGGCCATCCTGGCTTCCTGATGCTTGCCCTGAGACATGTAGTAGTCGGCTACGTCTACCAGTTCGTCGCTGTCCATGTAGGGCGTGCGCCCCGTGGACATGGCCTGTTCGTAGCGGCTTAGTATGTCCAGAAACTCTTCCGACTGGAAATAGTCGTCCTCTTCCTGTTGCATGATGGTTTGGTTTCCGAGTTTTCCGAGTTATCGGAGTATTCCGAGTACTCCGAGTATTCCGATTATTCTGATTACTCTGATTACTCTGATTACTCTGATTATCTCTTGTTTACTTTGTGTCCCTCAGTCCTACGGTCTTGTTGAAGACGGGATGCTCAGGTGTGGAGTCGGTGTCCACGTTGTAGTAGCCGATGCGCTGGAACTGCAGGTATGAGAGGTGGGGCAGGGTGGCGGCCCATTCCTCGATGAAGGCGTTCTTGTTGACGCGCAGCGAGTCGGGGTTGAGGAAGGGGCGCATGGCGTCTATGCCGCGCACACCGTTCTCCTTTTCGTACTGCTTGATGGCATCGCGGGGGTTCTCGCATGTCCACAGGCAACTGTAGTCGCGCACCTCGCAGGGGATGCTGTGTGCCTGGCTCACCCAGTGCAGGGTCTTGCCCTTGATCTTGCGGTCGGCTCCAGGCATGCCGCTACGGCTCTCGGGGTCGTAGGTGGCGTGTATGCATGTGATGTTGCCCTCGGCATCCTTCTCTATGCACTTTGTGGGGTCTTCATCGCACTTGATGATGTAGGCGTTCTTCAGGCGCACCTCCTTGCCGGGACCAAGGCGCATGAATTTCTTGCCACCATCCTCCATGAAGTCCTCGCGCTCGATGTAGAGTTCGCGAGAGAAGCGTATGATGTGTGTGCCTGAGTTCTCGTCCTCGGGGTTGTTGATGGCCTGCATCTCCTCCACCTGTCCTTCGGGATAGTTGTCGATGATGAGGCGCACGGGGTCTACCACGGCGCTAACGCGCAAAGCACGGCTGTTGAGGTCCTCGCGGCAGGCAGCCTCCATCAGTTTGATGTCGTTCAGCGCATCGAAGGTAGTGTAGCCAATCTTGTCAATGAACTTCAGGATGGCCTGGGGGCTGTAGCCGCGACGGCGTATGCCGCAGATGGTGGGCATGCGGGGGTCGTCCCAACCGTTCACCACGCCCTCCTTGGTGAGGATGAGCAGGTTGCGCTTGGACATGAGGGTGTAGTTGAGGTTCAGTTTGTTGAACTCGAACTGGCGGGGGCGGTTGTCCTCTATGTCGCCCTCGTCGCCCTTCCATTCCTTAATCCAGGTGACGAACAGGTCGTAGAGGTCGCGGTGAGGCACGAACTCCAGTGTGCAGATGGAGTGTGTCACACCCTCCAGATAGTCGCTCTGTCCGTGTGTGAAGTCGTACATGGGATATGCGTTCCACTTGTTGCCGGTGCGCCAGTGAGGCATGTTCAGCACACGGTACATGATGGGGTCGCGGAAGTGCATGTTGGGACTTGCCATGTCTATCTTGGCGCGCAGAATCATCTTGCCAGGCTCCACGTTACCCGAGTTCATCTCGCGGAAAAGTGCGAGGCTTTCCTCGGCAGGACGGTCGCGGTAGGGGCTGTTCTTACCCGGTTCGGTGGGAGTGCCCTTCTGTGCCGCTATCTCCTCGGAGGTCTGCTCGTCTACGTATGCCTTGCCCGTCAGGATGCACCATTCGGCAAAGTCCCACAGGTCCTGGAAGTAGTCGCTGGCATAGCACACCTTGCCCCACTGGTATCCGAGCCATTGGATGTCGCGCTCTATGGCACGAACGTACTCCATGTCCTCCTTCTGTGGGTTGGTGTCGTCCATACGCAGGTTGCAGACACCGCCGAACTTCTCTGCCACACCGAAGTCCATGGCAATGGCCTTGGCATGGCCGATGTGCAGGTAACCGTTGGGTTCGGGTGGGAAACGCGTCTGCAATCGTCCGCCGTTCTTGCCCTCTGCCAGATCCTCCACTATTTGTTTCTCGATAAAGTTAAGGCTCTTTACGGGAGCCTCCTGTGTTTCGGTAGTAGCCATTATGTTGTACGTATTATATATTTCGGGCGTCAAAGTTACGATTAAGTGAGCGATTTACCAAATTTATTTGAGTAAATCCGAGCGTGAGTAACTTAGAAACGTAGTTTCAGAGTTACGAATAAGCAAGCGAAATGCCAAAGAAATGATTAAGCGAGAGCATGGTAGGGACACGACATGCCGTGTCCGAATGATTCTAGCAAAGCGGACTCGGCATGCCGAGTCCCTACAATGCCGAGTGTGAGTTTTTAAGACCGTCAGGTCAAATTTATTTGGGTAAATCCGAACATACAACAAACAGAAAGCAATCCGGTTTGTTTGAATAGTCGAGGTGCGGAGGAGGAAGACCGAAGGTCAACGAGAGTAACTTTTGGGTGGTTATGTTTCTTGGATTTTATAGGTGGCGAGTGGGTAGTCTTGTATTCGGAATATATGGGCGCGATTATTTTCTATTAGTGTCAGAATATCTCCAATATGTATGTGCAAGGTGATGTTGCTTGTTACTATATTAAGTTTGTCTGTATTGTTAATATAGATTTCCAATTTCCTGTTTCGCCCAGTCCAAAACGACCCTGGCTCGTTTTCAATGTTGATGGAGAACGTGTGGAGTTCATTAACGGGATTATTGCTCAATTGATTGACCATATGCTGATGTAGCAGTATCATAACCTCGTTGCGGTTAAAGATTGAAGTGTTAAATTTAATTGTCGTTCCATCTATTTTTTTTATCAATAACCAAAATGTTGTATATAAACTTACTGACTGTTTAAATGTATAGGCTTCTACAATATCTGAATAATTTATGTTAGTTATGTTTTTATGAGGAAATAACGTATGTGTAAATCCCTTAAACTGGATGAATGTTTCATGGTATTGAACTTTTGTAAAGAATAAAGCCCTGTAAACATTTATTAGAGTCAAAAGTACAAAGGCTGACGGGAATAGCATAAATACAACGCTCCCATCATGGATACCAGGTCCAGATATTAAAAAAAAAATAGGTAATAAGCCAATAAAGCCGAATACGGGAACTATTAATAAAAAAAAGGATAGGTAACTGCTGTCTTTGGGGTAAATTGTTGTAATTGTGCTATCATCGTTAGCACTTTCTCTTTCGTCGTAGTTGCTCATAAGAATTAATAAATTAACGTAAATTCGATGTGTTGGAACTGCACTTTAATCTATCCCCCCCCTCCGCTCAAAGTCCGCAATAGTAGCCCAGTTTGTAGAATTGAAACAGTTTCAGCGAAACGAATCTGGAGCACAGAATCCTTCGTGTTATTGGCAGGAGGAAGATGTGCAGAAGGGCAAAGGCACGGTGCAGACGGTATTTGCGGAGACGGCGGTGCATTTCCGTCATGCGTGTTTTGGGACGTATGTCCTCGGGTAGGGAGTGCAGGGTGCGGAGTGCCTCGCGCGTTTTGGCAAGGAACTGACGGTTGGTGTCTATGTCCAGATGGATGAGGCGGTTCTCCAGGTGGAAGACGGACTTGCCCAGACGTTCAAGGTTGGCAAAAAGGAGCGTGTCCTCGTAGCCGTATTGCCTTATGCTTTCGTCAAAGCCCGTTTGTGCGAAGGCATCCCGCCTGATCATGAAGTTCTGTGTGGTGAGCGAGTCAAAGGGATGTGCCTGGCGGTATTCCATGGTGAGGCGTCGGGCTGCCACCGTCTCGTAGGTCCACCGCAACTCGCACCCTTCGGGACATTCCGGGGTATTCTTCATGCCCCCGTAGTAAACATCGGCAGGGTGCTGTATTGTGGCATCCAGATAGTTCTTGATGTAATCGGCACTGTCCACCTTGGTGTCGCAATCGATGAAGAGAATCCACTTGCCGGAAGAGAGTTCAAAAAGCCTGTTGCGTATCCTGGAGCGCCCGATGTTTTCCGCTGGTTCATAGACGCGGCACTGCTTCAAGGCGGCTATCCTCTGGAAGGCCTTTGTCGCCACCTCTGAGGTACTTTTGTCGTTACCGACAATAATTTCGGCATCTTCGGGGAGTTGGGCAAGAAGGTCGTTGACGAGTTCCGTACAATCCCAGTTGTAAGACGGTATCAGTATGGACAGGTTCATCATGCGTTGTTCAATGGTATAGGTTGCTCCCCTCCAAAGGAGCGAAGCGTTTTCTAAGAACAAATATAGCAAAATCTTACGATAAACGGCAAAGGAAGAAAGCACAAATGTTCAAAATGAAGCAAGAGACGTATTTTCTCCCCTATGTACTCTTGGTATGTGCCATTATTTTGTTACCTTTGTCCACACTATGCAACCCTTGGCAGAAAGAATGCGTCCCCGCACTTTGGAGGACTATATCGGACAACAGCATCTTGTTGGCCCTAATGGGGTTTTGCGTCGTATGATAACGAGTGGACGGGTCTCCAGTTTCATCCTGTGGGGACCTCCAGGAGTGGGTAAGACCACCCTTGCCACCATCATTGCAGGCACGTTGGATGTGCCCTTCTTTACCCTTTCTGCCGTAACGAGCGGAGTGAAGGATGTGCGCGAAGTCATAGACAAGGCACGGGGTTCCAACTTCTTCAATACCTCTCGCCCCATACTCTTCATTGACGAAATCCACAGGTTTAGCAAGAGCCAGCAGGACTCCCTGCTTGGGGCGGTGGAACAGGGTGTGTTCACACTGATAGGAGCCACCACGGAGAATCCCTCCTTCGAGGTGATACGTCCTTTGCTGAGCCGTTGCCAGGTGTACACGCTTAATTCGCTGACGAAAGACGACCTGCTGACCCTATGCCATCAGGTTATTGAAAAGGACACGGTACTGAAGAAGCAGAACATAGTCCTGAAGGAAACCGATGCCCTGCTCAGATATAGCGGAGGCGATGCCCGCAAGTTGCTGAACATCCTGGAACTTCTCTCCGAAAGCGTGCAGGAGGATGAAACACTGGAGATAACCGACACTCTGGTGGCGGAGCGTCTCCAGCAGAATCCTCTTGCCTACGACAAGGACGGAGAGATGCACTACGATATCATCTCCGCTTTCATTAAGAGCATCCGAGGCAGCGACCCCGATGCTGCCATCTATTGGCTGGCCAGAATGATAGAGGGAGGGGAAGACCCTGCCTTCATAGCACGCCGACTGGTAATCTCTGCCTCCGAGGACGTGGGACTTGCCAACCCAAATGCCCTGCTTCTTGCCAATGCCGCCTTCGATGCGGTGCAGAAGATAGGATGGCCCGAGGGACGTATCCCCTTGGCAGAGGCAACTGTATATCTGGCTACCTCGCCAAAGAGCAACAGCGCCTACAATGCCATAAACACGGCCCTGCAGAACGTGCGCCAGACTGGCAACCTGCCCGTGCCTCTGCATCTGAGGAACGCACCCACACAACTGATGGCCGAACTGGGATACAGCGACGGCTACAAGTATCCTCATGACTATCCCGGACACTACATCAGCCAACAGTACATGCCCGATGCACTGAAGGATACGATATTCTTCACTCCGGCAGATACGGACAAAGTACAGAAAAGACGATAGGAATACAGAACAAACGATATTAGGAATATATGAAAAGTGATATTGAAATTGCACGCGAGACCCCATTGAAGCCCATAAGGGACATAGCACAGGGACTGGGTATCAGCGAGGAGGTAATGGAGCCGTATGGCCGATACATTGCCAAACTGCCCCTCAGTCTCATCGATGAAGAGAAAATAAGCAAAAGCCGACTTATCCTTGTCACCGCCATCACCCCCACCAAGGCCGGTATTGGCAAGACAACGGTAAGCGTAGGCCTGTCGCTTGGCATGAACCGCATAGGCAAGAAGACCGTCGTGGCTCTGCGCGAACCTTCTCTCGGCCCCTGCTTCGGCATGAAGGGCGGTGCTGCCGGTGGAGGCTATGCACAGGTCTTGCCCATGGATAAGATAAACCTGCACTTTACGGGCGACTTCCACGCCATCACATCGGCACATAACATGATAACCGCCCTGTTGGACAACTATATATACCAGCATCAGGCCGAGGGCTTTGCCATGCGCGAGGTGTTGTGGAAGCGTGTCCTTGACGTGAACGACCGCAACCTGCGATATATCGTTACCGGACTTGGCGCGAAGACAAACGGAGTGACAGGAGAGAGCGGTTTCGACATCACACCGGCTTCCGAGATTATGGCCATCCTTTGCCTGGCCAAGGACGAGGATGATCTGCGCCGCCGCATAGAGAACATCCTGCTGGGTACTACCATAGACGGAAAACCATTCACCGTGAAGGACCTTGGCGTGGCAGGTGCCATCTGCGTGCTCCTGCGCGATGCCATCAAGCCCAACCTGGTGCAGACAACCGAGAACACTCCTGCCATAGTGCACGGAGGTCCCTTTGCCAACATAGCCCATGGATGCAATTCTGCCCTGGCAACACGCATGGCAATGAGCCTTGCTCCATACGTCATCACAGAGGCAGGTTTCGGTGCCGACCTCGGTGCCGAGAAGTTCTATGACATCAAGTGCCGCAAGTCGGGTCTGCAACCTGCACTCACCGTACTGGTTGCCACCACACAGGGCTTGAAGATGCACGGAGGTGTGCCTGTGGAGGCCATCAAGGAACCCAACATGGAGGGCCTGAAGGAAGGTGTGAAGAATCTGGACCGCCATATCCGCAACCTGCAAGGTTTCGGTCAGACGGTGGTGGTATGCTTCAACCGCTTTGCTACGGATACCGACGAGGAAATCAACTTCTGCCGTGAGCATTGTGCGGAGTTGGGTATAGGCTTTGCCGTGAACAATGCCTTCAACGAAGGCGGTGCAGGTGCCGAGGAACTGGCGCGTCTGGTGGCAGACACCATAGAGCAGAACCCGAGCGAACCTCTCAGGTATGCTTATGCCGACGAGGACAGTATCGAGGCAAAGGCACAGGCCGTGGTACAGAAAGTGTACGGAGGCAAGGGAGTGACCTTCACCCCCGGAGCAAGGAAGATGCTGCAGAAGATAGAGGAACTGGGCCTGACACATTACCCCATCTGTATTGCAAAGACACAGTTCTCGTTCTCTGCCGACCAGAAAGCCTACGGAGTGCCCGAGGGATTCAACATCGCCATCCGCGACGTGGTTATAAACCGGGGTAGCGAGTTCATAGTGCTCATAGCAGGAGAGATACTTCGCATGCCCGGCTTGCCCAAGGTGCCGCAGGCAGAGAAGATAGACATAGTAAACGGTGAAATAGAAGGATTAAGTTGAGATATGAAGAAGATTTTGCTTTTAGGTTCAGGCGAACTTGGTAAGGAGTTCGTCATTGCCTGTCAGAGAAAGGGCCAGTATGTGGTCGCTTGCGACAAGTATGACAATGCCCCCGCCATGCAGGTGGCAGATGAGCGTCGTGTGTTCAGCATGCTGGACGGCGATGCACTGATGAAGGTGGTGGAAGAGGTTCGCCCCGACATCATCGTGCCCGAGATTGAGGCCATCCGCACAGAGAAACTCTACGAATGCGAGAAGATGGGCATACAGGTTGTGCCCAGCGCACGTGCCGTGAACTTCACAATGAACCGCAAGGCCATCCGCGAACTGGCACACACAGAGTTGGGACTGAAGACCGCCAACTACCGTTATGCCACCACTTTCGAGGAACTTGCCGAGGCAGCAGACGTGATAGGTTTTCCCTGTATCATAAAGCCCCTTATGTCCTCCAGCGGCCACGGCCAGAGCAAGGTGGACAGTGCCGAGGAACTTGCCTCTGCCTGGGCATGTGCGTGCGAAGGTTCGCGTGGCGACATCATGGAGGTTATCGTGGAGCAGTTCATCCCATTTGACTACGAGATAACGTTGCTCACCGTTACCCAGAAGAACGGTCCCACATTGTTCTGCGCACCCATAGGCCATGTGCAGAAGGGCGGTGACTATCAGGAGAGTTTCCAACCCCGTCAGATGAAGGCGGAGCACCTGGCTTCCGCTCAGGAAATGGCCGCCAAGGTGACGGAAGCCCTCACCGGTGCAGGTATCTGGGGTGTGGAGTTCTTTGTCAGCGAAAAGGAAGGCGTCATCTTCAGCGAACTGTCACCCCGTCCGCACGATACAGGTATGGTGACACTGGCCGGAACGCAGAACCTGAGCGAGTTTGAACTGCATTGCCGTGCCGTGCTTGGCTTGCCCATTCCCGAGATTACCCAGGAACGTCAGGGCGCAAGTGCCGTTATCCTCTCGGGCATAGAAACCAAGTCTCCCGACTATACCGGCATGGAAGATGCCTGCGCAGAGCAGCGTACCTACCTCCGCATCTTCGGCAAGCCCGAGGCACATGTAGGTCGCCGTATGGGTGTGGTCGTATGCTGGGACACCCTGGATGCTGACCAGGAGGCACTTCGCAATAAGTGCAAGGCCACGGCAGCAAAGGTGAATGTCGTGGAGAAGTGAACCACAACGTCAATCCACCTCTAAGGTATAACAATTACCTGTTACAACAAGAATCCCGAAGGTCGTGTATCTGACTTTCGGGATTCTTGTCTTCTGTCCATGCCTATGTCTTTTGGAGGAATCTCTGACAAAAGGCAATGGTCATCTGCTACTTTTGTACCACTCCCTTCATGCTGAGGGCTATGCGGTTGCGGGCGAAATCTATTTCAATGACTTTTACCATAACCTTCTGTTGCACGTGGACAACGGTCATGGGGTCGCGGACAAACTTGTCGGAGAGTTGGGAGATGTGGACGAGGCCTTTGGTCTTGATGCCGAGGTCCACGAAGCAACCGAAGTTGGTGATATTGGAGACGATGCCCGGTAGGATCATTCCCTCCTGCAGGTCGTCGATGGAGTGGAGGGTGTCGTCGAAAGAGAACTCTTCGTTTTCGCCACGCGGGTCACGACCGGGTTTGCTGAGTTCCTGCATGATGTCCGTCAGGGTGGGCATGCCCACGGTGTCGGAACAATAGCGTTGCAGGTCGATGTCCTTACGCTTTTCTGCCGAGGCAATGAGATCCTGCACGTTGCATCCGGCATCCTTTGCCATCTGCCTGACAAGGGCATAGCGTTCGGGATGCACGGCGGTGTTGTCCAGGGGATTTGTTGCTCCGGGGATGCGGAGGAAGCCTGCACATTGCTCAAAGGCCTTGGCGCCCAGACGAGGCACGTGCTGAAGTTCCTGGCGTGAGGAGAAGGGGCCGTGTTCCGTGCGGTAATTGACTAAGTTCTGTGCAAGGGCAGGACAGAGACCGGAGAAGTAGGTGAGCAAGTGCTTGCTGGCGGTGTTGAGGTTCACGCCCACGGTGTTCACGCAACGCTCCACGGTGAGGTCAAGGGCATGCTTCAGTTCCGTCTGGTCAACATCGTGCTGGTATTGCCCCACACCGATGGACTTGGCATCTATCTTTACGAGTTCCGCCAGGGGGTCGGCAAGGCGTCGTCCTATGCTCACGGCACCGCGCACGGTGACATCGTGGTCGGGGAACTCCTCGCGTGCTATTTTAGAAGCGGAATACACCGAGGCACCATCCTCGCTGACGAGGAATACGGACATGCCGGGACGGTGAAGCATCCTGACCAGGTCCTCCGTCTCCCTGCCTGCCGTGCCGTTTCCTATTGCCACGGCCTCTATGCGGAATCTGTCCATCAAAGCCTCCAGAGTATCCAGCGACTCCATGCGCTCGCCACGGGGAGGGTGGGGGAAGATGGTTTCGTTGTGCAGGAGATTGCCCTGTTCATCCAGACACACCACCTTGCATCCGGTGCGGAATCCCGGGTCGATGCCCATGATGCGCTTCTGTCCCAGCGGAGCGGCAAGCAGCAGTTGGCTCAGGTTGGAGGCAAAGACACGGATGGCCTCCTCGTCGGCACGCTTCTTGGAAGCCGAAGCAAATTCCGTTTCTATGGAGGGCTTCAGCAGACGCTTGTAGGCATCGGTCATGGCCATTACAATCTGCTCGCCACACTTGCCCCGTGTGGGGTATCCACGCAGGAGACGCTCCATGCAAGCCTCCTCGTCGCGCGGACTGATGTCCACACGCAGGAAACCCTCGCTCTCGCCGCGCCGTATGGCAAGCAGACGATGGCTGGTGCATCGCTTCAAGGGTTCGGAGAAGTCGAAATATGTGCGATAGTTCTGTGCATCCTCCTGTTTGCTCTTTACCACCTTGGAGGATATCTGGGCGGTGAGTTCGAAACTGCGGCGCAGGGTATTGCGCACGCGCTCGTCCTCGTTCATGCGTTCTGCCAATATGTCCCTTGCACCCTGCAGGGCATCTTCAACGGACGCTACTTCTTCGGACAGGAACTTGCGTGCATACTGCTCCGGATCGCCGTTCGGGCGGTGCAGTATGGCATCTGCCAAGGGTTCTAGACCACGTTTCCTGGCCACTTCGGCACGCGTCTTGCGCTTGGGCTTGTAGGGCAGGTATATGTCCTCCAGCACGGTGGCGTCCCAGCACGAGGAGATACGCGCCCTAAGTTCGTCCGTAAGTTTGCCCTGTTCCTCTATGGTTTGCAGGATGTATTCCTTGCGGTGCTCCAGTTCCTTGAACTTTTCGCCCTGCCGTGCCACCTCGGCTATCTGCACTTCGTCCAATCCTCCGGTGGCCTCCTTGCGGTAGCGGGCAATGAAGGGTATGGTGGCGCCTTCGTTCAGTAGGTTCAGTGTCTGTTCCGTCTGGCGCAGGCTTATGCCCAGGGCCTGGGATATGAGTCTTGTTATTTCTTGCATGATGATAGGTTTGAGAATGGGAAGGTCGGAGTACTCGAATCTTGCTTTCGGACACGGCATGCCGTGTCCCTACAATGTTTCACCTTTTATATATTAGTTTTTAGGTCGTTGTCTTTCATGTACCGGCAGATGATTTCCAGAAGTTCGTCGCCGTACTTCTCTATGTTCACCTTGCCAAGGTAGGGAATCCTATGGAGTGCTTTTGGAGTGTCGGGCAGTAGGTTGACTATGCCCAGTACCGCCTTCTGTTGCAGGATGCAGTATGCCGGCAGACCAGCCTCCTTGGCTTTCTTTCCTCGCCACGTCGTGATGCTCTTGTAGAGGTTGGGGTACAGTATGTCCTCCGGCACTTCCAGTTTCGCTTCCTTGCTCTTCTTGGCGCTCTTCTTGGCTGGTGCGGACGTTTCCTCCTCGGCCTCCAGGGCCAGTATGGCCTTGTGCTTGAGATAGTCGCCCGTCTGGAAACCATGCTCCTTGACATGCTCCAGAAGACTGTGCTTCAGGGAGACGGCATGGCGGAACTTGTCGGTAGTTTCGTCCACACGCTTCTTCAGGGTCTTGTTGTCCGTGGGGAGCGAAAGTCCCTGTGCCAACTCCACAAAGGGGAGCAGTTCCTGGGCGAAATATGTTGCCCCCTGCATGAGGCGTTGTTGCAATAGGGTGGAGGAGGCAAAGTCCGCCTGCTCCGACACCAGGCGCGTGTATTGGTTGGCAAAGCGCAGGGAAACGTCTGTTATCTTCTCCTGAAGCACCGGGGACAAGGCATTGAAACGCTCCAGCGTTTGAGGATAGAGGCGGTGGAAATGCTCCACCAGCAGGCGTTGCACGTCCTCGAAGCACTGGCTGACCTGCGAGAAGCCGAACAGTTCGGACAGAAGTTGGTGGAAGTAGCGCTTCTCCCACTCCCCGATGTTGTCCCCCGAGGGAGTCCTCCGTTCTATGCCCGAAGTGTAGCGCTCCACCGTGTTGTCGCAGATGATGGCACCGCTTCCCAAGGGAGTGCTCAGTACCATGCCTTCCAGTGTGCGGCAACGGCTCAGGGCCACGTAAACCTGTCCGTGTGCAAAGGAATCGTGTGCGTCTATGATGGCATGGCTGAAGGTAAGCCCCTGGCTCTTGTGTATGGTTATCGCCCATGCCAGGCGCACGGGGAACTGGCTGAAGGTGCCCTCTATCTCCTCCGTTATCTCCATGGTCTTCTCGTTCAGCGTGTAGCGGCTGTTGTCCCATTGTTCCTGCTCCACACGGATTTCCTCAGGGTAATCCTTGCTCCTTACGTAGAAACCCTTTTCGTCTATGGCGGTAATCTCGCCTATCATGCCGTTGAAGTAGCGCTTCTCCGGCGAGCGGTCGTTCTTCACGAACATTATCTGTGCCCCCTGCTTCAGTGTCAGTGTCTCGTCCGTGGGGTAGGAGTATTCGGGGAACTTTCCCGTTATTACGGCGTTGAACAGGAAGGTTGGCCGGTCAATCTTGCCAAGTTCCCTCTCGTTGATGTTCTGTGCCAGTATGTTGTGTGTTGTCAGGCGTATGTAGCGTTCCTCCGTAGGTGGCACGAACTGAGGCTTGTACCTGCGGTTCAGTTCCTCCAGCACCCTGTGGTCGGCCGTGTTTGTACGCACCCTGTTGAGAAGGTTCAGGAAGTGCGCATCCGTCTGTCGGTAGGTCTGTTTCAGTTCTATGGTGGCATACTGTGTCTCCGCCAGGGCACGGCTGCTGAAGAAGTATGGTGTGTCGTAGTGCTTTGAGAGCAGTTCCCACTCCTCCGCCTTCACCACGGGCGCCAGTTGTTGCAGGTCGCCAATCATGAGCAGTTGTACTCCGCCAAAGGGCAGGTGCGACGAGCGGTAGCGCCTCAGCACGCTGTCCACGGCATCCAGCAGGTCGGCACGCACCATGCTTATCTCGTCTATCACCAGGAGGTCGATGCTGCGTATTATGCGTATTTTTTCCTTGCTGAACCGATAGCGGTAGGCATCCTTCCCGGCATTGAAGACCGTGTCGGGGATGTAGGGGGCAAAGGGCAGTTGGAAGAAGGAGTGAAGTGTCATGCCCTCGGCATTGATGGCGGCGATGCCCGTGGGGGCTGTAACCACCATGCGCTTCGGCGAGCGGCGTTTCAGTTCCTTCAGGAACGTGGTCTTGCCCGTTCCTGCCTTACCCGTCAGGAACATGTGCATGCCTGTGTTCTCTACTATGCGCCAGGCAAGGTCGAGTTCGGGATTGCTCGTGCTCATCGGTGTGCTTGGTGTCTGGTCATTCTTTTGAAACTATGGAGGCATACAGGCGCATGGCATCCCTCATCATGTCGGCATGGTCGAAGGCCAGTGGCGGCAGGTTGTCCACGTGCCACCATTCTGCCCTTGCGGCATCGTCCTGCCCCTGCACGGGCATGGGATAGTCTATTATGGCCAGGTATGCAATGCCCACGGTACGTCCCCGCGGGTCGCGGTCAACACGGCTGTATGCACCCACCTGACGGGTTTCCGTCACCGTGAGGCCCGTCTCCTCGGTCAGTTCGCGCATGGCACACTGCTGTGCCGTCTCGTCCATGTCCATGAAACCTCCGGGCAATGCCCAATGGCCGCGGAACGGTTCGCCGCCACGCTGGATGAGCAGTACCCGTGGGCGCTCCTCTCTGGTGATGACTATGCAATCCGCCGTTACGGCAGGACGTGGGTATTCATATGTGTATGGCATAGGATTTTATGAACGGAAAACGGAAAACGGAAAACGGAAAACTGAGTGGTGCTTTAACGGTTAGCGGATGAGCGGTTAGTTTAATCCGACTTTGTCGTCTTGACTTTGTCTTAGTTGTTCACATTTGGTAATGTAGGGACGCTGCAGCGTCCGCATAGTTTTCCGTTTTCACCTTTCCGTTTTCAGATTTAATCCCGCTTTGCGCTCTTGAATCTGCTCCCGCTCGGCAGAGTAAATTCATTTTCTCTGCTCTCGCTTACTCGCAGATTTCAAAGTCCAGGCACACCCTCTGTACGGCAAAGGGCTTTACCCTCTCCTCTGCCACTTTCACGTGGGCAGGGTGTACGGCATAGGCCTTCAGTGCTTCCTCGCTCTCCAGAGTGCTGTCCAGCATCAGGTCGGCATTGGACGAGGCAAGACGGCCGTCGATGTGTACCGTTGCTTCCACCAAACCCGGCACCACGCCCACCAGCGCTTCCAGCCCCTGCTTGATGGCGGCCTTCACGTTCTCTTTCTCCTCTTCGGACAACTCGGGGTTGAGCGTCCATAGTATGATGTGCTTTATCATATATGTTTTGTTATATTGAAAATGTATTGTGTTCATAATACTTGAGGCCATCGGCAGGCCAAAGCATCGTCAGAGTATCCAAACAGCATTTCGCCTCTGACAACGAAGGATTCTCCGGTTTCTTCCAAGAAGCGATAGGTGTAGCCTCCAGATTTTTTCATCTCTTCCTTGTCTCCATACTTGCATCTGTCCATGTAAATGTCCTGCATGAAGTACCTGCCGTTCTCCTCGAAAATTACGGTGTAGGCAAGGTCGGGAATCATTTCCCAAACACCGACTCTTTTGATGTCCTTCCCCAAACCATTGACCATGTCCAGCAACGTCTTGTCTTGAACGGTGTCTGTCTGTAGTGGTTCTGCATAGGGTATGGTAGGAACGTGTACTATTATTGTGTCTGGAGTTCTTTCCGTGTCTTCCAGTTTATACATCTGTGTAGACTTGACCACAGCCCACACCATGCAGAAGATTATGACTACTAAAAGCAGGGCGGCAATAATGGATGTCTTTTTCATGTGCAGGTTACT
>X430_Giraffe__coassemble_163_pt1 | contig 15168 bp, 10 predicted proteins | sample X430_Giraffe__metabat2_high_PE_005 | metagenome-assembled genome bin X430_Giraffe | reverse complement strand
CGCTTCAATTTCCCGAATACAGACTACATCAACTTCATCGCCACTCACGATGATTTGGTGGAAACCACCGTGAAGAGCGACTTCTTTGCACGGATGGAGAAAGCCGACAACCTGATGCTGGTGGTCACCAAGGATACCGATGCAGACAACGTGTGGCTGAACTGGCAGATAAGTCGTGCCGTGAACCGCTACCACTTGCCCGTAATCGTTGCCTTCAAGGGCGAGACCGTAGTTACTGACGACACCCTGAAGGAATATTGGGACCACATCCCACAGAAGATACGCAAGTACATAGGACGCAACAGCGCACGCATGTGCTATATCCCCCTGACCGAAACAAAGGTGGAGAAGGCTCTGGGCTACTTCAGCGTCCACTCGCAGACCTATCCCTGCGACAGTACCACGATATATTGAAAGGGGACCCTCCCCCCAGCCCCTCCCTTTATGGAGGGGAGTAGTTACAACAGGCTATTAGGGAGACGATTTTTAATCTGTCAAACTTAAAATACGAACCAATTACACCCCTCATCCTCCAGTACATTATACTCCCCTCCATATAGGGAGGGGTACGGGGGAGGGTCTTTTCATTTCTCATCGTTAATCGCTTATGGCATACATCAGTCGCATAGAAATAGACTCTCTCTGGTCGGGTCAGCACCATGTGGTGTGGGACTTGCGTCCGGATGTAAACATCCTAAGTGGTGTGAACGGTGTGGGAAAGAGCACCATCCTGAACAGGGTGGTGAAGTATCTGCTGAATATCGATCGGCTGGCCAAGGCAACGGAGGGAGTGACACTTACCTATGAGCCCGAAGATGCTGAGCAGGTAAGGTTTGATGTGATACGCTCTTTCGACCGTCCGCTTATTTCTCAGGACATACTGTCCAAAGTGGCGGACATAAGTCTGCATAGCGAACTGGATTTCCAATTGTATCAGTTGCAACGCCGTTTCCTGGACTATCAGGTGAACATGTCCAACCGAATGGTGCGCCTCTTCACGGAACAGGTGCCCGAGGCCCAGCAGAAGGCTCAGGAGATAGCCGGAGAGAAGGAGCACTTCTACGACCTGGTTGACTCTCTCTTTGCCGACACTGGCAAGACGGCTCTGCGTACAAGCAACGAAATCATACTCGTTCAGCACGGCGAGCACCTGACACCATACCAGTTGAGCAGCGGCGAGAAGCAGATGCTGATAATCCTGCTTACTGTGCTGGTACAGGACAAGCAGCCCTATACCCTCTTTATGGACGAACCGGAAATATCCCTCCATGTAGAGTGGCAGCAGAGGCTGATAGGTCTGATACGCGACCTCAACCCCCATGCGCAGATTATCCTCACCACACATTCGCCTGCCGTGATAATGGACGGTTGGATGGATTGCGTTACTGACGTGGAGGACATAGTGAACACTTTTATCAAGCCTGAGGAGTAGGGCAAGTTTGTCTTGAACCTAAAGACCAACGTCCGAACCATTTCACTTTTTTATCAGCAAGGATGGGAAGAAGGTTAGTATGCAACATAACGTCGGAATACATCGCTGCGGCAAACAGACTGAAGCCATCTAAGTCAAAGACCCGCATCGTGGCTTATGTGGAAAGTTATGATGACATAACCTTCTGGCGCGATGTATTGGACGAGTACGAGACGGATAGAGTCCGTTTCGAGGTCATGCTGCCCTCCCGTACTTCCCTTGGCAAGGGCAAGAAGACTGCCCTGATGAATAACCTTGGGCCATACATGATTGCATGCGTGGATGCCGATTACGACTGGCTTCTGCAGGGCAAGACACCATTGAGCAAGGAACTGTGTGACAACAAGTATGTGCTCCATACCTATGTCTATGCCATAGAGAACTACCAGTGCTATGCCGAGGGTTTGCACCGTGCCTGCACACGAGCCACGTTGAACGACCGCGAGGTGCTCAATCTGGAAGCATACATGGAGGAATACAGCAAGATCGTGTGGCCTCTGTTTGTATGGAACATATGGGTGTACCGCAGAGGCAGGGACAACGAGTTCGGTATTATGCACTTCATGGACACCGTCACTTATCACGAAGCCAACATCCGCAATCCCGAGGACACTCTGGAATATGTGCGCCGACGTGTTAACAAGAAGATAAACTGGCTGCATCAGCATTTTCCCGAGGGTAAGAAAACCTATGCCCCCTTAAAGGACGAACTCCTTGCCATGGGCCTTCTTCCCGAACATACCTATTTATATATACAGGGCCACGGCCTGAAGGACGGAGTAATCCTGCCCTTGCTCAATCCCATCTGCCATATGTTGCGGCGTGAGAGGGAAAGGGACATCAACGCCCTTGCCATGCATGAAGTACAGCGTCAGAACGAACTTTCCGGCTATCGCAACAGCAGCCTTTCCATAGAAGATGCCTTGAAGAAGAGCATGTCCTATCGTCAGTCTTTGCCTTACCAATGGCTTCGCAAAGACATAGAGAATGTGTTGGGTAGTGGAGAGAATCAGACTCCTCCCCAACCCTCCCAGAATGGGTAGGGACAGTTGCAAACAGGTATATCTGTGCAGTACCGTCGTATCAGTGAAATGTATGTCTGTTGACAAACGGAAAACGGCGGACAGGGTAGGGGAAGCCCTAAACCAAAATCCCTATCTCCAAAACATTATACTCCCCTCTCTTGCAGAGGGGGCGGGGGAGAGTCCTTTCCTCTCGTCTTTCATCCTTTCAGCGCCGAAATAATTTGTTCTATTGTTGAGGAGGGAGGTGCGAAGAATTTGTCAATCTGGCGTATCAGACCTGATTTGCTGAATACCACCACACAGTCGCCTGGTTGTATCTGTGTGTTACCGCCAATGCTCATGCCGACATTGTCTCGTACCAGACCGCCAAGAGTGATGCCTGCAGGGAAATGCAACTCGCGTATGGGTTTTCTGGTTATGGGACTTCCTTCGGCGGCGATGAACTCGGCTATGTCGGCATCGGCTATGGTCAGTCGGCGAATGTTTGCCACGTCTGTGTCCAACATCATGCGGTAGATATGGCTTGCCGCTATGGTTTTCTTGTTTACAATGGTGCCGATGTCCAGTTTGCCTGCCATGGCCACATAGTCCATATTCTCCACCTGAGCCACGGTTTTTCTCACTCCGAGACGCTTGGCGGCCAGACAGGCAAGGATATTGTTCTCCGTATTGCTGGTCAGTGCGGCAAATCCCTGTACGTCGCGTATTCCCTCGTCAATGAGCAGGTCCGTGTCTCTGGCATCACCATGGATAATCATTATGTCGCTGTCGTCCAGTTGCTCCAGCAGTTGCTGGCAACGTTCCTCGTCATGCTCAATGATTTTCATGCTTATGTTGTCGGGCTTGGCATGAGCCACATGTACGGTGATGTCTCCGCCACCCATGATCATGGCCTTGCGCACATCGGCATAGTTCTCCTTGCCCACAATCTTGCGAATGAGTGGAATATGCTTGCGAGTGGTCATGAAATAGGCGATGTCTCCCAAAAGTATCTCCGTGTTTCCGTTGGGGATGATTGTTGCCTCTCCCCGTTTCAGAGCCACTATGTGGAATGGCGAGGTGGGACCGCATAGTTCTTTCAATGGCTTGTTGGAGAGTTCTGCCGCCTCTTCCCTCAGTTTTATGCCCATGAGGCACAATGCTCCGTTGTGCACTTCCCAGTATTGGCGCACCCATGAGCGCTTCAGTCCGTCTACGATTTCCGTGGCAGCCAGTTCCTCGGGATAGACAAGTGAGTCTATGCCCATTTGCTTGAAGACCTCGCGGTAGTGTTCTGTGGTGTATTCGCTGTTGTCCACTCGTGCCACGGTCTTCTTGGCTCCCAGCGTGTGTGCCAGCATGCAGCAGGTAATGTTCTTTGTCTCTTCCGGAGTTACGGCAATGAACAGGTCGGTGTGTGCCACTCCAGCCTCTTTCAGTCCGCTTATGCTGGTAGGCGAGGCGTTCATTATGAGCAGGTCATAGTTTCCCCCGGCCATTTCCTCGGTCTTGTCGGAGTCTTCGTCCATGAGTATGATATCGTGATTCTCTTGTGAGAGAAGTTCGGCAAGGTGTGTTCCTACGGCGCCTGCGCCAGCGATGATTATCTTCATGTGTGGTTGGTTGAATATTTAACGGTGAGTGGGGAGCGCTGAGTGGGGAAGTCCGAGTACTCTGAGTACTCTGAATACTCCAAGTTCTCAGTTCTCAGTTTTCCGTTTGCCGTTTTCACCTTTCCTGTATTGCCTTGGCTATGCCCTCTGTGTCCAGTCCTATGATGCGGTACAGTTCTGCAGGTTTGCCGTGTTCTATGAATGTGTCCGGTATGCCCAGACGTGTGACACGTTTCGTGTATCCGTTGTCGGCAAACCACTCCAGTACGGCAGAACCGAATCCGCCGTTCAGTGCGCCGTCCTCCACGGTGATGATGTGGTTGTACTTCTCTGCGACCTCCGCCATGATGTCCGTGTCCAGAGGCTTAAGGAAGCGCATGTCAAAGTGTGCCGGCAGGGGAGTGTCCTCTCCGCTGCCAGAGATTTTGGCTATAGCCTCCTGTACGGTATTTCCTATGGGGCCGAGGCTCAGTATGGCTGTGTTCGGCTTGGCATTGGCAGATGCTTTTGCCTCGCTGACCAAGCGACCCTTGCCTATTTCCACGGCTTCCAGAGGACAACGCCATTGTGGCATTACGCCGTTGCCTCGCGGATACCTTATTACAAATGGGCCGTCCTGACATTCTATGGCAGTGTACATGAGGCGTCGTAACTCCGTTTCGTTCATGGGAGAGGCGATGGTCAGATTGGGTATGGTGCGCAGGCTTGGCAGGTCGAAGACTCCGTGGTGTGTGGGACCGTCCTCGCCCACGATGCCTGCACGGTCCAGACAAAGGACCACGTGCTGGCGGCTGATGGCCACGTCGTGAATGATGTTGTCGTAGGCACGTTGTGCAAAACTTGAGTATATGTTGCATACCGGTGTGAGTCCGTCCTTTGCCATACCGGCAGAGAAGGTTACGGCATGCCCTTCGGCAATTCCCACATCAAAGCATCTGTCGGGCATCTCCTTCATCATTATGTTCATGGAGCATCCTGTGGGCATGGCAGGGGTCACGCCAACGATACGGTTGTTCTTGCGTGCCATTTCCAGCAGGGTTTCTCCGAACACGTCCTGATAACGGGGTGGCATGTCGGGCGTGGCATTGTTGCAGATGCGCTCTCCCGTTTCTGGGTCGAACTTGCCGGGTGCATGGAAGGTGGTGGGGTCCTCCACGGCAGGTTTGTAGCCGTGGCCTTTCTCCGTGTGTATGTGCAGGAGTTTCGGGCCGCTCATCTCCTTTATGCTGCGCAAGGTCTGCACCAGGGATATAACGTCGTGTCCGTCCTGAGGGCCGAAGTAGCGTATGTCTATGCCCTCGAACATGTTGTGCTGGTTGTGTATGAAGGACTTTATGGAGTTGTTCAGTCGTATGATGCGCTTCTTGCCCTTTTCCGTGAGCCACCCCCAGTCGGCCAGTTTGTGTGCCGCGCGGTTGCGGAAGCGGTTGTATGTGCCGCTTGTGTGCAGGTGGTGCAAGTAGGAGTTCATGCCTCCCACGGCACGGTCTATGCTCATGTTGTTGTCGTTCAGGATAATGAGCATGTTGTTGGGCGTGGTGCCAGCATTGTTCAGTCCCTCAAAGGCCAGACCTCCGCTCATTGCTCCGTCGCCTATGACGGCAATGACATGCCTGTCGGAACCCTGCTTCTTGGCCGCTACGGCCATACCCAAGGCCGTCGAAATGCTCACTGAGGCATGTCCGCAGGTGGAGGTGTCGTATTCACTCTCCTGGGGTGATGGGAAAGGCTTGATGCCGCCAAGGTGGCGGTTGGTGTGGAAGGCATCCCTGCGTCCTGTCAGTATCTTGTGTCCGTAGGCCTGATGCCCCACGTCCCAGACGATGCGATCCTCAGGAGTGTTGAACACATAGTGCAGGGCAACGGTCAGTTCCACTACTCCCAGACTGCTGGCGAAGTGTCCTGGATTCCTGCTCAGTTCGTCAATAAGGAAAGCACGCAGTTCCTGACACAGCCGTGGCAAGTCCTCCAGAGACAGTTTCCTTAGGTCCGATGGAAAGTTTATCTTAGAAAGCAGCGTCTGCTTGTTAATGTCCATAGTTGGCGAATGTACTATTGCTGAGCAAAGATATAAAAAAATACGCAATCCACGGACATAGTTCTTCTTTTTTTGTACCTTTGTGGCATAAACCATATTTCAGTGGCAGTAGAGTATGCTTGACAAAACGCACAGATACGTTCTTTTGGGGTCGTGCTTCTCGCAATATATGGGCGAGCGTATGGAGGCAGAGGGCTACCATGCCCTGTGCAACCCTGTGGGCACTCTGTTCAATCCCGAGAGCATACGCAATACGGTGTGCCATGCCCTTTGCGGAGGTGCGGAGGACTTGCCTATGTTTCGCGACGAAGCCATGCAGGAATGGCGTTGCTGGTGGGCCAATACCCGTTTTCGTGCCGGTTCTGAAGATGAGGCCCGTGCCTTGGTGCAGGAATCGTTCCGTGCCTTGGGCGATGCCATGTGCCATGCCGACCGCCTGTTTCTCACCCTTGGTACCAACGTGTGCTATAGGCTTGTGGAGAATGGCATGGTGGTGAGTAACTGCCAGCGCCAGCCCGATAGTCTCTTTAGAGAGGATACATTGTCAGTGGATGCGGTATGTGCTTCGCTTGCCGAGACAATAGATTGCTTGCTTGAACGCAATGCAGCGTTAAGGATAACCTTCACCCTGAGCCCCTACCGCTACCGCAAATATGGTTGGCACCGCTCTCAGTTGAGCAAGGCCACCCTGCTTCTTGCCATAGAGCAGATGGTGCAGAGGTACCCCGGGCAGGTGGATTACTTCCCGTCCTACGAGATAATGATGGACGAACTTAGAGACTATAGATACTATGCCCCCGACGGACTTCACCCCTCGCCGGAGGCCGTGGATATTATATGGAATAGATTATGCGAATAGATACCATTGCCTCAATGATAGGCGCACAGGTTTGTGGAGAAGCCTGCGTGGATGTAGAATGGCTCCTGACGGATAGCCGTAGCCTTTGTTTCCCGGAGAGCACCCTGTTCTTTGCCATCCGCACCGACCGTGGCGACGGACACCGCTATGTCCGCGACCTTTACGAACGCGGTGTGCGTGCCTTTGTGGTAAACTCCGTTCAGGAGGACCTGCCTGGTGCTGTGCAACTGCTTGTACAGGACACCCTCACTGCACTTCAGCGGCTGGCCGAGCGGCACCGCGAGTCCTACGACATCCCTGTTATAGGCATAACGGGCAGCAACGGCAAGACTGTGGTCAAGGAGTGGCTCTACCAGATGCTTTCGCCCGATATGGCTGTGACCCGTTCGCCACGCAGTTACAATTCGCAGATAGGCGTGCCTCTGAGTGTCTGGGGGCTCAATGACAACACGCAGATAGGCATCTTCGAGGCAGGCATAAGCCGTCCAGGCGAGATGGAGGCGTTGCAGCGCATCATCCAACCCACCATAGGTGTGTTCACAGGCTTGGGACCTGCCCATCAGGAGAACTTCCAGAGCATGGAGCAGAAACGGCATGAAAAAATGCTCCTGTTCAAGGACTGCCCCGTGGTGTTCGAGGCAGGGGACGAGGCCGACGCACTGGAGCGCGACCGCAATCTCTGTGCCCGTGTATGCCGTCATCTTGGCATGGGCGAGGAGGTTATCCGCGAACGTCTGCAAAGGCTTGAACCCGTGGCCATGCGACTGGAGGTAAAGCAAGGCAGACACGGATGTACGCTCATCAACGATACCTATAACAGCGACCTCGGCAGCCTGGATATAGCGCTCGACTTCATGAACCGCCGTCCCGACAGGGCAGGCCGCCAGCGCGTACTCATTCTCAGCGATATATTGCAGAGCGGTAAGCCATCGCACGAACTTTATTCGCACGTTGCCCGTCTGGTGGAGAGTCGTGGATTGGAACGCCTCATGGCTATAGGTGCTGAGATACAGGCTTGTGCCTCGTGCTTTGCCCGTCTGGATGCACGATGCTCCTTCTTCTCTACCACCGAGGAGTTTATGCATAGTCAGGAGTTCCTTAACTTGCGCGACAGCATTGTGCTTATCAAGGGAGCACGCTCCTTCCACTTCGATGCCATCACCGAAGCCCTTGAACAAAAGGTTCACGAAACCATCCTGGAGGTAAACCTCGGGGCCGTGGTGGAGAACCTCAACTATTACCGCTCCTTCCTCAATCCCCAGACGCGCATCATATGCATGGTCAAGGCCGATGCTTACGGTGCAGGTGCCGTGGAGGTGGCAAAGACCTTGCAGAGTCAGGAACAGGTGGGCTATCTGGCCGTTGCCGTTGCCGACGAGGGAGCCTTGCTCCGTGCCAACGGCATAACGAAGAACATCATGGTGATGAATCCCGAGATGACCAGTTTCAATACCCTCTTCGAGTATAATCTGGAACCTGAGGTGTATAGTTTCCGTCTCCTTGATGCCCTCATCCATGGTGCTGAGCGTGCCGGAATAACAGCCATGCCCATACACATAAAACTGGACACCGGCATGCACCGCCTGGGCTTTGATCCAGAGAAGGACATGCCTGCTCTTGTCCGCCGCTTGCGCTCTCAGACGGCACTCATACCACGCTCTGTCTTCTCCCACTTTGTGGGTAGCGACAGCGATGGTTTCGACGAATTCTCCGCCGAGCAGTATCGCCGTTATCTCCTCGGAGCCGATGCCTTGCAGGCTGCCTTCCCGCATCATATCCTCAGACACATGTGCAACAGTGCCGGCATAGAGCATTTCCCTGAAAGGCAGATGGATATGGTACGCCTGGGGCTCGGACTTTATGGCATCAATTCCCGCAACAATGCCCTCCTGCACAATGTCTCCACGCTGAAGACCACCATACTGCAGATTCACGACGTCCCTGCCTCCGAAACAGTGGGGTATAGCCGTAGGGGCGAACTGGCACGGGATTCGCGCATAGCCGCCATCCCCATAGGGTATGCCGACGGATGGGACCGCCTCTTCGGCCGTGGCCGTGCCTATTGCTTGCTGCACGGTCAGAAAGCCCCCTATGTGGGCAACATCTGCATGGACGTCTGCATGATAGACGTAACGGACATCCCGCAGGCGCAGGAGGGCGACCAGGTCATCCTCTTTGGTGCGGAACTCTCTCCCAGCATCCTTGCCGATATAGTAGACACCATCCCTTATGAGATACTCACCTCCGTGTCATCACGTGTGAAGAGGGTGTACTATAGTGAGTGATTGTCGTTTAAGGTTTAACGAGTTCTCCGAATACTCTGAATACTCTGAATACTCCGAATATTCCGAGTCCTTCAATCTAAGAAGCACATGAAAAAACAGTTTCTCTTCCTTGCCCTTGTGGCTCTCCTTGTGAGTTCCTGCTCCGACTCCAAACGTGATGCCATCGGCCGTACGGAGGTCATCATCGAGACCTCACGTGGCAACATCACTGCACGCCTGTATGACGATACGCCTTTGCATCGCGACAACTTCATCAGGATGATTGAAGCCGGTGTGTACGAGAATATTATATGGAACCGCATAGTGCCCGGAGCCACCATACAGACGGGCGAACCCTTGCAAAAGGCAGGTGGGGCTGCACCCACGGTGGATGCTTCTAAGTTCCGCCACACTATACCGGCAGAAATCAAGTTCCCGCGCTATTTCCACAAGGCAGGAGCCTTGGCTATGTGTCGTCAGGCTGACGATGTCAATCCCGACAGGGTAAGCAGCGGTACGCATTTCTACATTGTTTCGGGCAGGAAGTACGACTTGGGAAGCCTTGCAGAACTCTGGCAGGGCCGTCGTGACACGGAACCTGGTTTCAAGTTGCCCTCGCTCTCGGCATACCAGAAAAAGGTCTATACTACTAAAGGTGGATATCCCTTGCTCGATGGCGACTACACCATTTTCGGTGAAGTGGTGGACGGCATGGGTGTGGTGGAGTCTATCAACAAGGTGCCGGTGGATGCCAAGGAGCATCCCCTCAAGGAGGTGACGGTAAAAAGGATAAGGGTGGTGAAGAGATGAAGACTGAACGATGAAGGTTTTATTTAGGGTGTAGGGACACGGAATGCCGTGTCCCTACTATGCTTTTGCTCTCGCGTCCTGCGTTGTTAGTCTTTCCGTTTTCCGCTCTCTTTGTCCCCCTAAGACAGGGGTGACGGGCGAAGCGGAGGGGGATGAATCAAAATATCCCCGTTTCCTGCTCTTCTTCCCTGCGGGGAGGGTTGGGGTGGGTCTTCCCCTCCTTCTTACATCCTGCTGATGAGGTAGGGCAGGGCCTTCTCGAACTTCACACCATACCAGTGTGAGGGGTCGCCCATGCTCTGACGGATGGTCTCCACCACGAAGTCGGCGGCAATGGAGGCAGATTCCAGGATGCTGTGTCCGCGCATCAGTGCCCCGGCAAAGGAGGATGCATAGCAGTCGCCGGTGCCGTGCATGGAAACGTCCAGACGGTCGGTGAAGTAGTAAAGGATTTCATTGCCGTCGTAGCATGCCACGCCCAACTTGTTGGGCTCAAGGCTGACGCCCGTCAGTACCACGTTCTTGGCTCCGAGGGCATGCAGACGCTTGATAGTCTGCTCGATATATGTCTGGTCGTACTCGGTGCGGTACTCCTCGCCAAGCAGGAGGGCAGCCTCGGTGAGGTTGGGCATGATTACGTCAGCACCGTTGCACAAACGGCACATCTCCTGTGGGAAGTCGTCGTCGAAACCGGGATATAGTTTGCCGCCGTCGCCCATCACGGGGTCCACGATGCGCAGAGCACCGGGACGGGCGGTCTCCTGCATGATGTCCAGGATGTGGGGTATCTGAGTCTTTGATACGTAACCTGTATAGAAGGCGTCAAAGTCCACCTTCTCCTTCTTCCACTGTGCCAGTATGTTGGGCATCTCGTCGGTGAGGTCGCGGAAGGTCCAGCCGCTGAACCCTGCAGTGTGGTTGGACAGGACGGAACTGGGCAGTATGGCGCACTCCACACCGCATGCCGAAATGATGGGCAGGGCCACGGTGAGCGAGCACTGTCCTACGCATGAAATATCCTGAATGGTAAGAAGTCTCTTGTCGTTCATCTTTTCAATCTTTTACAATACCTTTATTATTTTATGCGTGCAAAGTTACGTACAAATGCGCAGAAACGCAACAGACGCTTCCGCAAAGGGTAATGTAATGTCCGAAAATGGTAAAGGGTGGGGCGTGCTTGCTTGTTGTTGTCTTCGGACACGTGTCCGCTTTGCTTGAATCATTCGGACACGGCATGCCGTGTCCCTACGGTGTTCTCGCTTAGTCGTGCTTGGGTATTTTATTCACTTATTCGTACCATTGAGGCTTTGCCTCGAAGGTACTCACGTTCGAAAATACTCAAACAAGTTTGGTATTTTATTCACTTATTCGTACCATTGAGGCTTTGCCTCGAAGGTACTCACGTTCGAAAATACTCAAACAAGTTTGGTATTTTACTCACTTATTCGTACCATTGAGGCTTCGCCTCTAAATTACTTCCGTTCGGAAATAAAAATAAATTGCGATTTATTTTGTATTTCTCTCACTTAATCGTAATTTTGTCGCCCCTTATATATTATATAATGTACGAGAAGGTTATGGAAGAGAAGGAATATCTTGATAATTACGAGCAGAGGCTGACGGCCGAATTGCTCAAGGTTTGCACACAACAGGGCAAGTTGGCAGGACAGTTGCTGCCAAGCCCCGACCTGGACGACAAGTGGGAGGAGGTGGCACAGCCTTACATGGGCGATGCCATAAAGGAGATTGCCAAGTATCCCACTGTGGCGCTGGGATGGATGATGTATGTGGGCATGGCCGTGGCACACTACTGGGATGTGGATTGGGAGGTTTACGGCAAGATAGAGAACCTCTACGAGTACATCCGCGACAAGCGCGGCTTTGACGAGATGGACGAGTATGTCCGCGAAACGGTACTCGGTTTCCGTCCCGATGCCAAGCCTGCTGAGGGTCAGCCCATGAACGGGTACGACGGCACGGAGGAACTCGTGCGCATGCTTTCTACCATCTGTCTGACACAGATACGTCGCGAGCAAATAGAGCCGCAAAGCCCTATGGCATTCCGTGTCTACGTACGCAGTATCCATGCCCTGTACGTCATTGGAGCCAGTGTGGAGCTTTATCGTCTCGGTTACAAAATGACAGTATAAGTGCAGATATTGTGACTTTTTCTTGCGGAACACGAAAGAAAGTCATAACTTTGCCCGCATTAAACCCCAAAAGGAAGAACAAAAGCAACGAAACCCGACGATATGAAACACCAGTTGAGAAGTGCCGTATGTACCGAAGGACGCCGTATGGCAGGTGCCCGCGCCCTGTGGGTGGCCAATGGTATGAAGAGGGAAATGTTTGGCAAGCCCATCATTGCCGTGGTGAACTCATTCACCCAGTTTGTCCCCGGTCACACCCATCTGCATGAGATAGGCCAGATAGTGAAGGCCGAGATAGAGAGCATGGGCTGCTATGCCGCCGAATTCAACACCATCGCCATAGACGACGGTATTGCCATGGGCCACGACGGCATGCTTTATTCGCTGCCCAGCCGCGACATCATTGCCGACAGCGTGGAATACATGTGCAACGCCCACAAGGCAGACGCCATGATATGCATTTCCAACTGCGACAAGATAACCCCTGGCATGCTCATGGCAGCCATGCGCCTGAATATCCCCGCAGTGTTTGTGAGCGGCGGCCCCATGGAGGCCGGCAAGTATAAGGGCGAGAACCTCGACCTTGTAGGTGCCATGGTGAAGGGAGCCGACAAGACCGTTAGCGACGAGGAACTGGCCGAGGTGGAAAACCGCGCCTGTCCCGGATGCGGATGCTGCAGCGGCATGTTCACCGCCAACTCCATGAACAACCTCACCGAGGGCATAGGCCTGTCCCTGCCCGGCAACGGAACCATCCTGGCCACACACACCAACCGTGTGCAACTCTTCAAGGACGCCGCCAGGCAGATAGTGAAGAACGCCTTTGCCTACTACGAGGATGGCGACGAGAGCGTTCTGCCCCGTAGCATAGCCACACGCCAGGCTTTCCTCAATGCCATGACCCTGGACATAGCCATGGGAGCCAGCACCAACACCGTGCTGCATCTGCTGGCCATAGCGCAGGAGGCCGAGGTGGACTTCACCATGAAGGATATGGACGAACTCTCGCGCAAGACTCCCTTCCTCTGCAAACTGGCCCCCAACAGCCAGAAGTACAGCGTGCAGGAGTGCGGACGTGCCGGCGGTATGCTCAACCTCCTTGGCGAACTTGCCAAGGGCGGTCTGATAGACACCTCCGTGAAGCGCGTTAACGGTGCCACACTGGCCGAGGACATTGAGAAATACTCCATCCTCAAGGACAACATTGACCCCGAGGCAAAGAGAATATACAGCAGCGCACCTGCCGGTGTGTTCTGCAACAAGATGGGAGCACAGAGCACCACCTACGAGACTCTGGACACCGACCGCGAGAACGGTTGCATCCGTTCCATCGAGCACGCCTACACCAAGGATGGCGGCCTGGCAGTGCTCTTCGGCAACATCGCACAGGACGGCTGCGTGGTGAAGACCGCCGGTGTGGACGAAAGCATTTGGCGCTTCTCCGGTCCAGCCGTGGTGTTTGACTCTCAGGAAGACGCCTGTGAAGGTATCCTCGGAGGCAAGGTGAAGAAGGGCGACGTGGTGGTAATCACCCATGAGGGTCCCAAGGGTGGTCCCGGCATGCAGGAGATGCTTTATCCCACCAGTTACATCAAGTCCATGCACATGGGCAAGGAATGTGCCCTCATCACCGACGGACGCTTCAGCGGAGGCACATCCGGACTCTCCATCGGACACATCAGCCCCGAGGCAGCCGCAGGCGGCAACATCGGCAAGATCGTGGATGGTGACATCATAGAGATAGACATTCCTGCAAGAAGCATCAACGTGCGCCTCTCCGACGAGGAACTGGCGGCACGTCCCCAGCAACCCCTGCGCCGCAACCGCGTAGTAAGCAAAGCCCTCCGTGCCTATGCACAGAGCGTTACCAGTGCCGACAAGGGAGGCGTGAGGGTGATAAAGGATTAACGGCAGGACCCCTTCAATCCCCCTGCAGGGGGAGGAGAGGGTGAGCGATTAATGGTGAGCGGAAAATCCTAGGACACCCTAGGACTTCTTAGGACTTCCTAGGATATCCTAGCCCCTCCTAGAACTACCTAGGTCCTCCCTGACCTCCCCAGAATAAAAGACAGAACATGGAAACAACAAAGATAACAGGTGCCGAAGCCCTTATGCGCTCCCTTGAACACGAGGGAGTGGATGTGCTGTTCGGATATCCCGGTGGTGCCATCATGCCCACCTATGATGCCCTTTACGACCACAAGGACACCCTGCACCACATACTCGTACGCCACGAACAGGCGGCCGTACATGCAGCCCAGGGCTATGCCCGTGTGAGCGGTAAGGTGGGATGCGCCATCGTTACCTCTGGTCCCGGTGCCATGAACACCATCACCGGTGTGGCAGATGCCATGATAGACTCCACCCCCATGGTGGTAATCTGCGGACAGGTGGGTGCCGCCATGCTTGGCACGGATGCCTTTCAGGAGGTGGACGTAGTGGGCGTTACCCAGCCTATCAGCAAGTGGAACTACCAGATACGCCGTGCCGAGGACATCCCTTGGGCGGTGGCACGTGCCTTCTACATAGCACGCAGCGGCCGTCCCGGTCCTGTGGTATTGGACTTTGCCAAGAACGCACAGACGGCAATGATAGAGTATGCTCCGCAGACGGTGGACTTCATCCGCAGTTATAATCCCGTGCCCGAGACACAGCCGGGAAGCATAGAAATGGCGGCCGAACTCATCAACCAGAGCGTGAAGCCCCTGATGCTCGTTGGCCAGGGTGTGGAACTTGCCGGTGCACGCCAGGAACTCCTTGCCCTTTGCGAGAAGGCACAGATACCCTTCGGACAGACCATGCTCGGCCTTTCCGCCGCTCCCACCGGCCATCCCCTGAACATGGGTATGCTGGGCATGCATGGCAATCTGGCTCCCAACGTGATGACCAACCAGTGCGACCTGCTCATTGCCGTGGGCATGCGCTTCGACGACCGTGTTACGGGCGACCTGCACACTTA
>X430_Giraffe__coassemble_158_pt1 | contig 15329 bp, 9 predicted proteins | sample X430_Giraffe__metabat2_high_PE_005 | metagenome-assembled genome bin X430_Giraffe | reverse complement strand
CCTTTGCCATGGAAGAGGATGCAAAGTTGATGAAGGAAGCCAATGTGGTTGCCCGCCTGGCACAGGTGGAGATGAAGGCAGACACCTTCGTTTACAATGCCGATGCATACCGTATGCCGGAAGGCTCCGTGCTGGAAGAACTGGTGAAGAAACTGCCCGGCGCAGAAGTGGACGAGGACGGCAAGATTACCATAAACGGCAAGGAGGTAAAGAAGATTATGGTGGACGGCAAGGAGTTCTTTGCCAACGACACCAAGATGTCCATGAAGAACATCCCCACCAAGATGGTGAAGAACATCAAGGCCTACGACAAGCAGAGCGACTACAGCCGTGTGACGGGCATTGACGACGGTGAGGAGGAGACGGTTCTTGACCTTACCGTGAAGAAGGGCATGAAGCAGGGTTGGCTCGTAAACCTGGAAGGCGGTTACGGCACCAAGGACAGATACACGGTGAAGGGCGACGTGATGCGCATCCTGGACAACATGCAGTTTGCCCTGTTTGCCGGAAGCAACAACGTGAACGACCGAAGCATGGGCGGAGGCGGACGCTGGAGCAGAGGTGGCAGCGGTATCGTGTCGAGTCAGATGGTCGGTGCCAACCTCGCCTGGGAAAACGGCAAGAGGGACTATGAGGCCGGCCTGCTGAAAACCGGTGGCAGCGTGCGCTTCCACAGGACATTCAGCGAAAGCATGAGCAGGAGCAACAGCGAGACCTTCCTGCAGGACATGTCCAAATGGAACAACTCTCTGAGCACGGGCGAGAACCTGAACTGGAGCATCAATGCCGACTTCCGCCTGGAGTGGATGCCGGACTCCATGACAAACATCATCTTCCGTCCTTCCTACTCGCACTCCGAAGGCAATTCAGAGTCCATGAGTGCATCGGTTTCCTTTGACGGCGATCCCTACGAGGCCGGCATGGAATACCCCCTTGAGGAGTTTGCCGACACCATAGCAAACCCATGGTTCAAGGACATCCTGGTAAACAGCAACAGGAACAACGGTCTTTCACGCAGCAGTTCCGACAATGCCAACGCTTCGCTGCAGATAAACCGCCGGTTAGGCAAACCCGGACGCAACATCACCCTGAACGTGAACGGCGGCTACTCGCACTCGGGCAGCCAGTCGTGGAACATCTCGGACATCCGTTACTACAAGACCAACGACACCACATACACCAACCGATACAACGAGCGCCCAAGCACCTCATATAACGTGCGTACACGCCTAAGCTACACAGAACCTCTTACCAGGTACATGAACCTGCAGGGCAGTTATCAGTTCCAGTACCGTTTCTCGGACAGCGACCGCAACATGTACGATCTGCACGCACTGATGGAGGACATCGGTCTGCCCGACTACATGCCCCTGACGGCAGAGCAACTCTACATGGGCTACATCCCCGGTGTGGACACTCTCTCTCTCATCCGCAACCGAGAGAACTCGCAGTATGCCACATACAACGAGTATAACCACGATGCACAACTGCTGCTTAGATACACTCGCAAGTTCGAGAACGGACAGGAACTGCGCTTCAACTTCGGTGCTTCGTTCCAGCCACAGACAACACACATGGATTACGAGAAGAACACGCTGGACACCACCGTCATCAGGAACGTGTTCAATTGGGCACCAAGAATCCATGCACGCTGGAAGATAAACCAAAGCAGCCAACTGAATTTCCGTTACAACGGACGTATGTCACAACCCAGCATGACCAACCTGCTGGAGGTAATGGACAACAGCAACCCTCAGAATGTAAGTCTGGGTAACGCAGGACTGGAGAGCAGTTGGACGAACTCTGTCAACGCTGACTACAATGCCTATAAACCCGAGCGTCAGATGGGTTGGGCCTTCAATGCCTCGTATTCTACCACAGACCGTTCCGTTTCCACGGCTACAATCTACGATGCCACGACCGGCAACCGCTACACCCGTCCCATGAACATAGACGGCAACTGGAACACGTCGGCCTTCATGATGTTCAACACCGCATTGGACACGGCCAAGCACTTCTCCATACACATCACCAACTGGATGTCGTATTCAAACAACGTGGGCTACATCTCCTCAGCCATAAACGGCATACAGACTCCGGAAACGGTGGAAGACATGCAGGCACTGTTCAAGAATGCATACGACAGAGGTCTGCTTGACAAGTCCACGACAAAGACACTTAGCATAAGTCCGCACCTGAGAGCCACCTACCGCACGGAATGGGGCGAGACCGGTTCCATAGAAGTGGGTCTGCACGGCGGCTTCAATTACCAGCACGGACGCAACGAGACGAACAAGAACGGCAACATCGATTCGTGGAACTTCAACTACGGCGGCAACCTGACCCTGTCCGCTCCCTGGGGCACAACACTCAGCACAGAAATCGGTCCGCAGTACCGCCGTGGCTATGCCGACGAGAACATGAACACCACGGAAATCATCTGGAACGCACAGCTGTCGCATGCCTTCCTGAAGAAAAAGAACCTTATCGTCAGCGCACAGTGGTACGACATCCTTGGCGAGCGCAGCAACATTTCTCGTAACATCTCAGCCACCATGCGTTCGGACACTGAGACAAATGCCATCAACTCCTACGTCATGTTCAAGGTGGCATACAAACTGAACCTCCTCGGTGGCAGAAGCGCACAAGGCCCAGGTGGCAGACGCGGTCCCGGCGGCGGTTGGGGCGGCCATGGCGGCAGACGTCCCTTCAGAATGTAGTGAAGGAACTCCAATACCCCCTAAAAACATTGGACTGAACAGCAACATCCCTGCTTTGAAGATTACAAGGTTTCAGAGCAGGGATGTTGTTATGACCCAGTACTCTCCCGAGAGTACTACAGTACCGACATGAGAGTACTACAGTACCGACACGAGAGTACTACAGTACCGACACGAGAGTACTACAGTACCGATACGAGAGTACTGCAGTAATTTCTGAATAAAATAGTCTTATTGGAAGAAGGAGAAGTTGACACTGCCGTACTGGCGGTGCTCAACAAAGCGGGGATGCTGGCTAAAGTCGTGGTCCTTACCGTGCTCGATGACGAGCAGGCCGTCCTCTCGGAGGAGGTCACGTTCCAGAATCATATCGGGGAGTTCGGGTATCTCGGTCAGGACATAGGGAGGGTCGGCAAAGATGAAGTCGAACTGTTCTCTGCACTGGCTAAGGTACTTGAACACGTCACCTTTGATGGAGATGGCATTGAGGTCCTGAAGTTTGTCTATGAAACCCTTGATAAACTTGAAATGAAGAGGGTCCTTTTCCACACTTATCACACGGGAACAACCACGGGAAAGCAGTTCCAGCGTTATGCTGCCAGTTCCCGCAAAAAGGTCCAGAGCCACGGGGCCCTCATCCCAATCCATATATGAATTGAGGACGTTGAAAAGGTTCTCCTTGGCAAAGTCTGTGGTGGGACGTGCCTTGAACGTACGTGGAATGTCAAAGTGACGACCCTTGTATTTTCCGGTGATAACGCGCATAGTTTGCTATATAATATTGTATGGATACTGAGGCAGTGTCCGTTTGATGTTTGTCGGCTACAGATTGGTCATTCGGATGCTGCACGCACCGTCCCCGCATCGCGAGGCCTTAATCGCCTACCTCTTTACTGCTTCTACCTTCCGCTCAGATACTCAGTTCCCGCATATCCACATGGGCAAGGTACTGGCATAACTCTTCGTAAAGATCCTCGTCTGCACCATATAGTGTGCATGAATCGTGCCAGGCATCCAGGGAAAGGGTCTTCCATACATACAGAATGAAGTAAAGTTTGTCGGCATTGCCTGCCGCACGGAAGACATTGGCAAAATGCAACCGGCCTTTCCTGAGAACGGCTATCATTACCCCTCCATCTACCATAATGGCATGCGTACTGACTGACAATGTACTGCCCTGCTGCATTTCTGCCACCTGAGACAGCATCGTACCGTACAGTCCCTGTACCATAGCACTGGGATAGTGGCTCTTCAGCGTTTCCTCGACTGAAGACTGGAGTGTGAATATCTCCACGACGTCCAAAGAAGGAAGCACCTGGAAGCACATGTCCTCGGGACGGGGAGACATACCGGCGAAGGTAAGCCTATAGACGGCCAACATGTCCTCGCGCCTGAACTCATCCAAAGGAACACGTGTACTGGGAGAAGTGGAATACAGGACTACGCGTTCGTAATGACGACCCGCAATACGGGGTAACTGCAATCCACGCTCCAAAGCGTCGGCCAAAGTCTCGTCCGCAGCACACGGGAGACTCTCCTGCAAAAGCAACTGGCCTGAGCCGAGGCTATATACAAGAAAAGAAAATCCATCCGCACAAAGACGGATGGATAGACTATAGTTCAATAATGATTTATTCCCAGTTACCGGCATTGTTGTTCCAACCGTCACCGGCCTCACCGATCTTCAGACCGGCATAGCGGCCCATTTCATCGGCCTCAATGGTTGTATTCTTAATCAATCTGTCACCGAGTTTGCCCATACCCTTCAGGTAGCTGGCAATAGATGCGTTACACTCCATAACCTGTACGATAGCACCGCTCTTGGTAGTGTTGGGGCAGGCAACGATCTCAAATGTATCACCCTCTGAGAAAGGAATGTAGCGCATAGAGTCCACGTTGAGGTTCTGGTCCTTATAGAGACTGTCCATCAGGGATACCCAAATGGTATCGCGACGGAAACCTTCCAACTTGTACTCGGCAATGGCCTTTGCGTCACCGCTGTTGATGATTTCAGCAGCCTTGCTCTCGGTCAGGCCTTTTTCCATCTGCTCATCGCTCAGGACACCCTCCTTGATAACTACGGGCAACTTGCCGTTTCTTACGAATTCGGTCAAGACGTTCCAGTCGGCGCAATATGCACCTTCGGGATGCTGCTGCTTGAAAGCCTCCTCGGCTTCCTTAATCTGAATGAGACGGGCCTTTACCTGAGCCTCACGATAAGCAACCTCCTTGTCGAAGTTGATGTCGTCCTGAATGCTACGCCAGCAGATAACAGCCAGCAACACCACGCATACAGCCAAAACTGCATTAATTACCTTTTTCATGTTTTTATTTCGTTATATTTTTGTACATTCGCATCGCAAAGTTAATAAAAAGAATTCAAGTAACGATACTTTCCGTCCTTTTTTTATAAAAGTTTTATGATAAGTGAGGATTTCAGAGCACTGATAAGAGGAAACTTCGTGCATGTTCCCACGCAAGAACAGGATTTTGTAATAGACTCGTGGTGCAGGTTCCTGCTTGGCAGGAGCGATGACAGCATGTTCTTGCTGAAAGGTTATGCCGGCACGGGAAAGACCTCTCTGGTAGGTGCTCTGGTAAGGACGATGAAGATGCTGAAGCAGCGTGTGGTGCTGCTGGCTCCCACCGGCAGGGCGGCAAAAGTGATGGGCGGATATGCGGATACGTCTGCCGGCACCATACACAGGCATATCTACAGACAGAAGACATTTGGCGAAGAGCGGTTCATGGCCGCCCCCAACCTGAAGGAGAACACCCTCTACATCGTTGACGAGGCTTCCATGATTGCCAACGAAGGGCTTTCGGGCAGCGTCTTCGGCGACGGGAGATTGCTGGATGACCTCATCCATTTCGTATATTCATCTCCCGGATGCCGTCTAATCTTGATAGGCGACACGGCACAGTTGCCTCCCGTGGGCGAGGAACATTCGCCAGCCCTGGACAGGATGGAACTGGGCGGATACGGCCTGGAAGTCATTGAGGCCGAACTGACACAAGTGGTAAGGCAACTGGACTCGTCCGGCATACTCTGGAATGCCACACGGCTGAGAGAATGCCTGACCGGAGGATGTGCCGTACCGAAAATCCGGGTTTCTTTCCCCGACGTGCACACCGTGCCTGGCAACGAACTTATAGAGTACATGGAACAGAGTTATCACAGATGCGGCAAGGATGGCACTATAGTGATAACCCGTAGCAACAAGCGTGCCAACATCTACAACATGGGCATCCGCAACCGCATTTTAGACTACGACTGCGAACTGGGCGGAGGCGACATGGTGATGGTGGCCAAGAACAAGTACCTGAACGGTAAGGACCTGATTGCCAACGGAGAAATGGCCATAGTGCAGAGACTGCGCAACGAACGCGAACTGTATGGTTTCCGCTTTGCCGATGCGACACTGAAACTAATTGACCGTACAGACTCCGGGCAGGAGGAGCAGGACGGACAGGGCATTCCCACAGAACTGGACACCGTGGTGCTACTGGACACCCTGCATTCAGAAGCACCAGCACTGACCAGGGAACAGCAACAGCAACTCTTCATGAGGGTATGCGAGGATTACCCCGAACTCCGCAACAAGCGCGACCTTTTCAAGGCCGTAAAGGAAGACAAGCACTATGGCGCCCTGCAGATAAAATATGCATACGCCATAACCTGCCACAAGGCACAGGGCGGGCAGTGGGAAGACGTCTACATAGACCAGGGCTACATGACAGAAGACATGCTGACCGAAGACTACATCAGGTGGCTTTATACAGCCATAACCCGTGCCACAGGGCATGTGTACCTTGTCAACTGGCCCGAGGAGCAAACAGAGAACGCTTAAAAATAATTAAATGCTCGTGTCTTGACACACGACCTATTATATTTTTATATATCTTTGTCAGGCAAAGAACAATATAAACACACGATATATGGACATCAAACTTCTTGTCTTAGACGTTGACGGCACATTGCTGAACAGCAACCGCGAGATGAGCGAGCGTACCGTAAAAACCCTGAAGAAAGTACAGCAAAACGGAGTGCGTGTGGCTTTGGCCACAGGACGACCCACATACGGAGTACTGCCTTTTGCAAAAGCAATAGACCTGGACTTCAACGATGGTTTCATCATCAGTTACAACGGAGCCAAGGTGCTGGAAGCCAGCACCGGCAAGGCTATCTTTGAAAGGACCATAGATCCCAAGATGGTGCCATACCTGGAGAAACAGGCCGAACGTAGCGGCTGCGCCCTCGCCTTCTACGAGAACGACGAGGTGGTGGCTACCGACACCAACAATCCACACATCGTGGACGAGGCACAGATGAACAACATGGCCCTCCGCCATGTGGACAGCATTGCCGAGGCCATGGCACATCTGGAAGACGACAAGAACACATGGCCCACAGAGGTTATTCTTGTGAACGACGACGAGCAGATTCTGACCGGTCTGGAGGAACACCTGCAACGCCACCTGAACGGTGTCATGGATACCATACACTCCAACCCCTACTATCTGGAAGTCGTAGGCTACCAGGTAGGCAAGAGCCATGCCATGAGTGCCTTGGTCCAGAAACTGGGCATCAGCATGAAGGAGGTAATGGCTTTGGGCGACGGACGTGCCGACATCAACATGCTGCAGATGGCCGGCATGGGCATTGCCATGGGCAACGCACCCGAGGAGGTGAAGCGCTGTGCCGACTACACCACCCTCTCCAACGACGAGGACGGTGCCGCACTGGCCATAGAGCGTGCTTTCGAGGAGGAGCATGAGAAACCCGAGGACGACCAGGAAGTTCCCGTTGACGTACTGAACGCCCAGAACAAGAACACCCTGATGGGTGCCTTGGGCATGCAATACACTTTTGCCAGTCCCCACCGTGTTGAGGCCACCATGCCTGTGGACGGCCGCACACGCCAGCCCTTCGGCATCCTGGCAGGTGGTGCATCCCTAGCTCTGGCGGAAACCCTGGCAGGCCTGGGCAGCATGATAGCATGCAAGCCCGGAGAAATGGCCGTGGGCATGCAGGTATCAGGCAACCACGTATCCAGCGCTCACGACGGAGACACCGTGCGCGGTGTTGCCACCCCTGTACACCTGGGTCGCTCCAGCCATGTGTGGAACGTGCAGATATTCACCTCCACTGGCAAATTGGTCAGCTCCGTTACGGTGACCAACTCCATCATGAGCAAGAGATAACCGACAACCACCTACATAAGCAGCGAGGCGACAGACCTAAGTCTGTCGCCTCGCGCGTATTATATATAATGTATATTACTCTGCTGTTGCCAGTTCTATTACCTTTTCCACTGCTGAAAGCAGACCGTCGGGGTTCTTGCCTCCGGCTGTAGCGAAGTGGGCCTGACCACCGCCGCCACCCTGGATGAGGTGTCCGGCCTCGCGCACTGCCTTGCCGGCATTGAGGCCTGAAGCAACTAGATCATCGGAGAAACTTACCGTCAGAGAAGGCTTGCCTTCAAAGAGGCCACCGATTACTACTATCAGACCTTCTGCGAACTGACCACGCAACTGGAAGACCATATCCTTGGCAACCTGAGGATCAAGGTTGACCACACCCGAGATAACCTTCACACCTGCCACCTCACGGGCATTGGCAATGAGTTCCTGCTTGTACTGCTGTGCCTTCTGTGCCTTGAAGTCGTCCAACTGCTTGCGCAGGTCGGCATTCTCGTTGATGGCACGCTGGATGGTACCCATCAGGTCGGGCACATTGTTGAACAATGCTCTCAGATCTGCTACCAGGTCCTGCTGCTTGTCCATCATTTCCTCTACGGCACGGCCTGTGATGGCCTCTATACGACGCACACCTGCGGCAACGCTGCTCTCGCTAACGATACGCACCATGCCTATGCGACCGGTGCTCTGCACATGACAACCGCCGCAGAACTCAACGCTGGAACCGAACTGTACAACACGGACCTTGTCACCATATTTCTCACCGAAGAGAGCAATAGCACCCAGTTTCTTCGCTTCCTCCAAGGGAGTGTCACGATACTCCTGCAGAGGCAGGTCCTCACGGATGCGCTCGTTCACCAGGCGTTCCACCTCACGTATCTGCTCAGGAGTAACCTTCTCGAAGTGAGAGAAGTCGAAGCGCAGATAGTCGGGGGTTACAAGCGAGCCTTTCTGTTCCACATGCTCGCCAAGCACACTACGCAAGGCCTCGTCCAGAAGGTGGGTACAGGTATGGTTTGCCTCTGTGGCACGACGGCGCTCCACATCCACGCAAGCCATGAACTCGGCCTCGGGATTGTTGGGGATGCGCTCCAGCAGGTGAACGGAAACACCGTTCTCCTTCTTGGTGTCCAGCACGCGGATGGTCTCCTCGTCGTTCACCAGCACACCGCTGTCGCCTACCTCACCGCCCATCTCGCCGTAGAAAGGAGTCTGGTTCAGGATGGCCTCATATACAACGCCCTTCTTCTGCTTCACCTCGCGGTACTTCAGTATGCGGCAACTGTACTCTGTGTAGTCGTAACCCACGAAAGTGCTGAGTTCGTCGCCTGTCATTTCTTCGGCATCGCCCACGATGTGCCAGTCGCCTGTCTCAACCTGAGCGGCGTTGCGGGCACGGGCCTTCTGCTTCTCCATCTCGGCATTGAAACCGGCCTCATCCACGGTCATGCCGTTCTCGCGGCAAATCAGTTCTGTCAAATCCAAGGGGAAACCGAAGGTGTCAAACAGGGTAAATGCCTTCTCGCCGGCAATCTCAGTCTTGCCTGCGGCACGGGTTTCCTCTATAACACCGTTGAGCAGACGGATACCGTTCTCCAGAGTGCGCAGGAAACTGTCCTCCTCCTCCTTCATCACCTTCATGATGAAGTCCTTCTGAGCCACCAGTTCGGGAAAAGCACCGCCCATCTCCTGTGCCAGAGTGGGAACGAGGGTGTACATGAATGCCTGCTTCTGACCCAGGAAGGTGTAGCCGTAACGTACGGCACGACGCAGGATACGGCGGATAACGTAACCGGCCTTGGCATTGGAGGGCAACTGGCCGTCGGCAATGCTGAATGAGATAGCACGCAGATGGTCTACTATCACGCGCATGGCTATGTCGGTCTTCTCGCTCTGGCCATAGGGGATGCCGGTCTTCTCACCCAGCGCCTTGATGATGGGCTGGAAGATGTCGGTATCATAGTTGGACTGCTTGCCCTGGATGGCACGCACCAGACGTTCGAATCCCATACCAGTATCGATAACATTCATGCCAAGAGGTTCCAGATGGCCGTCAGCCTTACGCTCGTACTGCATGAACACGATGTTCCATATCTCGATGACCTGTGGGTCGTCCTTGTTTACAAGTTCACGTCCGGGAACCTTTGCCTTCTCTTCGGCTGAACGGCTGTCCAGGTGTATCTCGGAACAAGGACCGCAAGGACCTGTATCGCCCATTTCCCAGAAGTTGTCGTGCTTGTTGCCGTTGATGATATGGTCAGCGGGAACATGCTTCAGCCAGAAGTTGGCAGCCTCGTCATCACGGGAAAGGTTCTCGCTGGCATCGCCCTCGAACACGGTGACATAGAGGTCGGCAGGATTCAACTTGAGAACATCAACAAGGTATTCCCATGCCATATCAATGGCGCCTTCCTTGAAATAATCGCCGAAACTCCAGTTGCCGAGCATCTCGAACATGGTGTGGTGGTAAGTATCGTGTCCCACCTCTTCCAGGTCGTTGTGTTTGCCACTGACACGCAGACACTTCTGTGTGTCGGCACGGCGGCGGGGTTCGGGGTCGCGGGTACCCAGAATTATATCCTTCCACTGGTTCATTCCGGCATTGGTGAACATCAGTGTGGGGTCGTCCTTGACTACCATCGGAGCAGACGGCACAATCAAGTGGCCCTTAGACTCGAAATACTTCTTGTACGAGTCGCGGATTTCGTTTGCAGTCATCATATATCTGTGTGTTATGTTTATATTTGCAAATAATTTTGTCCTACGGACACTTTCTGCCAAAAAACTTTGCAAAGATACTCCGTTTTGCTTAACTTTGCAAAGATTTTTACGAATAAATCCCTACCGGAAACCAAAACATCCGCACGCAAGCAATATGAGCCTGAACACCAATCCTGATTTGAAGTTATACTATAGTATATCTGAAGTTGCAGCCCAATTCGGTGTTGCAGAGTCTCTTTTGCGCTTTTGGGAAAAGCAGTTCCCCAACATACACCCCAAGAAGAGCGGCAACAACGTGCGGCAATACACCCAGGCAGACATAGAGGAAATACGTGTGGTCTACAACCTGGTAAAGGTGCGTGGCATGAAACTTAACGCCGCCAAGGAAGTTCTTTCCAAGAACAAGAAAGGAGCAGGTGACACCTCGGCAATAATCTCCGAACTGCAGAGCCTGCGCGAAGAACTTGTAGCCCTGCGCAAGGAACTGAACGACCTGGCATAAGGCGAACGGAAAGGTGAAAACGGAAAACGGAAAGGTAAAAGCATCGGGGCTATGCGATAGGCTTTCCGTTTTCCGTTTATCTACATGCCTTATACAGAGGGCACAGTGGTGGGTGGCTTGGTTTTCCGTTTTCCCCTTTCCGTTTTCCGTTCCTCTAGTCCGTCCTTACCACCTTCTCTATTTCCTTTATATTCTTCAGGTCGCGGATAATGCTCCGAAGGTCTTGGAGATCATGCACCTCCATAACGATATCGGCCGAGAATATGCCATTGTTGGTCTGCACGCTCAGACGGGAAATGTTCAGGTTCATCTGCTGCGACAGGATACCGGTCATCTGGTGTAGCACACCTATGCGGTCTATGCCCTCAACATGAAGTACGGCCGGGAAATACAGCACCTTGTGCGTATCCCACACTGCAGCCAGTATATTGTTGCCCTCCACGGCCTTCAGGCGTCCCAACGTCTGGCACTGGCGCTTATGTATCGTGACATAACCGTTATCGTCCTGAAAAGCAAGGACATCGTCACCAGGTATGGGATGGCAGTGTTCACATATCAGGTATTTGGATATGGTATCCTCGTTGAGCAGCAGCGACCTTTTCTTGTCCAGGCGGAACAGTGACCTTGCAACACCGGCAGACGATGCCGTTCCTCCTGCACCATCCTTTCCGGACGAGAGTCCATTTCCGTCCGAATGGCCTTTCTCGTTGCCTGTGGCTTTAAGGAAGGGAATAAAACGGCGCCACTTGTGCTTAGCGGCATTCTCGTTAAGATGCTTTACCACGTCATCTGAAAGAACCAGTGTACGCGATGCAATCTGGCCATAAAGTTGTTCCTTGCCTGCCACCTGATAAAGCCTGCACAGACGTTCCAAAGTCTCCGTATCCGGCGCAAGGTCGTGCTTGACGAGGAAGTCTGACAACATCTCCTCCCCCTCCTTCTGCAACTGGCGCTGCTGGCGGCGCAGTATTGCCTGTATCTTGGTTCTGGCCTTGGCCGTGGTAACATGGTTCAGCCAGTCAGCCGCAACGAAGACGTTCCTGCCAGTAAGTATCTCCACCTGGTCTCCGCTCTCGAGTTTATGCGACAGAGGCACAAGGGTATGGTTTACCTTGGCACCGATACAATGTGTTCCGAGCGTTGTGTGGACACTGAAAGCAAAGTCCAGCACCGTACATCCCGCCGGCATGGTCTTGAACTCGCCCTTGGGCGTTACAACGAATATCTCCTTGGCATAAAGGTTCAGTTTAATGGCATCCAGGAAATCCATTGCATTGGGCTGAGGGTCGTCCAGTATTTCCTTGATAGTGGAGAGCCATCGGTCCAGTTCGTTCTCGCTGTCCTGCTGGGTCTTTCCGCCATCCTTGTACTTCCAGTGTGCGGCAAATCCCTGCTCTGCAATATCGTCCATACGGCGCGAGCGAATCTGCAGTTCTATCCACTTTCCGCTCTTGCTCATCAGCGTTGTCTGCAAGGCCTGGTATCCGTTGGCCTTAGGATGCGACAGCCAGTCGCGCAGACGCTCGGGATGCGGTCTGTAGATATTAGTGGCTATGGCATATATGCGCCAGCAGTCCGTTATCTCGTTTTCCGGCTGTCCGTCGCCCTCGAAGATTATACGTGCGGCAAGGATGTCGTATATTTCGTCCAGTGTCACCTTCTTGTTCTGCATCTTGTTCCAGATGCTGTACGGTGACTTGATGCGGGCCTTAATCTCGTACTTCAACCCGGTCTGGTCCAGACGCTCGCGTATGGGGGCAGTGAACTCATCAAACAGTTCCTGCAGGTGTCCGCCCACCTCGGCCAACCTTGTCTGTATAAGGGAATACTGTTCCGGCTGTTCGTAGCGGAAGGAGAGGTCCTCCAGTTCCTCCTTAATTTTATTAAGGCCCAACCTGTTGGCCAAAGGGGCGTAGATATACAGGGTCTCGCCCGTTATCTTGTACTGCTTGGCAGGCAACTGGCTGTCCAGCGTGCGCATATTGTGCAGTCGGTCGCTGATCTTTATGAGGATGACGCGTATATCGTCGCTCATGGTAAGTAGCAGTTTCTTGAAAGTCTCTGCCTGCGCCGAAGCCTGATTGCCGAAGATACCGCCGCTGATTTTTGTCACGCCGTCCACTATCTGTGCTATCTTCGGCCCGAAAATGTTCTGTATGTCCTCTACGGTATAGTCCGTATCCTCCACCACGTCATGCAGAAGGGCCGAACAGATACTGGTACTTCCCAGTCCTATCTCTCCGCAGACAATCTGTGCCACGGAAAGGGGATGCATGATATACGGTTCACCCGACAAGCGGCGCACGCCGGCATGTGCCTGACAGGCAAACTTGAATGCCTTCTCTATAACATCCACCTTCTTGCGATGAGGAGACGCAAGATATGTGTCGATGAGGCGCTGATAGGCCTCCTGTATCATTTTGGAGTCTTCCATAAGCACACGCCGTTTATCTTACGCGCAGTCTTTGTCCCACTCTGATATTCGTACCTTTCAGTCCGTTGAGTCTCTTTATCTTTGCAACCGTAGTCCTGTTTTTACTGGCAATGCCGCCAAGCGTGTCTCCCCTGCGTACCTTCACATATTTTGTACCCTTACTGCTTTGTGAAGCCACCTTTTCGTTAACCTCCACCACAGAGCGGCGCTTGTTCAGTTCGGACAGTCTGTGGGTATAGACGGTATCTCCGCTTTCTATGAACTTGTGTATTGCCTCCATGGGCATGCGCAGGTTGCACGGAGATGCATTGCCGGGTATCTTGGTCGTACGGTACTGCGGATTCAGCGCCTTCAGTTCCTCCATGGATATGCCGCACACATCGCTGATCTGCTCCATGTAGACATCGCGTGAGACAACGATGGTATCCGTACCCATGGGCAGTCGTGTGGATGCCGGGCAGATGTTGTGTTCGCAATAGTAGTTCATCACATAGTTCGCCGCTATGAAGGCAGGGACATATCCCCTTGTCTCGCTGGGCAGGTAGGGGTATATCTTCCAGTAGTCCTTCTCGCCTCCGGCACGCTTTATTGCCTTGCTTACGTTGCCGGGACCGCAGTTGTACGAAGCAATTACAAGGGTCCAGTCGCCGAAGATCTCGTACAGCGACCGGAGCATGCGTGCCGCCGCATAACTGGCCTTCACGGGATCGCGGCGGTCGTCTATCAGGCTGGTTATCTCCAGACCGTAGCGCTTGCCGGTTGTTGGCATGAACTGCCACAGGCCGCCGGCTCCTGCCTTGCTCGTGGCTCCGGGGTTCAATGCACTTTCTATGATTGGGAGATATTTCAGTTCCAGAGGCAGTTGGTATGCTTCCAGCGCATCCTCGAATATGGGCATGTAGAAGTTGCTCGCGCCAAGGAACATTGCCACGCTGCGGTGCAGACGTCCCGTATACTGGTCTATGAACTTGCGCACCACCGGGTTGTAGGGCATCTCTATCACGTTGGGCAGGTTCTGCAACCTTCTGACATACACTTCGGGCTCATATGCTATGTCCTCGCCTGTACTTTCGCATGCGGCACTGTCATAGGTCAGATAGGTACGGGCACACCACTGGCGCATCATACTGTCCAACTCCTCATCCTGCATTCCTTCCGGCAGACCTATCGTCTCCTCCTTGCCGGTATTCTCGTCGTATACGGTAATGACCTGCTGGGCCTTAGCGGCAGCGCCAAGCAGAAGCAATGACAGTGCTATCAGGTATTTTTTCATGGGTTGGCTGTTTTTTAGTAGTTAAGTTGTATGGTTATTCCGGGTGTGCTTCCCATATAGCCGGCATCGTGCCGGGAGGAGGCAGGTATCATTCCCGGAGAAACTGTCATGGACAGATCCGTTCCTATGTCGAACGTACTCAGTTCGGCGTCCACATAGGCATCGATGATACTGAGCAGATACACACCTGCAATAAAGAATATACTCAAGTCGCGATAACGGCGGTAAAAGTCCTTCTTGCGCTTGAACACAGACTTGAAGTGGTCCTCTCTTCCCGTTATGTCGTACCCCAGGGGAAGCATTTCCAGATGGCTGTTGGTAGTGGGGTCGTTGTCCATTATGTCCTGATAGGCCTGAGAATAGTCCCTCAGCATCTGTCCGTTCCAACTGACGGCATAGACGCATCCCACCACTCCGCCATAGACTACGGGCAGTTTCCAGTACTTGCGGTTGTATATCTGTCCACCTCCGGGGAAC
>X430_Giraffe__coassemble_150_pt1 | contig 15753 bp, 18 predicted proteins | sample X430_Giraffe__metabat2_high_PE_005 | metagenome-assembled genome bin X430_Giraffe | reverse complement strand
ATGCAATCCCAGGCCTATATATAAGAAAAGGACAGGTGCCATTGTGCGGCATCTGTCCTTCTTTATCCGAAAGCGGAGGAGATTATTCCTTTACTTCCTTCACCTCGGCTACTCTGCTCTGGAACTCGGGGCAGGGCTTGAAGGCGGGGATGTAGTGCTCGGGCACGATGATAGTCTCCTTCTTGGTGATGTTGCGGGCAGTCTTGGCGGCACGCTTCTTCAGGTTGAAGGTACCGAAACCACGCAGGTACACGTTCTCGCCGCTTGCCATGGTATCCTTGATGATATTCATGAGGGCCTCAACAGAAGCCAGGGCGGTAGGCTGGTCAATACCGGTCTCGTGTGAAATGGCACGAACAAGTTCTTGCTTTGTCATAATTATGTGTTTTATGTGTTGTTATTGTGTTATCAGTGGGGATTATATGCTGACTTTTAGAGTTTTGCGGGTGCAAAGGTACGAATAAGCGAGCGATTTTCCAAATTTATTTGAGAAAATCCGAGCGAGAGTACTTTAGACGATATGTCAGAGGTACGAATAAGCGAGCGAAATAGCAAATAAAAGGGACTTTTAATTTGATATTTCCGGGCGAAAGTACCTTAGAGCACAGGTCAGAGGTGCTAATATGTGCGGGAATTGCCTAATTTATATGAAGAAATCAGCGCGAGAGTACTTCGTGCATAGTCATAAAATACAGGGAAGTAAGTGCAGCCAATGATAAGTCATACAAAAAGGGGCACGGCATGCCGCACCCCTCTAAGATGTCTTGTATGTAGTGGTCATCTCCAGTCGCTATTCCTCTTCGGTCAGGGCCTCGTAGATCTGTATGGCCTTGTCCTTGATATTGTAGCGGTAGTAGGCGTAATCGAGGTAGGCCCACAGGTACACCAGCACCACGAAGCAGAGCCAGCCCGTCAGTATTGGATATTCTTTTATAAGGTCAAGCATATTCTTTCTGTTTGTCGTTTAGTCCGTGAGGCATGCCTCCAGTTTCTGGCGCAGGTCTTCGATGTCCATGTGTATGCCTATGAAGACGAGTTTCTGCATGCGGTCGCCATAGGTGGGGTCCCAGTCGTCCTGCAACCTCTGGTCGCGTGCCAGGATGGGCTTGAGTTCCTCCTCAGGCATGGTGGCATACCATTGTCCTGCCTGGTGCAGGGACACCTGTCGGCCGGCCTGTTCGAAGAGGTAGCACATGTGTTCCTCGCCCTTGAAGTAGCACATGCCCTTGGCGCGTACGATGCTCTTGGGCCATTGGCGTGCCACGAAGTGGTCGAAGTTGCCGAGGTTCAGAGGGCGGCGGCTGTAGAACACCCATGTGCTGATGCCGTACTCATCGCCATGCGGATGTTCGGCATCGTGATGATGTCCGCAACAGCAGTGCCCGTCTTCATCGTGGTGATGATGGTGTCCGCAATGCGGGCATGGCTCTTCGTCCTCGTGGTGGTGGTGATGTTCGTGTTCGTGGTGGTGGTCTTCACCTTCATGGTGGTGATGGTGGTGGTCCGAATCCTCTGAGTTCTCCGAGTACTCCGAGTGCTCCTCCTCGTGGTGGGGTTTGTCCAGTTCCTCAATCCATTTTGCCGAGGTGGCAACGGTTTCGAAGTCGAACATGCCGGTGTTGAGCAGGAGGTCGAGATCCACATCGCAGAAGTTGCACGGGATGATGTCGGCCTTGGGCTGTATGGTGTGCAGGATGGAGCGTATGCGTCCCAGTTCCTCCTCCGTAACCTCATCGGCCTTGTTGAGAAGTATGGTGTTGCAGAACTCTATCTGCTGGATGACGAGGTTGGCGATGTCGTCCTCGGCTATGCTCTTGCCCGTAAGGTCCAGACCGCATCCAAACTCGTCCTTCAGGCGGAGTGCATCCACTACGGAGCAGATGCAGTCCAGGGTGGGGATGTGCGTTATTGGGCCTGCGTTGAAGGTGTTGAGGTCCAGGGACTGCTCGTATGCACAGATGGTCTGTGCTATTGGGGAAGGTTCGCAGATGCCGGAGGCCTCGATGACAATGTAGTCGAAGCGTTCGGACTTCATCAGGTCGCGGAGTTGCAGGACGAGGTCCATTTTCAGCGAGCAGCAGATGCATCCGTTCTGCAGGGCCACCAGAGAGTCGTCCTGCTGGTCAACGACTCCGCCCTTCTGTATGAGGTCGGCATCGATGTTTACCTCGCCGATGTCGTTGACGATGACGGCAAAGCGTATACCTCTTTTATTATTAAGTATGCGGTTCAGCAGGGTGGTCTTGCCGCTGCCCAGATAACCGGTTATGAGTAATACTTTTGTCTCTTTCATTTTCTACCAGAACTTGTTGGTGTCGGGGTTGTACTCCATGCCTATGCTGCCCAGTGTGGTGGTGAGTACCTCCTTCTCTATGTTCATGTCCTCGCACAGGGCATCCAGAGTGGGGTAGTAGTCTCTGAGTTTCATGTTGATGAGGCTCATGAGCATGAAGGGATCGCGTGGAAGGTCTTTCATCTTACTTCTTGCTTGCAGGGTCGCAGGTCAGGGATATGCCCAGTTTCTTCAGTATCTTCTGGTCCACCTGGCTCAGCATCACGGTGGAGTGTGCCTGGAGACCGTTCAGTTCGGGAAGCATGGCCAGGGCACGGCGGCAGTTGGCATCGTTAAGCGACAGGACGCTGAGGGCCACCAGCACCTCGTCCATGTGCAGGCGCGGGTTCTTGCCGCCGAGATAGTCCACCTTGGTCTTCTGTATGGGTTCGATGAAGTCCTGGGGTATGAGTTTCAGTTCGTGGTCAATGCCGGCAAGGTGCTTGATGGAATTGAGCAGAAGGCTGGCGCATGTGCCCAGCAAGGGGCTGCTGCCTGCGGTTATCATGGTGCCGTCGCTCAGTTGTATGGCAGAAGACTCGTTGCCGCTTTCCTGTGCGCGTTTCTTGGCTGCCACGGTGGTGATGCGGTCGTCGGTGGAGATGCCTGCCTGCTTCATGAGCAGACGTATCTTGTTCACCTCCGTCTCATTCATCGCTCCCATAGCCATCTTGTTGAGGGCGGTATAGTAGCGGCGTATGATTTCCTGCTTGGAGGCTTCGCGGCACACCTCGTCATTGCAGATGCAGAAGCCGAGCATGTTCACGCCCATGTCCGTGGGACTCTTGTAGGGGCATGTGCCGTAGATGCCGTCGAAGATGCTGGTGAGTACGGGGAAGATTTCCACGTCGCGGTTGTAACTGATAGCCACCTCGTTGTAGGCCTCCATGTGGAAGGGGTCTATCTCGTTGACGTCGTTCAGGTCGGCGGTGGCCGCCTCGTAGGCGATGTTTACGGGGTGCTTCAGCGGGAGGTTCCATACGGGGAAGGTCTCAAACTTGGCATAACCGGCGCAGACACCGCGCTTGTGCTCGTTGTAGAGCTGGGACAGGCATACTGCCATCTTGCCGGAACCGGGACCGGGAGCGGTGACAATGACCAGGGGACGCTCCGTCTCCACAAAGTCGTTCTTGCCGAAACCCTCGTCGGAGTCTATGAGCGCCACATTGTTGGGATAGCCCTCGATGGTGTAGTGGTAGTAGGTCTTTATGCCGAGCGACTCCAGGCGGCGGCGGTATGTTTCGGCGGAACTCTGGCCGTTGAAGTGAGTTATCACCACACTTCCCACCATGAAACCGCAGTTCTGGAACTCGCTTCTCAGGCGCAGCACATCTTCATCGTAGGTGATGCCCAGGTCCTGGCGCACCTTGTTCTTCTCGATGTCCACGGCACTGATTACGATAACAATCTCGGCCTGTGAAGACAGTTGTGACAGCATCCTCAGTTTGGAGTCGGGCTGGAAGCCGGGCAGGACACGGCTAGCATGGTGGTCATCAAAAAGTTTTCCGCCCAGTTCCAGATAGAGTTTGCCCTGGAACTGTGCTATCCTCTCCCTGATATGCTCGCTCTGGATGCGGATATATTTGTCGTTGTCAAATCCGTATTTCATAGAATTATCTCGCTTATTACCTTTATAACAAGATACAAAGGTACGAATAAGCGAGATAATTACAAAAAAGTATGCTCTTATTTTTTCAGTTAGAGCCAAGTTTTCTTTACCAGTTCACTTCAACGGCATGTTTGAAGTCGCGCATGGGGTCTCCCCAGAGTTCCTGGGAGAGTTTGCGGGTCTTCTTTGAACTCTTCACTTTACCGCAGAACACCTGCTTGCCGTTGATGCGGACGGTCACCTTTTTCTTCAGGTCAACGAGTTGGTCGGACAGGAAGACACGCAGGTGTCCGTGCTGTACAGGAGTGAGGTCCTTGCTGAAGAGCATGTCTATGCCCCAGTGCGGATCCTTCCATGTGGCGTTGTACTTGACACCATCCACCTTGATGTCAATGCTGTTGTCGGCATTGGCGGTAAACTCGTATCTGGTGCGGTAGGCATCCGTTTCCTCCAGCACTTGCAAGTTGTAGAATGCATTGCGCTTAAGTCCGTCCATCTCGAGGTTTTCCCAGATGAAGTGGCGTGGCTGTGCATTGCGCTTGTGTTGCGCCAGCCATGGGGTGGTGGGGGTATAGTCGATGGAATGTCCTTTGTCGGGGATGAGTTCCACACGATGCTTGTACTCGTTGGGGAAGAGGCGTTGCATGCTGTCCAGTTTCTCGCCTGTGGTCTTGGTGAGCAGATGACGGTAGAACATGTAGTCCTTGTCGCCGGTCAGGAAACTCAGGGGAACGTGGGCAAGGTTCTCGACAGGCGCATTTATCAAGGGTTCGCCTCCGGCCATAGGACCAGCCGCTGCCCAATAGTCGGCATAGAACGATGCCAGCCGCTGGCTTCCGTATCCGCCCTCGGAGATACCGAAGACGTAGATGCGGTTCTTGTCCACTTCGGGCATGGACATAAGGATGCGCAAGATTCGTTCCCATGTCCATTGCTTGCTGCGCTGCCACCATCTGTACCATGCCCCTTCCTGCGGAATCTGCGGGACGATGTACATGGAGGGACCGTCCTGGAACATCTTGGCCAGACGGAGACCGTTAGCCCATTCGTGCTCTCTGGGACCTGAACCGTGCAGATAGAGGAACACCGGGTATCCGTCTTTGGGCATGTCGCCCTTCACTCCCAGGTAGAAGTTCATTTTTGCGTTTGGCTCCAAAGAATCGGGCAGTGTCCATGTTGTCACGTTGGCTTTGGAAAGAGAGTCCGTAAGTAGTTTGCGGAACTCTGCCACATCCTGAGCTTCCTTGTCGTTGTCGGCCAGTACTGTTCCACATGTCATCAATGCGGAGAGGGCCAGTAACAGGATCTTGATTTTCATATCGGTATTAAGTGTTTAAGGTTTTCTTGACAGGCAGGGGTGCAGATGTCAGTTTCTGCTTCTTCCCATAAACATGAGTATGTAATATACGAGTGTTGCCAGAGAGCCGAGGGCGGCGGCGACATAGGTGTAGGCGGCACTGCGCAGGGCATCGTTTACCATTGGCTGGGTTTCGTATGTAGTGATGCCGGCATTCTTAAGCCATGCGGTTGCCCTCATGCTGGCGTTGATTTCCACCGGCAGGGTGATGAAGGCAAAGAGTGTGGTCATGGCAAACAGGATGATGCCGCCAAGCATGATCTGCGGGAATGCCTCGATGGTCAGGATACCGATGAGCAGAACCCACTGCATCCAACTGGAAGCGAAACTTACAACGGGCACCAGAGAACTGCGCATCTTCAGGGGCCCGTAGTCCGTGGCATGCTGTACGGCATGGCCACATTCGTGTGCCGCCACGGCAGCCGCCGCCACGGAGCAGTCGTTATACACATCGTCGCTGAGGTTCACGGTCTTGTCAACGGGGTTGTAGTGGTCGGTAAGTTGGCCGGGAGTGCTGATGACGCGCACGTCGTAGATGCCATTGTCGTGCAGCATCTTTATGGCAACATCCTTGCCCGTCATCCTGTTGGGCAGGAACACCTTGCCGTATTTCTCGAATTTGCTCTTCAGGTTCCACTGAACCAGATAACTCACAAGGGCGATAACGCCGAATAGAATGTAGTATGTCATAATCTGTATAATCTTATACGGTTATTAGCCGTCTTATGTGTTTGTTTGCCGTTGCGAAGTTATGACTTGTCCGGACAAGTATGGTGCAACCTCGTGTTAAAAACATATAAAACGGCCAATGTATTAACGAAAGCGTGTCGTACTTGACAACATTTAACAGAACGGTCAGAAGAAGAACCTCATGATGTCGTTGCTGAATGCCAGTATCATCAGACCGAACAGCAGGAAAAGACCGAGTTTCTCTATCACGTCCATAACCTTTGCCGAAGGCTGGCGGCCAACGATGCCCTCATAGAGAAGAAGGACAATGTGCCCGCCGTCCAGACCGGGGATTGGAAGGATATTCATTACGGCAAGGATGATGCTGATGAATGCCGTCATGCTCCAGAACGCATGCCAGTCCCATGTGTTAGGGAATAGGCTGCCGATGGTAAGGAACGAACCTACCTGCTGAACGCCTTCCTTGTTGAAGAGATACTTCAAGGACACCACGTAGTCGGACAGGGTGTTCCATGCCAGTTGGAAGCCGGCAGGTATACTCCGCAGGAAGCCGTATGATATGTGCTCCGTCTTGATGTCCTTGAGTTGGGCATCGTCCCACATGACTCCTAATTTGACATCATCGGAAAGTTGCATCTGGAGAGTGTCTGGAGTTGCCGCATTCGCGTGGAGGACAACAACGGAAAGACTGAGGGCGCGGAGGCTGTCCTCGTGAGAGCATCCTTCTGCTTCGATGATGTCCTGCCTGCGTCCCAGTTCCAGTGTGACGTCGCTGATGTCATAGGTGGGGACACTGCCCACTTCCAGTATGGTGTCGCCTTTCCTGATGCCTGATTTTTCGGCAGGGGTACCTTCGGCCACTAATCCCACGATGGGCTTTATGGGCATGGAGAAGAAGCGTGGCTCCTTCTGCATCTCCAGCAGGGACACCCCTTCTACCGGCATCTCTATGTCCACGGCATTGCCGTCGCGCAGTACGGTTACCACGCTTGCTTCGGAAATGTCCATCATCAAGGCACCGCTGTAGCCTTCTATCTCTTCTCCGTCCACCTTTATGGGTATGTCGCCGTTGCGGAAACCTATCTCGTGGGCGATGTGGTTGTAGTTAAGGCCATTGGGCAGATTGCGCATCGGTACTATTTCGCGTCCCCATGTGTACATTATGGCGGAGTATATTACCAAGGCTGCGATAAGATTGAACAGGACGCCTCCCGCCATGATGAGGAAGCGGCGCCAGACAGGCTTCTGGTTGAAATCGCTCTCCTGTGGCTCTCTGGCAGCAATGTCCTCGGCGCTCTTTGTCTCGTCCACCATGCCGGCTATGCTCACGTATCCGCCCAAGGGCAGCCAGCCTATGCCATATTCCGTTTCATTGTCCTTGAAATAGGGGAACAGGCGTGTGAACCATTTGTCCCTTGTTGAGAATATGTGGAAGTAAGGGTTGAAGAACAGGTAGAACTTCTCCACCTTCACGCCAGAGAACTTGGCGAAGAGGAAGTGCCCACCCTCGTGGATGAACACCAGCAGGCTCAGGCAGAATATAAGTTGCAGTGCTTTTATCAGTATTATTTCCATTGGAATGTCGTCGTTTGTCTTTTAGATGGTTCTTATAATAGTTCTGTTGCGGTTATTCTTGCTATGCGGTCGGTTTCCAGATAGTCCTCCAGGGACGGCTCTTTGATATATGGTACACGTTCGAGTGTTTTCGCGATGACTTCCGCCATTTGCAGGAAACCGCACTTGTCCTGTCGGAAGGCCAGGTTCACTACCTCGTTGGCGGCATTTACCACGCAAGCGGCATTGCCACCACGGCGTATTGCCTCGTATGCCATGGCCAGACAGGGGAAACGCTCCAGGTCGGGACGTTCGAATGTCAGATCCTGCATGTCCCACCAGTCTATGCGAGGGAAACTGCTCTCCAATCGGACGGGATAGGACATGGCCAACTGTATGGGAACCCGCATGTCGGGTGCGCCAAGTTGGGCCTTTACCGCACCGTCCTGGAACTGTACGGCGCTGTGTACTATGCTTTGTGGATGTACAACCACCTGTATGCGGTCGGCGTCTACATCGAAGAGCCACTTCGCCTCTATCACCTCGAAGCCCTTGTTCATCATGCTTGCCGAGTCGATGGTAATCTTGGCACCCATGTCCCAGTTGGGGTGTTTTAGCGCCTGTGCCGCGGTCACATCCTTCATCTCGTCCAGTGTGAACTTGCGGAAAGGACCGCCCGAAGCCGTGAGTATGATTTTCTCAATGGGGCTTTCCTCTCCCATAAGGCTCTGGAAGATTGCAGAGTGCTCGCTGTCCACTGGCAGCATGGGCACATTATATTCCTGGCAGAGTGCCGTTATTAGTTCACCTGCGACTACTAATGTCTCCTTGTTGGCAAGCGCTATGGGCTTGCCAGCCTTGATGGCGGCGATGGTGGGGCGCAGGCCGCTGAAACCTACCAGTGCCGTCAGCACCATGTCCACGGGTTCCATGGCAACAACCTGGCAGAGTGCCTCGCTGCCGGCATATACCTGTATGGGCAGGTCGGCCAGTGCCTCACGTACGTGGTCATATTTGCTCTCGTCGGCAATTACCACGGCGCATGGCACGAATTTGCGAGCCTGGCTGATGAGCAGGTCGGCATTGTTTCCGGCCGTTAATACGTATGCCTCGAACAAGTCGCTGTGCTCTTCTATAACCTGTAAGGCCTGTGTACCGATGCTTCCGGTAGAGCCTAATATGCAAATCTTCCTTTTCATAACTGTTTACAAGTCCAAAAGCCCTTCGGGCAGAATCATATATATGGTACGTTCCTTGGCGTCTATCCTCTCGATGAAGTCCTCTGTGGCAGGGATGAGTTTGTCACCTACGAAGAAGATTGTATTGGCGGTAGAGTCCTCGACATGTTCTATCTCGCCTATTGCTCCAGCAACGGCGTCCACGACCTGCCAACCGGTAAAGTGCCGCCATGTGTACTCGTCATCCTCGCCGGGTTCGGGCGTAAGGTCGTGTGGGAAGTAGACATCCGCCCCGACGTATTCCATTGCGTCCTCGGCGGTATCTATGTCCTGGAACTTCAGCAGTGCCACGGAATCGCTGCGGAATCGCCACTCTTCCAGGAAGAAGGGCACCTGTATGCCGTCCACTTCCAGAAAGACATAGTCGGCATCGGCCCTGTCCCACACGTCGTCGGTGAAGTTCATGGACAACTCGCCGCTTATGCCGTGTGTGCGTGTCAGTGTGCCTATTTTGTAGGTGTCTATCATTCTACTCTGGTAATGTTTGCTCCAAGTTTGTTCAGTCTCTCCTCTATGTTCTCATAGCCGCGGTCTATCTGCCCGATGTTGTCTATGCGGCTTGTCCCCGAGGCGCTCATGGCGGCAATCAGCATGGCGATACCGGCGCGGATGTCGGGCGAGGTCATCTTTCCCCCTTTCAGCATGAACTGCTTGTCGTGGCCTATCACTACGGCGCGGTGCGGATCGCATAGTATAATCTGTGCTCCCATGTCGATTAGTTTGTCCACGAAAAACAGTCGGCTCTCGAACATCTTCTGGTGTATCAGCACGCTGCCCTTTGCCTGGGTGGCAACGACAAGCAGGATACTCAGGAGGTCGGGGGTAAGGCCCGGCCACGGAGCGTCGGCTATGGTCATGATGCTGCCGTCCAGGAAAGACTCTATCTCGTAGTGTTCCTGCTTGGGGATATAGATGTCGTCTCCCCTGCGCTCCAGATGTACACCGAGGCGCTGGAACACGGTGGGGATGATGCCCAACTGGTCGTAACGGACATTGCGTATCAGCACTCCCTCGCCGCACATGGCGGCCATGCCTATGAACGATCCCACTTCAATCATGTCGGGCAGTATGGTGTGTGATGTTCCGCCTAGTCTCTCCACACCGGTAATGGTAAGCAGGTTGGAGCCTATGCCCTCGATCTTTGCCCCCATGCCGCAAAGCATGGTGCACAACTGCTGCAGGTAGGGTTCGCATGCCGCATTGTATATCGTGGTGGTTCCTTCTGCCAATACGGCCGCCATCACGATGTTTGCCGTGCCTGTTACGGAGGCTTCTTCCAAGAGCATGTATGTGCCGTGAAGTCGGTCTGCCTTTATCTCGAAGATCCCTTTCGCGGCATCATAGGTGAAGTCTGCACCCAGTTTCTGTATGCCCAGGAAATGGGTGTCCAGACGACGGCGTCCTATCTTGTCGCCGCCGGGCTTGCTGACAAAGGCATGCCCGAACCTGGCAACCAGCGGGCCTACGAACATCACGCTTCCGCGCAGACGGGAGCATCGTTCCAGAAACTCCTCGCTCTGCAGGTAACTGAGGTCTACGCTGTCTGCCTGGAAGGTCATATCGCCCTGTCCATGACGTGTGACACGTACCCCCACGTCCTGCAGCAGGCGTATCTGGTTGTTCACATCGGCTATGTCGGGCAGGTTGCTTATTCTTATGGGCTCGTCTGAAAGCAAGGTGGCGCAAAGCACCTGCAAGGCTTCGTTCTTGGCACCCTGCGGCACTATCTCTCCCTTTAGGGGGCGTCCTCCTTCTATGATGAATGCTGACATTATCTTTTCTTCTTTCTTTTCAATATGTTGGTGGGCAGTGTGTGCAGATTGGCGTACTGGTGTCCTTCCAGGGCGTCGCTGAGGTTCTGTCCCTGGGTGTATGCTTCAATGTCTGCTGCCACTTTCTCTTCGCTCATGACGTCCGGATTCCAGGTGAACAGGTTCTGTCTCATGCGGTCTGCCGTCTGCCGTACAAGCGCGTCGCGTTCTTCGCCCTCTGGCATTTCGTTCAGGTGCTTCAGCGCTTCTTCTATGATGCGCCCGTAGTGCTTGTGGCGGATTCTCCCTTGTGGCAGCGACATGGGCGAGGGGTGCGATGTGGCTTCTGCCTTTGGAATTATCTCCACGGGGTAGTCTATATCGAGTTTGAAGTCGCTGATAAGGGCCAGGTGGTTCCACAGTTTGCTCTGCACCTCCGGATTGCCCGACTTTTCCTGCACCAGGCTTGCCATTACCGACACGATGCCCTGTGCGCATGCCAGGCGTTCCTGCCTGTCCTCTATTGTCAGGCAATGGTTCACCATCTCCTGGACGATGCGTCCGTATTCAGACATTAGCAGGCTTGTCTTCTCAGTGTTGTATTGTTGTGTTCTGTTCATAGTAGGTTCTTGGGCTTGGTGGCTTGAAACTCTTTTAGGTAGAAAGGCTCGAAGTATGCCGTAGATACAGTCTCGCCTCTTCTCAACCGCTGCTCGGCCAGTGGTGCGGCATTGCTGGCCAACGGGTGTATGCCGTCTATGAATATGGCATTGGGGTGCGTGATTACTTCCTTGCACTTGCCGCTGCCGTTGCCGAAGAATACCACAGGGCCGCGTTCCAGATATTCAAGATACGTGTTCCCGTCCACAATGTCGGCCTGTATGCCGCGTATCTCCTTCAGGCTACGGTCGTAGACCGCGGAGTAGACCTCCATCCTTCTGGCATCTATCATGGGAACGAGCAATGAATTCTCGGGAATCTCCTCATGGTACAGGAGCACCGGCACGCAGAGCAACTGCAGGGTGGGTATGGATACGAGGGGTACGTTGCGCCCGTATGCCACGCCCTTTGCCATGCTTACTCCTATGCGCAAGCCCGTATAACTGCCGGGGCCTTCGCTCACCGCCACGGCATCCAACGGGATGGCATGGCTTTCGGCAAAGGAGAGCGCCTCCTGTACGAACAGACCGCACTGAACGGCATGCGAGGGACCCTCGTAGTCTTCTTTGCGGAAGATTACGTGGTTGTCCTCCGCCACGGCCACGGAGCACACGTTGGTGCTCGTTTCTATACTGAGTATTGTTGCCAATGTTATTCTGCGTTTAAGAAATTGCTTATTGCCTTCAGCGTCTCGGCCTTGGCGGTGTCCAGGTCGTCGTTCACGATGATGCGGTCAAACTGCGGGGCGAAGGACATTTCGTATTCGGCCTTTGCCAGACGCTCCTCTATCTGTTCGGGACTGTCCGTAGCACGTCCTACAAGGCGTTTTCTCAGTTCGTCCACGCTCGGAGGCTGGATGAAGAGGGCCAAGGCATGCTCGCCATAGAACTTCTTCACGTTGATGCCGCCTTTTATGTCAATGTCGAAGATTACGTTCTTGCCGATCTTCAACTGTTCCTCCACCTGGCTCTTCAGGGTGCCGTAGTAGCGGTCGGTGTAGACCTCCTCGTACTCCAGAAATTCGTCGGCCTCTATCTTGGCCTTGAACTCCTCGGGGCTGAGGAAGAAGTATTCCACTCCGTGCTGCTCCGTGCCGCGTGGTGGGCGTGATGTTGCGCTGATGCTGAATACCAGATTCAACTCGGGATGCTCCTTGGTGAGCCACTGCACTATGGTGCTTTTGCCGCTACCGCTCGGAGCGCTGAATATAAGACATTTTCCGTTCATTCTGAAATAGTTTTCTTCTGTTTGTCGCCTGAACACGTTATAGCACGTTCAGTACCTGTTCCTTTATCTGCTCCAGTTCGTCCTTCATCATCACCACTATGTTCTGCATTTCCGCCTGGTTTGATTTTGAACCTGTGGTGTTTATCTCCCTGCCCATTTCCTGGGCTATAAAGCCAAGTTTCTTGCCTTGCCCGTATTCTCCGCTTAGGGTTTCGCGGAAATACTCCAGGTGGTGGAACAGTCGCTGCTTCTCTTCGTTGATGTCCAGTTTCTCTATGTAGAAGATCATTTCCTGCTCCAGGCGGCCCCTGTCGTACTCCACCTCGGGTATGGTGGAAAGGGCGTCCGTCAGTCGCTGGCGTATCTTCTCGGTACGTGCCTTCTCGTATGGCTCTATGCTTTTCATCAGGGCCTCGATGTTGTCTGCCTTCTCGCGGAACTTCTGCTCCAGAGCCTTGCCTTCCTGAGTGCGGAACTCCATCAGTTGGTTCACTGCCTGTTCGGCCACGGAACGGGCCACGTTCCATTCTTCCTCGGCTAGTTCCTCTGCCGTGTCCTGCTTGCTCACTGCATCCGGCAGTCTCAGTATCACCTCTGTCAGGTTCTCTGGAACGGGTATGCCGTATTGTGTGTTGGCCTCCTGGAACTGCTCCATGTATTTTTTGATGAGCGGAGCGTTCAGCTTTGCAGCCTGCTCGGTCTCGTCGCGTTCTACCCACAGGGAAAACTCCACTTTGCCTCGCAGGAGGGTGTTGCTTATCATGGCACGCAGTTCCATTTCCTTCTCGCGGTAGCATACGGCTATGCGTGCCGTCAGGTCCAGGGCCTTGCTGTTCAGGGATTTTATCTCGGCGGTGATCTTCTTGTCGTTGTATGTGGCAGAAGCCTTACCATATCCGGTCATTGAGAGTATCATACCTTATATAATATAAAATTTGTCTGCAAAAATAGCAAAAATTCGGCAGAAAAGGCTAACTTTGTCTGCGAAATGTGCAAGCATGTGCCAAAAAAGACAATAACGGGAGTGTATGGGGGAAGTTTCAATCCCATACACCTTGGTCACACCTCTATGGCCCGAGAAATGCTGCGCCAAGGTCTGGTGGATGAGATGTGGCTGGTGGTCAGTCCCCAGAATCCTCTGAAGGACAATGGCTTGTGGGATGATGCCTTTCGTCTTGAACTTGCCCGTACGGCGGTCAGCGGCATAGAGTCGGTGGAGGTGTCGGATGTGGAATTCGGTCTGCCCAGGCCCAATTATATGATTACCACGTTAGAGACGCTTTCCCGCAAATTCCCTGACAGGGAGTTCGTGCTGGTCATAGGTATGGACAACTGGGACTGCTTCCATCGTTGGTATCAATGGGAGAAGATACTCGAAGGTTATCGTCTCATGGTACTTCCCCGGCAGACGGATGGAGGATGTGCCGATGCACGTCTGGAAATGTATTCGGACCGGGTCACTTTTGTTGACGTGCCGCTGATAAACCTCAGCAGCACATGGATACGTTCGGAAATCAGCGCCAATCCCCAGTACGATGGTGAGGGACTGGACGCTAATGTGTGGAAAATGATAAGAGATAAAATGCGATGAAAAGGATATTTACGATACTTCTGTCTGCCGTCTTCATGGCTTTGCCTGCCAAGGCGCAGCAGACACCGTTGCAGAAATATGATGTTGCTCCGTGGTCTTTCGAGCACGTCTTTGTGGATTATGTCAAGGACTTCCGCTCGCATCTTATAGACCATGGCGGAGGACAGTATGTCGGACAGGTAGATGACCGCTATGCCTTGTGCGGATATGGCCAGTATATCAACGAGGACGGCGACGTCATCATAGGAAAGTTCCGTCAGGGAGAACTGATGCAAGGAATAAGCCTTGGCAAGTATGCCGTCACGGTAGGAAGCCGCGATTTCTATTGCAGTTACAGCCTGGCAACGGGCGAGTTGCAGTATATCTCCAAGCATGGAGGACGTGAGACCGTGGAGGTGCCCGATACTGCAGGCTATACCTTCATGTCCCAGACCTTTGCCAATGGCGACAGGTATGTGGGCGAGTTCTATAAGGGTAAACGCCATGGACTGGGTATATACTACTATGCCGACGGCGGTTTGTGGTATGGCAGTTTTGTCAACGATATCCGTTGCGGTTTCGGTGCCTGGTTCAAGTTGGACAATGATATGGTAATAGGCCTTTGGGAAGGCGAGGACGAGCGCAGAAGGGTGTATGTGCCCCTAAGATGATAGTGCTATGGTAAACATTTCTCTCATAGGTCTTGGCCAGCGGGGACAGGTTACTCTCGAGCGCCTTGGGCGTGTGCCGAATGCCAATGTCATGGTCAAGTGCGACGTTGAGACGGACTGGCGCGAGGCGGCCACCCATCCCGATGTGGATCTGGTGTGGATATGCACTCCGTGGGAATGGCATATGCGTATGGCCGTAACTGCCATGCAGGCAGGAAAGGATGTTGCCCTGGAGGTTCCTGCCGCCATGACGGTGGCAGATTGCGAGACTTTGGTCAGGGTGGCGCGCGAGACACGCAGGCACTGCGTCATGCTGGAGAACTGTTGCTACGACACGTGGCACCTCGGAGTCAGGGAGATGGTGCGCCGTGGCATGCTTGGCCGTGTCAAGCATCTTGAAGGAGCCTATGCGCACACTGTGCCCGAAGGCTGGATGCGTGCCCACGGGCGCAGGCAAGGTGGCAATCCCTATCCTACGCATGCCTTGGGGCCCATGTGCCAGTTGTTGCCCGACGGCGACACTTTGGACTATCTCGTTTCTCTCTCGTCCCCAATCCCCGGCGACCATACCAATACTTCGCTGATCCGCTCCGTTTCTGGCGTGAGCATGCTTCTGCATTACGATATCTCCACGCCACGTCCCTACAGCCGTATGCAGACGGTGTGTGGCACATTGGGTTTCCTGCAGAAGTATCCTCTGCCCACCGTGCATCTGGAGATGGGGAAGGACGTGCTGGAACTTAGTGGCGATGAGGCTGTGGAATACGTTGAGGGCTTCATTCCTCCACATTTCAAGAGCATGATAGACGAGGGTAGGGCCATAGGTGTACCCAATGTGATGAACTATATGATGGACCGTCGCCTGTTGGATGCCATTGAGCAGATACGCCAGGCACGTGCCGAGGGCCGCCCCGAACCGGTGTGCCTGGATATGGATGTCTACGATGCGGCCCTGTGGTCGTCCGTAATAGAACTGACGGACATGTCTGCACGCAGGGGTTCTGCTCCTGTCATGTTCCCCCGTTTTGCCCTCCCCGAGGACAAGGGCGAGTCACCGAGGGTGACAGGGGCGAGTCACCGAGGGTGACAGGGGC
>X430_Giraffe__coassemble_148_pt1 | contig 15890 bp, 10 predicted proteins | sample X430_Giraffe__metabat2_high_PE_005 | metagenome-assembled genome bin X430_Giraffe | reverse complement strand
GGATACCTACCTGCCCCGACTGGTGAGGGCAGGAAAGAGAGTGGCCGTATGCGACCAGTTGGAGGATCCGAAACTTGCCAAGAAACTTGTGAAGCGAGGCATTACGGAACTTGTCACTCCCGGTGTGGCCATGCAGGACAACGTGCTCTCGTGCAAGGAAAACAATTTCCTGGCAGCCGTACACTTTGGAAAGGGAATGTGCGGAGTTGCCTTCCTGGACATTTCCACGGGCGAATTCATGACCAGCGAGGGAAGCATCCAGCATGTAGGCGGACTGCTTGCCAATTTCTCGCCCAAGGAGATACTGTACGAGAGGGGAAGAGGCGAAATGTTCCGCTCCTCATTCCAGGAGAAATCCGCAACCTTTGAGATGGAGGACTGGGTGTTCAACGAGCAGACGGCAAGGGGTAAGTTGCTCAAACATTTCGGGGTGAAGAACCTGAAAGGTTATGGCATAGAGCACCTGAAGGCCGGAACCATCGCTTGCGGTGCCATAATGCAATATCTGGAGAATACCCAGCATACCCAACTGGGACACATACGCAGTGTGGCCAGGATAGAGGAAGACCGCTATGTGCACATGGATAACTTTACCATGCGCTCCCTGGAACTCCTCCGTCCCATGAACCACGACGGCAAGTCGCTGCTGGATGTAATGAGCCGCACCACCACCCCCATGGGTGCACGATTGCTGAACCGTTGGATGGTGTTCCCGTTGAAGGACACAAAGGCCATAAACAGCCGTCTGGACGTAGTGGAGTATTTTTTCCGCGACTTGGAGACGAGGGACGTGGTATGCGAACAACTCCAGTACATAGGTGACATGGAGCGCATCATATCGCGCATCAGCACGGGACGTGTGTCACCGCGTGACCTCCTCACCCTCACCACCGCGCTGCAGGCCCTGAAGCCCATACACGAAGCATTGGTGAATACGGATTCGCCTGTGCTTCAGGAGATAGGCATGAAAATGGACCTGTGCGAGGAGATGCGCGACCGCCTGCACCGCACCATTTCGCCCAATGCCCCGTTGCTGGTGGCCAAGGGCGGTGTAATCAACAATGGTGTTAACGAGGAACTTGACGAACTGCGTGCCCTCTCCACCGGAGGCAAGGACTATCTGCTGAAACTCCAGCAGCGTGAGGCGGAAAGAACAGGCATACAGAGTTTGAAGATAGGTTACAACAACGTCTTCGGCTACTATCTGGAGGTGCGCAACACCTACAAGGACCAGGTGCCCGAGGAGTGGATAAGGAAGCAGACGCTGGTCAATGCCGAGCGCTACATAACACAGGAACTGAAGGAATACGAGGAGAAGATAGTCAGTGCCGAGGAGCGCATCCTGGCATTGGAGACAAGGCTCTTTTCCGAACTGGTGGTATGGTGCGCGCGCTTCATACCTACCATACAGGCAGATGCCATGCTCATAGCCCGTCTGGATTGCTTGATGAGTTTTGCCATCCTGGCCAGGGAGAACAGATACATACGTCCCGTGGTGGACGAATCCACGGAACTGGACATACGCCAGGGCCGACATCCCGTCATAGAGACGCAGATGCAGGCCGGAGAACACTATGTGCCCAACGATGTGCGTCTGGACACCGAGAACCAGCAGATTGTTATCATCACTGGTCCCAATATGGCCGGTAAGAGTGCCTTGTTGCGCCAGACGGCCCTCATAACTCTGATGGCACAGATGGGCTGCTTCGTACCTGCCGAGAGCGCACGCATAGGTTTCGTGGACAAGATTTTCACCCGTGTGGGAGCCAGTGACAACATATCGCTGGGCGAATCCACATTCATGGTGGAGATGAACGAGGCGGCATCCATACTGAACAACCTCTCGGCACGCTCCCTTGTCCTGTTCGACGAACTGGGACGCGGTACAAGCACCTACGACGGCATAAGCATAGCATGGAGCATAGTGGAGTATATCCACGAGAACCAGCGTGGACGCGCACGCACTCTGTTTGCTACGCATTACCACGAACTTAACGAGATGGAGAAGTCCTTCCCGCGCATACATAACTACAACGTCAGCGTGCTGGAAAAGGACGGAGGCATCATCTTCCTGCGCAAACTGGAACCAGGAGGTACAGCGCACTCATTCGGCATACATGTGGCACGTCTGGCCGGCATGCCGCAGAGCATAGTGGCACGTGCCGAGGTGATATTGCGCCAACTGGAAGCCGAGAAGAACCACGACGATGTGGGCACCGGCCTGGCGGCAGGAAGCAGAAAGGATAGCGACACGGGTACGCAACTTAACTTCTTCCAGTTGGACGACCCCATCCTGGAGGACATCCGTCAGCAACTGCTTAATCTCGACATAAACAGCCTCACACCTCTTGAGGCCCTGAACAAACTCAACGACATAAAGAGGCTGGTAAAGCATTGAAAACGGAAAACGGAACCGACGCAGGAAGCGAGAGCAGAAGCAAAATTTATTTTGATTATGCCGAGCAACAAGGAGGAAAAGACCGCGAAGCGGGATTAGAACGGAAAGGTGAAAACGGAAAACGGAAAACGGAAAACTGTCCGATTACTCTGATTACTCCGACCCCATTCTATCAGGGAAAACAAACAATATAACCAATATATACTATGAAGAAAAATCTGTTCAGAGTGTTATCGCTTGCCATTGCATTCTTGTGTCTGTCCACCGCGCATGCACAGGAAACTAAGGCTGTAAGCATTATCCCCCAACCGCAGAAGTTGGAGGCAAAAGGCGGAGAGTACCTCTTGCCCGAGAAGGTGGTAATCGGTTATGACGCTTCGTTCAAGGCCCAGGCCGAGTACCTGCAGGAGATGCTGGCACGTTCCACAGGCCGTGTAGCCGTCCTTAAGGAAGGCAAGACCAAGGGCAGTATCGTCCTGCAGAAGGACACAGTGGCCGTGCCCGTGGCCGAGGCCTACACGCTTTCCGTCACTACTAAGTGTGCAAGAATCGTTGCCTCTGATGCCAACGGTGCTTTCTATGGCATCCAGAGCCTGTTGCAACTCTTCCCTGCCGAAATATACAGCGCCAGTTGGCAGCGCAACACCGAGTGGAAGGTTCCCTGCGTGGAGATTTACGATGCCCCCGAGCGCCCCTGGCGAGGCCTGATGATGGACGTGGCACGCTACTTCTACGACAAGGAGTTCATAAAGAAGACCATCGACATGATGGGCATGTACAAGTTGAACAAGTTGCAGTTCCATCTGATTGACGACTCCGGCTGGCGCCTGGAGATAAAGAAATATCCCCGACTCACCGAGGTGGGCGCATGGTCAGGCCCCGACACAAGGCGTCTGGGCGGATACTACACCCAGGACGACATCCGCGAGATGATAGCCTATGCCAAGGTTCGCGGTGTGGAGTTGATTCCCGAGATAGAGTTCCCTGCCCACATCCTTTCTGCTGTGGTGGCTTATCCTTGGCTCAGTTGTACAGGTGTGCAGCACGAGTTGCCCACACAGCACTTCATCAGCCGCGACCTGCTCTGTGCCGGCAAGGAGACCAGCATCGAGTTCCTGCGCAACGTGTTGGAGGAGACCTGCGACCTCTTCCCCTCTGCCTATATCAACATAGGTGGTGACGAGGCCGTATACACCCGTTGGGAGAAGTGCCCCGACTGTCAGGCACTGATGAAGCGCCTGGGTCTGAAGAAGACGTCCGAACTGCAGGGCTACCTGACCAACGTGGTTGCAGAAATGATGAAGAAGAAGGGCCGTACCCTCATCGGTTGGGACGAAATCATTCAGCGTGGCAAGGTTAACGAGCAGGTGGTTGCCCTCTCATGGCACAACCCCAAAGATACTCTCAGGGCTACCAATACCGGCCATAAGGCTATCCTCACACCGGCATCCCACATGTACCTCGACTTCCCCGAGATGAGCATCCCCGGCGAGATTCAGGCCGCCACATGGTGTCCTCCCATCTCCCTGGAGAAGTGCTATTCAATGCCCGTCAACGACTATTCCGAGACCTCAACTACCATCGGTGTGCAGGCTTGCTACTGGAGCGACCAGTTCATCCACGGCAATGCCCTGCAGGAGTTCGTTCCCCTCAACGAGAACCGTTCGGAGAACTATGCAGAATACCTGCTCTTCCCTCGTCTGATGGCAGTCAGCGAGGTGGGATGGATTAAGCAGAGCAAGCGCAACTGGGAGGACTTCCGCACCCGTGTGGGTTCTCATTTCGCACGTCTGGACAACAAGGGTTGCCACTATCGTTTGCCTCAGCCACGCATAGTCAAGGAGGATAAGAATGCCGATGGAAGCGTTACATTTACCCTGGCATGCGATGTGCCCGGAGCCGACATCCGCTATACTACTAACGGCAGATACCCCAACGTACATTCCACAAAGTACACCGGCCCCGTCACATTGGCTAACCGTGAGGACCTGCGTGCCATAACTGTAGTTTCCGGCACACGCTATTCACTGCCCCTCTACTTCGCCCCCGACTATTCTGCCTACAAGGCCTATGGACAGCACGTGTTCGGTTGGGAACCCCTGCGTGTACAGCCCAAGCCTGCCAACTGGCGCTTTGAGGTAACGGGCAAGGTTTCCGGCAACGGTACCTACGAACTCACCGTTATCCCCACCCGTGGCGACAACCCTGTCCGCCTGGGTACTATGAAACTCTGGAAGCGTAAGGAACTGATGGCCGAAACCAAGGCAGACAAGACTGTAAAGGCCGGCCAGCAGCCCATCACCTACCGTTTCACCCTTGACCAGTTCGAAGCCGGCACCCCCTTCCACATCGAACTCGAAGGCTATGCCCCCAATGGCAACAACACCACCGGCATGATCTTCCTGCGCAAGGTGGAATAGGCAGGACATTACAATAGATATATGCAAAGCAGGGCATTGCCAAATGAATGGTAATGCCCTGCTTTTATTGTCCTTTTATCAGGTTTTCTTCTGTGCTTCTGCTTTTTTTCAGAAGCAGTAATTTAAGGTGTGCCGACGGTATGGATTGGTCCTCCTTGACAACAAGGACGTGTCACCCTAGACAACAAGGGCGTGTCACCCTTGACAACAGGGACGTGTCACCCTAGATGACAAGGGCGTGTCACCCGGGACGACAAAAACAGGCCTTTTTGGGGAGTGGGTATGGCTCTCAGGCATGGGGGTCAGAACATGCCCTGTATCCTCTTTATTCCTGCCACGAGGGTGTCCACTTCCTCGCGTGTGTTGTAGAGCCCGAAGGAGGCACGGCAGGTGCCTTCTACGCCCATGCGGCGCATGAGGGGTTCGGCACAATGGTGGCCGGTGCGCACGGCTATACCCAGACGGTCCAGCAGGGTGCCCATGTCCAGATGGTGGATGTAGGGAGTGGTGTCGGTTGCGCCAAGAGGTTTTACCTCAAATGAAATTACGGCATCGTGCTCATTGATGTATTCGCCAAGGGGACCGAAGATGTGCATGCCCTCTATCTCCTGCATCTTCTCTATGGCATAACGTGTCAGGTCCCGTTCATGTTCTTCTATCTTGTCCATTCCTATGGCAGAGAGATAGTCAAGTGCCTTGGCAAGACCTGTGGAGGCAACATAGTCGGGTGTTCCTGCCTCGAACTTGTAAGGGAGGTCGTTGAAGGTGGTCTTCTCGAAGGATACGGTCTTTATCATGTCGCCACCGCCCATGTACGGGGGCATCTTATCCAGCCATTTCTCCTTGCCGTAGAGGACGCCGATACCTGTGGGGCCGTATGTCTTGTGTCCGGAGAAGGCAAAGAAATCGCAATTCATCTCCTTTACGTCCACGGCAAAGTGCGGTGTGCTCTGTGCTCCGTCTATCAGCACCGGTACATCGTGGCCGTGTGCTATGTCTATGATGTCCTTTACGGGGTTTATTGTTCCCAAAACATTGCTCACGTGGGTTACGGACACCAACTTGGTGCGCTCGTTGAAGAGAGTCTTGTATGCCTCCATGTCCAAGCGTCCGTCGTCCGTCATGGGGATGACACGCAGACGTATGCCAGTGCGTGCCTGTGCCAGTTGCCATGAAACTATGTTGGAGTGATGCTCCATCTGGCTGATGATGACCTCGTCGCCCTCCTTCATGAAGGCCTGCGTGAAGCACGACGCCACCAGGTTTATGCTCTCCGTGGTGCCACGAGTGAAGATGATTTCCGAGGTCTTGCCGGCACCGATGAACTGGCGCACCGTCTCTCGGCTTCCCTCGTGCAGGTCGGTGGCGGCTTGCGAAAGGAAGTGTACGCCACGGTGCACGTTGGCATTCACGTTGTAGTATTCATGGCTCATGGCCTCCACCACGCACTTAGGCTTCTGCGTTGTGGCACCATTGTCCAGATACACCAGCGGATACTTCTTGTATATGGTTTTCTCCAGTATGGGAAAGTCTTGTCGGTTCATATTTTAAACGGAAAACGGAAAGGTGAAAACGGAAAACTGCAGGTAAGCGGTAGTAGATGCATGGTAGTTTTCCGTTTTCCGTTTTCACCTTTCCGATTTAACAAAGTTTACACCCCTCGCACTTGCTCAGTTCGCCACGCATGCGCTTGTCCACGATAAGGTGCAGGCGGTCGCGCAGAGCCTCCAGGGGGATGCTGTCTATTACTTCTGTTATGAAGGCGGATTTTAGCAGTAGGCGTGCCTCGCTGAGCGAGATGCCACGCTGGCGCATGTAGAACAGGGCCTGGTCGTTCATCTGTCCTACGGTACTGCCGTGCGAACACTTCACGTCGTCGGCATAAATCTCCAGCATGGGCTGTGTGAACATGCGTGCCTGGCGTGTGGAGCACAGGTTGGCATTGGTCATGGAAGAGGAGGTTTTCTGCGCCCCTTTGTCCACAAGAATCATGCCGGCAAAGGCTCCCATGGCACTGTCGTCCAGAATATATTTGTAAAGTTCCTGTGACTGGCAGTTGGGTACCATGTGGCGGATGACGGTGTTGTTATCCACACGTTGCATCTTGTCGGCAATGACACAACCGTTCAGTATGGCCTCGGAGTTCTCTCCGGCCATCTCCACACGGCATGCGTTGCGTGTGTGGCCGTTGAAAAGGGTCAGCACGGTATGTCTGACAGAGCAGTCCCTACCCTCTCTGATGAACACGTTGCTATAACGGGTGCACATCAGGTTGGTCTCCTCTATTTCATAGAGGTTCAGGTGGCTATTGTCGGCACAATGCACCTCTATTACCTGGTTTGTGAGGAACTGCTGATGGTCCACGGCATGGTCGGTGATGATGATGTCGGCCTGCGAGCCTTCCTCCATAATCACCAGTATGCGTCGGTTTACCATAGTGTCCTGCTTGCCCTTGAGCACGTTGTTTATCTGTATGGGGTGCTTGGCGCGGGTGTTGCGAGGCACATGGATGAGCAGAGCGTCCACGGCAAGCATGGTGTTCAGAGCCACGATGCTGTCCTGACGGTCCGCTATATTATTATAATAAGGTGTAAGGTCGATGTCTGCTTCCCTGACTGAGCAGCAGAACTCGGTACGCTCTGCGGCAGAGGCAGACAACTGTATGCCGTAGTCGGGTGCAAAGTCCTGTGCTACGTCGGTATATCTGTATCGCTCTACCTTCTTGGACGGAAAACCCTGTTCGGAGAAGACTCGCAAGGCCTCCTCCCTGTGGGCGTTCATCAGTGTGCATGAGCGCTGCGCTATGGTGTCCCTTACCTGAGTGTAGAACTCTATGTACTGGTTGTTCTTCATCTGCAAAAGCATTTACTGGGCGACATAGTCGGCAAAGCCCTTTCCGTCAATCTCCAGAGCCAGTTCCGGGCCACCGGTTTTGATGATTCTGCCGTCAATGAGGATGTGCACCACATCGGGTTTCAGATAGTCCAGAAGACGCTGGTAGTGGGTGATGACTATGGCGCTGGTTTCGGGCTTGCGCAGTTTGTTGAAGCCCTCTGCCACGATGCGCAAGGCATCCACGTCCAATCCAGAGTCTGTCTCGTCCAGGATGCAGAATGTGGGTTCCAGCATAGCCATCTGGAAGATTTCGTTGCGCTTCTTCTCGCCACCCGAGAAGCCCTCGTTGACAGAACGGCTGGTGAGTTTGTTGTCCAGTTCAACAATCTTGCGCTTCTCGCGCATGAGTTTCAGGAAATCTCCGGCAGAAAGAGGTTCACGCCCCTGGGCCTTGTAGCGTGCATTCACGGCGGCACGCATGAAGTTGGTCATGGACACACCGGGAATCTCCACAGGTTGCTGGAAAGACAGGAATATGCCGGCATTTGCCCTTTCCTCGGTGCTCATCTCCAGAAGATTCTGTCCGTTGAAGATGATTTCACCCTCTGTCACCTCGTAGGCAGGATTGCCCACGATGACATTGCTCAGTGTGGACTTGCCTGCACCGTTGGTTCCCATCACGGCATGAATCTCGCCATCATTTATAGTGAGGTTTATGCCCTTCAGTATTTCTTTGCCATTGATACTGGCATGTAAGTTGCGTATTTCTAACATAGTTGTTTAATGTTAAAGACCCCCTCTGCCCTGCGGGCATCTCCCCCTCTATGGGGAGAAGGGCTGGCGCGGTGTTGGCGGTTGTAACTACCCCCTCCCATACAGGGGAGGGCTGGGGAGGGGTCTGCTCTCTCCCTTGTGGAGGGGTTGGGGTGGGTCCGAGGGCCGGGGAGGGGTCCTCCCTTATCCCACGGACCCTTCCAGACTTACGCCCAGGAGTTTCTGTGCCTCCACGGCAAACTCCATGGGCAGTTTGTTTATCACGTCCTTGGCATAACCGTTCACGATGAGGCTTACGGCATCCTCGGTAGATATACCGCGTTGCTGGCAATAGAACAATTGTTCTTCGGAAATCTTGCTGGTCGTTGCCTCGTGCTCCACTATGGCAGTGTCGTTGTGTATGTCCATGTAGGGGAAGGTGTGGGCACCGCACGAACTGCCCAAAAGCAGGGAGTCGCAGGAGGAATAGTTTCTTGCCCCCTCGGCGTTGGCACCTACCTTGACAAGACCACGATATGAATTCTGGCTCTTGCCGGCACTGATACCCTTGCTGATGATGGTGCTCTTGGTGTTGCGACCGATGTGTATCATCTTGGTGCCTGTGTCGGCCTGCTGGTGGTTGTTGGTAACCGCCACGGAGTAGAACTCAGCTTGCGAACCGTCGCCACTGAGTATGCATGAGGGGTATTTCCATGTGATGGCGCTGCCCGTCTCCACCTGTGTCCACGATAGACGGCTGTCCACGCCACGCAGATGTCCGCGCTTGGTGACGAGGTTCAGCACACCTCCCTTGCCGTCCTTGTCGCCTGGATACCAGTTCTGCACCGTAGAGTACTTCACCTCGGCCCTGTCCTTTACCACTATCTCCACTATGGCGGCGTGCAACTGGTTCTCGTCGCGCATGGGAGCCGTACAACCCTCCAAATAGGACACATAGGCATCGTCGTCGCACACTATCAGAGTGCGCTCGAACTGGCCAGTACCCATGGCATTGATGCGGAAATAGGTACTCAGTTCCATGGGGCATCGCACGCCCTTGGGGATATATACGAAACTGCCGTCGGAGAAGACAGCCGAGTTCAGTGCGGCAAAGTAGTTGTCTCTGTACGGTACTACAGTACCAAGGTATTCGCGGACAAGGTCGGGATGGTTCTTTACAGCCTCTGAGATGCTGCAGAAGATAATTCCCTTCTCCTTCAATTTCTCCTGGAAGGTGGTCTTCACGGACACACTGTCCATTACGGCATCCACCGCCACGCCGGCCAGTGCCATGCGCTCCTCCAGAGGTATGCCCAACTTGTCGAAAGTCTTCATAAGTTCGGGGTCTATCTCCTTGGGACCGTCTTTCTTGGCATTTGCCGTAGGGTCGGCATAGTATGATATGTCCTGATAGTCTATCTGCGGCATGTCCAGATGCGCCCATGAGGGCTGCTTCTGTGTCTGCCAGTATCGGAAGGCCTGCAACCTGAATTCAAGCAACCAGTCCGGTTCGCCCTTCTTTTCCGAGATAAGTCGGACAACGTCTTCGTTCAGTCCTTTCTCTATTATCTCGGTGTGGACGTCAGTGTGGAAGCCATATTCGTAATCCTTGTTTACAAACTCTCTCGTAATGTCTTCCATTTCTCTTCAATATAAGTGACACCCGGCACGGATTTCCTGTCCACGTACTTGTCCAGATATTCCACCTGCCCCGTCATCACCGCCACGCAGACTATGAGTACTGCCCATTTGGTGACTCCGAAGATGCATCCGAGCACACGGTTCAGCAGGCCTCCCACCAGCGTCCAGTCAAGAAGTTTGGTGGTCAGCGAGGCCAGTATGCCCATTGCTATGGGGGTGACTATCCATATTCCTATGAAGGCTATGGCGCCACCACCTATCTGGTCGTAGTATTTCCATGCCAGATACAGACCGATGAAGAAACCGGTCATACTGGCCAGTTCCTTCAAGAATCCGTTCTTCAGCCCCATAACCGCTCCGTAGAGCAGTATTGCCAAGGCCACTATTTCAGTTGTATTCAGTGGTATCATCTCGACATACTTGCCGAGCTGCTGAATAAATTCCATCTCTAAGTTGTGTTACAGTTTTGCCTTTATCTCTATCTCAGCAAAGGTTTCGATGATATCGCCTTCGCGCAGGTCGTTGTAGTTGACCAGCGAGATACCGCATTCAAAGTTGGTGGTAACTTCCTTCACATCGTCCTTGAAGCGCTTGAGGGCATTGATTTCGCCAGTGTGGACAACAATACCGTCGCGGACGACGCGGGCCTTGTTGGTGCGGCTCACCTTGCCGTCGATAACGTAGGCACCAGCCACTGTACCAACCTTGGAGATATGGTAAACCTGGCGTACCTCCACCTGAGCGGTAATCTCTTCCTTGATTTCGGGAGAAAGCATACCCTCCATGGCGTCCTTGACCTCCTCGATGGCATCGTAGATGACGCTGTACTGGCGGATGTCCACACCCTCCTGCTCTGCCAGACGGCGGGCCTGGGCGCTGGGACGTACCTGGAAGGCAATGATGATGGCATCCGATGCGGCGGCCAGGGTAACATCGCTCTCGCTGATCTGACCTACGGCCTTGTAGATGACATTCACCTTTATCTTCTCGGTAGACAGACGCTCGAAGGAGTCCTTCAGAGCCTCGATAGAACCGTCCACGTCGCCCTTTACCAACAGGTTCAGTTCCTGGAAGTCGCCAAGTGCGATACGGCGGCCGATTTCGTTCAGGTCCACGCGCTTCATTGTGCGCAGGCCCTGCTCGCGTGCCAACTGCTCACGCTTGTTGGCAATCTCGCGTGCCTCCTGGTCGTTCTCCATGATGTGGAAGGTGTCACCTGCGGTGGGAGCACCGTTCAGACCCAGGATGGTTGCTGCCTGAGAGGGACCGATCTCGTTGATGCGGCGTCCGCGCTCGTCGAACATGGCCTTGACGCGACCATAGTTGGTACCTGCCAGCATAACGTCGCCAACGTGCAGTGTACCGTTGCTTACCAGTACGGTGGCAACATAACCGCGGCCCTTGTCCAGCGAAGACTCGATGATGGAACCTGTAGCCTTGCGGTTGGGGTTGGCCTTCAGGTCCAGCATCTCTGCCTCCAGAAGAACCTTCTCCAGCAGTTCCTCCACACCGATACCGGCCTTGGCACTGATGTCCTGGCTCTGGTACTTGCCGCCCCAGTCTTCCACAAGGAAGTTCATGGCTGCCAGTCCCTCCTTGATCTTGTCGGGGTTGGCGGTGGGCTTGTCTATCTTGTTGATGGCGAATACTATGGGCACATTGGCTGCCGTGGCGTGTGCTATGGCCTCCTTTGTCTGGGGCATGATATTGTCGTCGGCAGCAATGATGATGATGGCGATGTCAGTAACCTGGGCACCACGGGCACGCATGGCGGTGAAGGCCTCGTGACCGGGAGTATCCAGGAACGTAACGTGGCGTCCGTCCTTCAACTTCACGTTGTATGCACCGATGTGCTGGGTAATGCCACCTGCCTCGCCGGCAATAACGTTGGCCTGGCGAACATAGTCAAGCAGAGAGGTCTTACCATGGTCTACGTGACCCATCACAGTTACGATGGGAGCGCGGGGAACGAGATCTGACTCGTCGTCCTCCTCCTCGATAACAGCCTCGCTCACCTCGGCACTTACATATTCAGTCTTGAAGCCGTATTCCTCGGCAACGATGTTGATGGTTTCGGCATCCAGACGCTGGTTGATGCTGACCATGATGCCGATGCTCATGCAGGTACCGATAATGCTGGTAACGGGCACGTTCATCATGGTGGCCAACTCGTTGGCAGTAACGAACTCGGTAAGTTTCAGTACCTTGTTCTCTGCCATCTCGTTCATCATCTCCTCTTCCATCTGCTCGCGGAAGGCCTCGCGCTTTTCGCGGCGGTACTTGGCACCCTTGCCCATCTTGCTACCCTTGGCGGTCAGGCGTGCCAGTGTCTCGCGAACCTGCTTTGCAACCTCCTCTTCGCTAACCTCTACGGGCTGTGGCTGCTGCTTTGGCTGGTTCTTCTGCTTGTTCTTGGCCTTCTTGCCCTGAGCCTGCTGCTGGCTGGCGGCGTTGTTGTTCTTGCCGCCCTGAGCCTGCTGGTTCTTGCCTTGCTGGTTCTTGCCCTGACCCTGCTGCTTCTGCTGGGAAACTACGGCATTCACGTCTACCTTCTCCTTGCCTCCGCGCATGCGCTGCTTTTTGCGGTCGGCCTGGGCCTGCTGCTGCTTCTCCTCGCGTTCACGCTTGCGCTCGTCCTTGGATTTCTTCTTGGGACGTGTGCTCTGGTTCAGTGCAGACAGGTCTATGTGGCCCTGCACCTTCAGTCCTGCGTTGGGCTGCTGGGGAGCGTTCAGGCGGAAGACACCGTTCTCCAGTGTGCCGGTCACCTTGCCGTCGGTAATGATCTGAGGCTCGTCGGTGGCGGGTTGCTCAACCTTTACGGGTTCGGCAACAGGTTCTTCTACATGCTTCTCCTCCACGACAGGTTCTGCCTTCTTCTTGGGAGCATCCAGGTCGATGTGGCCGACAATCTTCAGGGCCTTCTTCTTGGCTTCTTCTTCTGCCTTTGCCTTGGCATCTGCCTCTGCTTTTGCCTTGGCGTCTGCTTCTGCCTTGGCCTTGGCTTTTGCCTCGGCCTTTTCCTTTTCCTTGCGCTCCTTCTCCTCTTTCTGCTGCTGGAGCATGAGGTTGGCAGCATCCTTCAGCACACTGTCAGGTTTGAACTCCTTCAGGAGCAGTTCGTACTGCTCGTCTGAAATCTTGGTGTTGAGGTTTGCCTCCACCTCGGTGCTTCCCTTTTTGTTGAGGAAATCGACGGCGGTCTGCAAGCCTACGTTACACTCCTTTATGGCTTTGCTTAATCTTATACTCATTATGTGTATCCCTCCCGGGGTATTATCCTGTTAGTGTATGTGTTTTGTTGTTATTTCTCGAACTCTGCGCTCAGTACGCGGATAATCTCATCGATGGTCTCTTCCTCGAGGTCGGCCTGCTGTGCCAGTTCCTCGCGGTTGGTACCCAGAACCTGGCGTGCAGTGGTGTAGCCCTGCTTCTTCAGGATGTCGATGATCCAGTCTTCGATGTCGTCACTGAACTGGTCCAGGCTGATGTCGTCGTCGTCCATCTCCTCGTCGATCTCGCGGTAAACGTCGATGGTGTAGCCAGTGAGCATGCTTGCCAGTTTGATGTTGGCGCCGCCCTTACCGATGGCCAGTGAGATCTGGTCGCTGTCCAGAAGCACCTCGGCCTTCTTCTCCTCTTCGTTCATGTTCACGCTGTTCACTCGGGCAGGACCCAGGGCACGTGTTATCATGAGTTGTGTGTTTGAGGTCCAGGGCAGAACGTCGATGTTCTCGCCGTGCAGTTCGCGTACGATGCCGTGAACGCGGTTACCCTTAACACCCACACATGCACCTACGGGGTCGATGCGCTCGTCGAAACTCTCCACTGCCACCTTGGCGCGCTCGCCGGGGATGCGTGCCACCTTGCGGATGGCAATCAGGCCGTCGTGAATCTCGGGTACCTCGGCCTCCATCATGCGCTGGAGGAACATTGGGTCGGTACGTGAGATGAAAATCTTGGGGTTGCCGTTGCTGTTGTCCACCTTGCTGATTACGGCGCGCAGTGTCTCGCCCTTGCGGAAGAAGTCGCCGGGCACCTGCTCTGTCTTGGGCAGGATCATTTCGTTGCCCTCGTCGTCGGTAACCAGTGTCTCGCGCTTCCAACTCTGGTACACCTCGCCGTGTATCACCTCACCTACACGGTCCTTGAACTTGTTGTACAGGGTGTCGTGCTCCAGTTCCAGGATACGGCTTGCCAGGGTCTGGCGCAGAGTCAGGATGGCACGGCGTCCGAAGTCGGCGAATTCCACGCGCTGGCTCACCTCTTCGCCCTCCTCATAGTCTTCGTCTATCTGGCGTGCCTCGCTCAGGCTTATCTCCATGTTGGGATTCTGCACTTCGCCGTCGGCCACCACCACACGGTTGTGGTAGATTTCCAGGTCGCCCTTGTCGGGGTTCACGATGACATCATAGTTCTCGTCGGTTCCGTGAATCTTGGCTATTACGCTGCGGAAGCACTCTTCCAGCACGCCCACCAGTGTGGCACGGTCGATGTTCTTTGTCTCCTTAAAGTCTGCAAAGGACTCTATCAGGTCCACAGAACTCAGTGTGTTGTTCTTCTTTGTTGTTGCCATTTATGTTGTTGTTTATTTCATCCAGTATTTGGTGTATGCGGCCTCCTCGTAGGTGAAGGTGTGCGGCACCTGCTCCATCTTGGGGCGCTTTTCTCCCTCGCGCTTTACTTTCTCCTCGCAGGTGATGGTAAAGGTCTCGTCCTCCACGGCGGTCAGTATGCCACGGTATTTGTGTCCGTCCTTCAGTTGTGTCTCTACGGGTTTGTCCAGATGTATCTCCCACTGGCGGCGCACCTTGAAGGGGTAGCCCAAACCGGCGCTGCCTACCTCCAGTTCATAGTCCTCGTCCTCGCGGTTGATTCTTGATTCGATGTGGCGACTCAGGTCGGCACAGTCCTCAATCCACACACCTTCGGCGTGGTCAATCAGAACCTCGATGCGGTCGTCTGCACTGATGTTCACTTCTACCAGGAAATACTCCTTTCCTTCCAGCCATTCGTTGACGGCTTGTTCTACGGCACTCTTACTGATCATCTTCTGAATAATGCTTTATGCAAGATTATTACTGCTTCCTTTAACGAAAAGTGAGGAACCTGTTTGGCTCCTCACTCTCTCGTGGTTTTCTGCGTGCAAAGATAAGGATTTTTCCTTATATATACGCGCGATGCTTGCTGATATGTTAAAAGCAGGCTTAATATTTAACAATCTTTTGCATTTGCTGTGGTGTTTGCATGTCCTTTGCGAGATATTTTGCTAAAGTTCGGTCTTCCAAAGGCCATGCAGGTTGCAATACTCGTACACCGCCAACGGCTTGGCTCCGCAAGTGCATACCTCTGCCACGGGTTCGTCCTTCAGGTCGATGCGGATACCGCCCTTGTCGGTCTCCACATAGATGAATGCGATGTGGTGCTCGGGCATCATGGGATGGTGCACGCTGCCCACCTCGATGCGCAGACGGCCGTCCTCCAGGGTTGTAACCACGGGTACGTGCTTCTCCTGACTTGCATCCACGGTGTTCGCTACCAGTTCCTCCATCTTCTTGCCGCAGCATACTACGGGAACGCCGGAGTCAACCATCTTTACTATCACATTGCCACATACAGAGCATTTATAAAATTTCGTTGCCATAATCTTTTCTTCTTTTCCTTGTTAAACATATGGAACCTCTCTTTGATTCCGATACAAAGATATGATAATTTTGCGTATTTATGTCTGTAATGACTCCAGTATTCACATAAATTAAATTAGTATCACATTTGTTTGCAGGAAAGCATGCTTATCGGCATTTTTTCGTACATTTGCCGTCTGTTAACATAATGTATGGTTA
>X430_Giraffe__coassemble_139_pt1 | contig 16350 bp, 13 predicted proteins | sample X430_Giraffe__metabat2_high_PE_005 | metagenome-assembled genome bin X430_Giraffe | reverse complement strand
GGGTCACGGTAGAGGTGCGTGTGTCCGAAACATACTTGCCGCCGGGGCGCAGGTTTTCTGGAGTGATGGGCAGATGGTACTGCCAGTACTTCTCGCTTTCGCCCAGGGTATAGTCTGTATTGATGTCCTCAATGTCCGGAGTGTTCTTCCATGCCGTTTCGTAGTTTTCGGGCGAGTTCTCGCTGTCTGGCGAGTTGCCTTGGGGCATGTTGATGCGCTTGTATCGCTTCAGCACGGGCACCTTGTCGCGGTCGTAGTCCGAACCGCGGAAGTAGTGGTAGTTGTCGTTGGCAGGGTCGGCCAGCAGTTGCTGGCGTACGGTGTCGGGCAGATGTGCCAATGAACCGCCGTTCAGTTCGTTCCAGAAGTCCATGTAGGCCCCATAGGTCTGCTCCTGGGCGTCATTCAGACCGTTCAGGCCAAGGTCTTGCTTCTCGCGTGAGCCTCCCTCGTTGTTGAATGCGTAGGTTATGCTGTTGGTCTTGGGCACATAACCCCATGCGGTCTGCTCCACATAGTTCATGTTGCCGTCTATGGGCAGTCCGCTCTCGTATGCTTTTCTGCCGTCCTTCAGGATGTCTTCGCTTATTTCTCCAAGGTTGATGTAAAGGTCTCCGCCCAATTTCTGCTTTGTGGTGCCGTCCCTCTTCTCGTAGAAGAAGGGGTCCATGAGCCAGAACTCTATGTACTCGACGTTCTGTGCCTCAAAGTCGGTGTTGTCCATCTTGCGCATCATGCCGCCCCAGCGCTTCTCGGGGTAGAGCAGGTTGCCACGGGCATCCACCTCGGTTGTGAGGTTGTAGGGACCGCGCTCCTGCGGATAGAAGGCCATGTTCAGGACGTTCAGCGTAGAGTTGCTGTTGTAGGAGGTCTGCGACTTGTTGGGGTACAGTTCCAGTTCGTAGACGGCACGGACGTAGTGGTTGGACAACTGGTTCAGGTCGCTCTTGATGTGGCTTGGGGTCAGCGTAGAACTTCTGTTCGTGAAGATGGGGTCCACGCAATACCATGCAAGCAGTGCACGGTTGTAGCCGTAGGCCACGTCATTGGTCAGCCTGCTCTCGGCAAAGCGTCCGGCAAGGTTGCTGTTCCTTGAAGGACTGGGCACGGAGGCTATCTGCCAGTAGGTGGGCTGGATAAGAGTGGTCTTGCGCTTTGTGTCCTCAAAGTCGTCCAGATATGATGCACCTCCCTGTGCCGTGCCGCTCTGTCCGGCTATCAGTTGGGCAACCTGTGCGTCAAAACTGATATTACTCGGCTGGGTGGCGTCGACAAACGGTATGGCATCGAGCCAGTTGGTGAGCCATTGCGCCTTGTGCTTCCATGAAACATGCATACCCCAAAGGATGTTGTTCAGGGCCTCGTTGCCCATGCTCACTTTGGTGGTCAGTGGCTGTTCGCTGAGGTATTGGAAGGTACCGCCGATGACGAGGTTCTTGTTCACCTGATAGTCGGCGTTGAAGCCCACGAAGGTCTTGCGTTGCATACCGTAAGTGTCGTTGCTCTCCACAGAGGCACTGATGGGAGTGCCGGCATCTATGATGCCCTGGTTTATGATGGTGACACGACCATTGTTGTAGTCCACTATGTAGTCCGTATTCTCCACCAATGTGACGCCACCTGCCGTGACCACAACCGAACCCGGCGCAATGTTGTATGCCCCGAGGTCTATCTCGTTGGCGGCCGAACCCTTGTATTGTCCGGTAAGCAGGAACTTGTTCTTTTCTGCCATCTGTTTGGCGGCAGTCTTGGTGGTGTCGTAAAGTTCCTGGAACACATACTTGTCTGCCATCGCCTTGCCTCCGCGTGCCTCAATCCACTGGCGCAGATGCTGGCCGAAAGGTTCTGCCACGGGGAAGATGATGCGGCCCTTGTACACGGTGTATCCGTCGATGAAGTCAAACTGTCCGTTGGGGTGGGGCTTGTTGTTGGCATCCAAGCGGTCCAGGTTCATGGCACGGAGCAGGATGGTTCCCTTCAGGGTGTCCTCGGGCAGGTAGTTGAGATACACGCCGCTGGAGTCCGACTGGTACTTGATGTCCAGACGGAATTTCTCCTTCTGCAGGGTGTTGGCGCCAAGGGGATAGATATTGCGCATCATCAGTCTCCATGTGGGGAGCGACGGACTGGTGGTACTACCCTTCAGCATCTTCAGCATCAGTGCCTGGTCGGTGCTTGTAAGGTCGCTGGAGAACTCACCCACCTGATAGGTCTGTGCGCCGTAGGTGTATTCGTAGGCCACGGCCAGAATGTCGTCGGGCTGTAGGGTGGTGTTCAGGGTCAGCGTACCCAGTTCCGCATTCAGGTGGTACTCGCTGGGAGAGAGCAGTCGGGCAGACTGCAACTTGTCATAGTCGAAGGAACCCTGCAGGCCGTACTCGCCGTCCAGGATGTTTCCCACCTGGCTTATGTCGCGCACGCCGGGATTCTCTATCAGCGTGGTGTACTCGTTGTTGGCACGGTTGTGTGGCACGGTCCCTCCTGTTCCCAGCCACGGACCACGGATGTTCTGCGGTTCGCCTAGGTCGGTCAGGGCAATGATGTTGCGGGTGTTGGTGGTGGTGCCTGTCTTGTTGGTTATCCACACCTCTATGCGCTTGATGGTGACACCGCTGGCTATGGTGGGCAGGGTGCGCATGTTCTTGTCGTAGGTGTCGCGGAAATGGTGTGCCAGATAGAAGTGGCGGTTCTCTTCGTAGTCCGTTACCTCTATCTCGTAGGATGTGGTGTTGGAACCTCCACTGCCTGACACGCTCTTGCTGGCCGACTTCTTCTGACCGAAGACGGTCTGCAGTTTCAACTTGCCGAACTGCACGTCGGTGCGCAGACCGAACAGGCTGCTCACACCGGGCACAAGGCTCATGTTGGACGGCATGGAAATATTGCCAGCCTCCACCAGTTTTATTATTTCGTCCTCCTTGCCCTCGTACTTCAGTTTCAGGTTCTGCGCGTCGTAGTCAAAGGTGGCATCTGAGTTGTAGTTCAGGTTCATGTTCACCTTGTCGCCCACCTTGGCATTGACGGTCATGTTTATCTTCATGTCGAAGTCCAGACCGAAGGAACTTCTGCGGCTGGCGGCAAGGGTGGGGTTGTCCGTAGACTTCATGTTGGCGCCTATCTTCAGTTCTGCCGAACCCTGGGTCTTGATATGCACGCCGCCGGGACCGAATATCTTTTCAGCAGGGCCCAGGGAGAAGCGCATGTCGGTGAAGTCGAACTTGCTGTTGCCCTTGGTAAGGAAGAGTTCCTGATTGCGCTGCCTGTAGTATTGCGCTATGCTCTGGCGCAGGCTCCAGTCCATGTACTCCTCGGTGGTCATCAGAACTGGAGGGGTGAGGTAACTGGTTGCGGTAAGGAGGTCCAGACCCTTGTCGTTGACGGGCAGGAAACTGCCCAACTTCACGTTAGTGGCGTTCTTGTCGTCACCAGATGCCGACTTGCTGGAGGTGGTCTGGGACATGGACTTGCCCTTCTTGGTATCCTTGGACTTGCCGTCACTCTTCACGAGGGTCGTGCCCACCTGGTATGTCCCGTTTTTCTCGTCGTAGGTGACCTCGGTCTTCAGATTGTCGGGGTCCTCAAGGTCGGCGGAACGGTGCTTTACATCTTCGGTAGTCTCCGTGGAGGTTCGCCGGACAGAATATCGCGGCTTCTTTTTCTTTGTGGTATCGTTTTCCTGCTCGTCGGGGCGTTGTCTGGAGGTAGTCTCTTGTGCGTAGGCGCGCGTAATAAAAAAAGGTAGACATGAAGGCACAAAAATACCGGCGACAGGCAAGACAATACCCATCACCAGCATCAGCAGTATGATTCTGTTACGTTTCTTCACGCTATATTAAACGAGACCCGCCCTCTGTTTATTGTGCCTCAAAGCATTTTTAACGCCAATTTGATGACTTTCTCCACAGGGGCGTCCGGTTCTTCGGACAATATTTTGTGAACAATCTTGTGCGTGGGGACAGGACTGAAGCCGAGCATGGTGAGGGCTTGAGTCGCCTCGTCGGCAACCTCGTTGTTAAGTATTGTCGTGCCCTTTGCAATACTTTGTGAGCCTGCCTGCAATGTATCGTCTGCCAGGGCCATAATCTTGTCGCCAAGGTCCACTATGATGCGCTGGGCAGCCTTCGGTCCTATGCCCTTCACCTGGGTAAGCATCTTGGCATTGCCACTGGAGATGATGCCGCACAATTCCTTTGGTGTCAGTGCAGAGAGTATCATGCGTGCCGTGTTGGCGCCTATGCCGCTCACGGTGATGAGGAGCAGGAAGACCTCACGCTCCACCTTGGAGGAAAAGCCCCACAACTGATATGCATCCTCGCGTATGGATTCGTATATCCAAAGTTTCACGTCCTCCTTGCCCTGGATGGAGGCATAGGTGTTCAGGGTGATGTTCACACCATAGCCCACTCCCATGCAGTCCACGGTGGCCATAGTAGGCTCCAGTTCTGCCAGTTTTCCTCTAAGATACTCTATCATGGATGTCCGTTATTTTTGCGTGCAAAGATACAATAATTTGCCCGATTCTCTTGCGTCTTTCACTCAAATATACTACTTTTGCACAGATTAACGCGTAAAGTGCAAAACCATATAATATGAAACTGAACATTGTTGTGCTTGCCAAGCAAGTACCCGACACACGCAACGTGGGACCCGATGCCATGACTCCGGAAGGCACCGTCAACCGTAGCGCTCTGCCTGCAATTTTCAACCCCGAGGACCTGAACGCCCTGGAGCAGGCACTGAGACTGAAAGACCAGAATCCAGGTACCACAGTTACAGTCATTACTATGGGACCCGGCCGTGCGGCAGAGGTAATTCGCGAGGCCATGTACCGCGGAGCCGACGGTGGCTATCTGCTTACCGACCGCGCCTTTGCCGGTGCCGACACACTGGCCACGAGTTATGCGCTGTCTACCGCCATCAAGCATGTTGCACCCGACGTGGACCTGATTATCGGCGGCCGTCAGGCCATCGACGGTGATACCGCTCAGGTGGGTCCGCAGGTTGCAGAGAAGTTGGGACTGAACCAGATAACCTATACCGAGGAGGTCCTGTCATGTCAGGACGGTGTCATCCGTGTGAAGCGCCACATAGACGGAGGTGTGGAAACGGTGGAGAGCGCCCTGCCCTGCGTGCTGACCGTAAACGGAAGTGCTGCGCCCTGCCGTCCGCGCAACGTGAAACTGGTAATGAAGTACAAGCGTGCCCTGGCTCCCATGGAGTTGCCTCAGGGCAGCGGATACGGAGACCTGCCCTATGCCTCTGAATACGAGAAGAAGGACTACCTGAAGTTGGGCCAGTTGAACTGCGCCGACATAGATGCCGACCTCAACCAGTGCGGTCTGGCAGGCTCGCCCACTAAGGTGAAGGCCGTGGAGAACATCGTCTTCAAGGCCAAGGAGAACAAGATACTGACAGGAAGCGACGAGGACATCAATGCCCTTGTGCAGGAACTTCTTGCAAGTCACACCATAGGATAAGAGAAGGAGGGACAAAGGATATGAACAACGTATTCGTATATTGCGAGATAGAAGGCACACGTGTTGCTGAAGTGAGCCAGGAACTGCTTACCAAGGGCCGTAAACTGGCAAACACCCTGGGGGTACAACTGGAGGCTGTGGTTGCCGGAAGCGGCATAACAGGCAAGGTGGAGGAACAGATCCTGCCTTACGGCGTAGACCGTCTGCACATCTTTGATGCAGAGGGACTGAGCCCCTACACCAGCAAGCCTCATACGGCAGTGCTCGTTAACCTGTTCCGTCAGGAGCAGCCTCAGATTTGCCTGATGGGTGCCGATGTGGTAGGCCGCGACCTTGGTCCACGCGTGAGCAGTGCATTGCACAGCGGTCTTACCGCTGACTGCACCGCTCTGGAGATAGGTCCCCACGACGACAAGAAACTGGGCAAGCACTACGACAGCCTGCTCTACCAGATCCGCCCTGCCTTTGGCGGTAATATCGTGGCAACCATCGTCAACCCCGAAAACCGTCCGCAAATGGCAACGGTACGCTCCGGCGTGATGAAGGCAGAGATACTTGACCCGAACTACAAGGGCGAGGTCATCATCCAGGACGTTGCCAAGTTCGTTCCTGAAACGGAATATGTAACCAAGGTGCTGGACCGCCATGTCGAGGCAGCCAAGAACAACCTGAAGGGTGCTCCTATCATCGTGGCAGGCGGTTATGGCGTCGGTTCCAAGGAGGGCTTTGACCAACTCTACGAACTGGCCCGCGTACTGCATGCCGAGGTGGGCGCCAGCCGTGCCGCCGTGGATGCAGGCTTCTGCGACCACGACCTGCAGATAGGCCAGACAGGCGTTACCGTGCGCCCCAAGGTGTACATAGCATGCGGCATCAGCGGTGCCATACAGCATGTGGCAGGTATGAAGGAGAGCGGTATCATCATCAGTATCAACTCGGACGAGAATGCCCCCATCAACCAGATTGCCGACTATGTGATTAACGGCACCGTGGAAGAGGTCGTGCCCAAACTGATAAAGTACTACAAACAAAACAGCAAGTAACAATGGCTAACTATTATAGCGATATAAACGAAATCAAGTTCGAACTTGAGAACAGTCCGCTCATGCAACGCATAGTGGAACTGAAGGAACTGGACTATGCCGACAAGGATACGCACGACTATGCCCCGCAGGACTTTGCCGATGCCATGGATTCCTACGACCGTCTGCTGGACATCGTGGGCGACATCACTGGTAACGTGGTGGCTCCCAATGCCGAGGCTGTGGATGCCGAGGGCGCCCATCACGAGAACGGCCGTGTGCGCTATGCCTCAAAGACATACGAGAACCTGCAGGCCATGAACCAGGCAGGACTGAACGGTATGACCATGCCCCGCCGCTATGGTGGCCTGAACCTGCCCGTTACAGTCTACACCGCCGCCAACGAGATGGTGGCAACGGCAGATGCGGGTTTCCAGAACATCTGGTCCCTGCAGGACTGCATAGAGACCCTCTATTGCTTCGGCACGGAGGAGCAGCGCAAGAAGTACATCCCCCGTGTGTGTGCCGGCGAGACCATGTCCATGGACCTTACAGAACCTGATGCCGGCAGCGACCTGCAGAGCGTAATGCTCAAGGCCACCTACGATGAGGATAACGGTTGCTGGCGCCTGAACGGTTCAAAGCGTTTCATCACCAACGGCGATAGCGACATACACCTTGTCTTGGCACGAAGCGAGGCCGGCACACGCGACGGCCGCGGCCTGTCCATGTTCATCTACGACAAGCGCGATGGCGGTGTGGACGTACGCCGCATAGAGAACAAGATGGGCATACACGGTTCTCCAACCTGCGAACTGGTCTACAAGAACGCCAAGTGCGAACTCTGCGGCGACCGCAAACTGGGTCTCATAAAATACGTAATGTCGCTGATGAACGGTGCGCGTCTGGGCATTGCCGCACAGAGCGTAGGCCTCAGTCAGGCAGCATACAATGAAGCCATTGCCTATGCACGTGACCGTCGCCAGTTCGGCAAGGCTATAATAGAGTTCCCTGCTGTTGCAGAGATGATTTCCAACATCAAGGCACGCTTGGATGCCGGTCGTGCCCTGCTCTACCAGACAGCACGATACGTGGACATCTACAAGAACCTCGAGGATATTGCCCGCGAGCGCAAACTCACTCCCGAAGAGCGTCAGGAACTGAAGCAATACTCCCGCTTGGCGGATGCCTTCACACCCCTTGCCAAGGGTATGAACTCAGAGTATGCCAACCAGAATGCCTACGACAGCATCCAGGTGCATGGCGGCAGTGGTTTCATGCTGGAGTATGCTTGCCAGCGCATCTACCGCGATGCACGTATCGCCAGCATCTACGAGGGTACTACCCAGTTGCAGACCGTGGCAGCCATACGCTACGTTACCAACGGCATGTACGCCACCGTAATCCAGGAAATGGAGCAGCAGGCCATGATGGCAGGCCTGGAGGGGGACAGCACACTGCGCCGCCTGAAGGAAATGGCCAGCAAATTCAATGCTTGCACCGCCGCCGTCAAGGACTCTGGCGACCAGGACTTCCACGACCTTTGCGCACGTCACCTTTATGACATGGCCGGCAACATCATCATGTGCCACCTGCTTATGCAGAACGCCCTGAAGGCTCCCGAACTCTTCGGCCGCAGCCTGCAGGTATATGCCAATATGGCCGATGCCGAAGTGGAGAGACACTTCACCTGGATTCGCAAGATGACTCCCGAAAAGGTTGACTTCTATCGTCAGGCTTGAGGTTTGGGTATTATAATGACCAGCCCCGAAATACCGTGGAAGTATTTCGGGGCTGACTTGTTTTCCTTTGCTGTTTCTTCGGGTTCGGCGTCGAATGGCGGGCATTGTTTGCCCACATTCGTGCGTGGTCCCTATCCAAGCAGTTCCTTGGCTCTGTTCAATGCTTCGTCTATGTTGTCGCAGAAGTTCTTGCTGCCCAGCACCTTGTAGAAGTTGGCCTTCTGCAGTTGCTTCTGTACCTTGGGGGTGATGCCGGAGAGGATGACCTCCGTACCCTTCTCCTGGTTCATCTCCACCAGGGTGGTGAGGTTGTGGATACCTGTGGAGTCGATGAAGGGAACGCGGCGCATGCGTATGATCTGTACCTTGGGACGGTTGCCGCCTTTCAGTGCAGACTCCAGTTCCTCGAACTTGTTGGCAATGCCGAAGAAGTAGGGGCCGTTGATTTCATACACGGCACAGCCTTCGGGAATGCTCAGGCTCTCCTCGGTCTCCTCGTTGGGGTGTATCTCGTTCTCGATGACGGAAATCTCGGTGGTCTCCATGACACGCTTGATGAACAGTGCGCATGCTATGACGAGACCTATCTCGATGGCTATTGTCAGATCGAAGATGACGGTCAGGAAGAAAGTCACGAGCAGTACGGTAACGTCGCTCTTGGGATTCTTCAGCAGTCCCTTGAAGGTACGCCAGCCGCTCATGTTGTAACTTACCACCAGCAACACGCCGGCCAGTGTGGCCATGGGGATGTACTTGGCGTATGGCATCAGTACCAGCAGGATGAGCACCAGCACTATGGCATGTATGATACCGGCAATGGGGGTACGGCCGCCATTGTTGATGTTGGTCATGGTGCGTGCAATGGCACCGGTGGCAGGTATGCCGCCGAAGAGCGGTGTCACCAGATTGGCAACGCCCTGTGCCACCAATTCGGTATTGGAGTCGTGGCGGTCGCCTATCACACCGTCGGCCACGGCGGCACTGAGCAGACTTTCAATGGCACCGAGTATGGCTATGGTAAAGGCTATGGGCAACAGGTCCTGAATGGTGTCGAAGGTAAAGTTGGGAACCACCATGTCAGGCAGTTGGGCCTGTATCTGGAAACGGTCGCCGATGGTGTCGATGCCCTCTATGCCGAACTGGCTCTTCATAAGCAGTACGGCCAGTGTGCCCAGCAGTATGCCGTACAGGGAACCGGGTATTTTGTTCAGTACAGGTATGCGTCTTACAGCCATGGGGGACAGGATGATAATCAGCAGTGAACCAATGGCAACGAGGAAGTTCCATGGGTTGAACGTAGTGATGTTCTTGGCGTAGCATATCCATTTGCCTATGAAGTCGCCGGGAGTCTTCAGGGGAATGGTGATGGCCTCTCCTGTCTCGCTCACTGCCTGCTGTGTCAATCCCAACACGTCGCCTATCTGCGTAGTGAAGATGGTTACGGCAATACCTGCGGTGAAACCGATGATGATGGGGTAGGGGATGAACTTGATGACAGCCCCCAACTTGAACAATCCCAGTGCAATGAGTATCACGCCTGCCATCATGGTGGCAACGAGCAGGCCCTGCAATCCGTATGCCGGGTCGGTGACTATTCCATAGATAATCACGATGAATGCACCCGTGGGGCCGCCAATCTGCACCTTACTGCCTCCAAGGGCGGAAATGATGAAACCGGCAACGATGGCCGTGATGATGCCCTTTTCGGGTGTCACTCCGCTGGCTATGCCAAAAGCGATTGCCAGGGGCAGGGCCACTATGCCTACGATGATGCCGGCCATAAGGTCCTTCATGAAACTTTCCTTGTTGTAGCCCTTCAATGAGTCGAGCAGACGTGGCTTCAAGACAAAACTCTTCATAAATGTGTCCTGTTCTGAACCTTGCAGAGGGCCTGTGCCTCCGGCAAGGTAATGATGAAATGGTAATAAATGTTATAATTGTGTTGCAAAGGTACAATTATTTGGTCAAGTAGTATATACATTGGTTTATTTTTGTTAACTTTGCCACGCTATTATTAACATATATCAATTGACAATATAACAATTAATCAATAATCTAAACAAAATCTATCTATGTTTGAAGGACAACCTAAAGGTCTTTGGGCCCTCGCTTTGGCCAACACGGGCGAGCGCTTCGGTTACTACACTATGTTGGCGGTGTTCACATTGTTCCTGCAGGCCAATTTCGGCTTTGACGAGAAACTGACAAGTACAATCTTCTCCACATTCCTTGGCCTCGTGTACTTCCTCCCCTTGCTTGGCGGTATTCTGGCTGACAAGTTCGGTTACCACAAGATGGTTACCATCGGTATCTTCATCATGTTTGCCGGTTATGTGTTGCTTTCTTTGCCTCTTGGCAAGGGCTCAGTCGCTTTGATAGCCATGGCAGGTGCGCTGGTTGCTATTAGCCTTGGTACAGGCTTGTTCAAGGGTAACTTGCAGGTAATGGTGGGCGACCTCTACAATGAGCCCAAGTATGCCCAGAAGCGCGACTCTGGTTTCCAGTTGTTCTACATGGCTATCAACATCGGTGCCATGTTCGCTCCCACTGCGGCTATCAGCCTGATGGATTATGCACAGAACACTATGGGCGTGTCAGAGGCTGACTCTTACCACTATGCCTTTGCCGTAGCATGCGCTTCTCTTATCTTCTCCATTGCCATTTATTATGCCGGTATGTTCACATTCCGTCATGTTATCGGTAGTAAGAAGAAGGATGACAAGAAGTCTGATGCACAGGAAGTTGCCCCTGCAGACGAACTCACTCCTGCCGAGACAAAGGAGCGTATCGTATGCCTCTGCCTGGTAATGGCCGTGGTTGTGTTCTTCTGGATGGCGTTCCACCAGAATGGTCTCACCCTGACATTCTTTGCGCGTGACTATACAGCAACATCTTCTTCTGGCGTAGAGTCAATGATGTTCAACGTATGGAATCTGGTTGCTGCCATCTTCATTGTGTTCGGTGGCTTCTCTATCTTCCAGAGCAAGACCGGCAAGGCTAAGGGTATAGGTCTTGGCCTCGTTGCCGCTGCTGCTGCCTTCCTTTATTGGCAGTACACCCAGTTGCCCGAATCCATTTCCATTAGCGCTCCCATCTTCCAGCAGTTCAATGCTTGCTTCGTGGTAATGCTCACTCCTGTCAGCATCGCCTTCTTCGGATGGTTGGCCAAGTTGGGCAAGGAACCCAAGGCTCCTGTCAAGATCGGTTTGGGTATGCTCGTGGCAGCATCTGCCTATGTTCTGATGATTGTAGGTTGCCTCGGTTTGCCTGCACCTGCTTACAATGCAGACGGTTCTAACATGCACATGGCCGACGTTACCCCCAACCTCCTTGTAGGTACTTACCTCGTGCTCACCTTTGCGGAATTGCTGCTTTCTCCCATCGGTATCTCATTCGTGTCCAAGGTTGCTCCTCCAAAGTACAAGGGCATGATGATGGGTGCATGGTTCGTGTCTACCGCTTTGGGTAACGTGTTGGTGGCAATCCCCGGTTTCCTGTGGGGTATGGATCTCACCATCGTATGGGGTACCCTGATGGTTATTTGCGTTGTTGCCGCCCTGTTCATCTTCTCCATCATCAAGAAACTGAACAAGGTTAGCTGATAGCGGCTTTTGCACCTCCCAAGGTCTTCCCTAAGACCTCCGATTGTTAAAATAATGTTAAACGGGCACATTCCTTTGGGAGTGTGCCCGTCTTGCTTTACCTTTGCGGTGTACTATTAAACTATGACACTATGATAACTATTAAGGACCTAACCTTTGCCTATGGGAAGAAGAATCCTGTCCTGCAGGATTTCTCGCTTGATTTCCAGCAAGGTAATATCTATGGATTGCTTGGAAAGAACGGTACAGGCAAGAGTACCTTGCTTTACCTGATTATGGGATTGTTGCATGCCCAAAAGGGCGAGGTGCTGGTGGATGGCATGTCTGGCAAGGACAGAAACCCTGAGTTGATGAGGGAGATGTTCCTTTTGCCTGAGGAATATGACCTGCCTGCCGTGCACCTTTCTGCCTATGTCAGTGCCATTGCACCGTTTTACCCCAACTTCAGCATGGAGTTGATGGAGAAATGTCTCTCCTGTTTCGAGATGTCGGCTGATGTGAACCTTGGTGCGCTTTCCATGGGACAGAAGAAGAAGGTGTACATGTGCATTGCCTTGGCGGCAAATACACCTTATTTATTTATGGACGAACCCACCAATGGTCTTGACATACTTTCCAAGAGCCAGTTCCGCAAGGCTATCGTGACGGCCATGTCGCCCGAGAAGACCATCATCGTGAGCACGCATCAGGTTCACGACGTGGAGCGTGTGCTGGATCATGTGGTCATCATCGACCGCAACAGGGTATTGCTCAACCAGTCCCTTGTGGAGAATGAAGAACCCGTGGATTTGGAGAAACTGTTTGTTGATACATTAACCCATAACTCTTTGCTACAATGAAAAACTTCGATATAAGACGTTTCTGTGCCGTGGCACGCTGGGATCTCACCATCAACCGTGCCTTTTACAACAAGATGGCTATGGCAATAGCCGCATGCTCCATTTTGCCGGTGCTGTTTTATCATGCCATAGAACTTCTGGAAAAGGTTATGGATTCCGATGGAGTGGGCAAACCCTATTCTTCGTTCCTGGGTGACCTGGAGATCATATCTGTATTCATCTCTGTCTTTTCCAGCATTGCTCTAACGGTGGTCCTCGGTTTTATGTTTCATAATCTCAGGAGCCGTCAGGGCAGGATTGCAGAACTCACTCTGCCAGCCTCTAATATCGAGCGTTTTCTGTGGCATGCCTTCGTGCTGCTGGTGGGAGCGCATGTGTGGTTTCTGATGTCGGTGGCACTGGCCGAGATATTGAATGCCATACTTGTGGCGGTAACATTCAATTTTGGCGACTATGAATACGTGTCCCTGACGTCAAAGGTGTGCAATAACTTCTATAGGACCTTGCCAACGTCCATGGTGTTTGACGATAGTTTCCATCTTGGGGCTTATGTGGCAATAATACTGTCTTCATTATTGGGCATGTCTGTCTATCCGCTTTTCAATGCCTGGAAATATCGACATAACATTGCCTATACCATTTTGTTCTACATCTTGGCATGGTTGCTGCTGATTGTGCTCATATCAGCATGTGCTGCTTTTGCTGCTATCTGCTCATGGGATGTGGCAGGCTTTTTCTATAGAACTATCGGTTTCTTTGAGAATGTTCCCTCCTGGTGCCCTGTTCTTGTCCTTGATATATTCCTTGCTGGACTTTTGTTCCTCATGTGGCGTTGCACCTATCGCATGTATTGCAAGGCACAGATTACCACCCGTCGCAACCCCTAATACCTGCGCTTATGGAATTCAAGAATCAGAAACCGATATATCTGCAAATTGCCGACCATATCTGCAACAGGATACTCCTTGGTGAGTATGCTGAGGACGAGCGTCTTCCCTCGGTTCGCGAGTTTGCGGCAGAGGTGGAGGTAAACGTAAATACCGTCACCCGCACCTTTGAATACCTGCAACAGAACAAGGTGGTAGCTTCCCGTCGCGGACTTGGCGTATATGTCATGCCAGGAGCACGCGAAAGGGTTTATGCCATGCGCCGTACAGAGTTCTTCAAGGAGCAGTTGCCCGAGGTCTTTGCGCTTATGGATACTCTTGGTATCTCCATGGAGGAGGTGGCAACACAATACGACGCATCAAGGCACGCAACGTGAGGCGAGGCCCATCGCATCACGAGGCGAGGTCCATCGCAACGTGAGGCGTTGCCCATAGGAATATATTTTCATTTTCAAACACTCTAAGCAATATGATTATCACAACAACACCCAACATCGAGGGAAAGCAGGTTTCACGCTATCTTGGCGTAGTGACAGGAGAAACAATTTTCGGCATGAACATGGTTCGCGATTTCTTTGCATCCATCCGCGACATAGTGGGCGGACGTGCCAAGTCCAATGAAGAAGTCCTCGCCCGCGCCAAGAATGAGGCTCTGGCCGAAATGGAGGAACGTGCCAAGGCTCTTGGTGCCAATGCTGTGCTCAGCGTGTCGCTGGATTACGAAGCCATTGGCGGAAGCGGTTCCATGCTCATGGTCACCTGTAGTGGTACGGCCGTGTGGGTGGAATAGGACTCCTTTGACATGGAATCGATACTTATTCTATCAACTGGTTACGTCTTTATGAAATAATAGTTACATTATGATTAAATCTGCATCAGAAATCCGTTCTGCTGCCCGTGCAACACTGAGAGGTCATTGGGCAGAGGGAGCATTGTTCACATTAATTTATTGGTTTATCTCGTCATTTTTCTCCCGAATTTGTTTTAGGCACTTGGATGCAATATGGCTGGGAGCCAGTTCTCTCGCCTCTTCTCTGCTCCTGCCTTTGGGATGGGGATTCTGTATCATATTCCTGCTGAACCGTCGTGGTGTAGAAGATTCCTTTAACATCGGGCACCTGTTCGATGGGTATAAAGACTTTAAACGTATTTTTCCAACCTTGTTTGTGAAGGAACTTTATCTCATATTGTGGGCATTGCTTGGTGCTATTGTCTATTTTTTGATTCTTTGGTTTGTTCTTAGATATGATATGCTCTGTATCTCATCACCAAATCCGTCTTGTGTATGGGAAGGTGATGGAGGGTATCCATTGATAGAGTGGGTGATTGTACTCTTTCCTGCTCTTATTCCTGCGTTTATTAAGTCTTTATCATACTCCATGACACCCTTTATCTTGTATGATAAAAAGGAAATGGGAACTAAGGCGATAGATCTCAGCATGAAGATGATGAAAGGGCACAAGATGGCCCTCTTCATTCTCTACCTTACCTTCACTGGTTGGGGCATCCTGTGCATCTTTACTCTAGGCATCGGCTATTTCTGGCTTGTTCCATACATTAACGCCTCTCTTGCAGAGTTCTACGAGGAGGTTAAGGCGGATTACGGACAGAGAGGCCGCGAAAGTAGCGCGTATCAAAAGCAGCCTAAGGAAAAGGAACGCTGAGGAGTTGTTGTTTCAGTGGTTTCTTGCATACAATAAGACTATCAGATGAGAGATTGTTTCTTTCTAATGTTCCGCTTTCCCGAAATAAATGTTACCTTTGCATCAGTATTTAGAGAAATTCCATAACAATTCAATTTTATGATTAAGTCAGCATCAGAAATCCGTTCTGCCGCCCGTACAGCTTTGAGCGGTCATTGGGCAGAAGCCGCAATGTTTACCTTCGTCTTTTACCTTGTCTCTTGGGCAATCGGTGCAGTGTCTACCGGCCTCGATCTGATTGTGCCAGGCGCATCCATGTTGGTGATCTTGCTTGTCCTCCCAATGGGATGGGGATATTCTGTCGCATTCCTGGGCAATAGACGTGGTGCAGAAGATCCGTTCAATGTCTCTCACTTGTTAGATGGTTACAAGGACTTCAGCCGTATCTTCACCACCATTCTACTCATGCAGTTGTATACATTCCTTTGGGCCTTGCTGCTCATTGTCCCCGGCATCATCAAGGGCCTTTCCTATTCTATGACATGCTTCGTCCTGTGCGATAATCCCGACATGAAGAACAACGAGGCTATCGAACTCAGCATGAAGATGATGGATGGCCACAAGACGGCCCTGTTTTGGCTTTATCTCACCTTCATTGGATGGGGCATCCTGTGTATCTTCACATTTGGAATAGGTTATTTCTGGCTCGCTCCGTATATGCAGGCTTCTTTGGCCCAGTTCTACGAGGAAGTTAAGGAAGACTATATCACAAGATACGCATTGGCATAATACTCATTTTTAAGAATAACAGGAAGACAGGAGAGCGAATCCGACAGAGGGTTCGCTCTCCTTGCTTCTAACGCCCCCGATGCATCTTCCCGAACACACATTTTCGTCCTCCTGGGTGACTCGCCCTTGTTCTCCCGGGTGACTCGCTCTTGTCCTCCCGGACAACAAGTTCATGTGCTCGGGAGGGTAAAATATTACCCTCCATATCCTTGCCTTTGCGTTTCGTAGCATCTCGTTTTTCCCGTCCGGCTTTCCTTCGTTCATAAAAACTCCCCCCCGCTTTCCGTTTTCCGTTTTAATCCGACTCCGTCGTCTTGAACCTGCTCACGCTCGGCAGAGTAAATGCATT
>X430_Giraffe__coassemble_134_pt1 | contig 16697 bp, 12 predicted proteins | sample X430_Giraffe__metabat2_high_PE_005 | metagenome-assembled genome bin X430_Giraffe | reverse complement strand
TTGGTGTTAGCTGCTGAAAATTTTGATGAAAGTCGTGGCTTTAAATTTATCTGCTACGCTACTTGGTGGGTAAAACAGAGTATCTTAAAGGAAATAGAAAAATCAAATAACCTGGAATGATGAACGTAGATTCAAGATTCCGAAAGTCTATATCCTTTAATTTTCACGAAAATCCGATATTTTTATAGAGTTCTCAGCAACTATGCACCGCAAATACAGTCGATGATATATACGACCAATTGGATAGAGCGGTTGAATAGGGATTTCAGGCGTGTTACGCGTATGAGGACTGCCATGCCTAATGAAGAGTCTGTACTGACCTTAATGGGGAGTGTTGCTATGGACCACAAGGCTTATGACCGGATATTGCCGAACATCACATACGACATGCTGCTATTCCCTGAATGAATGACTAAAGCCGAATAGAAGAAGAGAATAAATGGAATTTATGAGGATAATTAAATTTATTAACTAACTTTGCAACGATATCCAAAGTTTACAGGCTTGGAACTTATAGCCGCAGACACACTAAACGGAACACTACCAGGAAATCCTAGGAAGACCTAGGACAACCTAGGAGCCCTAAAAAATAACCCTTATAAAGAAAAGAAAGGCCATGGAGTATAACACGAAGGGCACGGTGCTGAAGAAGGCTGTTGTGTGGAAGAATCTGTTCTTCTATCGCAAGAGCGATGCCATCTTTCAGTTGACGGTGGAATTCTGCAGGCGTTTCCTGCCTCCCCATGGCGACCGCACTGTGGACCAGATGGTGCAGGCGGCACGGTCGGGAAAGCAGAACATCATAGAGGGTAGCGAGGACGGCATGACCAGTTCGGAGATGGAGATAAAACTGCTGAACGTGGCACGTGGAAGTCTGCAGGAACTTAGGGAGGATTATGTGGATTTCCTTAACACGCGCCATCTGTGCCTATGGTCCTCAACGGAACCAAGACAGGAGCGTCTGAAGGAGTTCTGCCACTCGCACAACGACTTTGAGGACTATGCTCCCTTAGTGGAAAGAATGAATGCAGAGGAGTTTGCCAACCTGTTGCTTACCCTGTGCCACCAGACGGACAAGATGATGTGTGCCTATGTGGAGAAACTGGAACAACGCTTCGTCACCGAAGGCGGAATAAAAGAGCGGATGTATGCCGCCCGTACCGGTTACCGCAAGTCGCAGGACGAGTACATCAAGCGCCTGGAGGAAGAGAACCGCTTTCTTCGCGCAGAGAACGAAAGGCTGACAAGAATGATAGAGGAAATAGGAGGTGCTAGGAAATCCTAGGAACCCCTAGGAGAACCTAGGAAGACCTAGGACATCCTAGGCATTCTATTAGAAATGGCTGGCAAGAACCTTCTTGATAAGAACTTCATTACATAAAATACACATACAATGAGCAAGAAAATCTTATCTCTTATTGCATGCCTCGTGATAGGTATGCTGGCAAGAGCCGAATCAGAGAATCCGTTGTGGATGCGTGGCGGTGCCATTTCGCCCGACGGCAATAGTATAGCCTTCTCTTATATGGGAAACATCTACACTGTTCCGTCTGCCGGTGGAGAGGCAAAGCAACTTACCACCAATGCCAGTTATGACGGTCATCCCATGTGGAGTCCTGACGGGAGTATGCTGGCATTCTGTAGCAACAGGGAAGGTTCTCTGGATGTCTTCATCATGTCTGCCACTGGTGGCAAGGCCGAGCGAGTCACCACCCATTCCTTCAACGAGTATCCGGCAGGATGGCTTGGCAATGATACCTTGCTCATACGCCGTGCAGGCAATCCCACGGTGAGCGAACTTACCTTCCCAGGTTCCACCTTTACCAGATTGTACAAGGTGGCTAAGAGCGGTGGGCGCCAGACCTTGTTCTCTGCCATATCCATGGACCATCTGAGCATGGCATCGGACGGACGTATATTATATAATAATGTAAAAGGCTACGAGGACCCCTGGCGCAAGCACCATACCAGCAGCATAGCGCGCGACATATACATGAAGGAGGGTGGGGCGTACAAGCGCATGACCACCTTTGCCGGCGAGGACCGCAACCCCGTATGGGCACCAGACGGTAAGGGATACTATTACCTGAGCGAGAAGGACGGTACATTCAACGTGTACCACTCCACTCTGGGAGGTGTGAGCAGGCAACTGACCAGTTTCAATGGCAACCCCGTGCGATATCTGAGTATCTCGTCCAATGGATTGCTTTCCTTTGCCTACGACGGCGAACTCTACACCATGGTGCCTGGCAAGGAACCAGTACGTGTGCCAGTGAAGATAAATACTGACATAGATACGGACAAGGTGATACGCAGCCTCACCACCCGTGGTGCCACGCATGTGGCCGTATCTCCCAAGGGCAAGGACGTGGCCTTCATATTGAATGGTGACGTGTATGTTACCACCATTGACTTCAGCACCACAAAGCAGATAACCTGTACCCCCGAGCGCGAGCGTTGTGTGGATTTCCGTGCCGATGGCAGGGCTGTTGTTTACGATAGCGAGCGTGGCGGTATATGGAGCATCTACGAGTCGGAGATTGTGAACGACAAGGAAGCCGTGATGACCTATTGCACCGAACTGAAGGAACGTCGCCTTACCGATGGCGTTACCACCAGTTTCCAGCCACAATACAGCCCCGATGGCAAGAAGGTGGCATACTTCCAGAACAGGGAGGCCATCTGTGTCGTAGACCTCAAGTCGGGTAAAATGCATACCGCCATGGATGCCAAATACACATATTCCTATTCCGACGGCGACCAGTACTTTACCTGGAGTCCTGACGGCAAGTGGCTTTTGGCCAACTACATGGGCAATGGCGGATGGAACAATGTAGACGTTGCTCTTATAGATGCTGAGGGCAAGGACGAACCCGTCAACCTGACACAAAGCGGCTACACCGACTCGCGTCCACGTTGGGTCATGGGCGGTAAGGCCATGATTTTTGCCAGCGACAGGGCAGGCTATCGAAGCCATGGCAGTTGGGGAGCACACCGCGATGTCTATATCACATTCTTCGATGACGAAGCCTACAACAAGTTCCGCATGAACAAGGAAGACAGGTCACTGCTCGAGGAATCCGAGAAGAAGGACAAGAAGTCTGAGAAGAAGGACAGTACCGAGAAGGAGAAGAAGGTGGAGGTGCTGGAACTACAGTTGGACAACCTCGACGACCGTACCATGCGCCTTACATTCCAGTCATCGCACCTATCCGATGCGGTGATGAACAACGAGGGTACACGCCTCTATTATCTTGCCCCCCACAACGGCAACATGGCTCTCTGGGTCCGCGACTTCGTTGAGGAGCGTACGGAGTTGAAGATGCAACGCATAGATGCACGTTCGTTCCAACTTGACAAGAGCGGCAACACATGCTATTTCATCGGTCAGGGCGGTACCCTGTGCCAACTCAATCTCAATTCCGCTTCTGTCAAGACCATACCGTTCGAGGCATTCACCGTGACACAACCAGCCAAGACTCAGGCATACAACTTCGAGCACATCTGGCGCCAGACAAAGGAGAAACTCTACGACCCCGGCATGAACGGTGCCGACTGGGAGCGCCTCTACACGACATACAAGCGTTTCCTTCCCCATATCAACAACGGTTATGACTTTGCCGAGATGGCAAGCGAACTGCTTGGCGAACTCAACGTGAGCCATACCGGTTGCCGTTATCATGCTCCCTCCAGTTCATTGCCTGTGGCTCAGTTGGGCATCATCCCCGACGAGACATACCAGGGTGAGGGCATCAGGGTGGCAGAGGTGCTTTCGGGCGGTCCGCTGGATGTGTGCAAGGTCATCAAGGCCGGCAGCATCATCACTTCCATAGACGGAATGAAGATAGAGGCTTGTGCCGACTACTATCCCATGCTCGCCGGCAAGGCCGGCAAGGCCACACGCCTTAGCATCAAGGGCGAGAAGAAGGAGATAGTGGTACGCCCAATCTCGTGGGGCAAGCAGGAAGAATTGCTTTACAAGCGATGGGTGCGTCGCAACGAGCACATGGTGGACAGCCTTTCCGGCGGACGTCTGGCCTATGTACACATAGAAGCCATGAATGCCGCTTCCTTCCACGAGTTCTACAAGAACCTGCTTTCCGAGAAGAACCGTATGCGCGATGCCGTTATCGTAGACACCAGACACAATGGTGGCGGATGGTTGCACAACGATGTATGCATAGCCCTCTCTGGCAAGGCCTACTCACGTTTTACCCCGCGTGGCAAGTTCATAGGCAACGACCCCTTCGACCGTTGGGTGAAGCCATCGTGCATGCTTGTATGCGAGGACAACTATTCCAATGCCCACGGCACTCCCTGGCTCTACAAGGAGATGGGCATAGGCAAACTCATAGGTGCTCCAGTTCCCGGTACCATGACCGCAGTATGGTGGGAGAACATCGGCCAGTACACCTTCGGCATACCCCAGGTGGGCACCAAGGACAACCGCGGCAACTATCTCGAGAACCAGCAACTGGAACCCGACATCGAGTGCTACGTTACACCCGAGGACATGCTCCGCGGTGTGGACACTCAGATTCAGGCGGCGGTAAAGGAATTGATGAAGTAAAATGAACGGTGAGTGGTGAGCGGTGAGCGGATGAGCTGGGGTAGGGACGTTGCAGGTCTTTCGGACGCTGCACGCAGCGTCCCTACTGCTGGCTGTTACTTTCCTCTCTACTTAATTCGTAATATTCCGATTACTCCTATTACTCCAATATCCTCTTCACATTCCCCAAAACATAACCACAAATGAGAATTACATTAGATACAGGAAAGGACCCCATGGGTGCTGCCATTGCCGAGTATTATGCCAAGGGCAGGGCAGCAAGGCTGAGGGTGTTTTCCAGTCAGTTCTACGAGGACGAGATACCTGTTGACACCCTTTTCAGGACTCTGGAGGACATGCCGGCACAGGAGCAGGAAGCATTGCGCCTGTGCCGTGGCCGTGTGCTTGATGTGGGTGCAGGTTCCGGTTGCCATTCCCTGGAACTCATGAACAGAGGCCTGGATGTGATGGCAATAGACATATCCACGCTTTCCGTAGACGTGATGAGGCAGCGGGGCATAGATGCCAGAGTTGTGGATTTCTTCGACAAGACCTTCGACGAGAAGTTCGATACCATCCTCATGGCCATGAACGGAATAGGCATTGTGGGCAAGATAGAGCGCCTGCCCGAGTTCTTCATGCGCCTGAAGCAGATCCTTGCTTCTGGTGGCCAGGTACTGCTCGATTCCTCCGATATCCGTTATGTCTTCGAGAACGAAGACGGTTCCTTCGACATCAACCTTGCCGGTGCCTACTATGGCGAGATTGACTACCGTATGCAATACCGCGGCATCAAGGGAGAACCATTCGACTGGCTCTACATCGACTTTGACACCCTCTCCATGTATGCCAATGAGCATGGTTTCATGTGCGAGAAGTGCATTGACGGAGAGCACTACGACTATCTGGCAAGACTGACCGCCATGCATGCTTCCATAACTTAAAAAACTCACTTTAAGGTAGAATAAACATAGATTAACTAAATATCCCCTTGTTGCATGACGCACCTGCAACAAGGGGATAAATGTTTGTAAAGGTGGTGCCTTTACGCTTTTTGTTTGATGGGGTTCTCCGCCTTTCTTGTTGCCAATGGCTTTAGGTGTATCAGGCAGGTATGGGAATTTGTTACTTGTGGAAAAATACATACAAAACAGACTTGTGGCAGATTTTCCCATGAAGTTAAAAACGTATCGTGCAGGTTGTATGCGTTGGATATTTTCAATGGTACGTAAAACCCTCATTATCCATTGTTTATGTTTTAGGTGAGAATGCCGTTTTGTTCTCCCGGGTGACAGGCCCTTGTCCTCCCGGGTGACAAGCCCTTGTTGTCCCGATGAATCGGGCCTGTTGTCGGGACAATGCTTCTGTGTTGTCGGGAGGAGCAGGAATAATGTACCCGGAATACCCCCGAGGGTGATGCTTTTGCCTGTGAATAATTATTGACATTGTGTGAGAGGGTTCATGGAGTGTTTATAGTATGTCTGCTATACTATTTATTCTGGTTATCTGAATATCAATATCATTTTGTAAAGTTTACGTAATAGGCTCAACACACTGGTCATATAGACATGTATTGTAGTATATATATATGATGTAGCGGTATTGCTATTATTGAAAAAAGGTAAATATTGTTTTGGAAAAATGCCGGCTTTTCCGTACCTTTGTGTGTCAAAATGTAAAATAATATCATGGAAAAGATTGATTCTCTCGACAAAAAGATTCTGGAGATTATCTCCAATAATGCCCGCATACCGTTCAAGGATGTTGCCGCCAAGTGCGGTGTAAGCCGTGCCGCCATTCACCAGCGCGTGCAAAGACTGATAGACATGAACGTGATTGTGGGCAGCGGATACCATGTGAACCCTGCCAGCCTTGGATACAATACAAGCACATACATAGGTATTACTCTGGAGAAGGGCAGCATGTACAACAGTGTGGTTAAGGAGTTTACCAAGATTCCCGAAATAGTGGAATGCCACTATACCACAGGTCCGTATACCATGCTCATCAAGTTGTATGCCAAGGACAATGCCCATCTGATGGAACTGCTGAACGAGAAATTGCAGCAGATCAACGGGGTGGTAAGTACGGAAACACTTATATCACTGACTCAGAGCATTAGGAAGGAACTTCCCATAGGCGGTCCTCACAAGGAGGCAAAACCGCGCATGGAGGAAGACTGGAAGAAGATAACCGACTAACGAACAGAAAGGTGATAGTATAGTAAACACCCAACCAACCATTGGCGGACGCTGCACGCAGCGTCCCTACCCCGACACAATCCGTTTTCACCTTTCCGTTTTAAACAAGCATCATGAAGCCCATCATAGGCATAACCGGCAATTTTGGCGACAAGGGTTGCGAACTGGCCAAGGGATACTACCAGAGTGTCCTTGAGGCAGGAGGCAGTCCCGTTGTGATTCCGCCATACACAGACATTTCGGCAATGTCCGCTCTTCTGGACAGGTTGGACGGCATTGTGCTGAGCGGAGGTTCGGACATGAACCCTCTGCTCGTGGGCGAAGAGCCTATACCCCAACTGCATGGTATCAACCCCGAGCGCGATGTACCTGAGCTGAACCTCATACGCCAGGCATACGACCGCCAGATTCCCATGCTGGGTATATGCCGTGGCATACAGATGCTGGCGGCGGCCTTGGGTGGCAGTATATACCAGGACCTGGGCGTACAGTACAAGGATGCTCCGCTCATAAAGCACAGTCAGGACCTTGTACGCGAGCAGGCGTCTCACACGGCCTTCATTGATAAGGACAGCCTGCTTGGGGGACTGTTCAGGGGTTCAGGCCTTGCCGAAAGCGATAAGGGCGAATTGAAGTTGCCCGTCAACTCCTTCCACCATCAGGCGGTACGATGCCCGGGCAAGTTGTTCAGGGTGTCGGCACGTTCCTCGGATGGAGTGATAGAGGCCGTGGAGAGCAGCGAGCACAAGAGCATCCTTGGTGTGCAATGGCACCCGGAATGCTTCATCCTGGCCGGCGACAAGAGCCAGATGCCCATCTTCCAGTGGCTGGTAAATGAGTCATGCAACTATGCCCAGGCAAAGAAGGTGCATGGCCGCATACTCTCTCTGGACTCCCATTGCGACACGCCCATGAAGTTCGGCACGGACGAGGAAAGGCTCGTCACCCTGCCACGCATGAGGGACGGACACCTGGATGCCTCCATAATGGTGGCATACCTGCCGCAGGGCGAGCGTACCGGCGAGGCACACCTGGCAGCAACGGCCAAGGCCAACCGCATCATCACCCAGATAGAGGAGACGGTATCGTCGCATTGTACCGAGGTGGGGCTGGCATACACTCCCGACGACCTCTACCGCTTGAAGGACGAAGGCAAGAAGGCCATCATGCTGGGCATAGAGAACGGTTATGCCATAGGACATGACCTTGCACAGATAGAACACTTCCGCAAGCGCGGAGTGGTGTACATGACCCTTTGCCACAATGGTGACAACGACATCTGCGACTCTGCCCGAAAGAGCAGCAACGAGCACGGTGGAGTAAGTCAGTTCGGTGCCGACGTGATACGAGAGATGAACCGCCTGGGCATGATGGTGGACCTCAGCCATGCTTCGGAAAAGAGTTTCTACGATGCCATGAACATCTCCCAGGTTCCCATAGTGTGCAGCCATTCCAGTTGCAGAAGCTTTTGCGACCATCCCCGCAACCTCACCGACGGACAGATGAAAAGCCTTGCCGGCAAGGGTGGTGTGATGCAGGTGACCTTCTACGAGGGATTCCTGCGCCAGGACTCCAAAGCCTCCGTGCTTGATGCCATAGAGCACATAAACCATGCCGTGAACATCATGGGCATAGAGCATGTGGGCATAGGCACCGACTTCGATGGCGACGGAGGTGTGCCGGGACTGGCACATGCAGGCGAACTGATAAACCTGACACGTGCCCTGCTGCGCGAACGTTATTCCGAAGCCGACCTGCGCCTGCTTTGGGGAGAGAATTTCCTCAGGGTGATGCGCGAGGCACAGAGTTTCAGGGGATGAGATACATTGCATCAAGGTTTGGAATACATTGTGATGTCGATAGAAATACTTTATAAAGGCATGAGAAATACATTATATATATTATCGCTTGTCATGGCACTTGTCCTTGCCTTCTCCTGCACAGGCACGAAGAAGGAGAAGAAGAGCAGTGCCCCTGCCAACAAGGAGTGCCCGGAGTTCATGGCCGACAGTGCCTTCCGCTATATCGAGGAGCAATGTGCCTTCGGCCCGCGCCTGCTCGGTACCAAGGAGGCCGACCTGTGTGCCGAATGGATAAAGGCACAGTTCGAGAGCAAGGGATGTGCGGTCAGCGAACAGAAGACACAGGTGACGGTGTGGGACGGAACCACCATGCCCTGCCGCAACATAATAGCCAGCACCAACACGCAGGCACAATACAGGATCCTGCTTTGTGCCCACTGGGACACACGTCCCTGGGCAGACAACGACCCCGATGAGGCCAACCACAAGAAGCCGGTCCTTGGTGCCAACGACGGTGCCAGCGGTGTGGCGGTGATGATAGAGATAGCACGTCTCATCCAGCAACAACCCATGAAGGACCTGGGCATAGACTTCGTATGCTTCGATGCCGAGGATATGGGTACACCTGAATGGGCTGAGGCTCAGCCAAGCGACGACCAGGACACATGGTGCCTGGGCAGCAAGGTGTGGGCAGAGCAGATGCGCCAGATAGGTTACAATCCGCGCTATGGCATCCTTCTGGACATGGTGGGAGGCCGGGGCGCAACTTTTGCCAAGGAGCAGGTTAGCGTGTACTTTGCCAACCACGTTGTCAACAAGGTGTGGAAACTGGCATCCGACCTCGGTTACGGGCAGTTCTTCCCCAACACGGACGGCGGAAGTCTGGTGGACGACCATGTGAACGTGAATGCCATAGCAGGTATTCCCTGCATAGACATAGTGCCGTACTTCAACTATGGCCCAAGCAGTTTCGGCCCCACATGGCACACCGTGAACGACACCCCCGAGAACATAGACAAGAACGTACTGAAGGCGGTGGGACAAACCGTGCTCCAACTTCTGTATAACGAACAGTAATTCATTCCCTCCCTAAAGGGTGATGAACGGCTGCGAGGGAGGGTAGGGACACGGCATGCCGTGTCCGTCAAAATTAGTACAAGGCCGAGTAGGGACACGGCATGCCGTGTCCGCCCAAATCATCAATAAGAAACAGTATAAACACATATTCATGAGTATAAACGAGATACAGGACGAAATCATAGAGGAATTCCAGGACTTTGACGACTGGATGGACCGTTACCAGTTGCTCATAGACATGGGCAGTGACCAGCCGGAACTGCCCGTACAATACAAGACGGAGCAGAACCTGATAGACGGTTGCCAGAGCCGTGTGTGGCTTCAGGCAGACATGGTGGACGGCAAAGTGCAGTTCCAGGCAGAGAGCGATGCGCTGATAGTGAAGGGTATCGTTGCCCTGCTGGTGCGCGTGCTCAACAACCAGACACCGCAGGACATACTGGATGCCGACCTCTACTTCATAGAGCAGATAGGTCTGAGGGAGCACCTCTCGCCCACGCGTTCCAACGGCTTGCTGGCCATGTTGAAGCAGATGAAGATGTATGCCTTGGTGTTCAGCCAGAAAGCAGGAGCATAGGATGAAGATAGGAAACATAGACCTTGGGCACGAACCTATATTTCTGGCTCCCATGGAGGACGTCACGGACATAGGTTTTCGTCTGCTGTGCAAGCAGATGGGGGCGGCCATGGTGTATTCCGAGTTTGTCAGTTCGGATGCCCTCATCCGCATGGTCAACAAGAGCCTTGCCAAACTGCAGGTTTGCGAGGACGAGCGCCCCGTGGCCATACAGATCTACGGCAAGGACGTGGATGCCATGCGCGAGGCGGCCAGGATAGTGGTTGACCAGGCACATCCCGATGTGCTGGACCTCAACTTCGGTTGCCCAGTCAGAAAGGTTGCCGGCAAGGGGGCAGGTAGCGGCATGCTCCAGAACGTGCCCCTGCTTCTTGAGATAACCAAGGCCGTGGTGGAGGCTGTCCCCGACACCCCTGTCACGGTAAAGACACGCCTTGGGTGGGACACCCCGGGCCTTTACCTCGCAGACGGCACGCCGTTCATCGTTGACCTGGCAGAGCGTCTTCAGGACGTTGGCATACAGGCTCTTACCATCCACGGCCGCACCCGTGCGCAGATGTATCAGGGCGAGGCCGACTGGACACTGATAGGAGAGGTGAAGAACAATCCGCGCATGCATATCCCCATCATAGGAAACGGCGACATCAGCACCAAGGAGCGTGTGCGCGAATGTTTCGACCGCTACGGTGTGGATGCCGTAATGGTGGGACGTGCCACATTCGGACGCCCGTGGATATTCCGCGAGTTGCAGGGCGGCACTCTCTCACTGGACGAAAAGATGGACATACTGAAGCAGCAGGTAATCACCTCGGTGGAGAGGATAGACGAATACCGCGGTATCCTGCATGTGAGAAGGCATCTTGCCGCCTCGCCCATATTCAAGGGTATCCCCAACTTCCGCGAGACACGCATAAAGATGCTGCGTGCCGAGACGGTGGAGGAACTCTTCCAGATAATAGAAGAAATAAGAGCAATGCTGAAAACGGAAAACTAACCGCTCATCCGCTCATCCGCTAACCGCTTTATATAATGACACGTAAGGATTTTGAGATAATGGCTCCCGTAGGTTCTAGGGAGTCCTTTGCCGCGGCTCTGCGTGCAGGTGCCGACAGCATATACTTTGGTATCGAGAACCTGAACATGAGGGCCCATTCCGCCTCGGCATTCACCATAGACGACCTGAAGGAGATTGCCCACGAGTGCAGGATATGCGGTGTGAAAAGTTACCTGACCGTAAACACCATCATCTACGGCGAGGATCTGCCTCTCATGCGCACCATCCTGGATGCCGCCAGGGAGGCTGGCATCAGTGCCGTCATTGCCAGCGACATTGCTGTCATGTCCTATTGCAACAGGATAGGGCAGGAGGTGCATCTGTCCACCCAACTGAACATATCCAACATAGAGGCCCTGCGCTTCTATGCCCAGTTCGCCGATGTGGTGGTTCTTGCACGCGAACTCAACATGGAGCAGGTGGCAGAGATATACCGCCACATCATAGAGGAGAACATCTGCGGTCCTAAGGGCGAACTAATCCGCATAGAGATGTTCTGTCACGGTGCCTTGTGCATGGCGGTGAGCGGAAAGTGCTACCTGTCCCTGAACAACGTGGGGAAGTCGGCCAACCGTGGCGAGTGCATGCAGATATGCCGACGTTCATATACCGTGCGCGATCGTGAAACTGGCACCGAACTGGACATAGACAACAAGTATATCATGTCGCCAAAGGACCTGAAGACCCTCCGTTTCATGGACGTGATGATGAACTCCGGCGTGCGCGTCTTCAAGATTGAGGGACGTGCCAGAGGTCCCGAGTACGTGAGCACCGTAGTGTCGTGCTACAACGAGGCCATCAATGCCGTGCTGGAAGGCACCTTCACGGAGGAACTGAAGGACGAACTGGACAAACGTCTTGCCACCGTGTTCAACCGTGGTTTCTGGGACGGATACTATCAGGGCAAGAGCCTGGGAGAGTGGAGCGAGGTGCATGGCAGTGCCGCCACCGAGAAGAAGGTTTATTGCGGCAAGGTGGTGCGTTATTTCTCCAAACTTGGTGTGGCGGAATTCAAGATAGAGGCATGCGAACTGCCTCGCGGAGCCAAGATTCTCGTCACCGGTCCCACCACCGGTGCCCTATATAGCACGGCCGATGAGATACGTTACGACCTAAAACCCGTAGAGGTGGCAAAGAAAGGCCAGCACATCAGCATAGCCATGCCACAGAAGGTGCGCCGCAACGACAAACTCTTCGTGGTGGTGGAGAACAACTGATATAAGGAAAAAGGGGTGGGAGAGTACAATATGACGCTCCAACCCCTTTTAATATATAAGTAACGCGAGTGACTTTGGCACTCGCGTTACTTATTATCTGATGAACAGCATTTCGCGATACTTTGGCAAGGGCCACAGTTCGTCGTCCACTATCATTTCCAGTTTGTCCACGTGGGTGCGGATTTCCTCTATGAGGGGTGCCACGTTGTCGTGGTAGGCAATGGCCTTTTCACGCTCTGACTCCAGGCGGTTGGCCACCTTGCGGGCACCTATGAGCGAATATACGTGTTCGGTGATGAAGGCGGTGTTTTCCGCTATCTTCTCTATGAGGGCAAGGTTTGTGGCGTTCATGGCCTTTGCCTGCTCGGCGGGGAAAGCCTGCGAAATCTTGAGAACATTGTCCAGGAGTTGTGTCTGGTAGCGTGTGGCCACAGGAACTATGTGGTTCAGGCAAAGGTCGCCGAAGATGCGTGCCTCTATCTGTATCTTCTTGGTGTAGGTTTCCAGTTTTATCTCGTTGCGCGCTTCCAGTTCGGCACGGGTGAGCACCTTCATGCGTGTGAACATTTCCACGGTTTCTTCGCTTAGGTACTGGTCGAGGATGACGGGAACGCTTGTCTCCACATCCAAACCGCGCAGGGCGGCCTCCTGCTTCCACTCTTCGCTGTATCCGTTGCCGTCGAAGTGGATGGGCTTGCATGTCTTTATGTCCTCGCGGATGACATGCAGTATGGCCTTCATCATGTCCATGCCGGATGATATGAGTTTGTCCACACGTAGTTTGAAGTCCGTCAGTTGCTCGGCTACGGCGGTGTTCAGCACTATCATGGAGGCGGCACTGTTGGCTTGCGCTCCTACGGCACGGAACTCGAAACGGTTGCCGGTGAAGGCAAAGGGAGAGGTGCGGTTGCGGTCGGTATTGTCCACGAGGAGTTCGGGTATCTGCGGTATGTCCAGCATAACGCTCTGTCGTGTGGCCAGGTTGAAGACGTCGTTGTCCTCGCTCTTCTCCAGTTTCTCCAGTATGTCTGCCAACTGAGTGCCGAGGAAGGAACTGATGATGGCAGGCGGTGCCTCGTGTGCGCCAAGACGGTGTGCATTGGTGGCGCTGACGATGGATGCCTTGAGCAAGCCGTTGTGGCGGTACACGGCCATCAGCGTCTCCACTATGAAGGTGATGAAGCGGAGGTTGTCCACCGGTGTCTTGCCGGGGGCGTGCAGGAGTATGCCGGTGTTGGTGGAGAGGCTCCAGTTGTTGTGCTTGCCGCTACCGTTTATGCCCTTGAAGGGTTTTTCGTGCAGGAGGCAACGGAAACCGTGCTTGCGTGCCACCTTCTTCATCAGCGCCATGATGAGCATGTTGTGGTCTATGGCCAGGTTTGTCTCCTCGAAGATGGGGGCCAGTTCGAACTGGTTTGGCGCCACCTCGTTGTGACGGGTCTTGCAGGGTATACCCAGTTCCAGTGCCTGGATTTCCAAGTCCTTCATGAAGGAAACCACACGCGAGGGGATGGAACCGAAATAGTGGTCGTCCATCTGCTGGTTCTTGGCGGAGTCGTGTCCCATGAGGGTTCGTCCGGTCATGGCCAGGTCGGGACGTGCCGAATAGAAACTTTCGTCCACCAGGAAGTACTCCTGTTCCCAGCCAAGGTTGCTCTTCACACTGCTTATCTCGGGATAGAACATGCGTGCAACATCCAGGGCGGCCTTGCCTACGGCCTTGATGGATTTCTTCAGGGGAGCCTTGTAGTCGAGTGCCTCTCCGGTGTAGGAGATGAACACGGTGGGAATCATCAGCGTGTCGCCCATCACGAAGACGGGGCTGGCAGGGTCCCATGCGCTATAGCCGCGTGCCTCGAAGGTAGAGCGTATGCCACCGCTTGGGAAACTGCTGGCATCGGGTTCCTGCTGTACAAGTTGCTTGCCGCAGAAATCCTCCAGCATGCCGCCCTTGCCGTCGTGTTCTACCATGCCGTCGTGCTTCTCGGCAGTACCTTCGGTGAGGGGTTGGAACCAGTGTGTGGTGTGTGTTACGCCCAGTTCCATGGCCCAGCGCTTCATGCCCTCGGCAACGGCGTCGGCGGTCTTCAGGTCCAGTGTGGTGCCACGGTCGATGACATCGCACATCTTTTCGTACACATCGGCAGAAAGATACTTGAACATCTTCTGCTTGTTGAACACGTACTTGGCAAAGAACTCGCTGGGGCGTTCCTTGGGTGTGGGCACTTCTATGGCCTTCTTGCCGAAGGCTTCATCCACTACCTTGAATCTAAGTGTTGCAGGCATTTTGTAAGCGGAAATGTGAAAACGGAAAACGGAAAACTTTGTGTAAGCGGAAATGTGAAAACGGAAAACGGAAAACTTTGTGTGAACGGAAATGTGAAAGGGGGAAACGGTGAGTCCGATAATTCCGAGTATTCTGAAACTGCTTTATGAGCGCAAGCGAATAACTCGGAGTTTTCCGTTTTCCCCTTTCCGTTTTCCGTTTACTTGTTCAGCGACCAGGTGAAGCCGTCCTTGGTGTCCTTCACCTCAAAGCCGAGGGCAGAGAGGTTGTCGCGTATCTGGTCGGACAGTGCCCAATTCTTTTCGGCCTTGGCCTGCTGGCGCTGCTCCAGAACTATGTCCACCACCTTGCCGAAGGCTTCTTCGCGTGCCTTGTTGCTGCCGTCCTTCTCTTCGGAGAGGCCAAGGATGTCGAAGGCAAAGGTGTGGAACACCTCAGTGAGGGCTGCCACAACATCTTCCTTGATGCTGGCCTTCTTGTCGATGAGGGTGTTCAGCACACGGCAGGCATCAAACAGGTGGCTGATAACCATGGGAGATGCCATATCGTCGTTCATGGCGTCGTAGCAGTTCTGGCGCAGGGTGTCCACATACTGCATCTCCACCCAGGGCTGTCCCTTCACCTTCTGTCCTTCCTTCAGGCGCTTCAAGGCCTTCCAGCCGTCCATCAGACGTGCCAGACCCTTCTCGGCGCTCTGCAGGGCCTCGTTGCTGAAGTCCACCGTACTGCGGTAGTGGGCCTGCAGGATGAAGAAGCGGATGGTCATGGGAGAGTATCCGCGCTCCAGACGCTCGTGTTCTCCGGCAAAGAACTGGGGCAGGGTGATGAAGTTGTTGTATGACTTGCCCATCTTCTTGCCGTCGATGGTAATCATGTTGTTGTGCATCCAATAGGTCACCATGGGGTGTCCCTGGCTGGCCTGTGCCTGTGCTATCTCGCACTCGTGGTGGGGGAAGACGAGGTCAAGGCCGCCTCCGTGTATGTCGAAACGCTCGCCCAGGTACTTCTTGCCCATAGCCGTGCACTCGCAGTGCCAGCCGGGGAAACCTTCGCTCCAGGGGCTTGGCCAGTGCATGATGTGCTCGGGGCTTGCCTTCTTCCACAGGGCAAAGTCGGCCTGGTTGCGCTTCTCGCCCACACCTGCCAGTGTGGCGCGGCTGGCATCCTTGATGTTCTCCAGCGAGCGGCCGCTCAGTATGCCATACTTGTGGTCCTGATTGTAGCGCTCTATGTCGAAGTAGATGGAACCGTTGCTCTCATAGGCATAGCCGTTGTCCATAATCTTCTGCACCAGTTGCTGCTGCTCTATGATATGACCGGTGGCATGAGGCTCTATGCTGGGAGGCAGACAGTTCAGTGCCGCCATGGCCTCGTGGAAGCGGTTGGTATAGTACTGTGCCACCTCCATGGGCTCCAGTTGCTCCAGACGTGCCTTCTTGGCAATCTTGTCCTCACCCTCGTCGGCATCGTGCTCCAAGTGGCCCACGTCGGTAATGTTGCGCACATAGCGCACCTTGTAGCCCTGATGCTTCAGGTAGCGGAACAGCAGGTCGAAAGTAATGGCAGGGCGGGCATGTCCCAAGTGTGCATCGCCATATACCGTGGGACCACAAACATACATGCCCACACGACCCTCCACCAGGGGACGGAACAGTTCCTTCTGGCGGGTCAAAGTATTATAAATAAGAAATGGTTGCATAGTCTTTTCCTTTATTTCGGGTACAAAATTACGAATAAGTGAGCGAAAAACAAAATTATCCTTTTTGTTTTTCCGAACGTGAGTAATTTAGAACGAAGTTCAATGTTACGAATAAGCGAGCGAAATACAAATAAAACGCCGATTTATTTTGTATTTCCGAGCGTGAGTAATTTGGAGGCTTTGCCTCAATGTTACGAATAAGCGAGCGAAATGTCAAAGCAAACGGTGAACGAA